>ERZ1023431.1-NODE-1-length-392686-cov-681.309110_pt1 | contig 392686 bp, 377 predicted proteins | sample MGYA00380516_ERZ1023431 | MGnify/ENA primary metagenome ERZ1023431 (study PRJEB33173, sample SAMEA4830342) | metagenome | study: EMG produced TPA metagenomics assembly of the PRJEB25223 data set...
CGTTTTAAAAACCTCTCAAAAATCAACCGCACTTTTATATTTATAACGCTCCCGCGCGCTGACAGTTTATCAGCCTCCCGCCGTAAAACTCTGCCTTTTATGGCAGAGATTTTAGCCAAAACTGGCAGAAATTAAAGGCTAAAATCACCAAATTGCACCACAAAATCACCAATACCCACAAAAAAACGACTTGCATCAAACCCCACACCGAATCAGCAAAAAAACACGCGATGATTTATGTTGAAGATTTACAGGTAGAGAATATGTCTAAATCAGCCAAAGGCACAGCGGAAAAACACGGCAAAAACGTGAAATAGAAATCAAGTTTGAACCGAGCGATATTAGACCAATCTTGGTATGAGTTCAGACGGCGATTGGATTACAAATTACGTAGTATGATAAACATCCATTTACCATCCTATCGAAAAATGACCCAAGTCGCAGATATATCGCAAAGAATATGATATAGTCGGTGCGATAAATGCATCGAGGAGTAGCCAAGAAATTTTGGCGGTACAAATAAGCGGTCAAATTAGAGCGGAACACACCCGTAGCGCGTGAGAAGAAAACGATTCAGCAAGATTGCCACTGTCGAAGTTGGTTGACAAAACATTACTAACCACGGCATGGAATACACAACCCAAACATAGTTTGCATCTTCCCTAAGGCATCGTTTACATTCATTAGCTTATTTATGCCACAGTGTGGCAAATTTAATTTCCTTGGCATCAAAACTGCCCAGTAAATAAAAGCGATAATAAATATGTCAAACGCCTTCGTGTGAACGTTCTTCATTGTATTCTCGTAAGAATTGGTTGAATAATATCTGTTGAGCTTCAAAGCTATTTTGAGGTTGAAGCGCCGCTTTTAAGCTACAGTGCATTCGCTCGTGTCGTCCGTTTTGCTCTGGGTGTGATAGCTGAATTCGTTCAGGACGAATACCTAAGCCAATCCACCATTTAGAAAGTTCACTGATTCCACTAATGCTTGCGATGCAAAAGGTGAGCCGTTATCGGTACGAATCGAATACGGCAGACCAAATTACTCAAAAAGACGTTCAAACTCAGCAATAACAGGCACTGATTTTGTATTCGGCAACCCCTTACAGCAAAATAAAAAGCGACTGAAATTATCCGTAATAGTTAGCGAATAGCAAAACTTCTGATTGCTGAGTAAAGCTATCTAAAAGCTTTTTGGCACCCCCAGTGAGGACGTTTAAGTTTCTCACTGATAAGCCAGTCATAAATCCATTATGGCGTGGCATTAGGGCTATGATGAGGTTTAGCCCTCAAAGCCAAGCTGTTGGTGGCGTTTAATCCATTTATCTGCCGTTGGACGGCTAATATTAAACTGCTGACACAGTTCAGTTTTAGTATAGCGTTGGCTTAGCCACGCTTTTAAGAAAAGTACACGCTGTTGCATCGCATCGGTCTCTATCCAAGGCATCATCAATCTCCAGTGGATTAGGTATTTTGATGATGAGTTTACGGGAAAAATGTAAACGATGTCCTCGGGTTAGAATGTAAATGATGTTATCAGGTTGTGCTCCTCTTTGAGAAAGAGGGGGTAGAAAAATTATCTTGTTCTAATCTTGCTATAAGCTAATGCTATAACAAAAAATGTGGCTTGCAGAAGAATAATACAAGCACCTGTTGAGGCATCAAAATGATAGCTCAATATTACACCAATTAGGCTTGATATAATTGAACTTATAATAGCAATCCATAACATTTTATCAAAAGATTTGTGAGCGTAAGTGCGGTAATTCTTGACGCAATTAACATTACCACCACCAAAATAACGCCTACCACTTGCATCGTACTTACAATGGTTAAAGCAAGCAGCATTAACAAACCATATAGCGGTCGAATTTCTGAACTTCTCTGACAATTGTTCCCAAAAATCAACGGACAAGTTAATACCTTTGGCTTGCTTGATATCACGTAAGTCATGCTACAACTAGGATGCCTTGAATGTGTATATGCCGAAATCAATATCGCTTTTCGCCTGCAAACGTGAAAAGCAGATTTTCAACGAATTTACAAGTAATAATCACGTCTCCCTTGCTAAGAAGTATGCTTTATCGTTGCAATGGATCTACAAAATCGTCAAACGTGTGCAGAAAGAAGAAATTGCCAAACGGCCGTTTAATATATTCGCCCAATCCTAAAAATAAACCTAGTAACTGTAAAAAAGTCTCTAGGTTTTCTTTTTATCTATGTGTAACTCCGCTTCATTTCTCCTTTCTCATTTCTTCCCCACTTCCCCCAAATTCTTCTCATTGATGTTGGATTATGCGTGAGAGTTATGTTGGATGGCTTTATCTACAAACAAATTTTTATTTATTGTGATTAAAATATTGCGACTTTTAAATAAAAAAATAATCCGAAAAACATAAACAGATTTCATCGGATAATATTGATAATTTTAAATAACAAAGCCAGATTAAAATGTGAATATTTACTAATCTAAATTAGCAATAATTGTGAAATGTCAATTAAAATAAGTAAGATGAAAATATGAATATTTTCATCTTACTCAGCATTTTCAAAAATTTTATCTTTGTTCGGGGTAAATTACTTCAGATGTAACCCATTTCATCCATACTTGCTCTAATAATGGGATTATTGAGGTACTGTCTTCAACCATTGTATTAAGTGCAGACAAAACATTTTCTAATGAATTTGGTTGTTCTTGTAGATAACTTAACAACCAGTAATCTAACTCTGAAAGGATTTGTTGCTGAATACTAAAATCACTATCACGCCATATAATAGCTTGAATTGGCGTGTCATCAAATTGTTTAAAGTCACTTGATAAAAAATCAACGTCATAACTTTTTAAATAAGCTGCGCCAGATAATTGCATTACGCTATGTCTATTCCACTCAAATTTTTCAGGCACTTTGGCTAAAGAAACTTCTGCGAGTAATTGTGTATTTTCAAAATCCATCAATGCCAATATATTTGTATCAAATATCTCTTTTTCTTGACAAAACAAGAGAAATTCTCCTGCAATATCTTGGAAATAAGGAGAATGGGCATTACCATTTTGCACAAAATTTTCTTTAGCATTTTTCCAATACTCTGGCTCAATATGCAATGGTGCTTCAACAAAACAACGATCAATAAAACCAAAAGCATTATTACGAACTAAACGTGTATATACCGCTAAACGGTTTGCAGCATAACCATTTAAAGGATCTGCATTACCTAACCGAATAGCATTTGCCAGTGCTTGCTGAGTTTCTTTCAGTAATGACTTAGGCTGCATAAGACATTACCTCTGTGTGAGCGTATTTTTGCTGTAATTGTGCAATATGCTCAACTTCGGCGTAAAGTTCTGCAAATGGTGGGAAGTTGAAATCACGTTCCAATAATGTTGGGGGAATCGTAGGTAGTCGTTGATAGGCATATTCGAGTAAATCCCATACAGTGCCTTTTACAGCTTCACCGTGTGTATCAATTAATAATTCAGGTAAATGGCGATATGCTCCTTTTACTTTATTAAATGATTCATCTGCTGAATTCTCCACAACTTGTGCAGCAGAATGTTCTTCATCGTGCCCTGCAATATGAATGTAATTAACACGTTTAACATCCACTTGATCTAAAAAGACATAAGGATCAAGCAATCCGTGATTAACACCATTAACATAAATATTATTCACATCTAAATGAATGCCACAATTAGCCTCTTGTGCAATAGCATTTAAAAATTCCACTTCATTCATTGTACTAGTTGGAGAATGCAAATAATAAGAAGTATTTTCTAATGAAATTTGCAATCCTAAGAAATCTTGCACATCACGTATTCGTTGCGCAACGTGTTTTACAGCTTCTTCTGTAAATGGCATAGGTAATAAATCATATAAATGCCCTTCACATTCACAATAACTTAAATGTTCAGAAAAGAAAGATGAATTATATTGATTCATTAGTGCTTTAGTATTACGGAGTAATTTGCGATCAAGTGGTGCTTGCCCACCTAAAGAAAGTGAAAGACCGTGTACTGCTAATGGAAATCTTTCTGCTGCTTGATCAAATTGATAACGAGCCATTCCACCCATTTTACTCCAATTTTCTGGTGCGACTTCAATAAATTGAATAGCGTTGTTTGGGGGAAGTTGTAAAAAATCCTCAGCTAAATTCCGACGATAACCTAATCCAGCACCTTGTAATTTCATAATTAACTCCTTTTTTAATAAAAGCTGGCATAAATTCTTACACCAGCATAATTATTATTCTTATTTAGAACCGCATTTACCTTCGCCACATTTGCCTTCAGCAGCTTTCGGTTTGCTCGCACCACATTTACCCTCGCCACATTTACCTTCAGCAGATTTAGCTTTATCTGCACCGCATTTGCCTTCACCACACTTACCTTCTGCGGCTTTCGTTTTGACACATTTATCGCCTACACAAGGTGTTGCTGTATTATCAGTATTGCTTGACTTTGATTCAGCCTGTACTGCTGTCGCTACTGCCATCGTTAATGCACTTGCTAATGCTGTTAATGTTGCTAATTTTTTCATTTGAATAATCTCCTAGAGTTTGAATTTTGAATAAATAATTAGAGAAATTTCAACCAGCTTTTAGTTGGATAAACCTTCTTAATAAGCGTGTCTAAAGAGAGTTTCCCCGCTCCCTGTGTAATTAAGATTAATAAAGTCACCACATAAATTAATGGTAATTTATAACCATTATCACATACGTTATAACCTGAATCGGCGTGAATGCTATACCACGCGACAGAGATTAAAATCGTTAAACTTAATGCACTAAAACGTGTTAGCACTCCAAATATCAGCAAAAATGGGAAAATTAATTCTGATCCCATTGCAACGTGCCAATTAATATCAGCTGGAATAAGATTAAATGGAAAAGGAAAACGATCTTGTATTTCAGCGAACCAATTTTGTCCATTCCATTTTTCTAATCCTGCTTCAAAAAACTCCCACGCAAGAAAAAAGCGTAAAATCAATAAACTTACGCCACTGCCGATACCTTGCATCTTACAATCCTTCATTTTTTTACCTTTCAAATTTTCTCGCTTTTAAAGCGAAAAGTGTATTGAGTTACTTATCTTACTACACTAGGAAATATTACCCAGTTACTTAGTTAGTCGAAGATAAACCTTTTTTCTTACAAATTTTTTTGAAAAATTTTAACTATCAACAAAAATCAGGTAATATGCGCACGAATTTTTAACCCCTTAGTTTGGAGTAAATCACTTATGGCAATGAATAATATTCTCGGATTATTTGCCCATTCGCCTCTCAAGCCGTTACAAAAACACTCTGAAAAAGTGACCGAATGTAGCGATCTTTTGATTCCTTTTTTTCAAACGACTTTCTCAAAGAATTGGGAACAAGCGGAAGAAAAACGCTTAGAAATTTCTCAATGCGAACGTGAGGCAGATAGTTTAAAACGCGAAATTCGGTTGAAATTGCCACGTGGTTTATTCTTACCTATCGATCGTACTGATCTTTTAGAATTAGTCACGCAACAAGATAAACTTGCCAATTATGCCAAAGATATTGCAGGCCGTATGATTGGTCGTCAATTTGGTATTCCTGAAGAAATGCAGGAAGAATTCTTACATTACGTAAAACGTAGTTTAGATGCAATTCATCAAGCCCACCGAGTAATCGAAGAAATGGATAAGCTATTAGAAACGGGTTTTAAAGGTCGTGAACTCAAATTAGTCAATGATATGATTCAAGAACTTGATTCAATTGAAGATGATACAGACCAAATGCAGATCAAATTGCGTAAAATGCTTTACACCATCGAAAGCCGTTATAATCCAATTGATGTAATGTTCTTATATAAAATTATTGAATGGGTTGGCGTTTTGGCTGACCAAGCACAACGAGTCGGTTCGCGCATTGAATTAATGCTGGCGCGTTCATAATCAACAAAACATAGGAAATTAACTATGGAAATTATTAGTCAATATGGTTCTTGGTTGGTGTGGATCACAGCAGCCTTTGGCTTTTTTATGGCGTTCGGAATTGGAGCAAATGATGTCTCAAACTCAATGGGTACATCCGTAGGATCTGGTACTGTAACAGCCAAACAAGCAATTATTATTGCGTTAATTTTTGAATCTGCAGGTGCATATTTAGCTGGTGGCGAAGTAACACAAACCATAAAAAGTGGCGTAATCGACCCAATACAATTTGTTGATACACCCGATATTTTAGCCTTAGGTATGCTTTCAACCTTATTTGCATCAGGTGCTTGGTTATTTATTGTAACCAAAATGGGTTGGCCAGTTTCTGGTATACACACTATTATTGGTGCAATTATTGGATTTGCCTGTATTACGATTGGCCCTAGTTCTGTAGATTGGTCAAATATTGGCAGCATCGTTGGTAGCTGGTTTATCACGCCTGTCATCTCGGGTATTTTGGCTTATGCAATCTTTGCAAGTACGCAAAAACTTATTTTTGATACTGAACAGCCATTAAAAAATGCACAAAAATATGGCCCTTATTATATGGGGATAACCGTGTTTGTACTTTGTATCGTGACGATGAAAAAAGGCTTAAAACACGTAGGCTTAAATCTTTCAAACAGTGAAACTTTAATCATTTCACTTGCCATCAGTCTTATCGGAATGTTTTTCTTCCATTTCTATTTTAAAAGCAAAATCTTCACTCAATCAGCAAACAAAGGCACTTTTGGTGCCGTAGAAAAAGTCTTCAGTATTTTAATGTTATTAACCGCTTGTGCGATGGCATTTGCGCACGGTTCTAATGACGTAGCCAATGCAATTGGCCCTCTTTCTGCAGTGGTCTCTATTGTAAATGAAGGCGGTAAAATTGTTTCAGGTGGAGCCTTAACTTGGTGGATTTTACCCTTAGGTGCATTAGGTATTGCTGTGGGCTTAATTACTATGGGACAAAAAGTGATGGCGACTGTTGGATCTGGGATCACCGATTTAACGCCAAGCCGTGGCTTTGCTGCTCAATTTGCTACTGCAATGACTGTTGTAGTTGCATCAGGCACAGGCTTACCCATCTCAACAACACAAACACTTGTTGGAGCTATTTTAGGTATCGGTTTTGCACGTGGTATCGCTGCACTGAATTTAACGGTTATCCGAAACATCATTAGTTCTTGGATTGTCACATTACCAGCAGGCGCATTTTTCGCCATTATTATTTTCTATGTGCTAAGAACTATCTTTAATTAATTGATCTCAATAAAAAGTGCGGTTAATTTTAACCGCACTTTTGTTGTGATGTTTAAGGGGAAAAAATGAAAAAGATCTATAAAGCCTTAATCTCATCTTTACTTTTAAGTACATCAATAAATGTTGCTTATGCGGAAACCCAATATGTTACTGAAAATTTAAGTACTTTCTTACGTCGTGGTGCTGGCGAACAATTTAAAATTGCAGGTTCAATTCAAGCAGGCGAAGCGGTGAATGTATTAGAACGCCAAGGCAAATACACACTCATTCGCGACAATAAAAATCGTGAAGCTTGGATTTTAAATTCAGACTTAAGTAGCACGCCAAGTAGTAAAGAAGAAAATCCAAAATTAAAAGCGCAAGTCCAAGAATTAACCTTAAAACTTAGTCGTTTAGATGGCGATTGGCAACAACGTACCGTCGAAATGCAACGTCGAACCAAACAAGCTGAGCAACAAAGTGCGGATCTTTTAGAGCAAAATTCTCAACTTAAACGTGAACTTGAAATGACCAAAAATAAAAATCGTGATTTAGAAGCGATACTTGATGCAGGTAAACGAGAAATTGCGATCCAATGGTTTATTTATGGCGGTTCAGTATTGGGCGTAGGCTTACTCTTCGGCTTGCTTATTCCTTATGTATTACCAAAACGTCGCCGTCGTGATGGTTGGGCATAATCACGAATGAAAATTTATTTGGTTGGTGGGGCTGTTCGCGATCAATTATTGGGGTTACCAGTAAAAGATCGTGATTGGATTGTGGTAGGCGCAGACCACGCTACGCTACTCTCTCTCGGTTATCAGCAAGTAGGCAAAGATTTTCCGGTTTTTCTCAATCCTAAAACAAAAGAAGAATATGCGCTTGCCCGAACAGAACGTAAATCTAGCGCAGGTTACACTGGCTTTATTTGTGATTTCTCCCCAACAATCACATTAGAACAAGATTTAATTCGACGAGATCTCACTATTAACGCGATGGCTCAAAGCGAAGACGGTGAAATTATCGATCCTTATGGCGGAAAACAAGATTTAGAAAATCGAATTTTACGCCATATTTCTCCCGCTTTTTCAGAAGATCCTTTACGAGTATTACGCGTGGCACGCTTTGCAGCCCGTTATCATTCTCTCGGTTTTAAAATCGCCTCGGAAACATTAGCTCTAATGACAGAACTTGCCCTATCGGGAGAATTACAACATCTCACGGCGGAACGCGTTTGGCTAGAAACAGAAAAAGCCTTAAACGAAAAAAATCCTGAAATTTATTTTGAAACCTTACATAAAACAGGCGCATTAAGCGTTTTATTTTCTGAAATCGATGCCCTTCATGGGGTGCCAAATCCAGTAAAACATCATCCCGAAGTGGATAGTTTTATTCATACCATGTTGGTATTAAAACAAGCGGTTAATTTGACTGAAAATAACCCTATCCTAAATAAAAGTGCGGTTCGTTTTGCGGCTATTTGTCATGATCTTGGCAAGGCTCTTACACCTCAAAATATTCTTCCTCATCATTATGGGCATGAACAAGCTGGCATAAAACCGACTAGATCATTGTGCAAACGCTTGAAGGTTCCAAGTTATTTTCAAGAACTTGCAGAACTGACTTGTGAATTTCACACGCATATTCACAAAGCCTTTGAGCTTCGAGCTGAAACCGTCATAACGCTGTTTAATCGTTTTGATGTGTGGAGAAAACCACAACGCTTTCAAGAATTTCTACAAGTATGTTTAGCTGATACTCGAGGTAGAACAGGTTTTGAAACTAAAGACTATCCACAAATAGATTACATCAATCAATTATTACACTCTGCAAATGAAGTAGATGTACAGCAAGTTATTGCTGATGGATTTGAGAAACAAGCAATCAAAAATGAATTGACGAAACGAAGAATCTTAGCGGTTAAACAAACAAAAACGAATTACCCAACAAATTAACAAATAAAAGTAACTTTACTCAATTAAACTAAATCCTTAAAATATGCGAGCTTATTAACTTGATGAATAATATGAAAACGTTTAAATTTCTCACCGCACTTTTTGCCACTGCGATTCTAACCGCTTGCACATTAGATATGGAACGTCCTACTAATGTACAATACATTGATAAAACGGATGCGATATGGCAACAACATTTACAAAAGATTCAAAAAATTCAATCCTATCAAGCCAAAGGACAAATTGGTTATATCAGTCCTACAGAACGTTTTTCTAGCCGCTTTGAATGGCAATACCAAAATCCAAAATCTTATACACTTAAACTCTATTCTTTAATCAGTAAATCTACCCTGTTGATTCAAATGCATCAAAGTGGGATGACAATTTCCGATAACAATGGCAATCAACAATCTGCAGCCAATGCTAAACTACTATTACAAGAGATCATTGGCATGGATGTGCCATTAGAACATTTAGCTTATTGGTTGAAAGGCCAACCAGCAATGAACGCGGATTATCAAGTGGGTACCAACCATTTACTTGGTGCATTTACTTATCATGTGGATGGTTCTCAATGGACGGCAGATTATCTAACCTATCACTCAAATAATTCGATGCCTGAAAATATTTTGCTGAAAAATGACAGCACAAAACAAACCTTAAAAATTCGCGTAGACGAGTGGATTTACTAATGAATACATTAATGAAATCACATCAATTTTCTACCGCACTTTGCCAAAATACAACACAATCAAATGGGCAGCCATTACGCTTCCCTAGCCCTGCCAAACTGAATTTATTTCTTTATATCAATGGAAAATTGCCGAACGGCTATCATGAATTACAAACGCTTTTCCAATTTTTAGATTTTGGCGATTGGTTAGACATTAGTATTCGGGAACAAGATAATCAAATTGTTTTAACGCCAGAAATTCCAAATCTAAAAACGGAAAATAATCTAATTTATCGAGCTGCAAAACTTTTACAAGAAAAAGCCAATATTCAATTGGGTGCAAATATTCATTTAGATAAAATTCTTCCAATGGGAGGCGGTGTTGGTGGCGGTTCATCCAATGCAGCAACCGCATTAGTCTCTTTAAATTATTTATGGCAAGCCAATTTATCCATTGATGAACTGGCAAAATTGGGATTAACATTAGGCGCGGATGTGCCAATATTTGTATACGGACAGGCTGCTTTTGCTGAAGGCGTTGGGGAAAAAATCACTTATTGTGAACCTGCCGAGAAATGGTTTGTTATATTAAAACCCGATGATTCAATATCGACGGCTGTCATCTTTCAAGATCCAAATTTACCACGTAATACACCGAAAAAATCCCTCGAACAACTTTTGAGTGAACCTTATAAAAACGATTGCGAAAAAGTTGTGATAAATCATTATTCAAACGTTGAAAAAGCGTTAAACTGGTTGCTACAATATGCGCCGGCAAGATTAACAGGAACGGGAGCCTGTGTTTTTGCTGAATTTGATCATGAAGCAGAAGCGCAAGCGGTATTTAGACAAAAACCAGAAGCATTTTTTGGTTTCGTCGCTAAAGGACTCAATGTGTCTCCCTTGCACGCAATGTTGAAGCAGCTATCATCAACTCATACTCATCGACAATCTAAACCTGAGGTTTTATAAAATGCCTGACATTAAACTCTTCGCGGGTAATGCTACACCTGAACTTGCAAAACGTATTTCTGAACGTTTATATATTTCACTAGGCGATGCAACAGTCGCTCGTTTCAGCGATGGAGAAATTCAAGTTCAAATTAATGAAAATGTGCGTGGTGCGGATGTATTTATCATCCAATCAACTTGTGCGCCAACCAATGATAACTTGATGGAATTGGTTGTGATGGTAGATGCGTTACGTCGCGCATCTGCTGGTCGTATTACTGCCGTGATTCCCTATTTCGGCTATGCTCGCCAAGATCGTCGTGTTCGTTCTGCTCGTGTGCCTATTACTGCTAAAGTTGTGGCAGATTTACTTTCAATTGTTGGTATTGACCGTGTCTTAACCTGCGACCTACACGCAGAACAAATCCAAGGTTTCTTTGATGTTCCCGTAGACAACGTATTTGGTTCGCCAGTTTTAATTCACGATATTTTGAAAAAATCTGATCTTGAAAATCCAATTGTTGTTTCCCCAGATATTGGCGGCGTTGTGCGTGCTCGCGCTGTCGCTAAATTATTAAACGATACGGATATGGCTATTATTGACAAACGTCGCCCTCGTGCAAATGTAGCACAAGTGATGCATATTATCGGTGATATTGCAGACCGTGATTGTATTTTGGTTGATGATATGATTGATACTGGCGGTACGCTTTGTAAAGCGGCAGAAGCATTAAAAGAACGTGGTGCAAAACGTGTTTTTGCTTATGCAACTCACGCCGTTTTCTCTGGTGCAGCAGCCAAAAATTTAGCCAGCGATGCCATTGATGAAGTTGTAGTTACTGACACGATTCCTCTATCAGAAGAAATGAAAGCGATCGGTAAAGTTCGCGTGCTTACGCTTTCTTCCATGCTGGCAGAAGCCATTCGCCGCATTAGCAACGAAGAATCTATTTCTGCGATGTTTAACTAAATTAAAATTTCAATAAAAAATACCGCACTTTTATTGCCAAAGTGCGGTATTTTTTTATCTATTTTATTCCACAGTCACACGCGCAAATTTTCGTTTACCCACTTGGTAAACATTTGTGCCTTTCGGTGCATTATCTTTTACGTTATCGACTTTTTCACCATTGATTTTTACACCGCCTTGTTGAGCAGAGCGAATCGCTTCAGAAGTGGAAGGAACAAGGCCTGCTTCTTTTAATAAGGTGGCTAAACCAATTTCGCCAGAAAACGTAAATTCAGGCATTTCATCAGGCATTGCGCCTTTTTGGAAACGGTTAATAAATTCTTGTTCTGCAGCGTTTGCCGCCTCTTCATTGTGGAAACGTGCAATTAATTCTTTTGCTAATAAGATTTTTACATCACGTGGATTTTTGCCCTTTTCTACTTCCGATTTTAATTGTGCAATTTCGCTTAATGGACGAAATGAAAGAAGGTTATACCAATCCCACATGAGTTCATCAGAAATTGACATCACTTTACCGAACATATCGCTTGGTGCTTCCGTTACGCCAATATAGTTACCAAGTGATTTAGACATTTTTTTCTCGCCGTCTAATCCAACGAGTAATGGGAGTGTAATCGCAACCTGTGGTTTTTTGCCTGCTGATTTTTGTAATTCACGACCAACAAGTAAGTTGAATTTTTGGTCTGTACCGCCTAGTTCTACATCTGCATCTAATGCAACGGAATCGTAGCCTTGCAGTAATGGATAAATAAATTCATGGATGGCAATGGGTTGGTTGTTGCCAAAGCGTTTTTTGAAGTCGTCGCGTTCAAGCATACGCGCAACCGTATAGTTGCTTGCAAGACGAATCATACCTTCTGTACCAAGTTTGCTTAACCATTCAGAGTTGAAGACGATTTTGGTTTTTTGTGGATCGAGAATTTTATAAATTTGCTCTTTATAGGTTTCCGCATTGCGCAATACATCTTCACGGCTAAGTGGAGGACGAGTCGCATTTTTACCTGATGGATCGCCCACCATTCCAGTAAAATCGCCAATTAAGAAATAGACTTCATGACCGAGTTGTTGAAATTGACGTAATTTATTTAATACAACAGTATGTCCTAAATGAATATCTGGTGCGGTTGGATCTGCGCCTAATTTTACTTTTAATGGGCGATTTTCTTTCAGTTTTTCGATTAAATCCGCTTCTGAAAGGATTTCATCAGTACCACGCTTTAGTTCCGCGAGAACGGTATTAATGTTAGTCATTATTATTTCCTAAATTATGTTTTAAAAGGTTTTATTATAGGGATTCTTAGCGATTTGTGAATAAAAAAAACGCCTATTTGTGGGGAAATAGGCGGGAATGTTGGAGTGATTATCTAATATTGTTGTTGGAATGATTAGATGATAATTGTTATCAATAATATTGTCAATAAATAAATGAAAATAATTCTCAAAAAAAATATTATTTTATATAAGGCACCGATTCTGTCAAAGAAAGTGCGGTAGGAATTTCATTAGAAATTTCAAATTGTCCCGCATAAGCATAGGCTTCAACGCCTTGTTCCATTGCTTCTTTTAATAAGCGATCATATTCAGGATCGATATATTCTGCGATTTTGAAACGATCAAACCCATTATGTAACCCAGCAAATAGCACCACTGCTCTATGACCTTGTTTTTTCATTGCGAGTAATTCACGAACGTGTTTTTGTCCACGCGTAGTAACCGCATCGGGGAACATACCTAAATTACCTTTTACAAGCGTGATTGATTTCACTTCTACATAACAATCAGGCAAACCCTCGCCTTTTAGTAAGAAATCAATTCGGCTATTTTCTTCGCCGTATTTCACTTCAGGATAAATTTCATCATACATTGCTAATTCTTTGATTTGTTTATTTTGCAATGCTTCAAAGACAAGCTGATTAGAACGATGCGTATTGATACAACAAAGTTGTCCATTTGCAAGTTGTGTGAGCTCCCAAGAATGGGGATATTTGCGGGTTTGGCTATCAGAATGTGAATACCAAATGGTATCGCCTTTTTCACCGCAGCCAGTCATCGCACCTGTATTGGCGCAATGAATTGTCATCACATCACCAGTTGGTAGTTCAATATCCGCAAGAAAGCGTTTGTAACGACGAATTAATTTTGCCGATTGTAAAGCTGGAAGTTGCATAAAGTTCCTTATTTAAGTTTTTCTAAACGTTGTAAAATGGCGTTATCGCTCATGGCCTGCATTTTTTTCATTCTCAAAGAAAGTAAGAACGCCGCAAAAGTGAGTGAGACCACAAAAGCAATCCAGAAACCTTTCGCATCAATATGTGGAATAAGCCAATCTGTACGACCGAGTGTGTAACCAAGTGGCACACCAATTACCCAATAAGAAAAAAGGGTAATGTATAAAATCATTTTGGTATCTTTATAGCCACGTAAAATGCCACCAACCACCATTTGAATGGTATCTGAAAATTGATAAAGTGCGGCAAATAATAATAAATTTGCCGCCATTGCGATGACAATTTCATCGGTTACGAAAATAGAGGCAATTTCATAACGGAAGAAAATCGTAATTAATGCAGTAATAATCGTCACCGTTAGCCCTAATAATAATGCGGCATAGCCAATTTTCTTCGCATTTTGTGGAGAACCTGTACCCAACGCTTGTCCAACTAGAATCGTCGCTGCCATACCAATCGACATAGGGAACATAAAAATAAAAGAACTGGTATTCAATGTGATTTGATGGCTTGCGACAATAGTTGCACCCAGCGGAGAAAGCATTAAAGACGTAAGTGCAAATAACGCCACTTCACAACAAATTGCAATGGCAATGGGTAATCCTAAACGCAGTAATTTTTTAAGTGTTTTCAGATTTGGCATTTCGATTAATTGGCTAAATACTTTTAGTGAACGTTCTTGAGCATTCGTATAGGAATAAAAAATCATCATTAAGCACATTGCCCAGTTCACAATAGCTGTTGCAATACCACAGCCCACCGCACCAAAAGCAGGTATGCCAAATTTTCCATAAATAAAAATGTAATTAAGTGGAATATTAATTAGCAAACCTAAAAAGGTAATGACCATCGCAGGCTTAGTTTTAGCAATACCATCATTTAAACAGCGAAAATTAATCAGCATCAAATAGGCTGGCAATCCCCACAACATCGCATGTAAATAATCCCGTGCTAAATCTGACATTTTGCTTTCCATTTGCATATATTGCAGCGGAATTTCACAGAAATAAATCAGCAACCCTAAAGGAATACTCACGCCTAACACAAGCCAAATGCCTTGGCGAACTTGATGGGCAATGCGATGGCGTTGGCCTGAACCATTCAAATAAGAAATTGTAGGCGGCAATGCCAACAATAAACCTTGTCCAAAAAGCATCAATGGCATCCAAATTGAAGCACCAATAGAAATGGCTGCCATATCAGTGGAACTCACACGACCCGCCATAATGGTATCCGCTAATCCCATTGAGTTTTGTGCGATTTGTGCTAATAAAATAGGCAAGGAAATTTTAATCAACTTTTTAATATCAGCGTGGTATTGAGATAAAAGACGAAAATTCATAAATTTGATATACTGCTAAAAATTTTTAGAAAAGGAAAAAATTATGTTTACTGGAATTGTACAAGGCACCGCCCCCATCCACTCCATTAAAGAAACGGCTAATTTTAGAACACAAGTGGTAAAATTACTACCTGAAATGCGTAAAGATCTGGAAATTGGCGCATCAATAGCAAATAACGGTGTATGTTTAACTGTAACTGAAATCAATGGCGATCTGGTTAGCTTTGATCTGATGCAAGAAACTTTAAAAATTACAAATCTCGGCACAATAAAAGTGGGCGATTATGTGAATATCGAACGTGCTATGCAAATGGGAACGGAAATTGGCGGACATTTATTATCTGGTCATATTTATTGCACCGCAAAAATTTCAGATATTATCGCTAGTGAAAATAACCGACAAATTTGGTTCGAGCTCCCAAACGCAGATGTAATGAAATACATTTTAACGAAAGGATTTGTTGCGGTAGATGGTATTAGCCTCACTATTGGTGAAGTAAAAGGCACGCAATTCTGTGTGAATTTAATCCCTGAAACCTTGCAAAGAACGTTAATGGGGCAACGTAAAGTGGGCGATATTGTGAATATTGAAATCGATCCTCAAACGCAAGCTATTGTAGATACTGTAGAAAATTATTTGCAGTCAAAAAATTTTTAGTTCATTTAAAAATATTAAGCAATTGAATAAAGTGAGAATAGTCATAAAACCTATTCTCACATCATCAAGTGTTACTGCAACGCTTTCTCAATTTTTTCAAATAAATCTTTTGAAAGATTTTCTACAACGCTTAGGCGTTCTAAAGCACGTTTCATCAGCGTTTGGCGTTGAGCATCAAAGCGAGAAAATCGAATTAATGGCTCGATTAAACGCGCAGCCACTTGTGGATTACTTTCATTTAAACGGATTAACACATCCGTTAAGAAACGATAGCCAGAACCGCTTACGTTGTGAAATGCTTTTAAATTGTGATTTGCAAAACTACCCACTAATGAACGTAAACGGTTTGGATTATTAAAATTAAAACTTGGGTGATCCATTAATAACTGAATAATTTCCAACACATTTTCATCTGGGCGAGTGGCTTGTAATGCAAACCATTTATCCATCACTAATCCATCCTGTTGCCATTTTTGTTCAAAATCAGCTAATAACGCATCTCTGCAAGGTAATGCAGCTTTAGTTGCAACACTTAATGCTGCCAATGTATCTGTCATATTATTCGCATTATTATAGTGTTTTTGCACTAAGTTGTTACCCAAATTCGTATAAGCCAAATAAGTTAAGCAAAGATTACGCATTGCACGCAAGGCGATGTCTTGTTGCGTAACTTGATAATCATCAAGACGAATATGGGTATAAACACGCAAGAAATCATCTTTTAACGATTCTGCAATTTGCGCTTGCATAAATGCTCTTGCGACTGAAATACCATCAGGATCGATAGTTTTGAAACCTTCCGCAAATTCCATTTCTTTCGGCAGTGTGAGAATTAATGTTGCCAGTTCAATATCTTTCTCGTAATTATTCAGAACATAAGAAAGTGCGGTCAAAATTTCAGGCGAAATTTCTAGTGCCTCGCCTTGTTGGAAACGCACAACATTACGACGTAATTCTTGCGCAAATAGCATTTGTGCTGCATCCCAACGGATAAATTGATTGTCTGCAAATTTCAGCAAGCCTAATAACTGTTCCGTTTTATAATCATAATCCAGTTTTACTGGCGCAGAAAAATCACATAATAATGCTGGAATTGGGCGACCATAAATGCCGTGAAATTCAAAGACTTGGTCTTTTTCAGTGACATTTAATACATCACTCAACAATTCGCCATTATGTTGTAACATTTGTTTCGTGCCATTCGCATCATAAAGCGCGATTTTTAATGGAATATGTAAATTCACTTTTTCCATTTGATCTGCGGTTGGCGGTGTGGATTGTGAAACCGTTAAACGATAAGTATGCGTTTTTTCGTCATAAGCATCGCTAATCAATAATTCTGGTGTACCCGATTGGCTATACCAACGGCGGAACTGGTTTAAATCGAGGTTATTTGCACGTTCCATCGCAGAAACAAAATCTTCACAGGTTGCCGCTTTGCCATCATTTTCAGCAATATAAAGCTGCATCCCTTTTTGGAAGCCTTGTTCACCTAATAAGGTATGCAACATACGAATCACTTCTGCCCCTTTTTCATATACGGTTACGGTATAAAAATTATTCATTTCAATCACTTTTTCAGGGCGAATTGGGTGTGACATTGGGCTTGCATCTTCGGCAAATTGCACAGTGCGTAAAAATTTCACATTATTAATGCGATTCACTGCACGCGAACCTGTATCTGAAGAAAATTCTTGATCACGGAAAACCGTTAAGCCTTCTTTCAAACTTAATTGGAACCAATCACGGCAAGTCACACGATTGCCTGTCCAGTTATGGAAATATTCGTGTGCAATCACACTTTCAATAGCAAGATAATCCTCATCTGTTGCCGTTTGTGGATTGGCTAATACAAATTTAGAATTAAAAATATTCAACCCTTTGTTTTCCATTGCACCCATATTGAAAAAATCGACAGCGACGATCATATAAATATCTAAGTCGTATTCTAAATTAAAGCGATCTTCATCCCATTTCATCGCTTTTTTCAAACTTTCCATTGCCCAAGTTGCACGGTTAAGATTACCGCGATCCACATAAAGCTCTAACGCAACTTCACGGCCACTTTTAGTAATAAATTTATCTTGTAATAAATCAAAATCCCCTGCCACTAAAGCAAATAAATAGCTTGGTTTTGGGAATGGGTCATTCCATTCCACCCAATGACGACCATCTTCTAATTCGCCACTTGCAATGCGATTGCCATTAGAAAGTAAGAATGGATATTTGCTTTTGTCCGCCGTAATTTTGGTTGTATAGCACGCCAATACATCTGGACGGTCAAGCATATAAGTGATTTGACGGAAACCTTCCGCCTCACATTGCGTACAAATACCCTCGCCAGACTGATACAATCCTTGTAATGAAGTATTTTCAGCTGGCACAAGGAAAGTCACAATTTCAAGTTCAAATTCTTCCGCACTTTTGCCTTTCAAATCGAGCGTTAAACTCTCGCCATCTTGTTGATAAGCAGAAAATGGCTCGCCATTAAATTTAATAGAAGAAAACTGGAAGCTATGCCCGTCTAAACGTAAAGAAGTCGCTTCATCATTTAAGCGTTGGAATTTTGTGCTTGCGGTTACCACAGTATGTTTAGGATCAAGTTGAAAATCTAAATAAATGTCTGTGACCGTAAAATCTGGTTGTTTGTAATCTTTTCTATATTTTGCTTTGGCTAACATAATTTGACCTACTTTTGATGAAAGAAAATGTAAATACGTTTTGTTATCTTAAACTTGGTTTTTCACGAAAAATTTTTTCTTGAATCGCTTCCGTAACAAAAGCATTAAGAGAACGATCGCCTGCTATGATCGTAGCTTCTCTATGCAATTCCTCGCCAATTCGTACATTAAATACACCTTTAAAAGGCTTATTCGGTTCTTTACCTAATTCCAAACAATCTTGTAAATATAAATCAACAGATTGACGAAATTCTTTTTCTAGCTCAGATAATGACTCTGCTTCGTAAGTCACTAAATCACGAATGTAAGCAAGTTTGCCAAACAATATATTGTTTTCTAAATCCGCCTCAATCGTGCCAACATAACCTTTATAATTTAATAACTTCATAGAATACCTACCTGTTTTAATGATTCTTTCACTGACTTTAAAGCACCACCTTTAATATAATTTTCAGGGTGAGGCTTGTGTAACAAAATCGTATGTTCGAGTGTTCTATTATAAAATCTCACTCGAGAGCCTGCCATTTCTCGCTTTTCATAACCTTGTTGAGCTAACAAAGAAACTAATTCATTCCAATTAAATGTAGATTTTGATTGTGCGAGCTTATCTAATAATTTTTCAGTTCGTCCCATATAAACTATCGCCCATTAATTTGGTATCAAGTATAGTTACTAAAATTTAAAAATCAAATAATTATAAAATAATCCCCATTAATACTTACATAAATAGCAAACGTTTGCTCAATATATGTAATCTATGCTATTCTACGCCACCTTTTTAATTAGAAAATTGAGAAAATAGCATGTCAAAAACTGCACAAATTGCTGTTGTGATGGGTTCCAAAAGCGATTGGGCTACCATGCAAGAGGCAACTCAGATTTTAGATGAATTAAAAGTACCTTATCATGTGGAAATCGTCTCTGCTCATCGTACGCCTGATAAACTTTTTGAATTTGCTGAAAATGCACAAAAAAATGGCTATAAAGTAATTATTGCTGGGGCTGGCGGTGCGGCACATTTACCCGGCATGATCGCAGCCAAAACCCTTGTGCCTGTGCTGGGTGTGCCAGTAAAAAGTTCTATGTTAAGTGGCGTAGATAGCCTTTATTCAATTGTGCAAATGCCAAAAGGAATCCCAGTCGGAACATTGGCTATTGGCCCTGCGGGTGCGGCAAATGCTGGATTGTTAGCCGCACAAATTCTAGCAAGTTGGGATGCAGAATTGCTTTCACGCTTGCAATCTTTCCGTGAAAGCCAAACGAGTAATGTGCTTGATAATCCCGATCCACGCACATAAAAATATCTTCAGATCTGACCGCACTTTTAAAGTGCGGTTGTTTTTTTCGTAAATTTAACGAGAAATATTATGCAAAACTCCACCTTATACCCAACGGTTTATGTACTTGGCAACGGACAACTCGGCAGAATGTTAGGTTACGCTGGTGCACCTTTAGATATTTATGTTGAACCCTTAGCCTTCAATGCGCCAGTTTTTGACTTACCTGAAAATGCGATCATCACGGCAGAAATTGAACGCTGGGAAAAAACACCTTTGACTGAATTACTCGGCAATCATAAAAACTTCGTTAATCAACATGTATTTGGATTATTAGCCGATCGTTTTGCTCAAAAATCCTTGCTTGATGAACTCAATCTTTCTACCTCGCCTTGGTGTTTATTAAAAGATAAAACGCAATGGAATGATGTTTTCCAAACTGTTGGCGAGAAAGTCGTCGTCAAACGTAGAACAGGCGGATATGATGGGCGTGGTCAATGGATTATCAGCGATGAAAACAAAGCGGACATCACTGATGACTTATTTGGTGAAGTGATCGCAGAAAAATTTATTCCTTTTGATTATGAAGTTTCTATTGTAGGCGCAAGATTTAAAAATGGCGAAAAGCGTTTTTATCCCGTTACGCATAACCTGCAACAAAATGGTATTTTGCGTTACAGTGTGATTGATAATGCATTTCCTCAACAATCCGCACAACAAAAACAAGCTGAAACAATGCTCGGCAAAATTATGGATAAGTTAGGCTATGTGGGTGTGATGGCAATGGAATGTTTTGTTGTAGGCGACAAATTACTAATTAACGAACTTGCGCCTCGCGTACATAACAGTGGACATTGGACACAACTGGGATGTGCTATTAGTCAATTTGAATTACATTTACGCACGCTACTTGATTTGCCAACACCTGACTTACAAATTTTTGCCCCAAGTGTAATGGTAAATTTAATCGGCACAAACCATAATCCAAAATGGCTTAATATACCTTTTGCACAACTTCATTGGTACGGTAAAGAAGTGAGGGCTGGGCGTAAGGTTGGGCATATCAATCTTTCTCATCCTAATAAAGCGGTCATTATTCAACAATTAGAAAAGCTCCGAATTGAATTACCCGAAGATTATCAATCAGGATTAAATTGGGCGATTGAAAAACTAAAATAATGTAAAAAATGACCGCACTTTTTGATAAATATTTAAAAATATTAAAGTGCGGTTAATTTTTATAAAAATCTTTCTTGATAAAATAAAACGGCTGAAGTATAAAATTATCCATCACACAACTGATACATAAGGAAAAGCTATGTTTGAACATATTAAAGCGGCACCAGCCGATCCAATCTTAGGCTTAGGCGAAGCATTCAAATCCGAAACTCGCGAAAATAAAATTAACTTGGGTATTGGCGTTTATAAAGATGCGCAAGGCACAACCCCGATTATGCGTGCAGTGAAAGAAGCAGAAAAACGCTTATTTGATAAGGAAAAAACGAAAAATTATCTGACTATCGATGGTATTGCTGATTATAACGAACAAACAAAAGCGTTACTTTTCGGTAAAGATTCTGAAGTCATCAAATCTAATCGTGCAAGAACAGTACAAAGTTTAGGCGGAACAGGCGCATTACGCATTGCGGCAGAATTTATTAAACGTCAAACTAAAGCACAAAATGTTTGGATCAGCACCCCAACTTGGCCAAACCACAATGCCATTTTCAATGCCGTCGGTATGACAATTCGTGAATATCGTTATTATGATGCTGAACGCAAAGCCCTTGATTGGGATCATTTACTTGAAGATTTAAGCCAAGCAAGCGAAGGCGATGTGGTGCTTTTACACGGTTGTTGCCATAATCCGACTGGTATTGACCCTACTCCAGAACAATGGCAAGAATTAGCCGCACTTTCGGCGAAAAACGGCTGGTTGCCACTCTTTGACTTTGCTTATCAAGGTTTAGCCAATGGATTAGATGAAGATGCTTATGGCTTGCGTGCTTTTGCGGCAAACCACAAAGAATTGTTAGTAGCGAGTTCATTCTCGAAAAACTTTGGTTTATATAATGAACGTGTTGGTGCCTTTACTCTTGTGGCAGAAAATGCAGAAATTGCATCAACCGCATTAACCCAAGTGAAATCAATTATTCGTACACTCTACTCTAACCCTGCATCTCACGGCGGCGCAACTGTAGCAACAGTATTAAATGACACTCAACTTCGCCAAGAGTGGGAAAATGAATTAACTGAAATGCGCGAACGTATCAAAAAAATGCGTCATTTATTCGTTCAGTTATTAAAAGAATACGGTGCGGAACAAGATTTCAGCTTTATCATTGAACAAAACGGTATGTTCTCTTTCAGTGGATTAACTGGGGAACAAGTGGATCGCTTAAAAGAAGAATTTGCCATTTATGCTGTTCGTTCTGGTCGTATCAATGTGGCTGGTATTACTGAAGATAATATTCGCTATTTATGTGAAAGCATTGTGAAAGTGCTTTAATAGGGTTAGAAATAATATATCCTCTAAAATATTGTAAGTAAAAAATAAAGCCTTGATTATCAAGGCTTTAATTTTATTTAATCATTAACAAATTCTCGGCAATGGTTCATTTGTTGGTAAATCTAATAATTTCTGTGGCTAATTCGTTAATAAATCCATGATGATGGGATGAAATCAACATGGGTAAGGAAAGCTCACGCAAAAGTGCGGTCAATTTTTCAGTATTTTTTCGATCTAATCCATTGGTGGGTTCATCTAATAATAAAATTTTTGGCTGCATCGCTAAGACACCAGCAAGTGCCGTGAAATTTTTCTCACCACCAGATAGGGTATGCACCATACGATCTTTTAAACCTGTGATACCAAGACGTTCTAATTGCTGCTCTGCGATATGATACGCCTGCTCTCTGGGCATATTTTGGTTTAATGGCCCGAAGGCAACATCATCCAACACTGTTGGGCCAAAAAGTTGATCATCGGCATTTTGAAAACAAATACCAATCGTGCCACGAAAGGGCGCAAAATCTTTTTCTTCACGACAAACTTTGCCAAATAATTTAATTTCCCCTTTGGTTACAGGAACAAATCCCAACAAAGCAAGCAGTAAAGTGGTTTTTCCTGAACCAATTTCCCCTTGTACGAAGAGGCGTTTTTGACCTTCCAAGGTAAAACTCAAATCTTGAATAATCGCTCTACCATTGCGTTCTATACAAAGATTATTTACAGCTAACATATTATTTTTCTCTCTTTTTGCCAAACTGAAAACCACGACATTTTAACGCCATTTGCGCCGTTTCGGCTTTTAATAGGGCATGGATCAATAATAAAGCGACACTTTGAGCCGTCACATAAAGGGTTCGGCGATTAAGCCCAGGACGAAATCCACGAGCTCGCATGGCAATATCCATTTTTTGACGCAGTTCGCCAAGCAGTGCAATGTAACGTACGGTCAGCACAAAAAGTTGAATTAATTTTTCTGGCAAAGGCAATTTACCAATGGCTTGAACAAGTACTGCATCATTAATATTCCACAAAAAAAGCCAAAGAGAAATCAACAATAAATGAGTCCGCAAACTCAATTTTTCTGCTAATTCAATGCCTTGAAAATTGAGTTCAATGCCATTTTCTCCAATTTGCCAACTTAATGCCGCCCACATTAAAGCAATAAAAATGACTAAAGCAAACCAACGTTTAAGATAAGGCAAAAAAGATTTTTGACTGAGCTGCAGTGAAATAAAAAAGAGAGAAACTGCAAGCACATTAAGGGAGATAAGCCAAGTAAGATCACTCAATCCACTAATGATTAGCCCCCAGATAAACAGATAAATCAACCTAAAGTGCGGTTGAAATAAGCGATGAATTTTCATTAAGAGAAATTCTCGGTACGATTCATGACTTCAGGATACATTTTACCAAGCAAGGTAATCACCCCTACGCTGATAATACTATCCAAAACAAATACTGGAATATGAGAGACTAGCAAGAGCCAAACAAGATTCAGATAACTTTTACCACCATCTAACATCAGCACAAAAGAAGCAAGCACGCCTGCTCCGCCAACGCCAATTACGCCAGCACCAATACCGACTAATAAGCGATCTTTTAATGCCATTTGTGGCTGTAAACGAGAACGGAAAAGATAATAAGCGATCACAGCTGGTATTGCCATCACGCAAAGATTGACACCTAACACGGCAAATCCACCAAAAGAAAAGAAAATGACTTGCAATAAAAGTGCGATGAGGAATGCTGGAAAAACGGCCCACCCAAGAAATAAACCAGCCATGCCATTTAAAATTAAATGCACGCTACCAATTCCTACAGGCACATGAATGGTTCCTGCCACAAAAAATGCAGCGGCAAAAAGTGCGGTGAGCGGTAAACGTTCTGATTCTAAACGACGTACCCCCACAGCAATGCCCGCAACAGCAAGCACTGCACCAGCTAATAAAATAGGCGTATGTAACACGCCTTCAGATAAATGCATTAAATACGTCCTTGTTTAATTTTACGCGCATTACGTAAAGCAATAAGTCCAGCAATACCAACGATATAACCGATTCCACCTAAAATATCATGCAAATAAATTTTATCTTTTAAATGCGCAATATCTTCACGAAGCAGCATTAAATCTGCACTGCTTTGATTTTCGGCAGACGTATGAGCAGCAGCAACAACGGACGCACGGTGTCCTTCATCGCCTTCCACCACAACTTTTAAGGTTGTATGTGGTACATCAGCAATAGAAAGCTTAAATGCACCTTGGCGGTCTGTTTTTCCAGTTAAAACGGGATCAGAAACACCTGAGCGGAAAACTTCTAAATAAGTTTCAGCTGCTGGGGTCATATCAGAATAATAGGATTTGCCAGAAAGTGTTTGCCCATCATATTGGGCAAACACATAAAGCGCGTGGGCATAAGCATTCGGGAGATAGCAAGCCGCAAAAAGTGCGGTTAAAAAAGCAAATTTTTTCATCCCAAATCCATATTATTGCGCGTCAAAAGTTAGCATATATTCCACAGTTCGACGATCGTAATCTGCATTATTTGTTACTTTTTCCTCAAACTCTGCCCATACTTTGTTGAAGCCTTTAGTTGGGGTAAATTGAGCGATACCTTTTTCATTAGTTAAATTGAACGGTGCATCTTCACTCACACCCACTTTAATGCCTTGAACTGGTTTACCATTATGTAAAACAAGGATAGAAAGTGGTTTATTCGCTTGTGCTTTTTCTTGAGGAATCAATTCGTATGCTTGTTGATGAGATTTGAAAGATTCAGCATCCCATTTCAAAATCGCTTTACCAAATTTAACAGGATTAGTACTAAATTCTGCTGTTGGTTCTTCACGTTTTGTTTTTTCAACGTATTTACCGCTTGGTAATTTTGACCATACACCATTATCGAAATGAACGAAAACTAAATCTGATTTAGGCATAAGATAGGCTTCGCCATTTCTGAATTGGTAATCAACAGCAGTTAATTTGCCTTGCGCATTTAAGGCTTGGATAGATTTAAGTTTAGATTCTGGATAGGTTTCAGTTTGTTCATGTCCAAATTTCACTACGTATTCATCTTGCGATGAAGCAGGCTCAAGCCAAACATTATGTGCGTTAGCAACAGACATACCTAAAAGTGCGGTTAATCCTACAGCGATTTTTTTCAATTCCATTTTGGATACTCCTTGTTTGTTTAAGAAAATCTAGGCGTATGATAAAATATGAAGTAACTTTAGAATCAAGTCATTTTTTAAGGAAATTGATGAAAATTGGAGCACTTGCTAAAGCCCTAGGCTGTACCGTAGAAACCATCCGTTATTATGAACAACAAGGTTTAATCCCGCCCCCAAAACGTACTTTAGGCAATTTTCGGCAATATAATGAAGAACACTTGCAACGTTTATCATTTATTTGTAACTGCCGAAATTTAGATATTTCATTAAGTGAAATAAAAAGCCTACTGAATTTAGAAAATGCCTCCAAACAACAAGCAGAAGAAATTAATCGTGTGTTAGATAAACACATTAAAGAGGTGGCAACAAGGATTCACGAACTCGCCCATTTACGGATGAAATTAATTGAATTACGTGAAAAAACAGTCTCGAATGATGAAGATCCAATGAAATTGCTATTGCAACATAGTGGCGTGAAATTTGTGCGATTAAAATAGCCGCACTTTTAAGATTATGGCTGACTAGATAAACGCTGTTTTGCTTCCTTATTGCCTAATTCAGCTGCTTTTTTCAGCCATTCCAATGATTTTTCAGGTTGGTTTTGTAAGCGATAAATATTACTTAACATCATCATCGCATCCGTATCTTTAGCTCGAGCTGTACGTTCAAAAAGCTTAATGGCTTGCTCTGTATTTTGTTTGACGTAATCGCCACGTAGATACATAACGCCAAGGTTATTTAGCCCTTTCACACTACCCTTCTCTGCCGCTTCGCTAAACCACCAATAAGCCTTTTCATAGTCTCTCACCGTGCCACGCCCAAGGTTATATAACATACCTAGATTGCTTTGAGCAGTGGTGTTTCCCTCTAACGCCATCGGATACATGATATCGAAAACAGAGCTCCATTGCTGTTTATTGGCAAACTCTTGCGCCAAATTCATTCTTGCTTGATCATCCATTTTCGAATTCGCTGTAATATCAATGGTTTTCATCGCCCAAACAGGCAAACTAAAACAAAGTAATACTATATGAAAAAATAACTTCAGTTTCATTTACAAGGTTGCTACTAAAAGTAAAATAAAAAATACGGCAGTAATCGCAAATTCTGTTAGTCCAACTTGCATAACAGAAAGCTTTTTAGTGGGCAGATAAACCGCTCGCACTAATCCAGGCACAAAAGCTAATGCTAAAATAAATTGTTGCGAAACCACAAAAATCAGCACACATAATAAGTGAAAAATCACTGATGCCCAAAAATAACGTGGATTTTTTCGTTCACGCATCATTGATTTTACATAAAGTGTTGTTCCAATAAAAAATAATGTTGGATAAATCGCCACCCAAAGTATTTTTTCATCAAAAGTGCGGTCAGAAAAGTAATAGGATCCCATTCCAGCTAGGGCAAAAATTAAGATCCCTGCCAAGTCATTCCATAAATTGCGCTCATCTTTTTTCTTGGTGAAATAAATATTCACCGCAACAAACGGTAACATGGCAAACATAAAATACAACACCTGCCAATTATAAATTAACGCGGGAATCGCAAAAATCACGGCGGCAGCAAAATAAATCACAGACCATTTTTTATATAACTCAAGATTTTTACCTTTAAACAAATTCAAAAAAGGATAAGTCATCAAATAAAGCGAAAACCATCCTAATAATAAAAACATGTGCGCCCATACTGGATTAGCAAGCAACATACCATAAATAAAAGGCAGTAGTGCCATAACAATAGCACCGTGCTGATTAGAGATAAGCAGTTTCATAATAATTAAATAATTGAGAATAATTGTCGGATATTTTAGCCTAGTAAAGAGGATTTTACAAAGCAGTAAAGGCTATTTAGAATAGAAGAAAACACCCCAAAGGAGAACCCTATGACAATTCAACGCATTTTACCCAATGCACGTTTAAGTGAAGTTTCAATTCATAACAACCTCGCCTATTTTGCAGGGCAAGTTCCAGAATTAACCATCGAGCAAAATACCTACGAACAAACCAAAGAAGTATTAGGTTTAATTGATAAATTGTTAGCAGAAATTGGCTCCAATAAAAGCAATATTTTAACTGCGCAAATTTTCTTGGCAGATATGCAAGATTATGTTCAATTAAATCAAGCTTGGGATGAATGGGTCGATCATGTTAGCCCACCAAGTCGAGCGACAGTGGAAGCTAAATTAGCGGATCCTCGTTGGAAAGTTGAAATTGTTATTATTGCAACTTGTTAGTTTTTTAAGCCGAATAAACAGGAGAATATTATGGAAAATTGGACAAATGAAATTTGGGTAGCAATTGGTATCGCTTTTATTGTTGGGTTATTTATTGGTTACATTATTGTGCGTTTAACCAAAGGCTCGGTAAAACATCAAGCTAAAACAGAGGCTGAATTAAAAACAGTCAAAACCCAGCTTGATACACAAAAGGCGCAAATCGAAAAACATTTTGCAGAAAGTGCTGAGTTATTCAAAACCTTAATTAACGATTATCAAAAACTTTATCGCCACTACGCAACTTCCTCCAATAATTTACTGGGCGAAAAAGATCACAAAGGTTTATTCACCCAACAGTTAATTACTGCAACAGATAAATCTCAAAATGAACAGCCTAGAGATTATTCGGATGGTGCATCAGGCTTATTTAAAGAAAATAAAGAAGAAAATAAAGAAGAAAATTAAAAAGTGCGGCTAAAAATAGAAATATTTTTAGCCGTTTATTATTCTATTATTGCGTTGATTTTTTAGATTTTTTCCATTTCCAAAAAAAGAATAGTACAAGTAACCCAACAAATATATAAATCACAATTTGACCTTTTTGAATTTGTGTATGTAGCCAATCTAAATTTTTAGCCCCCAATTCCCCAAGATAAATCCAAATAGGTACAGAAATAATCGCAGCACAGAAATCTATTAAAACAAAACGAACATAACTTACACGGCGTGTAATACCTGATACCATATAAATTGGAGCACGTAAACCGGGTAAAAATCGTGCAACAAACAGTACTCGATTGCCATATTGACTGAATTTTTCACGCACAATTCTTAAACGCTGTAATGTTACGATTCTACGTATTGGTCGGAAACGTAAAATTTTCGTGCCATAAATTCGACCAAGCCAATACATACAGGAATCGCCAGCAAGCACACCAATCATACTAACCAGCAACATCAAATGAGAATTGACATTTTCTGGATAAAGCCCCGCAATGACACCGCCAGAAACTAACGTGATATCTTCTGGAATCGGCACACCAAATCCACAAATAATTAAAACAAAAAGAACAGCCCAATAACCATATTCAGTAAAAAATCCAATTAAAAATTCCATTTGTTCCTGCTTTTTTATTATATTAATAGATGTGATAAAAAATTGGTTCACATTTTAATCTTTTCAAATCAAAAAGCCTAGAAAAAAGTTTGATTTGAAAATAAGGATATTCTATAATCCACGGCTCTCAAGGCTTGTCTTTGAGCGGTTTTTAGGAAAATTGCTGGGTCGCCTGCGATTTTCTTTCTTTTAACATTTAATTTCAAGAGAACATAAAAATGGCATTTAAATTTAACGCTGAAGTTCGTACAGCGCAAGGTAAGGGTGCGAGCCGCCGCCTGCGTAACAATGGTCAAATCCCTGCAATCGTTTATGGTGGCAGCGAAGAGCCCGTTTCAATCATCTTAAACCACGATGAATTAAACAACGCGCAAGCACACGAATCTTTCTATTCTGAAGTGATTACTTTAGTGATCGGTGGTAAAGAAGTTGCAGTTAAAGTACAAGCAATGCAACGTCACCCATTCAAACCAAAATTGGTTCACATTGACTTCAAACGCGCGTAATTCACAAGTTTGAACAAAGTAAAAAAGCTAAGAGATCAATCTTAGCTTTTTTGTTCTGAGTATTTTAATTATTTCCCAATAAATACCTAAACTTTAATTTTTTATCAAATAACGATTTTTGCAAGTTATTACGAAGATATTGAAAATATGGCTGGGGTACTAGGATTCGAACCTAGGAATGCTGAGATCAAAACCCAGTGCCTTACCGCTTGGCGATACCCCAATTAGATAAATCTTTGATTAGATATAAAGAAGACTTTTTTGATAGTATGGCTGGGGTACTAGGATTCGAACCTAGGAATGCTGAGATCAAAACCCAGTGCCTTACCGCTTGGCGATACCCCAACGACTATTTGAATTACAAAGCGATAAATGGTGCGGGACGAGGGACTTGAACCCACACACCTCTCGGCGCCAGAACCTAAATCTGGTGCGTCTACCAATTTCGCCAGTCCCGCAAATTTGGTGGCTACAGCGAGATTCGAACTTGCGACCCCAACATTATGAGTGTTGTGCTCTAACCAACTGAGCTATGTAGCCATCACTTAATTTGCTTAACCATATCGGCTTTGCGGGGCGTATTATGCTAATTTTGATGATCCTCGTCAAATACTTTTTTACAAAAAAAGTAATTTTATGTTTGTTTGGTTATTAATGAAGCATATCACTTATTTTTTATTCATTTAAACAACTTATATGGCTTTCTCAACAGCCAAATTTTTCCTAATCCTATTTTTTCTTTTATGCGTTCATTTATTGTTAATTAAAATTTATTTGACAAAAAATGCCTAAATCGTTATTTCTATACCCACTATTCTAAAAAAAACACAACATCTAGGAGTATCTTATGCCCCATCTCTCAGTCGCCAAATTTGGCGGAACATCTGTTGCTAACTACAATGCGATGACAGCTTGTGCAAAAATTGTCATTGCCGATCCCAATACACGCGTAGTTGTGCTTTCTGCATCAGCTGGTGTAACAAATTTATTAGTGGCTTTAGTAAATGGTGTAAAAGCGACAGAACGTGAAAAATTAATTGGCAATGATCTGCATATCACTTCAGGTGTGGCAAAACGTATTTTTGATACTGTTCAATCTTATAATGTGCGAATGATTAGTTATGGGGCAAGTACCAACAATGTTTGTATGTTAGTACAAAGTGAACATTCTGATGAAATTGTACGCTCGTTACACAAATCCTTATTTGAATAAAATTTAAACCTAAAGTGCGGTGAAAAATCACCACACTTTTTCTTTTATATCATTGAGATTAAAGCCGAAAAAGAGTAAAGTAAACGGCTGTTCATTTGACTAATTTAACCGAATAAAAGGCGGAAATTATGGGAAAAAGCGTTGTTATCTTAGGCGCACAATGGGGCGATGAAGGTAAAGGAAAAATCGTTGATCTTTTGACGGATCGCGTAAAATACGTAGTTCGTTATCAAGGCGGCCATAACGCAGGTCACACACTTATTATCAATGGCGAAAAAACCGTATTACGTTTAATTCCATCTGGTATGTTACATCCAAACGTAACTTGCTTAATTGGTAATGGCGTTGTGGTTTCGCCTGAAGCATTAATGAAAGAAATGGGCGAACTTGAAAGCCGAGGTATTAAAGTTCGTGAACGTTTATTAATTTCAGAAGCTTGTCCTTTGATTCTGCCTTATCACGTTGCAATGGATCACGCACGCGAAGCAGCCCTTGGCAAAAAAGCTATAGGTACAACTGGTCGTGGTATTGGCCCAGCTTATGAAGATAAAGTAGCTCGTCGTGGTTTACGCGTAGGCGATTTATTTAATAAAGAAGCCTTTGCCGAAAAACTCAAAAACATCCTTGAATACTATAATTTCCAATTGGTGAACTACTACAAAGTTGAACCTGTCGATTATCAAAAAACCTTAGATGATGTAATGGCAATTGCCGATGTAATCACAGGTATGGTGGCAGATATCACTACAATTCTTGATACTGCGCGCAAAAATGGCGAACATATTTTATTTGAAGGCGCACAAGGGACAATGTTAGACATCGACCACGGTACTTATCCGTATGTAACCAGCTCAAACACAACGGCTGGTGGTGTTGCAACAGGCTCTGGTTTTGGCCCGCGTAATCTTGATTATGTACTTGGTATCATTAAGGCTTACTGTACTCGTGTAGGTGGTGGCCCATTCACAACTGAATTATTTGATGATGTAGGTGCTGAAATTGCACGTAAAGGTAACGAATTTGGTGCGGTAACAGGCCGTCCACGTCGTTGCGGTTGGTTCGATGCCGTCGCCATTCGTCGTGCAATCCAACTTAACTCTATTTCTGGTTTCTGTATGACTAAACTAGACGTATTAGATGGTTTTGATGAAGTAAAAATCTGTGTTGCTTACAAAATGCCAAATGGCGAAATCGTTGAATATGCACCGTTAGCGGCGAAAGATTGGGAAGGTGTAGAACCAATTTATGAAACATTACCAGGTTGGAAAGAAAATACTTTCCGCATCACAGATGTAAATAAATTGCCACAAAACTGCATTAACTATATTAAACGTATTGAAGAAGTAACTGGCGTACCTATTGATATTCTTTCAACTGGCCCTGATCGTGTAGAAACAATGATTTTACGTGATCCGTTCGCTGCTTAATTTCTTTTGATTTTCAGACCGCACTTTAAAAGTGCGGTCTTTTTTTATATTTTTTACTATTCTTCAATAGAACGTAATAATTCATTGATGCCCACTTTTCCTAAAGTTTTTGCATCCACTTTTTTCACGATCACGGCACAATATAGGCTATATTTTCCACATTTTGATGGAAGGCTACCTGATACCACCACAGAACCTGCTGGTACACGGCCGTAATGAATTTCGCCTGTTTCACGATCATAAATTTTGGTTGATTGACCAATGAATACGCCCATTGAAATAACACAACCATCTTCAACGATAACACCCTCAACCACTTCTGAACGCGCGCCAATAAAACAGTTATCGCCGATAATGGTTGGGTTAGCTTGTAATGGTTCTAACACGCCGCCGATGCCTACACCACCCGATAAATGCACGTTTTTACCAATTTGTGCGCATGAACCTACCGTCGCCCAAGTATCTACCATGGTGCCTTCGCCAACGTAAGCACCAATGTTTACATAAGATGGCATTAATACGCAGTTTTTAGAAATATATGCGCCTTTACGCACCGTTGCAGAAGGCACAACACGGAAACCTTCTTCAGTAAAACGTTCTTCAGTGTAATCCGCAAATTTTAATGCCACTTTGTCGTAATATTTTGTTTCTGCGCCGTCAATGATTTGGTTATCGTTAATGCGGAAAGATAGCAATACCGCTTTTTTTAACCATTGATGTGTTACCCATTCGCCAGCAATTTTTTCGGCTACACGATATTTTCCAGAATCTAATCCTTCGATCACTTCTTCAATTGCCGCACGCGTTTCTGCATCAACGGTTTTTGGTGTAATTTCTGCACGTTTTTCAAATGCAGCTTCAATAATTGCTTGTAAATTTGACATAGAACTTCCTATATATGTTGTGAATAAAACGGCATTAGTTTTACCATATTTTAAACGGGCAAGCAAAACACCGAAAAAAAATCACCGCACTTTGTAGAAACAAAACTGCGGTGATAATAAAAAGTTGATTTGATTAAAAGATTGAAAGTGCAAGCCCCACGACAACAGACATACTAAAAACAACCATAATCATTGCATAACCAAAATCGCTCATTTTGTTCTCCTCATAAAAAAAATAACGCAGACATTCTAGCAAGAATAATACGAAAAAATCACTTCTTTTTATAAAAAATTTGCAATAAAGATGACTAAATTCTCAACAAACCTTTATAATAGGAAAAATTTTTTAGGGATTTAAATATATGGCAACAATTAAAGATGTGGCAAAAATGGCTGGTGTGTCCACCACAACCGTATCTCACGTAATTAATAAAACCCGTTTCGTTGCAAAAGATACGGAAGAAGCGGTGTTATCCGCAATTAAACAACTTAATTATTCCCCTAGTGCTGTGGCACGCAGTTTAAAAGTCAATACCACCAAATCCATTGGTATGATTGTGACAACCAGTGAAGCACCGTATTTTGCCGAAATAATCCATTCTGTTGAAGAACATTGCTATCGACAAGGTTATTCTTTATTTTTGTGTAACACACAAAATGATCCTGAAAAAGTCAAAAATCATTTAGAAATGTTGGCAAAAAAAAGGGTCGATGGTTTGCTTGTAATGTGTTCTGAATATACTCAGGATTCATTGGATTTACTTTCATCATTTTCCACTATTCCAATGGTTGTAATGGATTGGGGGCCAAATACCAATACAGATGTGATTGATGATCATAGTTTTGATGGCGGTTATTTAGCAACCAAACATCTTATAGAGTGCGGTCATAAAAAAATCGGGATTATCTGCGGCGAACTCAATAAAACTACCGCAAGAACGCGTTATGAAGGCTTTGAAAAAGCAATGGAAGAAGCTAAATTAACAATCAATCCGTCTTGGGTACTAGAGGGTGCATTTGAGCCTGAAGATGGCTATGAATGTATGAATCGTTTACTGACTCAAGAGGAATTACCAACCGCCCTATTCTGCTGTAACGATGTGATGGCACTCGGTGCAATATCAGCACTAACAGAAAAAGGCTTGCGTGTGCCAGAGGATATGTCAATTATCGGCTATGATGATATTCACGCCTCACGTTTCTATGCGCCACCATTAACCACCATTCATCAATCAAAACTACGTTTAGGCAGACAGGCAGTAAATATTCTGTTAGAACGAATTACTCACAAAGATGAAGGTGTTCAACAATATAGTCGTATTGATATAACCCCTGAGCTTATCATTCGAAAATCCGTTAAATCGATTTTATAAACTTAGCAAAAATAGACCGCACTTTTTAAACAATCCCTAAAAAGTGCGGTTCTTTTTTAGCTATTTTTTAGCTTTTCTTGATTATTTTCAAAATTTCTCTGAATAGCATTTGCCCTCCACCCTATTTTTAGTTATATCTATCGCCAACTGACAAATTTTATTTTTTACTTTTAGGAGTTCCTATGACACAAGAGTACAGTACTCTGCGCAATAACATTAGTATGTTAGGGCGTTTTCTCGGAGAAACCATCAATGATGCACAGGGCGAGGATATTCTTGAGTTAATCGAAAACATTCGTAAACTTTCTCGTAATTCTCGTGCTGGCGATGATAAAGCAAGACAAGAATTGCTAGACACGCTAGGTAGTATTTCTAATGAAAATATTATTCCTGTCGCACGTGCTTTCAGTCAATTTTTAAACCTCACTAACATAGCTGAACAATATCAAACCATTTCCCGTGAACATTCTCTTGCTCAAAGTTCTTCTCAATCCTTAAGCGAACTTTTCAAACGCTTAAAAGAACAAAATGCTTCAGTGGAAGAGGTGCATAAAACCGTCGAAAAATTATTAATTGAGCTTGTTCTGACCGCACATCCAACAGAAACAACACGTCGTTCACTAATTCATAAACACATTGAAATCAATAAATGTTTAAGCAAGCTAGAACATCATGATTTAACGGAAAAAGAACGCAATATTATTGAGCGTCTATTACTTCGTTTAATCGCTGAAGCATGGCATACCAACGAAATTCGTACTGTTCGTCCAACGCCATTTGATGAAGCCAAATGGGGCTTTGCGATGTTAGAAAACAGTTTGTGGCAAGCTGTGCCAGAATTTTTACGCCAACTCAACGAAACCGCCCGTGAATTTTTAGGTTACGATTTGCCGGTAGGATTAAAACCTGTGCGTATTTCCTCTTGGATGGGCGGCGACCGTGATGGAAATCCATTTGTTACCGCACAAATTACCAAAAAAGTACTTTATTTTGCCCGCTGGAAAGCGGCGGATTTATTCTTACAAGACATCAGCAAATTAGCCGATGAACTTTCAATGATGAAATGTAGCGATGAATTTCGTGATAAATACGGCGAACATTTAGAACCCTATCGTTTCGTAGTAAAAAATTTACGCAATCAACTTACAGCAACATTAGCTTATTTTGATGATCACTTATCTAATCGCACACCAAGAGTCTCCGAAAGCGAGATTATTTTGGAAGATAATCAACTGTGGGAGCCGCTTTACGATTGTTATCAATCTTTAATTCAATGTGGTATGCGCATTATTGCAAATGGTTCATTGTTGGATATTTTGCACCGTATTAGTTGTTTTGGTGTGACGCTTTCTCAAATGGATATTCGCCAAGAAAGCACTCGTCACACCGATGCCATTGCTGAAATCACGCGCTATATTGGTTTGGGCGATTACTCTCAATGGATGGAAGACGATAAACAGGCTTTCTTAATTCGTGAATTAAGCTCTCGCCGTCCATTGATTCCGCAAAACTGGACGCCATCGCCTGAAACCAAAGAAATTTTAGATACTTGTAAAGTCATTGCTCAACAAAAACAAGGTGTCATTGCGTGTTATGTTATTTCGATGGCGCGCAGTGCATCTGATGTTTTAGCCGTTCATTTACTCTTAAAAGAAGCTGGCGTGCCATATCATATTCCTGTTGTGCCATTATTCGAAACCTTAGAGGATTTAGATGCAGCCGAAAAAGTGATGACTCAACTTTTCAATGTGGGTTGGTATCGTGGCGTGATCAATAATCGTCAAATGGTAATGATTGGCTATTCAGATTCGGCAAAAGATGCGGGAATGATGGCTGCTTCTTGGGCGCAATACCGTGCGCAAGAAGCCTTAGTAAATTTAACAGAAAAACTTGGCATTGAACTCACTTTATTCCACGGACGTGGTGGCACAATTGGTCGTGGCGGTGCGCCAGCACATGCGGCATTACTTTCTCAGCCACCTCGTTCATTAAAAAATGGTTTACGTGTAACAGAACAAGGCGAAATGATTCGTTTCAAACTGGGTTTACCCGCAGTAGCAGTAGAAACCTTTGATCTCTACGCCAGCGCCATTTTAGAAGCAAATCTTTTACCACCACCAGAACCGAAACCAGAATGGCGTACTATAATGGACGAGCTTTCCACGATTTCTTGCGATATTTATCGTGGTGTGGTGCGTGGCGATAAAGATTTTGTGCCTTATTTCCGCAGTGCGACGCCAGAACAGGAGCTCTCCAAATTGCCGCTTGGCTCTCGCCCTGCAAAACGCAATCCAAATGGCGGCGTGGAAAGTTTACGTGCGATCCCGTGGATTTTTGCTTGGATGCAAAACCGTTTAATGCTGCCAGCTTGGTTAGGGGCTGGTGCAGCTATTCGTCAAGTTATTGAACAAGGCAAAGGCGATATTATTCATAAAATGTGCGAAAACTGGCCGTTCTTTTCAACGCGAATCGGAATGTTGGAAATGGTCTTTAGTAAATCGGATACTTGGCTTTCCCAACAATATGATCAACGATTAGTGAAAAAAGAGCTTTGGTATTTAGGTGAAAATTTACGTAAGCAACTTGAAGATGATATTCAAACTGTGCTTTCACTTTCTCACCAAAGTGAATTGATGTCTGATTTACCTTGGATTGCAGATTCAATTGCATTACGTAATATCTACACGGATCCCCTCAATCTACTGCAAGTGGAATTGCTCCACCGTTTCCGTGAAAATCCAGAGCAAGTCAATCCCGATGTGGAACAAGCATTGATGATTACCATCACAGGTATCGCGGCTGGGATGCGCAATACGGGCTAGAAAGATGAAAAAAGTGCGGAAAATTTTCCGCACTTTTTTATTCAAATCGATCACTTAATAAAAATTGTAAAACCGCATCCATTCTCAAATGAGGAATGCTCTCCCCTTGTTCTAAAGGCTGAGGTTCAAAACTATCGAAATCAAAGTGCGGTTGTTTTTGCCAAAATTCTGCTCTTGGTAATTTACTTGGCACCGTTCCTGGATAAAGCGTAATCGGTTGTTTATCAATAGAACGAATCCCTTGAATTGCTTTAATTTCTTTTCCTTGCTGATTCACAATCACTTGCTTTGTGGTACGAACAGCCGCAATGGCGGTATATTCCGTGTCAATTCCTTCAAATTCCACATGGCGACCACCCTCTTGCACAATTTGGCGCATTAAACTCACTAAATTAGGAATTTGATCACGAGTAATATGATCCGCCTTGGTCGCAACAAACATTAATCGATCAATTTGCGGAGAAAACAAACGATGAAGAAAATTTCTGCTGCCATAATGGAAATTATTAAATAACTGATTTAAGCCCATTTGCATATCTAAAAAGGCTTGCTGACTGTGATTTAAAGGCGTTAAACAATCCGCCAAAATAACTTGACGATCAAAGGTAGAAAAATAATTTTCGTAAAAACCTTTCACAATTTTATTGCGATAATAATTATAACGTTTTGTCAGCACGGCAAAATAGCTATTCGATTTGGCTGTTTTTTTCAAGGTTTGCCAATGTTCTTCCGAAAGATGAATTAATGGAAAAAATTGTAATGCGGGCGCACCCTCTAAATCACTTGGCAATACAAATCGCCCAGGCTGAATAAATTGCATGCCTTGCGACTTACATTGGTGTAAATAATCCGTATAACTTTTCGCAATCTTGGCTAAAACATCTTCATTTGCGACCGCACTTAAATCCAAATTCTGCAACATGGAAAGCCAATTCTGCGCCAATTCTGCACGAACGCCAGTTGTGACCTTGATTTGCTCTTGTGACCATTGTTGAAAATCTAAATTTAACAACGGCAAATCGAGCAGCCATTCACCGGGATAATCAAAAATATCCAGATAAAGCGTGCCTCGTTCTTTCAAATGACGTAGCAAGCCAGATTGGCGTTGAAAACGAATTGCTAAACGCGTTTCACTCACGCCACGAGTAGATTGAAACCATTGAGGCGGATTTTGTGACAAATCATTTAAATTACTTTCATAATCAAAACGCGGCACGCTGAGATCTTGTTGGGATACTCGTTTGACTGCCAAGATCGCACCATTTCTAGCTGCTTCAAACAAGGGCAAATGCTGTGATGAATGTTGATTAATGGAGAGAAGTTGATTGATTAAACTTGTAATAAACGCCGTTTTTCCACTCCGACTTAACCCCGTCACCGCCAAGCGCAAAGTGCGGTCAAAACCACGATTAATAATTTGATTGATTTCCTTTTGAACCCGATTAAACATTCAATATCCTAGCCATTTTTACTAATATGCCTTACAATTTGACACATAATTTATCACAATGCATTTGTTATGTTACGTCTAAATCTGAGATTTTTATCTTTTCTGCTCTGTATAATCCAAAGTGTAGAATTACAGGCTGCGCCAAGTGTTCCAACATTTTTAACTGAAAATGGCTTAACTTATTGCACCCACGCTTCAGGTTTTTCATTTAATCCGCAAACAGCAGATGCAGGAACCAGTATGAATGTGGTCACGGAACAAATTTATAACAAATTATTTGATATAAAAAATCACAGTGCAACATTAACACCAATGCTGGCACAATCTTATTCCATTTCAGCTGATGGTAAAGAAATTTTATTAAATTTACGTCACGGCGTAAAATTTCACCAAACCCCTTGGTTTACCCCAACACGTGATTTTAACGCTGAAGACGTAGTATTTTCGATTAATCGTGTATTAGGACATAATACTTATTTACCAACCTTAGCTGAGGCGAATGTTACCTATAGTAACCCACAATATAAAGTGTTTCACGAACAAGCAAGAAAAGTGCGTTTTCCTTATTTTGATAGCATTAAACTTAACGAAAAAATCAAATCTGTGACCGCACTTTCGCCTTATCAAGTAAAAATTGAATTATTTGAGCCAGATTCCTCCATCTTGTCGCATCTTGCCAGCCAGTATGCCATTATTTTTTCACAAGAATATGCCTATCAATTAAGCGCAGATGACAACCTTGCTCAATTAGATACCCACCCAGTAGGAACAGGGCCTTATCAAGTAAAAGATTATGTATATAACCAATATGTTCGCTTAGTGCGTAACGAAAACTATTGGAAAAAAGAAGCCAAGATAGAACATATTATTGTGGATCTTTCTACTGATCGCAGCGGACGTTTAGTCAAATTTTTCAATAATGAATGTCAAATCGCCTCTTATCCTGAAGTAAGCCAAATTGGCTTATTAAAAAATGATGACAAACATTATTATATGCAATCTACTGATGGTATGAATTTAGCCTATTTAGCGTTTAATTTTGATAAGCCATTAATGCGAGATCACGAAATCCGCGCCGCTATTTCACAAAGTTTAAACCGAGCTCGAATCATTCATAGCATTTACCATAACACAGCAACTGTTGCTAATAACATTATTCCTGAAGTATCTTGGGCTTCAAGTGTCAATACGCCAGAATTTGAGTTTGATTACAATCCCAGAATCGCCAAAAATAAATTAGCAGATAAAAACCTTTTGTTAAATTTATGGGTAATTAATGAAGAACAAGTCTATAATCCTGCACCTTTTAAAATAGCTGAAATGATAAAATGGGATTTAGCTCAAGCGGGTGTGAAAGTTAAAGTGCGTGCCGTAACTCGTCCATTTTTAACTGCACAATTACGCAATCAATCGGAAAATTATGATTTGATTCTATCTGGTTGGTTAGCTGGTAATCTTGATCCTGATGGTTTTATGCGTCCAATTTTAAGCTGTGGAACAAAAAATGAACTCACTAATTTATCTAATTGGTGTAATGAAGAATTTGATCAATTTATGGATCGTGCCATTACTACCTCACATTTAAGTTCACGCGCAAAAGCCTATAATGAAGCCCAAGAACTCGTTTTACGTGAATTACCCATTATTCCTATTGCCAATGTAAAACGAATTTTAGTCGCAAATAGTCGTGTGAAAGGAGTAAAAATGACGCCTTTTGGTAGCTTAGATTTTTCCACCTTATATTTTATTCAGGAGAAACACTAATGTTATGGTCGGTTCTTCGCCATATTCTGTGGGTGGCATTATTATTACTCGTATTATCGCTATTAGGCTTTGTCATTTTATTGCGCGATCCTCTTAATGCTAATCTTGTTACACAAAACATTTATATCGGCTATTTCCATTATTTAGGCACCTTGTTACAAGGTGATTTTGGCATTACCTATAACGGTGGAAAATCATTAATGAACCTTATTCTTACGGTTCTTCCTCCCACATTGGAACTTTGTTTCATTACATTGTTTTTGGCATTTATTTTTGGTTTACCACTTGGCATTATAAGTGCGGTCAATTCTGAACAAGTTTTTGCAAAAAGTTTACAGAGCCTATCTTATGTAGGGCTATCTATTCCAATATTTTGGTTAGCCCCTATTTTACTGTATGTTGCCGCACTCTCACATTGGGAAATTGCCGCTATTGGACAATATAATTTGCTTTACGAAATTAAATCCATTACGGGATTTCCTGTTATTGATATGTGGTTTATGGAAGTACCTTATCGTACAAAAATCGTACAAAACATATTGCAACATTTAGCCTTACCAACATTGGTATTGTGTATTTTGCCAACGATGGAAATTATCCGCATTATTCATCAACGAGCAGAATATATTTTGAATCAAAATTTTTCTAAAGTAGCGACAACACGGGGTTGGTCAAAATGGAAAATTCTCCATCAATACGTATTCCGTAATACTTTTCCCCTGCTTGTTCCACAAGTACCACGTGTATTCACATTAGTATTAACGCAATGTATGTTGGTAGAAACGGCTTTAGGTTGGCCTGGCATTGGTCGTTGGTTAATTAATGCCGTAAATGAACAAGATTACAACAGCATTGCCGCAGGTGTAATTGTTATTGGTGTATGTATTATTTTGATTGATACATTCACTAAAATATTCACTTTTATACTCGATCCATTTAAAAAGAAAGGTTGGTATGCAAAATAAAGAACCTGATGAATTCCGCGAAAGCACCTCAATCTTTCAAATTTGGTTACGCTTTCGTCAAAATACCATCGCACTTTTTAGCTTTTATTTATTAATCGCATTAATTTTTACCGCACTTTTTGCTAGTTATCTTGCACCTTATGCTGATAATCGACAATTTATTGGGCAAGAATTAATGCCTCCTTCTTGGGTAGATAGAGGAAAAATTGCTTTTTTCTTTGGTACTGATGATTTAGGTCGCGACATATTAAGTCGTTTAATTATGGGTACTCGTTATACCTTAGGTTCTGCTTTACTGGTTGTCTTTTCAGTGGCAATAATAGGCGGCGCACTAGGAATTATTGCAGGACTACTGAAAGGTATTAAAGCTCGTTTTGTCGGGCATATTTTTGATGCTTTTTTATCGTTACCTATTCTATTAATTGCCATTGTTATTTCAACATTAATGGAACCAAGTTTATGGAATGCAATGTTCGCAACACTCTTAGCGATATTGCCGTATTTCATCCATGCAATTTATCAAGCCATTCAACAAGAATTGAAAAAAGATTATGTGCTGATGTTAAAACTTGAAGGCATTTCTAACTGGGAATTATTAAAAAGCACTATTTTACCGAATATTACTGTTATTTATATTCAAGAAGTGGCTCGTGCTTTTGTTATAGCCGTGTTGGATATTAGTGCGTTAAGTTTTATTTCCCTTGGCGCACAACGACCAACCCCAGAATGGGGCGCAATGATTCGAGATTCTTTAGAACTACTCTATCTTGCACCTTGGACGGTATTACTCCCTGGCTTTGCAATTATTTTTACTATTTTATTAAGCATTATTTTTAGCAATGGCTTAACTAAAACCATCAATCAACATCAAGAATAGCCTATGGCACTTTTAGACATTTGTAACCTCAATATTGAAATTCAAACCTCCAATGGACGTATAAAAATTGTAGATGGCGTCAATCTTTCCCTTAACGAAGGGGAAATCAGTGGATTAGTTGGCGAATCAGGCTCAGGAAAAAGCTTAATCGCTAAAGTCATTTGTAATGCAATCAAAGAAAATTGGATTATTACTGCCGATCGCTTTCGTTTTCACGATGTCGAATTACTTAAACTCAGTCCTAATAAACGACGTAAGATTGTCGGCAAAGAAATTTCAATGATTTTCCAAAATCCCTTATCTTGCCTTGATCCAAGCCGAAAAATAGGGAAACAACTCATCCAAAATATTCCTAATTGGACATTTAAAAATAAATGGTGGAAATGGTTTGGGTGGAAAAAAAGACGTGCTATTGAATTGTTACATCGCGTGGGAATTAAAGATCATCGTGATATTATGGCAAGCTATCCTAACGAACTGACAGAAGGCGAAGGACAAAAAGTTATGATCGCAATGGCTGTCGCTAATCAGCCACGTTTATTAATCGCAGATGAACCAACAAATGCATTAGAATCAACCACTGCCCTACAAGTTTTTCGTTTACTTTCTAGTATGAACCAAAATCAGGGAACAACAATTTTACTTACGAGTAACGATATTAAAAGTATTAGTGAATGGTGCGATCAAATTTCAGTGCTTTATTGTGGGCAAAATACCGAATCTGCCCCGACTGAAATATTAATCGAAAGTCCCCATCATCCTTATACCCAAGCCTTAATTAATGCAGTACCCGATTTTACTCAACCTTTGGGATTTAAAACTAAATTGGGTACGTTAGAAGGCACCGTGCCTATTTTAGAGCAAATGCCAATTGGCTGTCGTCTTGGCCCAAGATGCCCTTTTGCACAAAAAAAATGTATGGAAAAACCAAGACGATTGAAAATAAAACAACACGAATTTTCTTGTCATTATCCTATTAATTTACGAGAAAAAAATTTCAAAGAAAAAACAACCGCCACCCCTTTTATACTTAATTGCAAAGGAAATGAATAATGCCCTTATTACAAGTGGAAGATTTAACTAAAACTTTTAAAGGTCACGCCAGTTTATTTGGTCGAAATCAATTCAATGCAGTGGATAAAGTGAGTTTTACCCTTGAACGTAAACAAACACTTGCAATCATTGGCAATAATGGCTCTGGTAAATCAACCCTAGTGAAAATGATAGCAGGTATTATTCCGCCAACTTCTGGTCGAATTTTATTTAATGATCGAGAATTACAATATCAGGATGCCCAATCTAGAGCTAAACATATTCGTATGGTTTTCCAAGATGCCAACTCTGCATTTAATCCACGTTTAAATATTGGACAAATATTAGACGAACCATTAAGCCTAGCGACAGATTGGACAGAAACACAACGTAATGAAAAAATCTTTGAGACCCTCTCTCTTGTTGGGCTTTATCCTGATTACACAAATCTCAATATTAAGCATCTTTCTATTAGCCAAAAACAGCGTGTCGCTTTGGCACGTGCGCTGATTTTAGAACCTGAAATAATTATTATAGATGATGCAATTGGCAATTTAGATGCTTCTGTACGTATTCAATTGCTTAATTTAACCCTTGATTTACAACAACGTTTAGGTATATCTTATATTTATGTGGGACAGGATCTCGGTGTAATTAAACATATTGCAGATACGATTATCGTAATGGATGACGGAAAAATGATTGAATATGGCAGCCCTCAAAATCTTTTTACTGATCCACAAACTGATGTTACTCGTCGCTTAGTCGAAAGCTATTTTGGCAAAATTTTAGATGAAACCGCTTGGGTAAAAGACAAAAACACTCACTAAGGAAAGAAAAAATGAACACACGTCCTTTTTATTTCGGACTTATATTTATCGCGATTATCGCTATACTTGCTCACTATTTAGGAAACACTGATTTTTCCCATCATTATCATATCAGTGCCTTAATTATTGCTATCTTGCTGGGAATGGCAATCGGCAATACCATTTATCCGCAATTTTCAACACAAGTGGAAAAAGGCGTTTTGTTTGCCAAAGGCACGCTTCTTCGCACTGGCATTGTGCTGTATGGTTTTCGCCTCACTTTTGGCGATATTGCCGATGTAGGATTAAATGCGGTTGTCACTGATGCAATCATGCTAATTTCAACCTTCTTTTTTACCGCACTTTTAGGCATTCGTTATCTAAAAATGGATAAACAATTGGTTTATCTCACTGGGGCAGGATGCAGTATTTGTGGTGCAGCAGCGGTTATGGCGGCAGAGCCTGTTACCAAAGCAGAATCTCATAAAGTTTCAGTGGCGATTGCCGTAGTGGTCATTTTCGGGACGCTTGCTATTTTTACTTACCCCTTTTTCTACACGTGGTCACAAGATTTAATTAACGCCCATCAATTCGGTATTTATGTTGGTTCTAGTGTACACGAAGTGGCTCAAGTTTATGCGATTGGGGAAAATATTGATCCTATCGTGGCGAATACTGCCGTCATTTCCAAAATGATCCGAGTGATGATGCTCGCACCATTTTTATTAATGCTTTCTTGGTTATTAACACGTAATGATGGGGTATCAGAAAATACCTCTGACAAAATTACAATTCCTTGGTTTGCTGTACTTTTTATTGGCGTTGCGATTTTTAATTCTTTTGATTTATTACCAAAAGAACTCGTGAAATTATTCGTTGAAATCGATTCTTTCTTATTAATTTCATCAATGGCTGCCCTTGGCTTAACGACACAAGCAAGCGCAATCAAAAAGGCAGGATTAAAACCACTTGTTTTAGGAACACTAATTTATTTATGGCTAGTGGTTGGTGGATTTTTAGTGAATTATGGAATATCAAAATTAATATAAAACTCACTTAACATTGACCGCACTTTTAAAGTGCGGTCTTTTTTTACAGATATGGTTATTTAAAGGATTAAATTACGCTTTATTTCAAAGTACGATTTAATAAACCATCCTCTAAAAATAAAGGGCCAATTGGGCGTTTAGGAATATCAAACTTCTGCGGATAAATCACATCAACCAAATACAATCCATCGGGTTTTGCTGTTGGTGCAGCAAGCTGACGATTTTTCTGATCAAGTAACCATTGCATCCATTCAATCGGCTGATTTCCAGCACCGACCTCAATCAAACTTCCCACAATATTGCGCACCATATGATGCACAAAAGCGTTCGCCTGAATATCAACAATAATATATTTCCCGATACGAGACACATTCAAATGATGCACATTACGCCAAGGCGTATGAGACTGACATTGAGCCGCACGGAAAGAGGAAAAATCCTGTTCGCCAAGTAAACATTGCCCTGCCTGATGCATTTTTTCCGCATCTAAATCTAAATGACAATGGGTTATTCCTCCCGCTAAAATCGCAGAGCGTAATTTATTACAATAAAGAATATAGCGGTAACGGCGTGCTGTTGCGGAAAATCTGGCGTGAAATTCATCATCGACTTGTTTTGCCCAAGCCACCGCAATGTCATCAGGTAAATGAGCATTCGTACCAAAAGCCCAAGCCTTCTCTGGACGAACCGCATTGGTTTCAAAATGAACAACCTGACCCGTTCCACTTACGCCAGAATCCGTTCGCCCCGCACAAAATATGTCAATTTTTTCATTTGCAATGTGAGAAAGTGCCTTTTCTAATTCTTCTTGTACACTACGAACTTTTTCTTGTCTCTGCCAACCATAATAATTTTGTCCGTTATACTCAATGCCTAATGCAATTTTCATTTTTTACCTTTTGGCTTAATAAAGTGCGGTTATGGTAGCCCAAGTTTATTTGGAGCGCAAATGCATAAAAACACTCCAAAATTTATTCAAAAATAAGCGATAGTTTCTAAAAATTACAACAATTAATGTGAATTTTTTGTGATAAAGATCTCATTCTGATAATCTGCCATTAGAGTTTACACTCCAAACTCCCTATAATTAATCAATATATTATGAAAAACTAAAAGGAAAATTATGAAAACATTAAGTGAATTTATCGTTGAACGCCAAGCTGAATATCCAAACGCAAAGGGGGAATTGAGTGGTATTTTGTCGTCAATTCGTCTTTTAGCGAAAATTATTCATCGAGATATTAACAAAGCAGGTTTAACAAATATTCTCGGTCAATCTGGTATTGAAAATGTACAAGGCGAAAGTCAAATGAAACTCGATTTATTCGCCCATAACACGATGAAAGCGGCATTAATGGCACGTGAAGAAGTGGCTGGTTTTGCATCTGAAGAAGAAGAAAGTTTTATCGCATTTGATACGGAACGTGGTCGTAATGCAAAATATATTATTTTAACGGATCCCCTTGATGGCTCTTCAAATATTGATGTAAACGTATCTGTAGGAACAATTTTCTCTATTTACCGTCGTGTATCCCCTATTGGCTCACCTGTTACCTTAGAAGATTTTATGCAACCAGGTAATAAACAAGTTGCCTCGGGTTATATTGTTTATGGTTCATCAACTATGTTGGTATATACCACTGGTAACGGAGTAAATGGGTTTACTTATGACCCATCAATCGGTACATTCTGTCTTTCTCATGAAAATATGCAAATGCCAAAAGAGGGCAAAATTTATTCCATCAATGAAGGACAATACCTGAAATTCCCGCAAGGTGTGAAAAAATATATTAAATATTGCCAAGAAGAAGATAAAGCGACTCATCGTCCTTACGTATCTCGCTATATTGGTTCACTTGTAGCAGACTTTCACCGCAACTTATTAAAAGGCGGAATTTATATTTACCCAAGTGCAACCAACTATCCAAATGGAAAACTCCGTTTATTATATGAAGGCAATCCTATTGCATTTTTAGCGGAGCAAGCTGGTGGTGTCGCAACGGATGGTTATCGTCGAATTTTAGATATCGAACCAACCGCACTTCATGAACGTGTTCCACTATTTGTTGGTTCAGAAGATATGGTGAAAAAAGCACAAGAAATGATGGAAGAATTTAAAGAAGAATAATAAAAATCTCCTCGATTAAAAGGGGAGATTTTTATCAATAAAAAGCATAGCCCAACTTTTCAGCCAACGCATAACAACGCATCCCTTTCCCAGCACCACTAGGACCATCAACAGTAATAATCATTCCCATACAAATTATCCTTTCATTCTCAAAATTTTGCGCATTATAGTGAGAATTTGGTAATCCTGCTAATGTTAATATGGTATTAAACAATCTTTATCATATTCTATATTCTTCTATTAATACTATAACTAAACACAAATAGTAATAAAAATGTAAAAAATGAAAACAAAATGTTAAATTTTATGAGATATTGATCACATTTTCTTAAAATAGGTATATGCTTTTGCATATAAATCCATAAAATAACCACATCTTTTAATCTAACTCTGAGGATATTTTATGCTGTCTTTTATTCTAAGTATTTTTCCTATCGTTTTACTGATTTATCTTATGGTAAAAAGAAACGCGCTACCTTCTTATGTTGCCTTACCTTGGGTTGCGACATTAGTTATGGGTGTTCATCTTTTACACTTTAATACAGATATTGTCACTATTAGTGCAAATGTTGTTTCTGCAATTATTGCGGTACAAACACCTATTACAGTAATTTTTGGTGCGATTCTCTTTAACCGTTTCTCTGAAATTTCAGGCGCAACAAATATTATGCGAAAATGGCTAGGAAATATTAATCCAAATCCCGTTGCACAATTAATGATTATTGGTTGGGCGTTTGCTTTTATGATCGAGGGAGCAAGTGGTTTTGGTACACCAGCGGCAATTGCTGCACCTATTTTAGTGGGATTAGGTTTTCATCCATTAAAAGTGGCGATGTTGGCACTTATTATGAACTCAGTTCCCGTATCCTTTGGTGCGGTAGGTACACCAACTTGGTTTGGTTTTGGTGCTTTAAAATTATCAGAAGATATGATTTTAGAAATTGGGTCTATTACAGCATTTATACACTCCATTGCTGCACTTCTTATCCCATTATTAGCACTTCGTATCTTAGTAAATTGGGATGATATTCGTAAAAACATCGTATTTATCTATATTAGCGTACTGGGTTGCGTAGTACCTTATTTCTTGATTGCTCAAGTCAATTACGAATTTCCATCACTCGTTGGGGGGGCAATCGGCTTATTTATTTCTGTATGGGCTGCTAATCGCAATATTGGTTTAGCAAAAGTAACAAATAACCTTGATAATAATGCGGTAAGTACGGGAGAAGTAGTTAAAGCATTATTCCCTACAGGTTTACTTATTGCATTTTTAATTGTGACTCGTATTCATCAATTACCATTCAAAGCAATGATGAATGACGCAACTATTTGGTTCTCAACCACATTAGGTTCGTTAGGATTATTTGAAATTAGCAAAGGTTTAATCTTTAGCTTAAAAAATATTTTTGGCTCAAATGTTTCATCAAGCTATAAACTTCTTTACGTACCCGCATTGATTCCATTTGTCATTACAGTACTAATTGCGATTCCTGTCTTTAAAATTTCCAGTTCAAATGTTAAACAGATTTTTGTATCAAGTTTACAACAATCTAAAAATCCATTTATTGCCTTAATTGGTGCCTTAGTGATGGTAAACCTAATGTTAGTGGGTGGCGAACATTCTATGGTAAAAATTATTGGTCGAACTTTTGCTGAAATTTCTGGTAGTAACTGGACTATTTTCTCCTCTTTCTTAGGTGCGATCGGATCCTTTTTCTCGGGTTCAAATACCGTATCCAACCTAACATTTGGTAGTGTTCAACTTTCTACCGCAGAAACCACAGGCATTTCTGTCGCACTTGTTCTTGCTTTACAATCTGTCGGTGGGGCAATGGGGAATATGGTATGTATCAATAACATTGTAGCGGTAAGTTCTGTGTTAAATATTTCAAACCAAGAAGGCACAATTATTAAGAAAACCATTATACCTATGATCGTTTACGGTATCATTGCCGCACTTTGCGCGCTGTTCTTAGTACCTTTATTTTATAATCTATAAAATTCACGCCAAAAATGACCGCACTTTTGCGGTCATTTCTTATTTTTTCTCTTTTTTAAAACAATTTGCTTGAAACCTTTGAAATGAACAATTATCCCAGTCGTGGTTCTTATGTTTCTACTATCAAAAATGAGCTTTAACCTATTAAAGTGCGGTTAATTTAGCGAATGAATTGCCCATTTAGCAAAAACCAAACTTTCTTTTTCTTTATCTTCTCAACATATTTCCTCTCTAAAAATTAATTTTTTTCATTATTTTTAGGTATTTTCATTAAATCATTCCTTGAAATCCCTCTTATAAAATGGATAATCGTAATCCTTCTCAAAAATAAATAGGAACTATAATGAAGAAAGCTATAAAATTAAATTTAATTACACTTAGCCTAATCAATACAATCGGTATGACGATTACACAAGCTCAAGCCGAAGAAACATTAGGACAAATTGATGTCGTAGAAAAAGTGATATCAAATGACAAAAAACCTTTCACTGAAGCCAAAGCCAAAAGTACGCGTGAAAATGTCTTTAAGGAAACACAAACCATTGACCAAGTGATTCGGAGCATTCCTGGTGCATTTACTCAACAAGATAAAGGCTCGGGTGTGGTTTCTGTAAATATTCGTGGCGAAAATGGGTTAGGTCGTGTCAATACGATGGTTGATGGTGTAACCCAAACCTTCTATTCTACAGCCTTAGACTCTGGTCAATCAGGCGGAAGTTCTCAATTTGGTGCGGCAATCGATCCTAATTTTATTGCAGGTGTAGATGTTAATAAAAGTAACTTTTCGGGAGCAAGCGGTATAAATGCGTTAGCAGGCAGTGCTAATTTTAGAACATTAAGCGTTAATGATGTGATTACTGATGACAAACCATTCGGCATTATTCTGAAAGGAATGACAGGAAGCAATGCCACTAAATCCAATTTTATGACGACAGCTGCTGGCAGAAAATGGCTTGATAATGGTGGCTATGTAGGCGTGGTGTATGGTTATAGCCAACGTGAAGTTTCACAAGATTATCGTATAGGTGGCGGAGAACGATTAGCATCATTAGGGCAAGATATTCTTGCTAAAGAAAAAGAAGCCTATTTCCGCAATGCAGGTTATGTTTTAAACCAAGCTGGGCAATGGGAGCCTGATTTAAAAAAAAACCATTGGTCTTGTAATCACCCCGATAACCCCATGTTAGCTGACTCGACACTAATAGGTTCTAACAATGGAAAAAATCCATGCAAAAAATGGCGGTACGAAGATGATGAAAGAAAGAAAATTTTAAAAGAACTTATTAAAGAGAAAAAAGATCCATCAAAAATTGACAAATTACAAAAAGACATAACAGAAACTGATAAAAGCTTTGAACGCAATAAAGATCAATATAGTGTCGCACCTATTGAGCCAGGCAGTTTGCAATCTCGTTCACGTAGCCATTTATTAAAATTTGAATATAGCGATGATCGCCATACCTTAGGGGCACAAATACGTACCCTTGATAATAAAATTGGTTCTCGCAAAATTGAAAACCGTAATTACCAAGTCAATTATAACTTCAATAATAACAGCTATCTTGATCTTAATTTAATGGCTGCACATAACATTGGCAAAACTATTTATCCTAAAGGCGGTTTTTTTGCAAGTTGGCAAGTGGCAGACAAACTTATCACTAAAAATGTCGCAAATATTGTTGATATTAACAACAGCCATACTTTCTTGCTGCCAAAAGAAATCGATTTAAAAACTACATTAGGGTTTAACTATTTTACCAATGAATACAGTAAAAACCGTTTTCCAGAAGAATTAAGTTTGTTTTATGTGAATGAATCACATGATCAAGGCTTATATTCACTCAGTAAAAAAGGGCGATATTCTGGCTCAAAAGGTTTATTACCACAACGTTCAGTAATCTTACAACCTTCTGGCAAGCAAAAATTTAAAACGGTCTATTTTGATACCGCACTTTCTAAAGGCATTTATCATTTAAATTACAGCGTGAATTTTACCCATTACGCCTTTAATGGTGAGTATGTTGGATATGAAATTACAGCGGGTCAAATTAATGAACCGATTTTGCATAAATCAGGGCATAAAAAGGCATTCAATCATTCTGCTACATTAAGTGCAGAACTAAGTGATTATTTTATGCCATTTTTCACTTATTCACGCACACACAGAATGCCGAATATTCAAGAGATGTTTTTCTCTCAAGTGTCTGATGCAGGGGTAAACACGGCATTAAAACCTGAACAATCTGACACCTATCAACTAGGCTTTAATACTTATAAAAAAGGTCTATTCACTCAAGACGATGTGCTAGGTATCAAATTAGTGGGTTATCGTAGCTTTATTAAAAACTATATCCATAATGTTTATGGAGACTGGTCGAAAGGTGGAGTTACCCCTATATGGGCAACAGCCAATAGTTTTCGCCTAACAATTGCTCATCAAAATTATCAACCTATCGTGAAAAAAAGCGGTGCTGAGTTAGAGCTTAATTATGATATGGGACGTTTTTTTGCGAATGTCTCTTACGCTTATCAACGTACTAATCAGCCAACCAATTATGCAGATGCAAGCTCTCGCCCTAAAAATTCGTCAAAAGAAGACACTTTGAAACAAGGTTATGGTTTATCACGTATCACTATGTTACCAAAGGACTACGGTAGATTAGAGCTTGGCACACGTTGGTTTGATCAAAAATTAACTCTTGGTATCGCAGCCCGTTACTATGGAAAAAGTAAGCGTGCTACAACTCAAGAAGAATACATCAACGGTTCTCGCTATGAAGAAAATACTACGAACGACAGAATTTATTATGCTATTAAAAAGACAGAAGATATTAAAAAACAACCGATTATTTTAGATTTACACGTCAGCTATGAACCAATCAAAGATTTGATTATTAAAGCGGAAGTACAAAATCTATTAGATAAACGTTATGTTGATCCGTTAGATGCTGGAAATGATGCAGCTTCGCAAAGATATTATTCAAGCTTAAATGATTCAATTTGTAGTAAAAATCCTGATAGTTGTGAAGGTGGTTCAGATAAAAGTGTACTTTATAACTTTGCACGTGGAAGAACTTATATTCTGAGTTTAAACTATAAATTCTAGAGAGTTCATATAAAAGGCATAGCTAATAAGCTATGCCTTTTCAATAATGTTTATGAAATTTGTGATCTTATGAAAAGATTATGGCTACAGTCTATCTATCATCTCTAACACTAATGCGGAAGACTGCTTCGCCGCCAATGGCAAAAACTCTTCAAAAGATATACTTGCTTTGCCATCGCCGCCATCAGAAATAGCACGAACCACCACAAAAGGCACATTAAACGCATAGCAAACTTGCGCAATCGCTGTGGCTTCCATTTCAACGCCCATTACATTCGGGAAATCTGCTTGAATTTGTGTAATTTTGTCTTCGCTATTAATGAAACTATCGCCAGAGCAAATTAAACCACGTTTTACTGATTGTCCTTGCTTTTCTGCAATTTCTTGCGCGAGATCTGCCAATTTTTTATCCGATAAAAATGCAGCAGGATTAGCAGGCAACTGCCCTTTTTCATAGCCAAAAGCGGTCACATCCGCATCGTGGTAGCGTGTTTCATCGGAAATTACAATATCCCCCACTTTCAAGCCTTTTGCTACCCCACCTGCAGAACCAGTATTGATCACACAATCTGGCTTGGCTAATTGCAATAACGCCGTCGTGCCAATGGCAGCTGCCACTTTACCAATGCCTGATTGCAATAATGCAATATCTTTACCGTTAATTTTGCCTTCAAAAATGACCGCACTTGCTACTCGAGTTTCCGTTCTATCAGCCATTAAATTTTTTAAAATTTCGACTTCTTGTGCCATTGCACCAACAATTCCTATTTTCATTGTTTTTGTTCCTGTTCTATTTTATTTACCAAAAAATCTAACACTGCTACGCTATAATCATCGTTATAAAGCGTACTCGCAGTGAGTACATATTTTCCACCAATGACAACGTAAGGATAGGTAAAAACACCATATTCTTCCGTCAATTCAATCGCATTTTGGATTTGTTCTTTTACGCTTTGTGAATTTTCAGTTTGAATAAATAACTGCTTATCTAGCCCTTGTTCTTCTGCCCATTGTTGAATTTTATTTGATGTAGACAATTCTGTATAACGGGATTTTTCTGAAGTTTCAAATAACAAAACATTGGATAATTCGCTCGCACTTAATGCTTGCAAAGTATAAAAAATACGTGCGCTAAACTGGCTATCGGCAGTTGCAATAGGATATTGTTCCAACACAACTTTATATGTGCGTATTTGGCTATAAAGCTCTAAAATATCCTGCGCTGAAGAACATACTCGACAATCATAATCAAAAAAGAATTGAATGCGGATTTTTTTATCGGTTCGAGACGCTTGTTCGATAGGTTCTTTATAAGAAAAATAATCACGCCCGTCTTCAAAATAGATTGTGTCCCTTGATGGCAAGTGCGGAGAATTTTGCACTGAAAATTCTTTCTGATTGACTTCTGCTAAAACAAACGACGATAAAAAAAGCAAACAAAATGCCAATATTCCCTTTAATTTCATTCTATCACTCATCTATCGGCTCAATATAATCTACCAATAATTGTAGGCTACGATTGCCACGAAATTCGTTAATATCTAATTTATAGGCTAAACGAGCCTGTTTAATTGAAAGATCAGGATACAATCTTGTATTAATATTAAACGCAATCGCATCTAATAAAACCCCGCCTTGTTTCGGTTCTAGCAACATTTTTAGATGATTTTTATTTTGCCCAATTGCGCGCTGGTCTAAAATTTTAAATTCGCCATCAAAGCAAGGCTCAGGAAACCCTTGCCCCCAAGTGCCTACCGATTTTATCAACTCTGCCGTTTCAAGATTAAATTCATTTGAATTTAGTTCGCCATCTGTCCAAATTATGCTTTGCATATGTTCTTCATCAAACCAATCGGCAACGGTTTGATTAAAAATATGTTGGAAATCCGCAAAATGTTCTTCGCGAATACTCAAGCCTGCCGCCATTGCGTGTCCACCAAATTTTAAAATCATATTAGGATGTTGCGAATGAATACGCTCCAGAACATCACGCATATGTAAACCTTCAATAGAACGAGCAGAACCTTTCAAAATTCCCTCACTATCTTGTGCAAAGGCAATCACTGGACGATGATATTGATCCTTAATCCTTGATGACACAATGCCTAATACGCCTTGATGCCAATCAGATTGATAAAGCGTAATACCATAGGGTAACTCTTTAAAAAGTGCGGTAAGATTTTGACAAATTTTTATTGCCTCAAGCTTCATACCCGCTTCAATTTCTTTACGAGTTTGGTTAAGCTGATCGAGATCTAAAGCTAATTCTCTGGCTTTTGACATTTCGTTCGCCAGCAAAAGTTCTACCCCAATCGACATATTATCTAAACGCCCTGCTGCATTTAAACGCGGTCCGATACAAAAACCGAGATCACTTGAAGTAAACTGTTCAATATTACGGTTAGCCACTTCTGCCAACGCAATAATACCAGGACGACAACGCCGTGCACGAATCCGCATTAAACCTTGATAAGCAAGGATACGATTATTTTGATCTAAAGGCACAACATCAGCGATGGTGCCAAGTGCCACCAGATCGAGCAAATCAGTAAAATTAGGTTGTGTTTCTGCCGTAAAAATACCGAGTTCACGAAATTTTGCGCGCACCGCCAGCATCAAATAAAATGCCACACCAACGCCTGCTAAAGATTTTGAAGGGAAATGACACTGACTTAAATTAGGATTAACAATCGCATCGGCTGGCGGCAAAGTTTCGGGCGGTAAATGATGATCCGTAACTAAAACTCGAATGCCTTTCTCTTTCAAAAATGCAATGCCTTCAAAAGATGAAACGCCATTATCCACCGTCATTAAAAGCTGAACGCCCTTTTCAATTGCCATTTCAGCCACAGGAATACTCAAACCATAACCCTGTTCAAATCGATTTGGCACAAGGTAATCCACATCCGCAAAGCCAAGTTGTCTTAAAGCCAGCACACTCAATGCTGTGCTGGTTGCACCATCAGCATCAAAATCCCCAACAATCACAATTTTTTGCTGTTGTTGATAGGCTTCAACTAATAAATTTACAGCTTGATCAATGCCATATAATTGATTTGGATTGAGCATTGATTTCAAAGTGCGGTCTAATTCTTCGGTGTTTTTAATATGACGAGCACGATAAAGGCGATCTAATAAGGGATGGGTTGAAACAGAATTTCCAATTGGAATTTCACGGCGTTTAATAAGTTTTTTCACTGGATATTAATTCATACCTAAAAGCAAAAAGCTGTTGAAATCAACAGCTCTTTTATCTATACTTTTTCCTGTCGGTCAGGGCTTTTAACCCTGAATGCTGACAGGGATTAAACCTACTGACCATTAGTCTAACTATTGTGTCAGCTAAGGATTTTAATGATGCCTAAATTGTGTATTTATATCATAATTTTTGTGTTGTTAATGCTTTTAAGCTCCCCAGCATATTAAGCATTACCGACTATTAAAACACAAGGGGTAGGGGGTAGGCAACTGCCCCTTGCTCTTTATTATAAAATTATTGTGCCGTTTCTTCAAGAGCTCTTAATAAATCAGCTGGTTTTAAATAACCGCCAATAAGCTCACCAGTTGAAGTCACAATACTTGGCGTTCCTCGTACACCAAATTGAATACCTAATTCATAATGTTTTTTCACGATATTTGGCGTTTTAACTTCTTTTGGTAAATTGCCTTTTTCTGCTTCATTTAAAGCAAAAACGGGATCTTTCGCCGTCCAAATCGCTTCCATTTGTTTCGCCGTTTGATTATTCATACCTGCGCGAGGGAAAGCTAAATAACGCACAGTAATACCAAGATCGTTATATTCTTTTAATTGCTGATGTAACAAATGGCAATAATGGCAGGTAATATCCATAAATACTGTTACTACGTGTTTTTCATTTTTCGCAGGATAAACAATCATCTCGTCTTTATAAGAATTAAGTTTATCCACTAAAATTTTACCTGCTACATCAACAGGGCCATTATTTGTGAGTTCATAAAGTTTACCTTCAAAAAGATATTTTCCATCTTCGCTCACATAGAGTATACCTTGATCCGTAACAGCCGTTCTAATGCCTGAAATCGGCGAAGATTTAATAACAATATTTGATATATTAAAAGACTGTAATTTGCGTTTAATTGCCGCATCATCTGCCATTGCATTAGCCGCAGCCACGCACAAAAGTGCGGTAAAAATTTTCTTCATTTTTTGTTCCTAAATTAGCTTGAGTGAGAAAGTCTAAAATTATAGAGAGATTGCTAATTTCTGCAAGGTCAAACTATCCAAAAATCAGAAAATAGCATATAATTCCACACTTTATCACACAGTGAATTTATTATGTTTGAAATCAATCCTGTAAAAAATAAAATCATTGATTTATCTGACCGCACTTCGGTGCTTCGGGGGTATCTTTGACTTTGATGCCAAAGTTGAGCGTTTAGAAGAAGTCAATGCCGAACTAGAACAGCCAGATGTTTGGAATGATCCAGATAAAGCCCAAACGCTTGGTAAAGAACGGGTTTCTTTAGAACAAGTTGTAAATACCATCAAAAATTTAGAACAAGGTTTAGAAGATGTTGATGGCTTGTTAGAACTTGCCATCGAAGCAGAAGACGAAGACACCTTCAATGAAGCAGTTGCTGAATTAGATGAACTCGAACAACAACTCGAAAAATTAGAGTTCCGTCGAATGTTTAGTGGCGAACATGATGCTTGCGATTGCTATGTGGACTTACAAGCTGGTTCTGGCGGTACGGAAGCTCAAGATTGGACAGAAATGTTGCTGCGTATGTATCTTCGTTGGGCTGAAAGCAAAGGTTTTAAAACAGAACTGATGGAAGTCTCTGACGGCGATGTAGCAGGATTAAAATCAGCAACCATTAAAGTGAGCGGAGAATATGCCTTTGGTTGGTTACGAACAGAAACGGGCATTCATCGTTTAGTGCGTAAAAGTCCATTTGACTCCAATAACCGTCGTCACACATCATTCAGCGCAGCATTTGTCTATCCTGAAATTGATGACGATATTGATATTGAAATCAATCCTGCTAATTTACGTATTGATGTTTATCGTGCATCGGGGGCAGGTGGTCAGCACGTAAACAAAACTGAAAGTGCGGTGCGAATTACCCATATGCCAAGTGGTATTGTAGTGCAATGTCAAAACGACCGTTCACAGCACAAGAACAAAGATCAAGCAATGAAACAATTAAAAGCAAAATTGTATGAGCTTGAGTTACAGAAGAAAAATGCGGATAAGCAAGCAATGGAAGATAATAAATCCGACATTGGTTGGGGAAGCCAAATTCGCTCTTACGTATTAGACGATTCACGCATTAAAGATTTACGTACTGGCGTGGAAAACCGTAATACGCAAGCCGTATTAGACGGGGATTTAGATCGATTTATTGAAGCGAGTTTGAAAGCGGGGCTTTAAGTATGATTTGCTGGATAAGTAAAGAAGCGTTACTTATCCCATCATAAGAAATAACCCAAAAGTGCGGTTATTTTTGAAGGTATTTTTAAAGTTAAAATTAAAGGTAAACAAAATGTCAGAACAAGAAGTTAAAGAATTAGATCTCAATGGCGAAATGCTCGTTCGTCGTGAAAAATTAGCCGCATTACGTGCAAAAGGTAATGCCTTTCCAAACAAGTTTCGTCGTGATGCGCTCGCACAAGATTTGCACAATCAATATGATTCAGAAGACGGGGAAATCTTAAAAGAGAAAGGCGTTGAAGTACAAGTTGCTGGTCGTATTATGACTCGCCGTGCAATGGGTAAAGCAACTTTTATCACTATTCAAGATATGAGCGGTAAAATCCAGCTTTATGTTGCACGCGATAATTTGCCTGAAAGTGTTTATAAAGATGACGTTGGTACTTGGGATTTAGGCGACATCATTGGCGTTAAAGGCACTTTATTTAAAACAAAAACTGATGAACTCACTGTAAAAACCACTGAAGTTCAACTTTTAACCAAAGCACTTCGCCCATTACCAGATAAATTCCACGGTTTAACCGACCAAGAAGCTCGTTATCGCCAACGTTATTTAGATTTAATTTCTAACGAAGAATCTCGCCGCACTTTTATTATTCGTTCTAAAGTTGTCGCAGGTATTCGTGAATATTTCATTTCTAAAGGTTTTATGGAAGTGGAAACGCCAATGTTACAAGTCATTCCAGGCGGGGCATCTGCGCGTCCTTTCGTAACTCATCACAATGCATTAGATGTGGATATGTATTTACGTATTGCACCTGAACTTTATTTAAAACGCTTAGTCGTTGGTGGCTTTGAACGAGTATTTGAATTAAACCGTAACTTCCGTAATGAAGGGGTTTCTGTTCGCCATAATCCAGAATTTACTATGCTTGAATACTACCAAGCGTATGCGGATTACCATGATTTAATGGATAACACCGAAGAACTTCTTCGTAAATTAGCGATTGATATTCTTGGTACAACCATTGTGAAATACGGTGATTTAGAATTTGACTTCGGCAAACCATTTGAGCGTATTACATTACACGATGCAACGGTTAAATATGGTGCTGACAAAGGTATCGTAAAAGAAGATTTATATGATTTTGATCGTGCAAAAGCCACGGCTGAACGCTTAGGTATTGAAGTACAAAAATCTTGGGGTTTAGGCTCTATCGTGAATGCTATCTTTGAAGAAGTGGCTGAACATCACTTAATTCAACCAACCTTCTTAATGGCTCATCCTGCGGAAATTTCGCCACTTGCACGTCGTAATGATGAAAATCCTGATGTAACAGATCGTTTTGAGCTATTTATCGGTGGTCGTGAAATCGGTAATGGTTTCTCAGAATTAAATGATGCAGAAGACCAAAACGAACGTTTCGATGCACAGGTTGCAGCAAAAGAAGCGGGAGATGATGAAGCAATGTTTAAAGATGACGACTTCGTTGTGGCTCTTGAACACGGCTTGCCACCAACAGCAGGTGAAGGTTTAGGTATCGACCGTTTAGCAATGCTTTATGCTAACGCATCATCTATCCGTGATGTGATCTTGTTCCCTGCAATGCGTCAGAAATAATAAAGATACAAACAAAAGCCACCATTTGGTGGCTTTTTTATCGAAACATAAAAAGGGAGCTAATGCTCCCCTTACTTTTTAATGATTAACCATTAATAAATTTTTCGCCTAATTCAATATCTGCATGTAAAGTCGGCAACATATTTTCTAGAGCTTGTTGCTCAAAATTGCTTAATGGGCCAATTGGTAAAATTTCTTCTACACCTTCTTTACCTAAACGAACTGGCTGAGAGAAGAAACGAGCATATTTGCCATCGCCTTCAACATAAGTACATTCAACCACTGTCTCGCCACTTAATCCTTTCACTAAAGAACGCGCAAAACGTGCTGCAGCTTGCGCCATTGAAAGAGTTGCAGAACCGCCACCCGCTTTTGCATTGACCACTTCTGTACCTGCATTTTGGATACGTTTTGTTAATGGTTCGATTTCATCTTCATTCCATTTTGCATATTGAACTTGAGAAAGTAATGGAAGAATAGTCACACCTGAGTGACCACCAATAACAGGAACGCTTGTACGAGAAACATTTAAACCTTTTAATTCAGCCACAAAGGTTTCAGAACGCAACACATCTAAAGTTGTCACGCCAAATAATTTACGTTTGTCGTAAACACCTGCTTTTTTCAACACTTCAGCCGCAATCGCAACGGTAGTATTTACTGGGTTAGTGATGATACCAACACAGGCTTTCGGGCAAGTAACCGCGACTTTTTCAATTAAACCACGCACGATACCTGCATTAATATTGAATAAATCTGAACGATCCATACCAGGTTTACGTGCAACACCAGCAGAAATTAATACAACATCCGCACCTTCAAGTGCTGGAGTTGGATCTTCACCAGAAAAACCTTTCACATTCACTGCCGTTGGAATATGGCTCACATCCACTGCAACACCTGGGGTAACAGGGGCAATATCATATAATGCTAAATCTGAGCCTGCTGGCAACTGAAGTTTTAGTAATAACGCTAATGCTTGACCAATACCACCTGCGGCACCTAATACAGCAACTTTCATAAATACTCCTTATGTGTTAGTTAATTTAAAACAGACTGATTTTAAAATGTTCATCTTACAATTACAAATAGAGAAATATCATTCTATGATCTAGTTCACATTTCTGAGATAAATATTTTCTTCTCTTCGTTCTTATTCATATTTCAGTTGATGAAAGTGAATTTTTATGCAATTCTTATGCAAATTTTGACTATTGAAAAATAAAGATGACTGAGAATTTAACTCGCGCTTTTAAAGAATTACTCAACCAAGAACGCTTTGGTTCTCAAAGTGAAATTGTCGATGCCTTAAAAAAACAAGGCTTTACTGGTATTAATCAATCAAAAATATCAAGAATGCTCAGCAAATTTGGCGCGGTTCGCACCCGTAATACCAAAATGGAAATGGTCTATTGCTTACCAAATGAATTAAGTGTTCCCAATACCAGTAGTCCATTAAAAAATCTTGTCTTAGATGTTGATCACAATGCGATGTTAATCATAATAAAAACGACGCCCGGTGCTGCTCAATTAATTGCACGATTACTTGATTCCATTGGAAAATCAGAAGGCATTTTAGGTACTATCGCAGGCGATGATACTATTTTTGTCACGCCCACAAACGATAAACCTATCGACGAATTATTGCAAAATATCCAACGTTTATTTGAAAACGCATTGTAATGAATATTCTATTAACGGGAGGAACAGGACTTATCGGCAAAGCACTTGTCGAACAACTCTGTTTACGCAATGAACAAGTGACGATCTTAACGCGCTCAAGTTCGCCGCACACTCTCTCAAAGCACAAAAACATCAAATTTATTACCGCACTTTCCCAACTTAATTCACAAGAACAGTTTGATGCCATCATCAATCTTGCTGGCGAGCCAATTTTTAATAAAGTTTGGTCGAAAAACCAGAAATCTATTTTACGAGAAAGTCGTTTAAGCCTCACTACTCAACTGGTTGAATTCATTAATCAATATCAGCAATATCCTATTTTTATTTCAGGTTCAGCAACAGGAATTTACGGCGATCAAGACGAACAAACAATTACCGAAACAAGCAAAACAGCAAAAACCTTTACCGCACAATTATGCCAAGATTGGGAAAATATTGCGCAACAAGCTAATGCGAGAGTTTGTTTGATTAGAACAGGTATGGTATTTTCTACAAAAGGTGGCGCACTTGCTAAAATGTTGCCTTTATACAAATGGGGACTTGGCGGTAAACTGGGCAAGGGAGAGCAATATTTCCCTTGGATTGCTTTGGAAGATATGGTAAACGGCATTTTATTTTTACTCGATCATTCAGAATGCAGAGGGGCGTTTAACTTCACAGCCCCGAATCCCATAAAACAACATAAATTTAACCGCACTTTGGCTCAACTATTAAAACGTCCTGCTTTTGCAACCATTCCAAAATGGCTATTACATTTCATTCTTGGCGAGCGAGCAAATCTATTACTCGAAAGTCAAAATGTTGTACCTGAAAAATTACTCAACGCTGGATTCCAATTTCAATATGCTGATTGCGAAAACTATCTAAAAGACATCCTAAAAAACAAATAAAAAAATCACCGCACTTTTAATACGATGATTTTTATCCCTCTAAATGCCTAGCATTTATTGTTCATTATAAATTTCAAGATTGGATGCTTGTTTTTCTCGTTTTTTCTTTGCACTATCATTGCGTTGAGTTGCGATTTTATTAAGATATTCAGGGCTAATATCGCCTGTAATATATTCGCCTGTAAAAACAGAACAATCAAAACCTTGAATGGCTGGATTTTCCAATTGAACAGATTCAGTAAGTGCGGTCAGATCTTGGAAAATTAATTTGTCTACGCCAATCAAATGTGCAATTTCATCAACATTTCGTCCATAAGCGATCAGTTCATCACGGCTCGGCATATCAATACCATATACATTCGGATAACGAATTTCTGGGGCAGCAGAGGCGAAGTAAATTTTCTTCGCGCCAGCTGAGCGAGCCATTTCAACAATTTGCTCAGAGGTTGTACCTCGAACAATAGAATCGTCCACCAATAACACGTTTTTATCTTTAAATTCAGCTTTAATGGTATTCAATTTGCGACGAACAGAACTAATACGCTGTGCTTGTCCTGGCATAATAAAGGTACGGCCAACATAGCGATTTTTCACAAATCCTTGGCGATAAGGCTTCCCTAGAACACGAGCTATTTGTAACGCAATATCTGTTGAAGTTTCAGGAATAGGAATGACAACATCAATATTATCAATTTCATCAGCCCATTCTTTTGCAATTTTTTGCCCGAGTTTTTCGCCCATGTGAACACGCGCAGCATAAACCGAGACGCCATCAATCGTTGAATCTGGGCGTGCAAAATAAACATACTCAAAAATACAAGGATTTAACACCGCACTTTCGGCGCATTGCTGCGAATAAAGCTCGCCATTAAATGTCACATAAACGGCTTCACCTGCAGCAATATCACGCACAAACTCGAAACCTACAATATCTAAAGCCACTGTTTCAGAGGCAAACATATAATCAGTCTTGCCATTTTCTTCGCGTTTACCCAGCACCAAAGGACGAATACCAAAAGGATCACGAAACGCAACCATGCCATGTCCAATAATCATCGCTAAACAAGCATAAGCACCACGAACATCCTTGTGTGTTTTACGAACGGCATAGAAAATATCTTGTGGATCTAGGTGATCTTGAGGAATATGATCGAGATGGTTAGCGAGAATATTAAGAAGAAGTTCGGAATCTGAATTCGTGTTTACATGGCGGCGAGCTGTTTTAAAGACTTTTTCTTTTAACTCCACTGAGTTGGTTAAGTTGCCGTTATGCACCAAAGTGACACCATAGGGAGAATTCACATAAAAAGGCTGTGCCTCTGAGACGCTAGAACTCCCCGCTGTAGGATAGCGAACATGCCCCAATCCAGCATTTCCTTGCAAGCGTAGCATATGTTCTTGATGAAACACATCACTCACTAAACCATTAGCTTTACGTAAGCGAAAACGGTTTTCATCATCAACCGTTACAATACCTGCCGCATCTTGTCCACGATGTTGCAAAAGGGTTAATGCTGCATAAATAGATTCATTAACCGGACTTTGGCTAACAATACCGACAATACCACACATTTTGTGTTCCTTATTGATTAAGCGTTGGAGTTAAAAAACTTGAACTCGCCTGAAGTTGTTGAAAGAACCATTCAATAATAAAACCAAAGTGCGGTATTAATTGAGATTCTTTCCACCAATCAGTTTGTTCAAAATTGGTAAAAGTATCCATAAAAAATAACAACGCAGCCACAATCAGCGCACCGCGCACTAAACCGAAAGCTGCACCTAATACGCGATCAGTGCCGCTTAAACCCGTCTTATCCACTAATTGACTAATCACATAATTTACTATGGCACCCACAATTAAAGTCAGAACAAACAAAATGGCGATTGCAGTTCCATTACGAACATACATTGATTCAATTTGCGTAAGATAAGCGGCAAGATAAGGATAGAACTGACTTGCTACAATAAATGCCACAATCCAGCTACCGAGTGAAAGCACTTCGCGAACAAAACCGCGTAATAAACTAACAAGAATGGAAAAAGCGATAATGCCAATAATAATGTAATCAATCATTAAAAAATCTCTCAATGAAAAACGGCCGTTTAAAACGACCGAGCTATTCTACAAAAATAAAGCCAAAAAGAAAACGTTTGCGTAAACTAAATTTCCTGCCAAAAAGCACGTTCAAATTTACTTTGAGCTTTCTTTAAGACTTCCGCTAAATGTTGATATGTCGGTTTTTCTTGCACAAAAGGCAAGGGTTCATGTAGTTGTTTTAAACGTTCGCAAATATCATAAAACCATACCGCACTTTGATTTTCTAACGGCGTATTGGCACGCTTACCAAGCCAATAAAGACCTTGAAAAGGAATAAGCAAGGCAAAAAGTGCGGTCAAAATTGCGATAGAAAATGCCATCAAATCATTTTTTGCATAAAACTGCTGCCATAGAATTGCAAACACAGCAACAAAAGGCATAAATTTTTGTGCAAAACTCGTGGCTTTCATAATACGGTTTTCAGGGAAAATAATGCCTAACTTCGCCTCCAGCGGCCAAGTATTAAGATAAATTTGCCCCTGTTTAAAAATGGAAAAAAATGCCATAAAAACACCTCAAAAATTGACCGCACTTATCATACGCTATTTTAAGTCTATTTTTAGTAAAAATAGTTTAATTTTTCAAAAAATACGATAAAGTTTGTATTTTTTCCTTACCGATGAATTTATTTTATTCATCAAAAGGTGTATTCTATGTCTGATTTTTCAAACCATCTTAGATGATGGATTTCTATTAACCTCAATCAAATATAGGGTTCCTATGTCAAAACTTGTTCTTATCCTTAACTGTGGTAGTTCTTCACTCAAATTTGCAATTCTTGATCCAGCAACAGGGGAAGAAAAATTATCTGGCTTAGCCGAAGCATTTTTCTTACCAGAAGCACGTATCAAATGGAAACTCAATGGAGAGAAAGGTAACGCAGATTTAGGCGCAGGTGCAGCGCATACTGAAGCACTTAATTTTATCGCATCTAACATTCTGAATGATGAGCTTAAAAATTCTATCGCGGCAATTGGTCATCGTATCGTTCACGGTGGCGAAAAATACACTCAATCTGTCATCGTAACAGATGAAGTTGTTAAAGGAATTGAAGATGCTGCACAATTTGCGCCACTTCACAACCCTGCTCACTTAATTGGTATTCGCGAAGCATTCAAGGCATTCCCACACTTAAAAGATAAAAACGTGGTAGTTTTTGATACAGCATTCCACCAAACTATGCCTGAAGAAGCCTTCCTTTATGCCCTTCCATACTCTTTATATAAAGAACACGGCGTACGTCGCTATGGTGCACACGGCACAAGTCACTACTTCGTTTCTCGTGAAGTCGCTAAATATGTAGGCAAACCTGCAGATCAAGTAAATGCTATTATTTGTCACTTAGGTAATGGTGGTTCTGTTTCTGTTGTGCGTAACGGTCAATGTATTGATACTTCAATGGGCTTAACTCCGCTAGAAGGTTTAGTAATGGGTACGCGTTGTGGCGATATTGACCCTGCAATCGTATTCTACCTATACAAAACACTAGGTATGTCTATGGATCAAATCGAAGAGACTTTAGTGAAAAAATCGGGTCTTTTAGGTTTAACTGAAGTAACAAGCGACTGCCGTTATGCTGAAGATAACTACGATGATGAATCTAAACCAGAAACAAGACGTGCTTTAAATGTTTATAGCTATCGTTTAGCGAAATACATTGGTGCTTATATGGCTGTGTTGGGCGATGATCACTTAGATGCAATTGCATTCACTGGTGGTATTGGCGAAAACTCAGCGCACGTTCGTGAATTAGCCTTAAATCACTTAAAATTATTCGGCATTAAAATCGATAACGAACGAAATCTTGCCACACGTTTTGGTAAAGATGGTGTAATCACCACTGATGATTCCGCATTTAAAGCAATTGTTCTTCCAACTAACGAAGAATTGGTTATCGCACAAGATACCGCAAAACTTTGTTTCTAATTTAACAACAAGCTGCCGAATTTTTCGGCAGTTTTTATTTATAAAATATACATATTAAGGTTTAACTATGTCTCGCACGATTATTCTTATCCCTGTAAGTACAGGCGTGGGTTTAACTAGCATTAGTCTTGGATTAATCCACTCTCTCGAACAAAAAGGCACAAAAGTTGCTTTTATGAAACCAGTTTCTCAACCAAGCACTGGCGAAGATAAATTGGATCGCACAACTTCTATTATTCGCACTAGCACTAGCCTTGAAACTGCCGAACCTTTTATGTTAAGCGTGGCAGAATCATTAATTGGTCAAAATCAGTCTGACGTATTGTTAGAAAAAATTGTAGCTAACCACCAACAATTAACCAAAAATAATGACATCGTTGTAGTTGAAGGCTTAATACCCACAAGAAAACACGGTTACGCAAACAGTATCAACTATGAAATTGCACAAGCATTAGATGCGGAAATCGTATTAGTTGCAGCACCTGCAACTGAAACGCCAACCGAATTAAAAGATCGCGTAGAAGCTGCAGCCTCTCTATTTGGTGGTAAAAACAATCCAAATCTTTTAGGTGTTGTTGTAAACAAATTCAATGCACCTGTTGATGAATCAGGTCGTACTCGTCCAGATCTTGCTGAAATTTTTGATTCATTCCAACACAATCATATTAGCGAAACAGAAGTAAACAAGTTATTTGCAGGTAGTGCCATCAAGTTATTAGCTTGTGTGCCTTGGAATGCAAATTTAATCGCGACACGAGCAATCGACTTAGTCAAACATTTAGGTGCATCAATCATTAATGAAGGAGAAATCAATCGCCGTATCCGTGGCATCACTTTCTGTGCAAGAAGTTTATCAAATATGATAGAACATTTCCGCGCAGGTAGCTTATTGGTTGCCTCTGCTGACCGTCCTGATGTAATTGTTGCTGCTTCACTTGCTGCTGCAAACGGTATTGAAATCGGCGGTATTTTATTAACAGGCGGCTACAAAATTGATGCTCAAATTAATAAACTTTGCCGTCCAACTTTTGAAAAAGCGAAATTACCGATCTTCCGTATTGAAGGCAATACTTGGCAAACTGCATTAAGTTTACAAAGTTTTAATCTTGAAGTGCCTGTTGATGACAAAGAACGTATTGAAAATATTAAACAATACATTAGCCAACACTTTAATGCTGACTTTATCAATAATTTAGTTGCAGATTCCAGCCGTTTACCTCGCTTATCCCCACCTGCATTCCGTTTCCAATTAACTGAACTTGCTCGTGCGGCGAAAAAACGTATTGTGCTTCCTGAAGGCGATGAACCTCGTACAATCAAAGCTGCCGTACTTTGTGCAGAACGTGGCATTGCGGAATGTGTGCTTTTAGCAGATCCTGCATCCGTTCAACGAGTTGCAGAAGCACAAGGTGTTAAATTAGGTAAAGGTATTACAATCATCAATCCTGCTGACGTTCGTGAAAACTATGTTGATCGTTTAGTTGAATTACGTAAAGCAAAAGGTATGACCGAAACTGCGGCTCGTGAACAATTAGAAGACACCGTAGTACTTGGTACCATGATGTTAGAAGCAAATGAAGTAGATGGTTTAGTATCTGGTGCTGTCCACACCACTGCAAACACCATTCGACCACCAATGCAAATCATCAAAACTGCACCAGGTAGTTCGATTGTTTCTTCTATCTTCTTTATGTTATTACCAGATCAAGTGCTTGTTTATGGTGACTGTGCGGTAAACCCAGATCCAACTGCAGAACAACTTGCTGAAATCGCAATTCAATCAGCAGATTCTGCGAAAGCATTTGGTATTGATCCAAAAGTCGCGATGATTTCTTACTCAACAGGTACATCTGGTAGCGGTGCTGATGTAGAAAAAGTGAAAGAAGCAACTCGTATTGCGAAAGAAAAACGCCCTGATTTATTAATCGATGGCCCATTACAATACGATGCGGCTGTGATGGAAGATGTGGCTCGCTCTAAAGCACCAAATTCTCCGGTTGCAGGTAAAGCAACGGTATTTGTATTCCCTGACTTAAATACTGGTAACACGACTTACAAAGCCGTACAACGTTCTGCAGATTTAGTGTCTATTGGCCCAATGCTTCAAGGTATGCGCAAACCAGTCAATGACTTATCTCGTGGTGCCTTAGTTGATGATATTGTGTACACAATTGCCTTAACCGCAATTCAAGCAACACAATAATTCAAGTAAAAACATAAAAGAAAATACCGCACTTTGCCCTAGCAGTAAAAGTGCGGTATTTTTTATAACGTTTTTTACAAATCGACTAAAATCAAAATTGCGGCTTCACCGCCCCACTCCCTTGGTGCTTGATGTAATGCCCGCACTTTAGGATGTTGTACTAGCCAACGTGGAATTTGTTTTTTCAATGTAAAAGTGCCATAGCCCGTCATAATGCTGGCACAATCTACATGCTCATTTTCACAAGCCAGTAAAAGTGCGGCTAATTCTTGCTTAGCTTGTTCACGGGTTAAACCGTGTAAATCTAAAAACAATTCTGGCGAAAAATCGCCACGACGAAGTTGTTTTAATAAATGGGAATCTTCCCCATCACGTAAATATTTCACAACACCATCATTGTCATTCAGTAATGGCTCATATTCATCAGAAAAATAGAACAATGTATCTTCTTTAACTCGTAATTCTTTCAATTCTATTTTTTTCTGATCACGTTTTTGGCGGGGAGCAACAAAAGTATCTTGTTTAATTGGCTTAATGCCTTTGGTTTCCGCTCGGAATAAATCAAATTCGTCTTGCATTTTTTTCTCATTAATTTCAAATTTTGCGTATCATATCATAGTTCTACATTCTCATCTGTGGTATAACTACGCCAAATTTTCATACCGAATTTTATGCTAACTTTTCTACTCACTTTTATGGAGAAATGCGATGGAAACCTCACATAACCAAGAATTAGTTGCAACTATCTTGGAAGATAATGTTGCAAACGAACTGCAAACCATCCAAGATTTTCTGCGTTGGACGTATAGCATTCTCAATCGCTCTGATATTTACTTCGGGCAAGGGCACGATAATCCTTGGGATGAAAGCCTACAAATCGTTTTAAGTGGCTTGCATTTACCCATTGATTTACCTACCGAATTATTTAACAGTCGATTAACCCCATCTGAAAAAGAAACCTTAGTTCAACTTGTATTAACCCGAATCGAACAACGCGTACCTGTGGCATATTTAACAAATAGTGCTTGGTTCTGCGGCCATGAATTTTATGTCGATGAACGAACCATTATTCCACGTTCTCCAATTAGTGCTTTAATTCAAGATCGCTTTGAAGATTTAATTTCACAAGAACCAAATCATATTCTCGATCTATGTACAGGCAGCGGTTGTATTGCCATTGCTTGTGCTTATGCTTTCCCGAATGCGGAAGTAGATGCGGTAGATTTATCGGTTGATGCACTTAATGTCGCGGAGATCAATATTTCACGCCATCAATTAGAGCATCGCGTATTCCCAATTCAATCAAACTTATTTGAAAATATTTTAGGACAAAAATACGATCTTATCGTGACCAATCCACCTTATGTGGACGAAGAAGATCTCGCCGATATGCCAGAAGAATTCCATTTTGAACCAGAGTTAGCCTTAGGTTCTGGCCATGATGGCTTAAACATTACCAAACAAATTTTAAAACTTGCGCCAAATTACTTAACCGAAAATGGCGTGTTGGTGTGTGAAGTGGGTAATAGCATGGTGAGCTTAATTGAGCAATATCCAGATGTACCCTTTAAATGGGTAGAACTTAAAAATGGCGGACTAGGCGTATTTGCTATTCAGCGTAAGGATTTAGTGAAATATCACGATCTGTTTTAATCTTTTAAGTGCGGTTAAAATTCTTATTAAATTTCAACCGCACTTCATTTATACCTTGTTATTTTGTTTCCAATTCAATGCCTTCAAATAATTTTTTCACTGAATTGTTATCACGCAAACGCTCGGCTTTTTCTACGACACTACGAGTTAAGTGCGGAGAAAAATATTCCATAAAATCATACATATAATTACGTAAAAACGTGCTATGTTTAAATGCAATATTCGTCATACTTGGGCGGAACAAATGGCTTGCATCAATTAGCACAAGATCCGCATCTAATGCCGTATGTGCCATAGATGCCATAATGCCCACCCCTAAACCCAAGCGCACATAAGTTTTAATAACATCAGCATCGGTAGCCGTAAAAACTATATTTGGTAAAATGCCTGCACTATTAAATGCGGAATCTAAATCAGAAACACCCGTAAAACCAAACGTGTAAGTCACAAGTGGGTATTTGCCTAATTCCTCAATGGTCAATTCTTTCACTTTGGCAAGCGGATGTTCTGGCGAAACAATCACAGCACGATTCCACCAATAGCATGGAATCTGAACTAAATCATCAAATAAATAAGGTGCTTCAGTGGTAATTGCCAAATCCACTTCACCTGACATTAAAGCATCGTGAATTTGTGTTGGCGAACCTTGATGAATATGCAAGCTCACATCAGGATATTTTTTAGAAAAACGTTCAATCACGCTTGGCAGCATATAACGTGCCTGAGTATTTGTCGTCGCAATACGTAATACACCGTGATTTGGCCGAGTATATTCATCGGCAACGGCACGAATACCTTGCGCTTTAACAAGTAACTCGCGTGCAATTGAGATAATCTTTTTCCCTGCTGGTGTAATTGATTTTATATGCTTGCCATGACGCTCAAAAATTTCCAGACCTAATTCATCTTCTAATAGGCGAACTTGTTTACTGATACCCGGCTGTGATGTGTAAAGTGCATTTGCAGCTTCTGTGACATTCAAATTTTGGTTTACAATCTCAACGATATAACGCAATTGATGCATTTTCATAAAAAAGTCCTTATTTTTTATAACGTTTGTTCATCTCCGAATAACGTTTTACCGCTTTACGAATTTGCCCAGATTTTGGACGACGACTAGCCTGTTTTACATCTAATTTCGTTTCAGTCTCAGCAGGTAATCCCACCAATTCACGTAAATAATTGACGTTTTCAAGATCCATTTCTTCCCAGCCACCACGAGGCAAACCTTTCATCAGTTTGATATTTCCATAACGAATACGAATCAAGCGGCTAACTTGAATCCCTTGGGATTCCCACAAACGACGAACCTCACGGTTACGTCCTTCCATCAAGGTTACGTCATACCATTGGTTAATACCCACACCGCCTGCAAATTTAATTTCTTTAAAATTAGCAGAACCATCTTCAAGCTGAACGCCTTTGCGTAAACGCGCTAACATCGCATCATCAACTTGACCAAATACACGCACAGAATATTCACGTTCAACTTCACGGCTTGGGTGCATTAAACGATTTGCTAATTCGCCATCAGTGGTAAAAAGCAATAAACCCGATGTATTAATATCTAAACGCCCCACCGCAATCCAACGAGATCCCGTTAAATGCGGCAAACGATCAAACACGGTTGCGCGCCCTTTTGGGTCGCTACGTGTACAAAGTTCGCCTTCAGGTTTGTAATACATTAATACACGGCAAATTTCTTTTTGTGCGTGGCTAAGATTAATGATTTGACCATCAATACGCACTTTCACACCAGAATGTACGTCAATACGATCGCCTAAAGTCGCAATTTTACCCTCTACGCTCACTCGGCCTGCGGCAATCATCGTTTCAATTTCACGACGAGAGCCTTGCCCCGCACGCGCTAAAACTTTCTGTAATTTTTCGCCCTCTGCTTTAGGTTGATTCGAGGCTTTTACAATAGGTTTCGCTTTTGGCTTAGATAAAAATTTGTTGTCAGAATTAACCGCACTTTTTTTCGTATTTGCTGTTTCTACGCAAGCAATACGAGATACTGAACGTCTGTCATTTTTAGCTGAAAAATCACGTTTCTTTGCTGAATCTTTGGAAAAGTGCGGTTGTCTTTGAGTTTGTTTTTGACTAGGTTTCATTGTTTTCCTTGAATAATGGAAAGGTCGCTTTCACAAGCGTCTATAAGTTAAATAAAAGGAGCAGTACTTCCACTTCCTTCGCGCAAAATCACTGGTGATTCTTCCGTTAAATCTACCACTGTTGTAGGCTCTTGCCCTAAATATCCACCATGAATAATTAAATCCACTTGATGTTCCAAACGATCACGAATTTCTTCAGGATCGGATTGCGTAGTATGTTCTTCATTCGGCAACATTAACGAACAAGATAAAATCGGCTCACCTAAGGCTGAAAGCAAATCTAAAGCAATTTTATTATCTGGTACGCGTAAACCAATGGTTTTACGTTTTGATGTCATTAAACGGCGAGGTAATTCTTTCGTTGCTGTAAGAATAAAAGTATAACGCCCTGGCGTATTATTTTTAATCAAACGATAAGCGGTATTATTTACCCTTGCATAGGTTGAAAGTTCCGACAAATCGCTACACACCAAGGTAAAATTATGTCCTTCAGGCAATTTACGAATTGCTACAATGCGATCCATTGCGTGTTTATCGCCCATCATACAGCCCAAGGCATATCCCGAATCCGTTGGATACACAATCACACCGCCTTTTTGTAAAATCTCTACGGCTTGATTAATCAAGCGCACTTGTGGATTTTCAGGGTGGATATAGAAAAATTGGCTCATGTGTTTCTTCCTTAAAAAATGTGCGCTGATTATAGCAATTTTGTGCTCACTTTATAATGGCGAGCATATAAAAATAAAGGCGTAGAAAGCCAATCTACGCTTTAGAAAACTAAAGTGCGGTTAATTTTTAGATGATTTTAATAGCTTTCTCAAGGCTTCACCAATTTCAGCGAGGCTTTTTACACAGGTCACACCAGCGGCTTCTAACGCTGCAATTTTTTCTACTGCAGTACCTTTTCCGCCGCTAATAATGGCTCCCGCATGCCCCATCCGTTTTCCTTTTGGCGCAGTGATACCCGCAATATACGCAACCACTGGTTTAGTAACATTATCTTTAATGAAGATTGCTGCTTCTTCCTCTGCAGAGCCGCCAATCTCGCCAATCATCACAATGGCTTCTGTTTCGGGATCTTGTTGAAATCTTTCAAGAATATCAATAAAACTAGAACCTGGAATAGGATCTCCCCCGATACCCACACAAGTCGATTGTCCAAAGCCTTCATCTGTAGTTTGTTTTACCGCTTCATAAGTTAAAGTTCCAGAACGAGAAACAATCCCCACTTTACCTTTTTTATGTATGTGAGCGGGCATAATGCCGATTTTACATTCATCAGGCGTAATCACACCTGGGCAATTTGGCCCAATCATTACTACGCCCGTTTCATTTAATTTCTGTTTCACTTTAAGCATATCCAATGTAGGAATACCCTCAGTAATACAGACAATTAACTGAATCCCTGCATCAATGGCTTCAATTATGGCATCTTTACAAAATGATGCTGGCACATAAATAACTGTCGCTGTTGCCCCCGTATTTTCGACAGCTTCACGAACTGTATTAAATACAGGTAAACCAAGATGAGTGGTTCCACCTTTATTTGGCGATACGCCACCAACTAATTGCGTTCCGTAGGCTAATGCTTGTTCGGAATGAAAAGCCCCTTGTCCACCAGTAAAACCTTGGCAAATCACTTTAGTATTTTTATCAATTAAAATCGCCATTAGTGTTCTCCTTTTGCTGCATTCACAGCTAATTCTGCAGCTTGTTGTAAACTCTGTGCTGTAAGAATATTAACGTCGCTTTGCGCTAAAATTTGGCGACCCATTTCAGCATTCGTTCCTTCTAATCGCACAACCACAGGCACTCTCACGCCCACTTCATTTACTGCAGCAATCACGCCTTCAGCAATCAAATCACAACGAACAATGCCACCAAAAATATTCACTAAAATCACTTTAACGGAAGGATCGGTTAAAATGATTTTGAACGCTTCAGCAACCCGCTCTTTCGTTGCACCACCACCCACATCAAGAAAATTCGCAGGCTTCCCACCATAGAGTTTCACAATATCCATGGTGCCCATTGCAAGCCCAGCCCCGTTTACCATACAACCAATATCGCCCTCTAAAGCCACATAGTTTAACTGGAATTTTTCAGCTTCTGCTTCACGGGCATCATTTTGAGTTAAATCTTGCAGTGCTAAGAGATCTTTATGGCGAAATAAAGCGTTATCATCGACAGATATTTTGGCGTCGAGACAAACCAAATAGCCTTGTTTAGTTAGAACAAGTGGATTGACTTCCACTAAAGATAAATCTTTTTCTAAAAACAAACGAGATAAGCCCATAAAGATATCGGTAAACTGTTTGTTTTGCGTACCACTTAACCCTAATTTAAACGCCAATTCACGGCCTTGATAAGGCAATCCTCCAAATAAAGGATCAATCTCGACTTTATGGAGTAAGTGCAGTGAATTTTGCGCGACTTCTTCAATATTCATTCCACCAGCAGGAGAAGCAATAAACATAACTTTTTGAGAGGCACGATCAACAACCGCACTTAAGTAAAATTCTTTATCAATATCGCAAGTTTCTTCAAAATAAATCTGGTTTACTGGCTGACCCAATTTATCCGTTTGAAAAGTGACTAAACGTTGTCCCAGCCATTTTTCTGCAAAAGCTCTCGCTTCCTCTACATCCTGTACCAATTTAACGCCACCCGCTTTACCACGCCCACCAGCATGAACTTGGCATTTCGCCGCCCACTTATCGCCTGAAAGTTGAGCCAGTACCAAATCGACATCCTCAACAGATTGACAGACTGCCCCATTTTTTACGGGTAATCCATAATGCTCAAATAGTTGTTTTGCTTGGTATTCGTGTAAATTCATTCGCGACGTCCTTTTTGGTTATGAAAACAATTCACTCAAGGTTTTAATGCTATATGAACCGTGATTTCTTCACGATCGTGATATAAATGTTTTGCTTGGATATCAAAATTTAAATTCTGCTCAGCCAACATAACAGCCAAGTTTTCTAAACATAATATCACTTCTTGATAACGTTTTTTCATGGGTAATTTTAAATTGAAGATGGTTTCTCGGCACCAACCATTCAACAACCATTTACCAATCAATAACGAAATACGACTTGGTTGTTCCACCATATCACAGACTAACCAATCCACTTTTTTCCTTTTTGGGGGCTGAAATTTAAAACCATCTTCCGCGCAATGTTCAATGCACCCCGTATCATGCAAACTCGCCGCCATTTTTCCGTGATCAACTGCATAAACAAATAAACCTCGTTTGACTAATTGATACGTCCAACCGCCAGGGCAAGCCCCTAAATCAACGCCAATCATATTTTCATTTAAACGTTTATTCTCTTCTTTACGCGGAATAAAAGTCAAAATAGCTTCTTCTAGTTTTAACGTAGATCGACTCGGCGCATCTGCAGGAAATTTTAAACGAGGGATTCCCATAAAATGGGAGGAATGATTATCCACATAAGAATATCCCACATAGCAGCAATTCGGTTTTACAAAAAAACAATGTAAAAATTGACCGCACTTTTGACTCGCCTTTGCCGAAAGCCAACCTTGTTTTTTCAATGCCTGACGTAAAGGCACGGTAAACTTACGACAAAAAGTGGAAAGCTCCTTTGCTTCATTTGTGTCTGCAGTTTCTACAAAAAGCTCGCTAGATTGAGCAAAATTAACTTGTTGTGATAATTCTTCAAATGCCGCCACGATGGGACTAATACGATCAGCGGGATCTAAATCTTCCAATAAATCGGAAATAACCATCATCTGACGAGCAAAAATCAAACGATTAAAAGGAATGTCTCGGGCAAGGCGATCTGCCTCATCAGGTTGATAACATTCAAAAATCACGTAGCCCGAATTATCTTGCACTCGAGCAAAACCAAATACACCTAAATGACTTGCTTGATCGGTAATCTCTGCGGCGACTTCTTTCTCAAAACCTGGGCGACAATATAATGCGAGTTTATTCATTTTCTTCTTGTTTAATTGAGTTAATAATCCACTGACGGAATGCTTGAATTTTTTGGTCATCAAGGCGATCAAGATGATTGACCACATAAAATGATTTTGGATCAGGCAAATTAGTCGGCAACACTGCTTGCAATGAGCCATTTTCAATTTCTTGCAAGGCTAATAAGCGATTAGCTAATACAATACCTTGCCCGTGAATAGCCGCCTGTAACGCCATAAATGTATGGCTAAATAACGGCCCTTGCTGAATATTTAAATCATCTAACTGTAAATGATTTGCCATCGCTTGCCAATTATCACAGGTATGAATGTGAATTAATGTGTGTTTTTTTAAATCTTCAGGCTGAATAATTGGATTTTCTGCTAGCAATTCAGGTGAGGCTAAAATCAATAAATTTTCTTCGCAAAGACGATCTACTTGAAGATTCTGCCAATTTCCCAAACCATAATAAATAGCAAGATCAATTTCTTTATTTAACAAACCTTCATCTTGATCCACGCCTGTTAAACGAACCTCAATTTGCGGATAAAGCTGATTAAATTCACTTAAATGTGGCACTAACCATTGGATACCAAAAGTTTGTGGCACGCTAATATTTAAATGCGGATCCGTTTTTAACGTTAATAATCGCTCTGTTGCTTCATTTAAGCGACGCAGAATTTTATTAATATCAACAAAATAAGCTTTACCAAGCTCCGTTAATTCTAAAGAACGATTCTTTCGCTTAAATAATTCAATCCCTAAAAATTCTTCTAATAATTTAATTTGATGACTAACCGCCGCCTGTGTAACACAAAGCTCATCTGCTGCTTTAGTAAAACTTAAATAACGAGCAGCCGACTCAAAAGATTTTAGTGAATTCAATGGTGGCAAACGTTTATACATATAGTATTTCCATTTATAAAATTTTCGTCTATAATGGACAAGATTTATTTCAAATTAGTTTTTCTAATACCTAAAATAAAAAAACGTCACTTGTCCTTTCCTACCCTTTTCCTTACAATACAACCATACTTAATGATTGGTAATTCCTTACTAGTTAATGAGTTTCAGACTTAAGTATGATGTTGTGTTTGCATATAGTTCGGGAAACCGAACTTGAGTAACAATTTGTTACTCATTTACTTCCTGTATATTATTAAACCGATTTGGTTAAACGCTGCTCTCATTGAGTGGCGTTTTTTTCATCCCGATTTTAGCATAACTATATTGTTATTTCCTGCCCTGTTTCCAAAATTTCATTATTCCTTTTTAGTTGGCTAAAAATTGCATCATTTCGAGAATTTATTATTTAAATCACTTCAGGAATGGTGTAGATTAAGCGAAATTTCATTCAAAAAATAATATTAAGGAAGTAAAATGAAAGACTTAGACTGGAATAACCTTGGTTTTAGTTATATTAAAACAGATTACCGCTTCATCGCTCACTGGAAAGATGGCAAATGGGACGAAGGAAAACTCACCACAGACAATACTTTACATATTCACGAAGGTTCTACCGCACTTCACTACGGCCAACAATGCTTTGAAGGCTTAAAAGCTTACCGTTGCAAAGATGGTTCAATCAACTTATTCCGCCCGCAAGCAAATGCAGAGCGTATGCAACGTACCGCAGACCGTCTTTTAATGCCACGCGTACCAACTGAATTATTCGTGCGTGCATGTAAAGAAGTGGTTAAAGCTAACCAAGATTGGTTGGGTCCTTACGGTTCTGGTGCAACCTTATACTTACGTCCATTCTTAATTGGCGTGGGCGAAAATATCGGCGTGAAAACGGCACCAGAGTTTATTTTCTCTGTTTTTTGTTGCCCAGTGGGTGCTTACTTCAAAGGTGGTTTGGCTCCATCAAACTTTATCACGACTGATTATGACCGTGCTGCACCAATGGGCACTGGTGGTGTGAAAGTGGGTGGGAACTACGCAGCAAGCTTACTTCCACACGAATTAGCCGCAGAACAAGGTACGCCAGAACGTAAATTTGCGGATGCAATCTATTTAGATCCAAAAACTCACACTAAAATTGAAGAAGTCGGTGCGGCAAACTTCTTTGGGATCACAAAAGACAATAAATTCATCACACCAAAATCAGAATCTATTTTACCAAGTATCACTAAATACTCTCTTTTACATATCGCAAAAGAGCGTTTAGGTATGGAAGCTATTGAAGGCGATGTGTATATCGATCAACTCGATCAATTCGTAGAAGCTGGTGCGTGCGGTACAGCGGCGGTGATTACTCCAGTGGGCGGCATTCAACACAACGGAAAATTCCACGTATTCTATTCAGAAACTGAAGTAGGCCCTGTTACCCGTCGTCTTTATGATGAATTAACAGGCATCCAATTCGGTGATATCGAAGCACCTGAAGGCTGGATTGTGAAAGTAGAATAATTTCTACCAATAGAAAAACGAAAGTGCGGTTAAAAATCAACCGCACTTTTTTATTGATTCAATCCCCATTGGCGAGAATCTTTATCAAATTTAACACCTGAATGCGAACCTTCTGCACCGTTAAAATACACATCCTTATTTGCGCAAGCTGAAATAATCAACGCGCCTGCGATAATCAACAACCATTTTTTCATAAGTAAACCTTTTTGCTAAATTAAAAACCTGCGAATTGTAGCACAACGACTTCACATCCAACGAAATATTTCACTTGTCTTGCTAAAATAGAACTTCCCCACTAGAATACCCCCCGTAGTTCGCAAACCTCCTACAATAAAAAACTAGGTAAAATATGAATATTTTCAATCCAAACCACGATCGTAAAGCGATTGTCATCTTTTCAGGTGGACAAGACTCCACGACTTGTTTATTCCAAGCTATTGCTGAATACGGCAAAGAAAACATAGAAGCCATTACCTTTCAATATGGGCAGCGTCATGCTATTGAATTAGAAAAGGCGCGCGCCATTGTGCAAGATCTCGGCATTAAACAAACCTTGATTGATACATCTGTTATGAAAGCTATCACACATAATGCATTAATGGATGAACAGGCGCATATTGAGCAAAAAGAGAATGAATTGCCAAACACTTTTGTTGATGGTCGCAATGCCCTATTTTTACTTTATGCAGCGATTTATGCGAAAGGCCAAGGCATTCAAGATATTATCACTGGCGTATGTGAAACAGATTTCAGCGGTTATCCAGATTGCCGAGATGTGTTTATCAAGTCAATGAATGTCACATTAAATTTAGCTATGGATTATCAATTCAATATCAAAACACCATTAATGTATCTCACTAAAGCCCAAACTTGGCAGCTTGCTGATGAATTAGGCGTATTAGATTATGTACAAAAACATACTCACACTTGCTATGAAGGCATCGAAGGTGGATGCGGAAAATGCCCAAGCTGTATTTTACGCAATAAAGGTCTAAAGAAATATTTGACTCAAAAAGGTAGAAAAAATGTTTAAAATTTCCAAAGAATTTAGCTTTGACATGGCACATTTATTAGATGGACATGATGGGAAATGTCAAAATTTACATGGACACACATATAAATTACAAGTTGAAATTTCGGGTGACTTATATGAATCAGGTGCAAAAAAAGCAATGGTCATTGATTTTTCAGATCTAAAGTCTATTGTGAAAAAAGTTATTTTAGATCCGATGGATCACGCCTTTATTTATGATCAAACCAATGAGCGAGAAAGCCAAATTGCCACTCTATTGCAAAAGTTAAACTCAAAAACTTTTGGTGTTCCCTTTAGAACTACGGCAGAAGAAATAGCTCGTTTTATTTTTAATCGTTTAAAACATGATGAACAACTGTCCATATCATCCATTCGTTTATGGGAAACCCCAGCTTCATTTTGCGAGTATCAGGAGTAAATGTTGATGGAAAAATATCATGATTTTGAACCGAACTTTAACATAGTCGAAATTTTTGAAAGTCTGCAAGGGGAGGGCTTCAATACGGGAATGCCAAGTGTTTTTGTACGATTTGGTAAATGCAATCTAGACTGTCCTTGGTGTGATACACCTTATAATAATTTTAAACGCTGGTCTGTATCACAAATTCTAGAAAAAGTGCGGTCATTTTCGTCAAAGAATATTATCATCACAGGTGGTGAGCCAACAATTGTACCAAAAATTGAATACTTACTTGAGCAATTTAAATCAGATGGCTATTTTCTTGCAATTGAAACCAATGGTCTAAAAGCAATTCCTGCACAAATAGATTATATTGCGACGAGTCCTAAGAGCCTTTATGCTCATAAGTATGAAAAGCGTTGCATTCCATTTGCAAATGAAGTACGTATTGTAATGGACAGTAATATGCCATCATTTTGTGAATTGATCGAGCAAAAAATAAAAGCAAAGAATTACTATCTTTCACCTTGTGAAATTGATGGGAAAATGAATTTACTTGAGACTATCACTTTACTTGGTCAATTGAATCAACGTTCAAATAAACCTAAATGGCAGCTAAGTTTACAAACACATAAATTGATTGGTATTGAGTAATAGAAGGAAATATTATTTTTTGATCAGTATATAATTTAGTATATGACGTTTTCTACTTTAGAGAGTGATCATAATGAAACTTGGATAGCACACTTCTCCCATTCCTTTGTGCTAACCATTTTTTGAAATTTTGTACCATATCTCACTCTTTCTTATTTGTATTAATTATGAATAACATTGAATTTGAGTAACTTTTTAACCTAAAACTTAATTCGGACAAAATCACCGACTATGCGTAAAATGGCGTGCAAGTAGAAGGAAAAGCAAATGTTTATAAAATCATTACAGGAATCCTAGCAAATCAAGTATTGATTAAGTCATTAAACAACATTCCTATACTATTACATCATGGGTATTTTTGGAAAAATGAGAAACCTTGCATTTTAGGAATGAGAGGTAAACGAATTAAAAATTTGTTTATAGATAGTATAAAAATAGCTTTCAAAGCATATGGTTTTGATGTTGAGTTTAAGGATATAGGAGAATCCCGCTTAATATTATTCTTAAAATGTTCTACCCTACTTTTGATATACTCACAAATCTTATTGTTTCACAAGATAGATGAGACTATAATAACTGTAAATTTAAACAGATTAAAGATAGTTTATGATGGATATTTCTGAATTACTTGACGGGCTTAACGATACACAACGCGAAGCCGTAGCTGCTCCTCTTGGTAATCACCTAGTGCTAGCTGGTGCAGGATCGGGCAAAACGCGTGTATTGACGCACCGTATTGCTTGGTTAATTGCGGTCGAAAATATTTCTGAAGGCAGCATTATGGCGGTGACCTTTACCAATAAAGCCGCAGCAGAAATGCGTCATCGTATTCAATCTACCCTTGCCAAACACGCACAACATCAATTAGTTGGTATGTGGATTGGCACCTTTCACAGCATTGCCCATCGTTTATTACGAGCTCATCATTTAGATGTGGGATTGCCACAAGATTTCCAAATTTTAGATTCAGAAGATCAACTTCGTTTAATTAAACGATTATTAAAATTACATAATTTTGATGAAAAAGCTTTTCCGCCTAAACAGGCTTGTTGGTACATCAATAACAAAAAAGATGAAGGCTTGCGACCAAATGATATTGAAGATTTTAATGATCGCCAAGAACGTGAATGGATTAAAATTTATCAGATCTATCAAGACACTTGCGATCGCGCAGGGTTGGTCGATTTTGCTGAATTATTAATTCGGGTCTATGAATTATTTGAGAAAAAACCATTAATTTTGCAACGTTATCAACAACGTTTTCAGCATATTTTGGTGGATGAATTTCAAGACACCAATAAAATCCAATATAAATGGATCAAAATTCTTTCTGGAAAAACAGGCAAAGTCATGATTGTGGGCGATGATGATCAATCTATATACGGTTGGCGTGGTGCACAAATAGAAAATATCCAAAAATTCTTGAAAGATTTCAAAGCCGAAACAATTCGCCTTGAACAAAACTATCGTTCTACCGCCAATATCCTAAACAGCGCAAATGAATTAATTGCAAACAATAGTGATCGTCTTGGTAAAAATTTATGGACAGAGGGTGAAAAAGGCGATCCTGTGGGCATCTATGCTGCCTTTAATGAATTAGACGAAGCAAAATTTGTCGCCTCACAAATTCAGGATTGGGTGGAACATGGCGGAAAACTTGATGATTGCGCTGTACTTTATCGTAGTAATAGCCAATCACGGGTTATTGAAGAAGCTTTAATTCGTTGTCAAATTCCATACCGTATTTATGGCGGTATGCGTTTCTTCGAACGTCAAGAAATTAAAGATGCGTTAGCCTATCTTCGTTTGATTAATAATCGTCAAGATGATGCGGCTTTTGAGCGTGTAATTAATACGCCAACCCGTGGCATTGGCGACCGCACTTTAGATATATTGCGTAACTTAACACGTGAACGCCAAATTACCTTATGGCAAGCAGTACAAGTCGCAACACAAGAAAATATGTTGGCAGGGCGAGCCTCAACAGCCTTATTACGTTTCCAAGAATTAATTAATTCACTACAACTTGATACCGCAGAAATGCCGCTTTTCGCACAAACTGATTTTGTGATTAAACATTCGGGCTTATATGAAATGTATCAACAAGAAAAAGGCGAAAAAGGCGAAGTGCGTATTGAAAATTTGGAAGAATTAGTTACCGCAACCCGTGAATTTATCAAACCTGATAATGCGGAAGAAATGACCGAACTCACTGCCTTTTTAACGCACGCTTCCTTAGAAGCTGGCGAAGAACAAGCCTCGCCGCATCAATCTTGTGTAGAAATGATGACGTTGCACTCTGCGAAAGGCTTAGAATTTCCTCGTGTATTTATGGTGGGCGTAGAAGAAGGATTATTCCCAAGTTTTCGTTCTTTTGAAGAACCCGGACGTTTAGAAGAAGAGCGTCGTTTAGCTTATGTCGGTATTACTCGTGCGCAGAAAAAACTGACCATCTCTTATGCGGAAAGCCGTCGATTATATGCCAAAGAAGAACGCCATTTGCCATCACGGTTTATCGCAGAATTACCGAGAGAATGTATCCAAGAAATTCGTTTACGAGGGACAGTCACGCGTGCGATGAACCTAGCAAAAGTCGGTTCATTGTCGAATACCAGTGCGGTCGAAAATGAATGGAAAATGGGTCAAAAAGTTAAACACGAAAAATTTGGTTTCGGCACAGTGATTAATGTGGAAGGATCTGAAAATAACACACGTTTACAAATAGCGTTCCAAGCTCAAGGCATTAAATGGTTGATTGCGCATTTGGCAAAATTGGAAAAAGTGCGGTAGAATTCAAGAGTATTATATTTTTTACCGATTAATTTCTTTGAAAAGTGCGGTGAATTTTTACCGCACTTTTATTATCTACGAGTGATGGAATGTTTAAATTTGTATTCAAACGAATCTTAATGGTGATCCCTACTTTTATTGCCATTACTCTTATTACCTTTGCCCTTGTGCATTTTATTCCCGGTGATCCTGTGGAAATTCTGATGGGGGAACGTGGCTTAACGGCAGAAGTACATCAACAAATGATGCACCAATTGGGTTTAGATTTACCTCTTTATCAGCAATATTTCCACTATATTGGCAATGTAATTCAAGGGGATTTCGGTGCATCGTTCCGCACTCAACAACCTGTCCTTACTGAATTTTTTACGCTTTTTCCTGCTACCGCTGAATTAGCTTTTTTTGCGTTATTTTGGTCATTATTAGGTGGAATAATTTTAGGCACGATTGCCGCAGTAAAAAAAGACAGTTGGATTTCTCACACCGTTACAGCTGCATCGCTCACAGGTTATTCTATGCCGATTTTCTGGTGGGGTTTAATTTTAATTTTATATGTTTCGCCACAACTCGGTTTGCCACAAGGTGGACGTTTAGATAATGAATTTTGGATCGATACACCAACAGGATTTATGCTTATTGACAGCTGGCTTTCTGGTATGCCAGGTGCCTTCGAAAATGCGGTGAAATCCTTAATTCTTCCTGCAATAGTCCTAGGCACAGTTCCTCTCGCCATTATTACGCGTATGACACGATCTGCGATGTTGGAAGTATTAGGCGAAGATTACATTCGCACGGCAAAAGCAAAAGGTTTAAGCTATACTCGAATTGTTATTGTTCACGCATTGCGTAATGCGTTAATTCCTGTTGTCACTGTGGTCGGGTTAATTGTAGGTCAATTGCTTTCTGGTGCAGTTCTCACAGAAACTATTTTCTCTTGGCCGGGGATTGGAAAATGGATTATTGATGCCATTCAAGCCCGTGATTATACTGTGTTGCAAGGTTCTGTACTGATTATTGCGACGATTATTATTGTGGTAAATTTAACCGTCGATTTACTTTACGGCGTGGTCAATCCGCGTATCCGTCATTAATTGTAGGAGAAATTATGTCTGACACGCCTTTAACTTTTGCGCCAAAAACACCCTTACAAGAATTTTGGTTTTACTTTAAACAAAATCGTGGTGCGCTAATTGGTTTAATTTTTATTTTGATTGTTGCCTTAATCAGCATTCTCGCACCTTATATTGCACCTTTTGATCCAACAGAACAAAATCGTACCGCACTTTTACTGCCACCCGCTTGGTATGAGGGCGGTAATCCTGCTTATTTACTCGGCACAGACGATATTGGGCGAGATATTCTTTCGCGTATTATTTATGGAACGCGAATTTCCGTCTTTGCGGGATTTATCATAGTATTACTATCTTGCGCCTTTGGTACCAGCCTTGGCTTGATTTCTGGTTATTATGGCGGCGTGCTAGATACAATTATCATTCGCCTAATTGATATTATGCTCGCAATTCCAAACTTACTTTTGACGATTGTTGTCGTCTCTATTTTAGAGCCATCACTCGCCAATGCCACTTTAGCGATCGCCGTGGTATCGATTCCTAGCTATGTGCGTTTAACTCGAGCAGCGATGATGAATGAAAAAAATCGTGATTATGTGACTTCATCTAAAGTGGCAGGGGCAGGTATTTTACGCCTCATGTTTATTGTGATTTTACCAAACTGTTTAGCCCCTTTAATTGTGCAAATGACTATGGGAATATCCAATGCTATCTTAGAACTCGCGACACTTGGTTTCTTAGGCATTGGTGCAAAACCACCAACACCAGAACTTGGCACAATGCTTTCCGAAGCTCGTGGTTTTATGCAAGCGGCAAACTGGTTAGTTACAATTCCTGGCTTAGTGATTTTATCTTTGGTATTAGCTTTCAACTTAATGGGCGATGGCTTGCGTGATGCCCTTGATCCAAAACTCAAACAATAGGAAAACAGAATGGCATTATTAGACGTAAAAGAACTTTCTGTTCACTTTGGCGATAAAAAAACGCCATTTAAAGCAGTGGATCGCATTAGCTATCAAGTCGCACAAGGCGAAGTGCTTGGCATTGTGGGAGAATCAGGTTCGGGTAAATCTGTGAGTTCTCTCGCAATTATGGGATTAATTGATCATCCTGGACGTGTATCTGCTGAATCCTTGCAATTTGAAAATACTGATTTACTCACTTTAGAGAGTAAAGCTAAACGCCAGCTTATTGGTGCTGATGTAGCAATGATTTTCCAAGATCCGATGACAAGTTTGAATCCTGCTTATACTGTGGGTTTCCAAATTATGGAAGCGTTGAAAACTCACGAAGGCGGCACAAAAAAGGCAAGAAAAGACCGCACTTTAGAGCTTTTAAAATTGGTCGGTATTCCTGATCCTGAATCTCGGATTGATGTTTATCCCCATCAGCTGTCTGGTGGAATGAGCCAGCGCGTGATGATTGCGATGGCAATTGCTTGCAGACCTAAATTATTGATTGCTGACGAACCAACCACGGCATTGGACGTGACTATCCAAGCTCAAATTATGGAACTCTTACTTGAATTGCAAAAGAAAGAATGTATGTCCCTAATTTTGATTACTCACGATCTAGCACTTGTGGCTGAAGCGGCAGAGCGAATTATCGTGATGTATGCTGGACAAATCGTTGAAGAAGGCACCGCAAAAGATATTTTCCGCGAGCCAAAACACCCTTACACACAAGCCTTGTTACGTTCATTACCTGAATTTGCAGAGGGAAAATCTCGCTTAGAATCATTACAAGGGGTCGTCCCTGGAAAATACGATCGCCCAACAGGCTGTTTATTAAATCCTCGCTGCCCTTATGCCACCGAATATTGTCGCCAAGTTGAACCTCAATTGCATCATATCGGTTCGCGTAAAGTAAAATGCCATACTCCGCTGAACGAGCAAGGCAATCCAGTTGAATATCAAGGAGCTTAATAATGACGAATGAAGTAAAAGAAAATACGCCATTATTAAATGCCATTGGCTTAAAAAAATATTACCCTGTAAAAAAAGGCTTGTTTGCAAAACCACAGCAAGTAAAAGCGTTGGATGGTGTCTCTTTTCAGCTTGAACGAGGTAAAACTTTAGCAGTCGTGGGTGAATCAGGTTGTGGAAAATCAACGCTAGGTCGTTTATTGACAATGATTGAAGAACCAACCAAAGGCGAACTTTATTACAAAGGACATAATTTTTTAGAAAATGATTCTGAAACAAAAGCACTACGTCGTAAAAAAATTCAAATAGTTTTTCAAAATCCTTACGCATCGTTAAATCCACGCAAAAAGATTGGTTCAATTTTGGAAGAACCATTAATCATCAATACAAAACTTTCCGCCAAAGAACGGCGAGAAAAAGTTTTATCGATGATGGAAAAAGTGGGCTTGCGCGCTGAATTTTATGATCGTTATCCCCACATGTTCTCAGGCGGACAACGCCAACGTATTGCCATCGCTCGTGGTTTAATGTTAGATCCCGATGTCGTTGTTGCCGATGAGCCTGTTTCTGCATTGGATGTTTCCGTGCGTGCACAAGTACTGAATTTAATGATGGATTTACAAGATGAATTAGGCTTGTCTTACGTATTCATTTCACACGATCTTTCTGTGGTAGAACATATCGCTGATGAAGTGATGGTGATGTATTTAGGTCGTTGTGTTGAAAAAGGGACGACAGAGCAGATTTTTTCTAATCCTCAGCATCCTTATACCAAAGCGTTACTTTCAGCGACACCACGTTTGTCGCCAAACTTGCGCCGTGAACGCATAAAACTGACAGGCGAATTGCCAAGCCCAATTAATCCGCCAAAAGGCTGTGCATTTAATCCTCGTTGTTGGAAAGCGACAGAAAAATGTCGTGAAAATCAACCGCACTTGGAACAATATACTGATGGAAAATTAATCGCTTGTTTCCATATTGATTAAATTCATTTTGTCAGATTTATAAATAGGCTCATTTTCTCTCTCGCCAATAGGTTGCAAATCGAGGTTTTCCACTATTTGTAAGACCTCGATATTTATAAGTAATCACAGATCCTATCGGAGGGGGATTTTCTCGTTCGTTTAAATTAAAACCCGAACCGATTTTAAATTCTCCCCGATGATTTTTACAAGTTAAAGCACCCATCACATTTTCAAATTGTCCTTTGCCTTTATGGTGTGCAATAACCGTACATTCTTCATCTCGTGCTGTTTTCAATTTTAAAATTTGTGAGCTTCGCTTACGTTCATAAGGTGCATTAGGGTTACGTACAACAACGCCCTCGCCTTGCAAATTTTCGACTTGTGCAAGAAATTGATATAAATGGGTTTTATCTTTAACAGGAATTTGCTCAATAATTTCAATATAAGTTGTAGGATATTCAAGTAAATAGGCTTTCAATTTAGCTAAACGCTCAAATAAATTGCCCTCTGCATTAGGCACATCAAAAACATACAATTTAAGTTTTTCCCAACCATCGCCTTTAAAAGATTTTGTGATGGATGAAATTTCCTCAAAATGATTTCGCTCACTAAATAATTCGCCATCAATCGCAAAAGGCGGAAAATCCTTAATGAAATAAGCTGGCGGCGATAAAGGTTGCCCTTGTCGGGTTAATAATTGCTTTCCATTCCAATAACCGCGTACGCCATCTAACTTTTCAGACATCACCCAACCCTCTATGGGTTGATTATTATAGGTATGAAGAAGCATTAAATCTGAGTTAGCAAAAGCAAAAGAACTAGCAAAGAAAAGTAACAAAGTGCGGTAAAATTTCATTGTGTTTTAAAAATTAAAGGGCTAATAATTTACGTAAGATAAACATATCTTGAAAAATCCCCAACCACTCAAACTTATTTTTTCGATCTAAATCGCAAAAAATCATTATTTCATCGAAAAAAGATGAATTTTTATTTAGGCTAGCGAAGAATCTTCATCTGCTATACAATGCCATCGCGATTTTATTCCCAACAAGGAGCAATCAATGTATTTAGATCAAATCAAAGCGGAACTTGTGGAAGCACAAGATGTGTTAAACAAATTTATTTCTGACGAAAATAACATTAAATTAATTCAAGAAGCGGCATTATTAATTTCCAATAGCTTCAAACAAGGAGGCAAAGTGCTTTCTTGTGGTAATGGCGGTTCGCATTGTGATGCGATGCATTTTGCAGAAGAATTAACGGGTCGTTATCGTGAAAATCGTCCTGGCTACCCCGCTATTGCGATTTCAGATGTAAGTCATTTAAGCTGTGTAAGCAATGATTTTGGCTATGAATATGTCTTTTCTCGCTATGTTGAAGCGGTGGGGCAAAAAGGCGATGTGTTATTCGGTTTATCAACCTCTGGTAATTCAAAAAATATTTTAAACGCCATTGAAGCGGCAAAAGCAAAAGGAATGAAAGTGATTGCGATGACAGGAAAAGACGGCGGAAAAATGGCAGGATTAGCGGATGTTGAAATTCGTGTACCCCATTTCCGTTATGCAGATCGTATTCAAGAAATCCATATCAAAGTTATTCATATTTTAATGATGTTAATTGAGTTTGAAATGGCAAAACAAGCCTAAAGTGCGGTTGATTTCAATCAAGTTTTTAAAATCCCAAATTTTTTGGGATTTTTTATTAATAGCACTTGCATAATTATGCATAAAAATGTAATATTTTTTCATCTTATGAAGCATAGAGAAGAAAAATGGCTATTCGTGTTAAAAATCTCAATTTCTTTTACGGTTCATCACAAACGTTATTTGATATTAACCTTGAAGCAGAAGAAGGCGATACCGTTGTGTTGCTGGGCCCAAGTGGTGCAGGCAAAAGTACATTAATTCGCACATTAAATTTGTTAGAAGTGCCAAAGTCTGGTGAATTAAGTATTGCAAATAATGATTTTAATTTATCCAATGCAATGGCAAATCCCAAAGCAATCCGACAATTACGTCAAGATGTAGGAATGGTTTTTCAGCAATATCATCTTTGGCCGCACTTAACGGTAATTGAAAACCTAATTGAAGCACCAATGAAAGTGCGTGGTGTGAGTGAAAATGAAGCGAAAACCGATGCAATGGAATTGTTAAAACGTTTACGTTTAGAACAACTTGCCGATCGCTTTCCATTGCATTTATCAGGCGGTCAGCAACAACGTGTTGCAATAGCGCGTGCACTAATGATGAAGCCACAAGTTCTATTATTTGATGAACCAACGGCTGCGCTAGATCCAGAAATTACAGCGCAAGTTGTAGATATTATTAAAGAATTACAAGAAACTAGCATTACGCAAGTGATTGTGACCCACGAAGTCAATGTGGCGCAAAAAGTGGCGACAAAAGTCGTCTATATGGAACAAGGTAAAATCGTCGAAATGGGATCGGCTGATTGCTTTGAAAATCCAAAAACGGAACAATTTAAACACTATCTTTCTCACTAGAAAATAAGGAGCTTACAATGAAAAAAACATTATTAACTGCCATTTTATTAGGTGCATCCGTAGCAGCAAGCGCACAAGAACTCACTTTTGCAATGCAACCTACCTATCCACCATTTGAAACCACAAATGCAAAAGGCGAAATTATCGGGTTTGATGTTGATGTGACAAATGCAATTTGTCAAGAAATTCAAGCAACCTGTAAATTCAAGAGCGAAACCTTTGATGCGTTAATTCCAAATTTAAAAGCAAAACGTTTTGATGCAGCAATTTCCGCAATCGATATTACCGATGCTCGTGCAAAACAAGTGTTATTCTCTGATGCGTATTACGATAGCTCTGCAAGCTATGTTGCTCTTAAAGGCAAAGCAACCTTAGAAAGTGCAAAAAATATAGGTGTTCAAAATGGTACAACATTCCAACAATATACCGTAGCAGAAACCAAGCAATATAGTCCAAAATCCTATGCAAGTTTACAAAATGCCATTTTAGACTTAAAGAGCGGTCGGATTGACATTATTTTTGGCGATACCGCCGTGCTCGCCGATATGATTTCCAAAGAGCCAGAAATTCAATTTATAGGCGAAAAAGTGACCAATAAAAAATATTTTGGTAATGGTTTAGGTATTGCAATGCACAAATCAAACAAAGATTTGGCTGCACAATTAAACAAAGGTTTAGCTGCAATTAAAGCAAATGGTGAATACCAAAAAATCTATGATAAATGGATGACAAAATAATTTATGTTTTCTGACTTTCTTTCTTTAATGTTTACCGCTGCTCTAATGACTTTAGGGCTTGCGGTCTGTTCATTAATCCTAGGCTTATTTTTAAGCCTAATTTTTGCCGCACTTGAAGCAAATCGTTTTGTTGGCAAGCCGATGACAGTATTTGTGGTATTATTACGTGGCTTACCCGAAATTATTGTTGTATTACTTGTCTATTTTGGTTCTACTGAATTAGTAGAAATGCTGACAGGAGAATACATTGAATTTGGTGCATTTGGCTGTGGCGTGCTTGCGCTTTCTCTTATTTTTGCAGCTTATGCTTCACAAACATTACGCGGCGCAATTCAAGCCATACCAAAAGGACAATGGGAATCAGGTGCAGCGTTAGGCTTAAGCAAAAGCTATACGTTCATTCATATTGTTATGCCACAAGTATGGCGTCACGCCTTACCTGGTTTAAGCACCCAATGGCTTGTATTGCTAAAAGATACGGCATTGGTTTCATTAATTGGTGTGGACGATTTGATGCACCAAGCGGATCTGATTAATACCAATACTCATCAACCCTTTACTTGGTACGGTATTGCTGCGTTAATTTATTTAGCGGTAACATTAATTAGCCAAGTTGGTATTCGAAAATTAGAGCTGCGTTTTACTCGTTTTGAAAGGGGCATGAAATAATGTTTCAAGAATATTTAAGCGTGATCGTACAAGGGATTCCAACGAGTTTACTACTCACAGTCGTATCCTTACTGATTGCTTTCTTTTTAGCCTTATTTCTTACTTTTTTACTTTCAATGGAAAACAAATGGATAAAAAGTGCGGTCAATTTATACCTTACTTTATTCACTGGCACGCCACTGTTAGTACAGTTCTTTTTAATTTATGCAGGGCCAGGCCAATTTCAATGGATTATTGACAGCCCATTATGGTATGTCTTATCCAATGCGTGGTTCTGTGCCGTATTAGCTTTAGCACTAAACAGCGCAGCTTATTCCACCCAATTATTTCACGGTGCAGTAAAAGCCATTCCTAAAGGACAATGGGAAAGTTGCGCAGCGTTAGGGTTAAGCCGATTACAGACACTCAAAATCTTAATTCCTTATGCCTTAAAACGTGCGTTGCCTTCTTACAGTAACGAAATTATTTTGGTATTTAAAGGCACGGCATTAGCATCCACCATTACGATTATGGATATTATGGGTTACGCACGCCAACTTTATGGTACAGAATATGATGCAATCACAATTTACGGCATTGCGGGCGGTATCTATTTAATTATTACGGGCATTGCGACTTTATTACTACGTAAATTAGAGAAAAAAGTGTTGGCATTTGAACGTTTTGAAGTAAGCAAAGCATAAAGTGCGGTAAAATTTTTAGTGATTTTAAATCCCAATCTCCGTTGGGATTTTTTATTTTGTGATCTTGATCACATATTTTTGAAATTAAGCCATTGGAAAATGCTTATAAAACAGAGCATCAAAATTATGCTGATTTGGCAAAATTACGTAATATTCTTTACGATTTGCCGAAAAAAAAGAGGAAGTTGCTGGGTTAAAAAGCAATATGGAACAGTTGAAAACCGCAGCTAATCCAAATCAAGCTAAGATTGACAATGCGACTAAATCTTATGAAACAGCTAAAAATGAATTAGTTTCAACTTGGAAAGGCACTGCGGGTTCGGTTTCAGTGGGGAATGAAATAAGAGGCATAACCCGCCAAATTACTGGCGTAGCTGCAGGGACTTATCGAGGACAATCTGCTGTTGCAGCTGGAGTCCGTTATACGCCTAAACCAAATGTGGTAATTAGCCTTTCTGGCTCTGCTGATACCAATAACGGGGTATGTGCTGCAACTGGGGTAAGTTTTGGGTTTTAGCGTATTGAAATAATCCCAAAATAAATAACGGTGATTGTTTTAAACGATCACCGTTAAATTAAAGTGTTTTATAAAAAAGATTTTTGTATTCTAAAAATTAGAATCCGTACCCCACACCAACTTTTGCACCATAGTTATTAACTTTGGTACTATCAAAATTACCTAAACGATTGTACTCAACTCCACCATTTGCGTACCAGTTGCCATCTAACTTATATTTTGCACCTGCTACAACCCCATAACCGAGCTTAATATCAGAAGAACTTTTAAACTTTTGTTCTGCGCGATTGGTGTATTTAAATTGATTAGTCGCTACACGAGCACCAACATAAGGTTGCACTTTAGAATTCGTGTCAAAATCATATAATACTGATGCACCTAAACCTTGAATTTTTGTGCCATCAACTTTTCCATGATGAGTATAATCACCCGCAACACGTGTATTTCCTACTTTATAACCCACGGATACGCGAGGTTCAACTCTTGTATTGTTACTACCGTTTGCTTTAGTTTGAGATAAACCGATATCGCCCTCAGCATAAATCTTCGCATTTGCAACAGAAGCAAAGGCAAATGCACCAACAATAACTGCTAATAAAGATTTTTTCATTGGATAACTCCTTTATTTATTGAATAAATTGGAAAAATATATCACAAAAATTATTCTTCATCATCGACAAAAACTAATTTTCCCCTACATTTTTTACACAAATATTCGATGTTTTCTTTCATTATTTTGTTATGCCGACGAATAGTTAGAAAATGGGTTTGGCAAGCACAACGATATTCAAAGGTTTTACCTTGCACGTTTTTTATATCAAATTGATGGCAAGTGTCTGCGGGAAGCTTAAAAATTTCATTCATTACAAGCTGCCACTCTTTCCCGTGTGGTTTTACGCGACCAAACATTTGATACACAATCAAATGTGCAAGCTCATGTGGCACGACTTGTCGAATAAATTCATCCGTATTTTCTTGCAATAAAGTGCGGTTAAATTTTATTTCATTTTTTTGTAGGTAAGCCAAGCCTGCCTTTATGCCACGTAACTCATAATTTACCTCTGGCATTGTAAATTTTCGCTTAAAATAAGCCTCTGCAAGCAGCAAAGACTGATTCAATTTGCGTTGCACTTGCATTTTTAAATGACGAAATGGAATGAGTGATATTGATGTCATCGGTAAAAGCAAAAACCGCTAGATAAGCGGTTTTTATATGATAGAATGATCAGTGGCTGGTCAGGTGTTGTCATTACCTGACTGGGGGGTCAGGTAATGCAATCATCTCGATCAGTTTGTTTTAACACTGATTGGGAGACAAAATTGATGAAAATTATCTTTATAATCGTCATCACATTTATTGTGTTACTGTATAGCTCGCCAGCTTGGTAACACTTATCAGTCAAGGCAACAAGAAACCTTGTTGCCTTCTAAATATAAGCCTTTCAAACTAAAAATTCAAGCCTATTATTTTAAACCTGCCGCAATACGTAAATCTTCTGCGCGATCCACTTTTTCCCAAGGGAATTGCTCACGACCGAAATGGCCATAAGCCGCCGTTTCACGATAGATTGGTTGGATTAAATCTAACATTTTAATTAAGCCATAAGGACGTAAATCAAAAAACTCACGAACTAATGACACTAATAATTCATTTGCAACTTTTCCAGTTCCAAAGGTTTCGACCATAATAGATGTTGGATCAGCCACACCAATCGCATAAGAAAGTTGGATTTCACAACGATCTGCTAAACCAGCTGCCACAATATTTTTTGCGACATAACGTGCAGCATAAGCCGCAGAACGATCTACTTTAGATGGATCTTTTCCTGAGAATGCGCCACCACCATGACGAGCAGCACCACCGTAAGTATCCACGATAATTTTACGACCAGTTAAACCACAATCGCCCATTGGCCCACCGATAACAAAACGACCAGTCGGATTAATGAAGAATTTTGTTTCTTTAGAAAGCCATTCACTTGGTAACACAGGTTTGATAATTTCTTCCATCACACCTTCATATAAATCTTTTTGGCTAACTTCTTCAGAATGTTGAGTAGAAAGCACAATCGCATCCACACCAACAATTTTATTATCTTTATATTTTAACGTGACTTGGCTTTTCGCATCTGGGCGTAACCATGCTAATTTACCGCTTTTACGCACTTCAGATTGTTTTTCCATTAAACGATGTGCATAAGTAATAGCTGCAGGCATTAATACATCCGTTTCATTGGTGGCATAACCAAACATAATACCTTGGTCGCCTGCGCCTTGATCTAATGGATTTTCACGATCAACGCCTTGATTAATATCTGCAGATTGTTTACCAATCGCATTAAGCACCGCACAAGAATGACCATCAAAACCCATTTCAGAATGTTCATAACCAATATCACAAATCACTTTACGGGTTAAATTCTCAATATCAACCCACGCAGAGGTTGTGATTTCCCCACCCACCAATGCCATACCGGTTTTTACGTAAGTTTCACAAGCTACTCGTGCTTTTGGATCTTGTTTTAGGATTTCATCAAGTACTGCATCAGAAATTTGATCGGCAATTTTATCTGGATGCCCTTCAGAGACAGATTCAGATGTAAATAAATAACTAGACATATTTTCTCTCTTTTTCTTCTAAATTTAGATGTATTGACGTATAGACGGCTATAATACGCATTTTTGCTTAATAAGCAAGCGGTATTATGGGGTAGTTGTGGGATGAATCGCCAACCAATTACGCAAAATTTTCTCTCCAAAGTCTGACATATAAGATTCTGGATGAAACTGGACACTATAAATTGGCAAAGATTTATGTTGCATCGCCATCACTACATCTTCATCACAAAGTGCGGTGATTTCTAGGCAATCAGGAAAATCTTCTTTCTGTACAGCCCAAGAATGATATAGCCCGATATTAAATTCAGTTGGAAGATCAAAAAACAATGGAGAATTTGACCGCACTTTTAATGTTCGTTTCTGCCCGTGACGAACATTCTCTAAGTTATACAATGTACCACCAAAAAACTCACATAAGGTTTGATGCCCTAAACACACACCTAAAATAGATTTTTGCTGATAATATTTTTCCAACATGGAAAAAAGTTGTGGATAAGTACGTGGCACATCAGGCCCTGGCGAAATCAATATATGACTATATTTTTCCGCTGTACTTTCCTTTAAATCTTCCACGTTTAAAACATCATAAGGCACATTTAATTTTCGAATTAAATCCACCAAGTTAAAAGTAAAAGAATCGTGATTATTAATGATGAGTAATTTCATAACAGTTCGGTATTCGTTATAATCAGGTCATTTTACGCAAAATGGAACAAAGCGCAATGCAACATTTTATTGAACAGGCTAATCATTATGGCAAACAACGCACGCCATTTTTCTTTCTTATTGATTTTGAAAAAGAAAAACCATTAATTTGTCCTCTCGAAAATTCTGCACAACAAGGCATTTATTTTGATATTTTAGGCAAAAGAAATTGCACAATTTCTCCACGACCTCTCCCTCTTAATTTTACCAAACATCCAATGCCTTTCTCGCATTATCAACAAGGTTTTGAACTTGTTCAAAGTGAATTACAAAAAGGTAATTCTTATTTATTAAATCTCACCTACCCCACTGAAATTTCAGGTAATCTGTCACTTGAACAAATTTTTCATCAAACCAACGCACCTTATAAATTGTGGTTACAAGATCAATTCGTTTGCTTTTCGCCTGAATGTTTTATCAATATTCATGACAACAATATTTTTACCTATCCCATGAAAGGGACAATTAATGCCACCCTGCCCGATGCAGAAAATCAGTTACTCACAAATGAAAAAGAACAACGCGAACATTACACGATTGTTGATTTGATGCGTAACGATTTATCCATGGTGGCAGAACACATTCAAGTGAAAAAATTTCGTTATATCGATCGCATCAAAACACAAAAAGGCGAAATACTGCAAACCAGTTCTGAAATTTACGGAAAATTGAATGAAAACTGGCAAAATCAAATTGGGGATATTTTAGAGAAACTGTTGCCTGCTGGGTCTATTAGTGGCGCACCAAAAGAAAAAACCACACAAATTATTCAGCAAGCAGAAAAACAAAAACGCGGTTATTACACGGGAATTTTTGGCATATTTGATGGCAAAACACTACAAAGTGCGGTGGCAATTCGATTTATTTCTCAAGTAGATGAAAAATTTTATTTTCATAGTGGAGGTGGAATTACCATTCATAGCAATGTGCAAGATGAATATGAAGAATTGTTAGAAAAAGTCTATTTACCGATTGAAGGTGCTGATTAATGTATCCTCTATTTGAAACCCTTTGTATTGAAAATGGGAAAATTCAAAATATCGATTTACACCAAGCGCGATATGAACGTAGTTTACGTGAATATTATGGCAAAAGTGCGGTGAAAATTTTTAATCTTTTTTCACTCATTCAACTTCCTGCGCCCTTACAAAATCAATTAGTTCGCTGCCGCATTGATTACAATGCCGAAACCACACAAATTCAATATTTTGAATACCAACGAAAAATCTACCGCACTTTTCAACCTGTAATTTGTGATGACATTGAATATAGTTTGAAATATTTAGATCGCAGTTTAATTAATACATTATTTGCTCGACGTGGTGCTTGTGATGAAATTATGATTATCAAAAATGGAAAAGTGACAGATTGTTCCATCGGTAATTTAATTTTTCGCCAAGGAAAAAAATGGTACACGCCAGACACGCCATTGCTTTTAGGCACACAACGAGAAAAATTATTACAAGAAGGGAAAATTCAAGAACGCACAATATTCCAAGAAGATATTGTCAATTTTGACGAAATTAAAATCATTAACGCAATGAATAGCTTATAAAAAATAAGCCGACTGATTCAGTCGGCTCTAGTTATCCTATTATTTTTCAGCATTTTTCAATAATTCTGCGTGTGCTTTTTTCTGTTCTTTCATTTTCGTACTCGCTTCACGGCGTTGCTTAGAAAGTTCAGCATTGCGAATTGTGTAATCATCCACACGGCTTTCATAATCATCACGCATACTTTCAATAATTCCGCGTACTTCTGCAATAGTCATATCATCACGAATATATTGATTTAAATTATCCAACAACAATATGCGTTTTTGGTTATCGCGAATCTTACGATTATTGTCTTCCATATCTCGTTTAATTCTATTTTTTAAACGATACATACGCACGTATTCCAACACATCTTGAAAAGATTGTTTATTCACAATTTCCATAACAACTCCCTTTAAAATAAATAAAATGACTGTGCCGTAATTTAGCTTTTTTTTAATCAATCGTCAAAATTTACCCTCTATTTTATGAATGATAGAAAGAATTTTTTTGATTTCAGTAAAAAGCATTGATTATCGATTTTTGTAGTGATAAAAAAGACATCATTATTTTCATAAAAACCAAGGAAATACAATGTCACAAGTCTTTAATTTTAGCGCAGGCCCTGCGATGATTTTCCCAGAAGTGTTGCAAAAAGCACAAAATGAACTTACAAACTGGCTCAATCAAGGTGTTTCTGTAATGGAAGTAAGCCATCGCGGAAAGTATTTTATGGAACTCGTTACCCAAGCGGAAAAAGATCTACGTGAGGTTTACAATATTCCTGATAACTATCGTGCACTTTTCTTACAAGGTGGTGCTCGCGGTCAATTTGCCGCGATTCCGATGAACTTAATCGGTAAAAAAGGCAAAGCCCTTTATTTAAATAGTGGGCATTGGTCAGCTACAGCGGCAAAAGAAGCAAGAAATTTTGCAGAAATTGATGAAATCACTATTGTAGAAAATGGCGAACAGACTCGAATTACCGATCTTGATTTTAGCCATATCGCTGATCAATATGACTACGTTCATTATTGCCCGAATGAAACCATCAGTGGTGTGGAGATTTTTGATGTGCCAAATGTAGGCAATGCCGTATTGGTCGCGGATATGTCTTCAAATATTCTTTCACGTCAAATCGATATCAGTAAATTTGGGATAATTTATGCAGGTGCGCAAAAAAATCTTGGCCCTGCGGGTATTACGTTAGTGATTATTCGCGATGATTTAATCGGTAATGCACGTAAAGAAACCCCCTCTATTTGGAATTATGCAACTCAACGTGATGCAGATTCAATGATCAACACGCCTCCAACTTTTGCGTGGTATTTATGTTCCCTCGTATTTAAACATCTTAAAGAAATAGGCGGCTTAGAAATAATCGAAAAACGTAATGCACTAAAAGCACAAACTCTTTATGATTATATTGATTCGAGCAAACTTTACCGCAATGTGGTAGCAAAAGAAAACCGTTCAACAATGAATGTCACTTTCATCACAGGTAATCCTGAATTAGATGCAAAATTTGTCGCAGAATCTACTGCTACGGGTTTGCAAGCCTTGAAAGGTCATAAGGTTTTAGGTGGAATGCGCGCATCTATTTATAATGCAATGTCGCAAAATGGTGTTGAGGCACTCATTTCATTTATGAAAAAATTTGAAGCTGAAAATCTTCCTCAATAGGAAAAATATTTCCAATGGGCGTATTTACTACGCCCAAATTTATTTAAAAATACATACTAACCCATATCAATATTTACAAATAACACTATGCAGTACATTAACATTGCCAATCGTGGCGTAAAATCCTTATCACCTTACCAAGCTGGTAAACCGATTGAAGAATTAGAACGAGAAATTGGTATTTCCAATATCGTTAAACTTGCCTCAAACGAAAACCCATTTGGTTTTCCAGAAAGTGCAAAAAAAGCAATTTTCGAACAATTAGATAAACTGACGCGTTATCCAGATGCGAATGGCTTTGAACTAAAACAAACTATCGCAAAAAAATTTGGCGTTCAACCAAATCAAATTACACTCGGTAATGGCTCAAATGATTTATTAGAACTTTTTGCTCACACTTTCGCAACGGAAGGCGATGAAATCATTTATTCACAATATGCTTTTATTGTTTATCCTTTAGTGACTAAAGCGATAAATGCAATTGCAAAAGAAATTCCAGCTAAAAATTGGGGACACGATTTACAAGGATTTTTAACCGCACTTTCTGATAAAACAAAGCTCATTTACATTGCTAATCCCAATAATCCAACGGGTAATTTTTTAACATCACAAGAAATTGAAGATTTTTTAGCAAAAGTCCCCGAAAATGTAATCGTGGTATTAGATGAAGCCTACACAGAATTTACTAGATCTGAAGAACGAGTGGACTCTTTCAGTTTATTAAAAAAATATTCAAATTTAATTATTTCACGCACTCTTTCTAAAGCCTATGGCTTGGCAGGCTTACGCATTGGTTATGCGGTATCTAATCCAGAAATCGCAGATTTATTAAATCGAGTTAGACAGCCATTTAACTGTAATTCTTTGGCATTAACCGCTGCAGTTGCCGTAATGAATGACGATGAATTTATTGAAAAAGTCGCTGAAAATAATCGAATAGAAATGCGACGTTATGAAGACTTTTGTCAAAAAAATCAATTGGATTATATTCCCTCTAAAGGAAATTTTATAACCATTGATTTCAAACAACCTGCCGCACCAATTTATGATGCGTTGTTACGAGAAGGCGTAATCGTTCGCCCAATTGCTGGTTATGGCATGCCAAATCATTTACGTATAAGTATTGGTTTACCTGAAGAAAACGATAAATTTTTCACCGCACTTTCTAAGGTATTAAAGTTTGCTTAATCTATTATTTAATAATGAAAGGGAAACTTATTATATAAAAAACCCGCTTATTGCGGGTTTTATTTTTCCACTGTGATTAAGCGTGCTTTGCTGCCACTTCAGCTAATAAAGTTTGCAATTCGCCTGCTTGATACATTTCTAAAATAATATCACAACCACCAATTAATTCTCCCTCAACCCATAATTGTGGGAAAGTTGGCCAATTTGCATATGTTGGTAATTCAGCGCGAATATCTGGATGTTGCAAAATATCCACATAACCAAAAGGCACTTTGCAGTGCATTAATGCCTCAGATGCACGAGCAGAAAAACCACAAGATGGTAATTTTGGCGAACCTTTCATATAAATAAGAATGGGATTTTCACTAATTTGCTTTTTGATTTTGTCTAAGGTTTCCATAATGTTCCCTATAAATAAACGAGGTAAGCATTTTATCACAAGTTAAAACTTGATTGAAATGCTTGGTTTTATATTCATTTAAAACAAAAGGCCTAAACCGAAGTTTAAGCCTTTTTCTGTATTTAATCTTTCGTTAAACAAATACTAAAATTATTTAGTACCGTTTACCGCGATTTCTACACGACGGTCTGGAGCAAGACAAGCGATAAGCGCTTTACGACCTTTAACTTGGTCACAAGTTGCACCAGTTACTGGGTTTGCTTTACCGTAGCCAGTTGCAGAGATTGCGTCTGCTGCAACACCTTTAGCAACAAAGTAGTTAGCTACTGAATCTGCACGTTCTTGAGAAAGTTTTACGTTGAACGCATCAGAACCAATACGGTCAGTGTAACCAGCAATAGCTACTTTTGCACTTTTAACTTGTGACATTTCGCCATAGATGCTGTCTAATGTTGCTTGTGCTTGAGGTTTTAAGTTTGCTTTACCAAATGCGAAAGTTACATCAGAGTTTAAGCTGAAAGTTTTGCTTACAACTTCAGGTGCTGCAACAACTGGCGCTTCGCCTTGACCAAAACGGTAAGAAATACCCGCATTGATAGAACCAATCCAAGGGTTGTAGTTAATTGCGGTATTTGGTTTATCTTGAGGGCGGTATTTACCTACGCGAGTTAGCCATTGGTATTCTAAACGAACTGCTAATTCTGGTAATACTGCGTATTCTGCACCTACTGCAAATAAACCAGAGGCACGTGCTCTGTGACTATCGATGCGTTTATTATCGTAGAATTTATAGTCAGAACGAACTAAAGCAACACCTGCTTTACCATAAACATCTAAACCTTCTAACACTTCATAGCTACCTTTTAAGCTTAAGTGAGTACCGTGGTTAGTGTGTTTAGCAACAGTTCTACCTTTTTCACGACCTTTGGCACGACCGAAATCGTCGTAACCTAATTCAACCGCTAAACCTAAGTTATTTTGATTTAAAATTTGATAACCACCGAATACACCATAAGTGAAAGAATTACGGTGATAACCTACTTTATGTTCACGAGCTAGAGCACGAAGTCCATCGTGAAAAGATGCTTGACCAGCTTTAACGCCAGCGTAGAAAGTGTTTTCTTGTGGAGCTGCTTGAGCTACTGAAGCTGCTGCTAAACCAGCAACTACTAATGCGATTGCAGTTTTTTTCATTTTGATGTCCTCTATTTAGTGATCGAATAGTAATAAAAAAGTGTCCTTGTTTATACTGAACTTTTAATTAAAGTTACATTCTAAACAGTCACTTAACTAGGGTTTTGAATTTGCCCTACTTTATTACCTTTTGACAAATTCAATTCCTTTGTTTACGCCAAAGGAACGTTCAAAAGTGCGCTTATTATCCTATAAAAATTGAAAAGATCAAATTCTTTTGAATTTTTTGTTTATTTTTCATCCAAACAACACACTTTTCTTGACTCATTTACTCCATAAAACACTCCTTAAAAATGCTCAAAATCTAATTCGACATCATTAACGCCTTAAGATATTATCAATAACCTGCCATTTTTACCTTTAAATGAGTTAAATACTATGTTGCCAAGTCTAAATCGCATTCCTCAAATTGAACAATATGTACTTGATTATCTTGATGATCTTCAACACCAACATTTTGAGGGGGATATTGCGACAAATTATTCGGATAGATTAAGTCTGGCTACGGATAACAGCGTTTACCAACAGCTTCCACAGGCGATTCTTTTTCCGAAAACTATTGCTGATATAGTGCGTATAACCAAATTGGCAAATTTACCTGAATATCAATCAATCAGCTTTACGCCTCGCGGTGGAGGCACTGGCACTAATGGTCAATCCATCAATAACAATATAATAGTGGATCTTTCTCGTCATATGACTGCCATCTTAGAACTCAATGTAAAAGAACGTTGGGTTAAAGTACAAGCAGGTGTCGTAAAAGATCAACTTAATCAATTTTTAAAACCACATGGTTTATTCTTTGCCCCAGAGCTATCCACCAGCAATCGAGCGACTTTAGGCGGAATGATTAACACAGATGCCTCGGGGCAAGGTTCATTGCAATACGGTAAAACCTCTAATCATGTTTTGGCATTACGTGCCGTATTAATGAACGGTGAAATTTTAGATACAAGTGCGGTCAATTCTGTTGATGTTTTAGAAAACATTGATGCGCTTGAATTAAGTGAGAGCAGCAAAAGACTCCATCAAACAATCGCGCAACACTGTAAAGAAAAAAGAGCGGCAATCATTAAAGATTTACCACAACTTAACCGTTTTTTAACGGGATACGATCTCAAAAATGTATTCAATGAAGATGAAAGTGAATTTAATCTCACGAGAATTCTCACTGGTTCTGAAGGTTCTCTCGCATTTATTTGCGAAGCCAAACTCAATCTTCTGCCTATTCCGCAGTATCGCACGCTCATCAATATTAAATATCGTTCTTTTGACGCGGCATTACGCAATGCACCTTTTATGGTGAAAGCCAATGCGCTTTCTGTGGAAACCGTTGATTCCAAAGTCTTAAACCTCGCCAAACAAGATATTATTTGGCATTCTGTGAATGAACTTCTTACAGAAGATGAAAAAGATCCAATTCTCGGTTTAAATATTGTGGAATTTGCTGGTAATAATAAAGAAAAAATAGGCCGCCAAGTCACCGCACTTTGTCACTTACTTGATGAAAAAATCGAACATAACCAAGATCACATTATTGGCTATCAAGTTTGTTCTGATTTACCCTCTATCGAACGTATTTATGCAATGCGAAAAAAAGCAGTGGGCTTACTTGGTAATGCAAAAGGTGCAGCCAAACCGATTCCTTTCGTGGAAGATACTTGTGTCCCCCCAGAAAATCTTGCGGATTACATCAGTGAATTTCGCGCTTTATTAGACCAGCACCATTTACAATATGGCATGTTTGGTCACGTGGATGCTGGTGTGTTACACGTTCGCCCTGCACTTGATTTATGCGATAAAGAACAAGTGAAATTATTTAAACAAATTTCAGATGAAGTGGCAGAACTTACGATTAAATATGGTGGATTACTCTGGGGAGAACATGGAAAAGGCGTGCGATCCCATTACGGCGAAAAATTCTTTACCCCAGAACTCTGGTACGAACTTCGTTATATCAAAACCTTGTTTGATCCGAACAATCGCTTAAATCCCGGCAAAATCTGTACACCTTTGGATTCCCAAGAGGAACTTTATTCTATTCTTTCGCCAATGCGAGCTGATAAGGATCGCCAAATTCCTATCCAAGTGCGTGATGAATTTAAGGGTGCGATGAACTGCAATGGAAACGGATTATGTTTCAATTTTGATGAACACAGCATTATGTGCCCATCGATGAAAGTCAGTAAAAACCGTGTATTTTCGCCGAAAGGTCGCGCAGCAATGGTTCGAGAATGGCTTCGATTGATGGCGAATGAAAATGTTTCGCCCGCACAATTAGACTTCCGTAAAACAGAAATAAAACTAACCGCACTTGTGAAAAGACTAAGCAATACGGTTAAAAAATGGCGAGGCGATTATGATTTTTCTCACGAAGTAAAAGTCGCAATGGATACTTGCCTTGCTTGTAAAGCCTGTGCGAGCCAATGCCCGATTAAAATCGATGTACCAAGTTTCCGTGCGAAATTCTTTCATTTCTATCACAGCCGCTACTTACGCCCCGCAAAAGATCACATTGTGGCAAATTTAGAAATCGCTGCGCCTTATATGGCAAAACAGGCAAAATTCTTTAATTATTTTACCAAGCTAAAAGTCACGCAAACATTAGTGGAAAAAACGCTAGGCATGACCGATTTGCCCTTGCTTTCTGAACCCAATTTGCAACAACAGCTGGTAGAAATTCATTATCAAGGCAAATCCTTGGAAGAATTGGAAGGCCTAAGTGCGGTAGAAAAAAACGATATTTTATTTATTGTGCAAGATCCTTATACCTCTTACTATGATGCGAAAGTGGTACGAGATTTTGTTATGCTTACGCAGAAATTAGGCTTCACACCAATTCTGTTGCCATTTAAACCAAACGGCAAAGCAATGCACATTAAAGGTTTCTTAAAACGCTTTAGCAAAACAGCAGAAAACCAAGCCGAGTTTTTAAATCGAATGGCAAAATTAGGCATTCCTCTTGTGGGCGTTGATCCAGCCATCGTGCTGTCTTATCGAGATGAATACAAAGAAGCACTACAAGAAAAACGTGGCGATTTTCACGTTCTCACCGCACACGAATGGTTAAAACAAAGATTACAAAATGCGGATTTACAAGAGAAGTTAAAAAACATCGCCAAAACTGACCGCACTTTCGATTGGTATTTATTCCAGCATTGTACGGAATCTACCTTTATGCCAAACAGCCCAAAAGAATGGCAAGAAATTTTTGGAAGATTTGGACAACAACTTAATGTAGAAAAAGTAGGATGTTGCGGTATGGCTGGTGTATTTGGACATGAAGTGCAAAATCAAAAAATGAGCCGAGAAATCTACGATGTATCCTGGCACAAAAAACTGCATGAAAAAGATCCGCACTTTTGTTTAGCAACTGGTTATTCTTGCCGCAGTCAGGTAAAACGTTATGAACATGTGGTGTTAAAGCACCCTGTGCAGGCATTATTAGAAATTTTAGCGTAATGAAAGGAACATCATGATTTGGCAAAAAAACTTCACGCTCGAAAACTTAAATCAACTTTGCTCCAACAGTGCAGTTAGCCATCTTGGCATTGAAATTTCTGCTTTTGGCGAGGATTGGATTGAAGCGACAATGCCGGTGGATTATCGTACTATGCAGCCGTTTGGTGTATTGCATGGAGGGGTTTCTGTTGCTTTAGCTGAAACAATTGGTTCCCTTGCGGGTTCGCTTTGTTTAGAAGAAGGCAAAACTGCGGTGGGATTGGATATTAACGCCAATCATCTTCGCCCGGTTAGTTCAGGTAAAGTGACCGCGAGAGCCACGCCAATTAATTTGGGCAGAAATATCCAAGTTTGGCAAATTGACATCCGCACAGAAGAGAATAAACTTTGTTGTGTTTCTAGATTAACCCTTTCCGTAATCAATTTATGACAAAATCCGCAAAAATCGGCGTATTACTTGCCAATCTAGGCACGCCAGATAGCCCAACACCGAAGTCAATCAGCCGTTATTTATGGCAATTTTTAACGGATCCTCGCGTGGTAGATTTACCCCGTTGCAAATGGTATCCACTGCTTAAAGCCATTATTTTACCATTGCGTTCAAAACGTATCGCCAAAAATTATCAAGCAATCTGGACAGAACAAGGTTCGCCTTTACTTGCCATTTCACGACAACAAAAAGACGCATTACAAGCCTATTTAGATACGCAAAATATCAATGCTCAAGTAGAAATTGCCATGACGTACGGCAATCCATCAATACAAAGTACGGTAAAAAATTTGCTTAAAAATCAAGTTGAACGAATTATTGTTTTGCCACTTTATCCGCAATACTCTAGCTCAACCACGGGCGCAGTATTTGATGCTTTCGCTAATGCCCTTAAAGAAGAACGAGGATTAGTGCCTTTTGATTTCATCCATTCTTATCATATTGATGAAAATTACATTAACGCCTTAGCAAACTCCATAAAAGTGCGGTTAAAATCCGATGAATTTTTACTATTTTCTTATCACGGTATTCCTCTGCGTTATGAAAAAATGGGCGATTATTATCGTGAACATTGTAAACAAACGACTATTGCAGTTGTTAATAAGCTGGGCTTAACAGAAAACCAATGGGGAATGACGTTTCAATCGCGCTTTGGGCGTGAAGAATGGCTACAGCCTTACACCGATAAATTTTTAGAATCAGCTGCAACACAGAACATTCAAAAAATTGCCGTTATTTGCCCGGGTTTCTCCGTAGATTGTTTAGAAACCATTGAAGAAATTGATAAAGAAAATCGAGAAAATTTCTTAACCAATGGCGGGCAATCTTATCAATATATTCCCGCACTAAATGTAGAGCATACACATATTGAAATGATGGGAAAATTGATCCTAGAAAAACTTGCTTAATAATAGAAATGGTAAAACGTTTCTAAAATCTTCCGCACTTTGCTAAAATCAGCCATTATTTTTTCACAAGGATAAAACATGGCTGATTTTCCTTTTATCGTTGAGATCAACGAACAAAATCTTACTGAAATACTGCAACAATCCTTAGAAAAACCACTTGTCATCAATTTTTACGCGCCAACCCATAAAGAATCGGCGGATTTTTTGGTGCTACTTGAGCAAGTTGCAGAACAATATCAAGGACAATTTATTCTTGGAAAAGTAGATTGTGAAAAAGAGCAAATGATTGCCGCACAATTCCGCATCCAAGCATTGCCAACCACCTATTTGTTTAAAGAAGCACAGGCATTAGAGGCATTTCCAGGCATGCTTGATAAAGCATCATTAATCCAACGATTAAGCATTATTTTACCTAAAGAGGAAGATTTAAAATTCCAACAAGCATTAGATTTCTTGCAAGTAGAAAATTACGAAGCCGCATTGCCATTGTTGAAAGACGCATGGGAACTTTCCGATAAGAAAAACAGTGATGTTGCCCTGCTCTATGCGGAAACCTATATTGCAATGAAGAAAACGGAGCCAGCACAAGAAATTTTAAATCAAATTCCATTGCAAGATCGAGATAGCCGTTGGCACGGATTACAAGCACAAATTGAGCTACAAATTCAAGCAGCCGATACACCTGAAATCCAACAATTACAGGCTGATTATGCTAAAAACCCAACAGCTGAAATTGCAATAAAACTTGCCGTACAACTTCATCAAGCTGGACGAAATGAAGAAGCATTAACACTACTTTTCGGCATTTTAAAAACAGATTTAAGCGCGCAGAATGGCGAAGTTAAACAACAATTTTTATCTATTTTAAGCGCAATGGGCAATGCTGATCCGCTGACAAATAAATTTCGTCGATTGCTTTATTCGCTGCTTTATTAAGCAAAAAGTTTATAATCAGTAAAATGCAACTTATTGCATTATATTATTACTTAACTACAAACAAGGATTCTTTATGTCAGATATCAAACACGCAAAACTTTTAATTTTAGGCTCAGGCCCTGCTGGTTATACAGCAGCCATTTATGCGGCACGTGCAAACTTAAAACCCGTACTGGTGACTGGTTTACAACAAGGTGGGCAGCTGACTACCACAGATGAAATTGAGAACTGGCCGGGTGATTTTGAGATGACTACTGGTTCAGGTTTAATGCAACGTATGTTGCAACATGCAGAAAAATTTGAAACAGAAATCGTCTTCGATCATATCAATCGCGTAGATTTATCTTCTCGCCCATTCAAACTTTTTGGCGATGTGCAAAATTTCACTTGTGATGCATTAATTATCGCAACGGGTGCCTCTGCACGCTATATTGGCTTACCTTCAGAAGAAAACTACAAAGGTCGTGGGGTTTCTGCTTGTGCAACCTGTGATGGTTTCTTTTATCGTAATAAGCCTGTTGGTGTCATTGGTGGAGGAAATACAGCGGTGGAAGAAGCCCTTTACTTAGCCAATATTGCAAGTACAGTGCATTTAATCCACCGTCGCGATAGCTTCCGTGCGGAAAAAATCCTTATCGACCGTTTGTACAAAAAAGTGGAAGAAGGAAAAATCGTTCTTCATACTGACCGCACTTTAGATGAAGTGTTGGGTGACAACATGGGCGTAACCGGATTACGTTTAGCCAACACAAAAACTGGGGAGAAAGAAGAACTCAAATTAGATGGCTTATTCGTAGCGATTGGTCACTCGCCAAATACGAAAATTTTCCAAGGGCAACTAGAATTAAATAATGGCTATATCGTTGTAAAATCTGGTCTTGAAGGAAATGCAACCGCCACTTCTGTGGAAGGCGTGTTCGCAGCAGGCGATGTCATGGATCACAATTATCGCCAAGCCATCACCTCCGCGGGAACTGGTTGTATGGCAGCCTTGGATGCAGAACGCTATTTAGATGCTCAAGAAGCATAAATCTTCTAACCAATTCCCCTCTTTTAACTCTTTTAAAGAGGGGAACTTTTTCTATAATCACGACCAAAACAATGAATAAACTTCGCCAAAAATATTTACAAAAATGGCTTCGCGCACAACAAGAACCTATCAAAAAATTAATGCGTGCAAACATTGTCTTAGCTACGCTTTCTTCATTCATTTTAGTCGCACAAACTTATTTTCTTGCGACGTTGCTCGATAAACTGATTATGCAAAATGTGCCTCGTGATGAACTTATTCCTTATTTTCTCGGGCTAATTATCGGCTTCGGGATGCGTGCTATTATTTTATGGGCACGCGAAAAAATAGGTTTCCAAAGCGGACAATTATTACGCAACCATATTCGTCAAAAAATTCTGGATAAAATTCATCTTGTCGGCCCTGCGACAATCAATCAAAAACCAGCTGGAAGTTGGGCAAGCATTATGTTGGAACAAGTTGAAAACTTACATAATTTCTATGCCCGTTTTCTGCCTCAACAAAGTCTTTCAGCCATTGTTCCAGTGGTTATTTTCATTGCTGTATTTCCCTTGAACTGGGCTGCAGGCTTAATCTTAATGATTACCGCACCGCTTGTTCCTCTGTTTATGATCATTGTCGGTATTGCTGCGGCTGACAACAGCCAAAAAAATATGGATACCCTTTCTCGCCTCAGTGCCCAATTTTTAGATCGCTTACGCGGTTTGGAAACCTTGCGTCTTTTTAACCGCACTTCTGAACAAACTGAGCATATTGAAAATGCCACTGAAGATTTCCGTGAAACCACAATGGATGTGCTAAAACTCGCTTTTCTCTCTTCTGCAGTATTGGAATTTTTTACCTCTATTTCCATTGCACTGATGGCGGTCTATTTTGGTTTTAGCTACTTAGGTCAAATTGAATTTGGTACCTATAATGCACCGCTTACACTTTTCACAGGTTTCTTTTGTTTAATTCTTGCACCTGAATTTTATCAACCCTTACGCGATCTAGGCACCTATTACCACGACCGTGCAGCAGGTATTGGTGCAGCGGATGCCATTGTTGATTTTTTAGAATCTGATTATTTAACTGTACATCAAAATGAAAAAACAATTTCTTTAGAAAGTGCGGTTGAAATTTCTGCCGAAAATTTAGTGGTGCTTTCGACACAGGGTTCAGCATTAACCAAGCCGTTAAACTTCCAAATTCCAGCAAATCATAATGTTGCGCTTGTAGGACAAAGTGGCGCGGGAAAAACTTCATTAATAAATGCGATTCTGGGCTTTTTACCTTATGAGGGCTCGCTCAAAATTAATGGGCAAGAACTTCGCGAAAGTAATCTAGCTGACTGGCGCAAACATATTGCGTGGGTAGGACAAAATCCATTGTTATTACAAGGCACAATTAAAGAAAACTTACTACTTGGCAATATTCAAGCCAACGATGAAGAAATTAATCAAGCTTTAATGCGTTCTCAAGCGAAAGAATTTACCGATAAACTTGGACTTCATCACGAAATAAAAGATGGTGGATTAGGCATTTCTGTGGGACAAGCGCAACGCCTTGCCATTGCTCGGGCATTGTTACGCAAAGGCGATTTACTTCTGCTCGATGAGCCAACCGCAAGCCTAGATGCGCAATCAGAAAATCTTGTTTTACAAGCATTGAATGAAGCAAGTCAGCATCAAACTACACTGATGATTACACACCGAATTGAAGATTTGAAACAATGTGATCAAATTTTTGTGATGCAACGAGGAGAAATAGTACAGCAAGGTAAATTTACCGAATTACAACATCAAGGTTTCTTTGCTGAACTACTCGCTCAACGACAACAGGATATCCAATAATGCGCACATTACTTCCGTTTATACGTTTATTTAAATTCGCCAAATTCCCGCTTATTTTAGGCTTGGTGCTAATGATTCTAGGTTTGGGCTCTAGTATGGGCTTGCTTACCGTTTCAGGCTGGTTTTTAGCCGCTACAGCCATTGCAGGACTAGGCACGCTATTTAACTTTTTCTATCCTTCAGCCAGTGTGCGAGGTTTAGCTATCGGACGAACCGTCATGCGCTATTTTGAAAAAATAGTAACGCATGATGCAACATTCCGCATTTTGTCCAAATTACGCGTGCAAGTATTTGAAAAAATCATTCCTTTAAGCCCAGCGGTATTAAATCGTTATCGCAACAGCGATTTATTAAATCGTTTAGTTTCCGATGTGGATACCCTTGATAGCCTCTATTTACGTTTACTTGCGCCATTTTTCACTGCTGTATTTGTAATCATTGCCATAACGATTGGACTTAGCTTTATCAATATTCCACTCGCACTTGGTTTAGGCTTATTTTTGTTAATTTTATTAATAATTATCCCTACTGTTTTCTATCGACTAGGACAGCAATTTGGCGAACGCTTAATCCAAGCACGTGCGACCTATCGAACCCAGTTTTTAGAATTTATCCAAGCACAAGCCGAGCTTTTATTATTTAATGCGGAAGATAAATTAAAAGAAAAAATGTCAGTCACAGAAAAAACATGGCAGGAAGATCAAGCCAAAGAAGCAAAATTAAGCGGATTTTCTACCGCACTTGTTCTCTTTCTTAATGGTTTGTTGATTTCTGGAATGCTATGGTTTGCAAGTAACGCCAATTTTGGCACAGATGAATACCGCACGGCTTATATTGCACTTTTCACTTTTGCTGCACTTGCAGCCTTTGAGATCATCATGCCACTGGGTGCAGCATTTTTGCATATAGGTCAAGTGATTGCTGCAGCAGAACGTGTGACCGAAATCATTGAGCAAAAACCGCTTGTTGAGTTTAATGGTAACGAGGAATTTGAAACAAAAGTGCGGTTAATTTCTGCGAAGAATTTAAATTTTTCCTATCCCGAACAAGAAACACTCGTATTAAAAAATCTTACATTAGATTTAGAACAGGGCAAAAAAATTGCTATTTTAGGCAAAACTGGAAGTGGAAAATCTTCACTTCTTCAACTTTTAGTACGCAATTATGATGCGAATCAAGGTGAGCTTTTATTGGCAGAAAAACCCATTTCCACCTATTCAGAAGAGACATTACGCCGCCAAATTTGTTTTTTAACTCAACGTGTTCACGTATTCAGCGATACACTTCGTCAAAATTTACAATTTGCAAGTGCGGATAAAATTTCCGATGAAAAAATGATTGAAGTACTACATCAAGTTGGCTTAAGTAAATTACTTGAGCAAGAAGGAAAAGGTTTAAATCTTTGGCTTGGGGATGGCGGTCGTCCACTTTCTGGTGGGGAACAACGCCGTTTAGGTTTAGCGCGTATTTTACTCAATAATGCGCCAATTTTATTATTGGATGAACCAACAGAAGGCTTAGATCGCGAAACTGAACGTCAAATTTTACGTTTAATTCTGCAACATGCCGAAAATAAAACCCTAATTATAGTCACTCACCGTCTCAGTTCAATTGAACAATTCGATAAAATTTGTGTAATTGATAACGGAAGATTAATCGAAGAAGGCGATTACAATAGTTTAATCACCAAAGAAAATGGGTTCTTTAAAAGATTGATTGAGCGAGTATAAGAAAAAGAAAGTTGGGCGGAAACCTTCCCAGCTTCTTCTCGGCACACAGTAATTCCGACTTTGGCTGCTTCCTTCCGGACCTGACCGAGTAAACCAGACACCGTTGCGAGAGACCGAGAAGGTTTCCATTGATATCGCAATGCGATTGCGTGCTATTATGCAAAAATTACCGCCGTATTGCAAAGACTAATTCAAAAGTGCGGTGAATTTGGCGAGAATTTAAGCCACATTTTCAGGATTGTTATGAAATGAACTACCTCCAATACTACCCGACCGATGTTATCAATGGCGAAGGTACAAGATGCACACTTTTCGTCAGTGGCTGTACGCACGCTTGCAAAGGTTGCTACAACCAAAAAAGTTGGTCATTTTCAGCGGGTGTATTATTTGATGACGTAATGGAACAACAAATCATCAATGATTTAAAAGACACACGCATTAAACGCCAAGGTCTGACGCTTTCAGGTGGTGATCCACTTCATCCCCGTAACGTAGAAACATTATTGCCCTTTGTGCAACGTGTAAAACGAGAATGCCCCGATAAAGACATCTGGGTTTGGACGGGTTATAAGCTAGATGAATTAGACAAACAACAACGTGCAATGTTGCCTTATATTGATGTGTTAATTGATGGGAAATTTATTCAAGAACAGGCAGACCCAAGTTTAGTTTGGCGAGGTTCCGCAAACCAAATTATTCATCGATTTAAGTTATAAAACACTGAAAAAAACCACCGCACTTTTTAGTCAAAAGTATTGAGCGATAAAAAATCTGCAACTGAATTCTCAACTGCAGATTTTTTTATTGATTTCCAGTTACTTATTTAGCAAGCGATCCGTAATCGTGCCTGCCACCATGGCACCGTTTACGTTAAGTGCGGTACGTCCCATATCGATGATCGGTTCGATGGAAATGAGTAAACCGACTAATTCCAGTGGTAAACCTAACGTAGATAGCACGACGATAGCGGCGAATGTGGCTCCGCCACCTACGCCTGCGATACCGAATGAAGAAATGGCGACCACGGAAATTAAGGTTAGAATGTAGCTGAAGCTAAAAGGGTCAATGCCGACCATTGGGGCGACCATCACAGCAAGCATCGCTGGATAAATGCCGCCACAGCCGTTTTGTCCGATAGTGGCACCGAATGTGGCAGCAAAGTTGGCGATGACATTGTTGTTACCTAATTTTGCGGTTTGCGTTTCAATATTTAACGGAATTGTCGCCGCACTTGAGCGAGATGTAAACGCAAAACTTAAGGTTGGCAACACTTTTTTGTAGTAATCCACAGGATTGACTTTAACGAAGAACAATAAAATGCCGTGAACCACAAACATTAAGGCAATAGCAGCGTAAGAAGCCACAATAAAATTGCCCAAATTGACAATATCCGCCCATTTTGAGGTGGCAGCCATTTTAATCATCAACGCAAACACGCCGTAAGGGGTTAAGCGAATCACAAAACGCACCAAACGCATCACTAATTTGTTTAAAGTTTCTACACCTTGTGCAATTCGTTCGCCAAGTGCTTGATCTTCTTTGCCTAAACTCAAAGCCGCCACGCCAAGTAATGCTGAGAAAATTACGACACTAATAATGGACGTTGGGTTGGCACCCGTGAGATCAGCAAAAGGATTTTTCGGAATAAAGGACACCAACATCGCAGGCACAGTTAAATTGGACACTTGCCCTGCTTTATCTAACACTTTGCCTTGAGCCGCTAATTCACGATCGCCCAAGATTAATCCTGCCGCCGACACATCAAATAAATGCACCATCGCAATCCCAATTGCAGCGGAAATGGCGGTGGTAATCAGCAAGGTGGATAACACGCCAACGCTGACTTTGCCCAATGATCTGGTTTGATTGATACGAGCGATAGCAGATAAAATCGACACGAACACCAACGGCATCACGATCATCTGCAATAAACGAACATAACCGTTACCAACCACATTGATCCAATCTAAAGTTTTGTCTAACAAAGGTTTTTCAAAAGCGGATTGCAATACCGCACCAAAAAGCAAACCGAGCAATAAACCGATAAATACCGTTTGCCCTAATTTTTCGGTTTTGCGATATAGCTGTGCTAACAGCAATAAAAAAGCAATAAATATCGCCAAATTGACTAATAACATAAAAAATCTCCAAAACTGATTAAAGTGTTTGGAGACTATCAACTTCAGCAAAAATAACAAGTTTTCTTTCGTTATATTTTATACGTTTTGGTAATTAAAATGCGGCTGCAGTGGCTAGCACGCCTGAATAAACTAAATAGCCGCCGAAAAATAAGAAAATTGCCCCTGCAAGATTATCAATATAACGGCTGTATTTGCTGTAAAAAGATTTAGCAAGTGATCGAAAAAATAACAATGAAATGAAATGAAATGAAATGAAATGAAATGAAATGAAATGAAATGAAATGAAATGAAATAATATAAAAAAGTTCGGCTAAAAATTCATTTAAAATTTCAACCGCACTTTTCAATAAAATCAAATTATTCTTCTAAAACAACTTTACCGATATAGCCTAAATTACGATGGCGTTGCGCGTAATCGATACCATACCCCACCACAAATTCATCAGGAATTTCAAAACCAACCCATTCAACAGGCACTTCCACTTCGCGGCGAGAAGGTTTATCAAGTAACGTACAAATTGTAAGGCTCGCAGGCTCACGTAAATTCAAAATATCACGCACTTTTTCCAAGGTATAACCCGTATCAATAATATCTTCCACAATTAAAACGTGTTTACCTTTTATATCGCCGTCCAAATCTTTGGTAATACGAACGTCGTGATTCGTGGTCATACCTGTGCCATAACTTGAAGTTGTCATAAATTCAATTTCCACAGGTAAATTTATCTGACGAACGATATCCGCCATAAACATAAAGGAACCACGTAAAAGCCCTACGACAACAAGGCTATCGATCTGTTTTTCTTGATAAAATTTTGTAATTTGAGCACCTAATTCAGCAATACGCGCATGAACATCATTCTCTGAGATTAAAACATCTACGTGGTGTTTTTTCATTGTGTTTCCTTATGAAATGATAGGGGATAAAATCGTTTGCTATTTTACAAAAAAAAGGCTGAAGTTTAAACCTTCAGCCTTTGTATTCCTGCCCTACATTAGCCCACGAGTTTGTTATATCCCGCGACACCACGTTTTTAATTAGTTGTAGGGTGGGCTAAAGCCCAGCCTATAAACTGAAAAACTTCCTTTGGCGAATAAAAAATCAAAAAATAAAAAAGACTGAAGTTTAAACCTTCAGTCTTTTTGAACCCTAACGAATTTACTTTCTACTCTACCTGTTGGAGCAACCTGCAATCGCTTAACAGATGTGTGTATAGTAACAGATATTTATTCATTGTCAATAAGAATTATTCTCAATTTCAAAAATATTCTTAATTTCCTGAAATTTTCATTTTATCTAACAAAATAGAACCCGTTTGAATGTTAGAACGATGCTCTATATCATCGGCTACAGCAACCATATTTTTCAGCATATCTTGTAGTTGCCCTGCAATGGTAATTTCAGCCACTGGATACTGAATTTCACCATTTTCCACCCAAAAACCTGATGCACCACGGGAATAATCGCCTGTAACGATATTGACACCTTGTCCCATCACATCTGTTACTAACAATCCCGTTCCCATTTGATGTAAAAGTGCGGTCAATCCTCCCGTTAAATTTGGCTTAACAAGCCAGTTGTGAATGCCTCCAGCATGCCCTGTACTTGGCATACCAAGTTTTTTACCACTGTAGCTTGTCACTAAATAAGTTTGTAATATCCCGCCTTCAACAATTTCACGATCTTGCGTACGAACACCTTCACTATCAAAAGGCGTTGAAGCCAAACGACGTAATAAATGTGGTCTCTCACTGATATTGAACCAATCTGGTAAGACCTGTTTGCCTAAATGATCGAGCAAGAAACTCGATTTTCTATATAAACTGCCACCACTTATTGCAGCGGCAAAGTGAGAAATAAGACCAGTTGCAACATCATTTAAGAAAATGACAGGCACTTCTCGTGTACTCAATTTTTGAGGATTTAAACGAGAAACGACTTTCTTTGCACAATTTTCTCCGACCCAAATTGGCGATTGGAGTTTGTCGAATTCACGAGAAATTGTATATTCGTAATCATTTTCTAAGGCAGCTTCTACGCCACCAATAACCGAACAAGATAAAGAATAACGGCTTGATAAATAACTTTGCAACATACCGTGACTATTACCATACACTTTCACGCCTGTATGTGAATTAAAACTTGCGCCATTACTATTTATAATACGTTCATCCGCCTCTAAAGCCGCCTTTTCAGCCTGAAGTGCAAGTTCTGTTGCTTTATCAACATCCACATCAGCAGCATGATAAAGCTCTAAATCAGGCGCATCAAAAGCCATTAGATCTTTATCAGCCAACCCTGTGCAATCATCAGGCGAGGTGTATTTTGCAATAGCAAGTGCGGCTTCCACTGCATTTTTAATTGCGCTTTCGCTTAAATCGGAAGTCGAGGCATTGCCTTTTTGTTGCCCCATATAAACAGAAATCCCCAATGCACCATCATTAGTAAATTCTACGTTTTCAATTTCTTGCAAACGAGCAGATACAGATAAACCGCTCACTTTAGTGACCGCGACTTCTGCACTCGCGCCAGCTTTCGTTGCTAACGCCACTGCAAAACTGACGGCTTGACGTAATTCTTGTTCTTGTGCTTTTAAAAGTGCGGTTGAATTTTCAGCTGTTTTCATTATTTTTTCCTATTAAAAATTTTCAACATTTTATCTTATTTTCAAAGTTTATGGTAAAATGTGCACCAATTTTTATAAAGGATAAAAAATGGCAAAACGTAAGAAAAAAGAAGTTTTCGATTGGGAAGATGAAGATCAAGAAGAAATTATTTGGGTGAGTAAAAGCGAAATCAAACGCGATGCGGAAGATTTAAAACAACTTGGCGAAAAGATTGTCAATTTAACCAAAGCTAATCTTGCCAAAATCCCACTTGATGAATCCTTACTTGATGCCATTGAACTTGCACAGCGTTTACAAAAAGAAGCTCGTCGCCGTCAATTACAGTATATCGGCAAATTATTTCGAGGAATTGATGTTGAACCCATTCGTGAAGCCTTAGATAAAATTGAAAATAAGCATAACCAACAACAAGCTATGCTACATAAAATCGAAAAAGTGCGCGATGAATTGGTGGAAAAAGGCGATGTGGCTTTAACAGATTTATTAAATGATTATCCTAATGGCGATCGTCAGCAACTACGCAATCTGATTCGTTCTGCACAAAAAGAACTGGAGCAAAATAAACCATCGAAAGCCTATCGAGAAATTTATCAAATGCTCAAGGTATTAATGTTGGAAGATTAAAAACATTGAAATTTTCATCCGCACTTTGTGGATAAGTGATTGAAATAAAAATGAATATTCGTTGGAATGTAATTTTGGGCGTTATCGCACTTTGTGCTTTGGCGTGGTTTTATTCCTTAAATCAGGAAACCGCAGATTTATCTGAACTGGTGAAAAAGCCAGATAGTCCTGATTATGTGGGTTATAAAATGGAAACTACGGTTTTTTTCCCTGATGGTAAAAAACAATATTTGGCTTTATCCGATAAAATTGAGCATTATACAGTCAATGAACAAACCCTTTTTACCGCGCCTTTAGTTTATTTATATCCCACAACATCAAATGAAAAGGAAGAGGAAAAAAATGCCAATCAAAATGTAGATTTTTTTAGCACACAAAGCTGGAAATTAAGTGCAAATCAAGCAAGATTGACAAAAGATCAAATATTGTATTTAGAGGGTAATGTCGTCGCGCAAAATTTAACATCAGATTCACGTTTGCAACGCATTGAAACAGAATCAGCGGTCGTCAATTTGAAAACACAGGATATGACTTCCGAAACACAGGTTAAAATTAAGGGTAAAAATTTTAGTTCTACAGGATTAAAATTAGTCGGAAATTTACGCCAACAAGTGGCGACATTAAAGGAACAGGTAAAAACATATTATGAAGTTAGTAAGCAATAAAATTCTTTTTCTTGCAACGATGGTATTAGCATCAAGTTCAGCTTTTGCATTGAAAGGTGATGTTAATCAGCCGATAAATATTGTTTCGGATAATCAATCCTTAGATATGGAAAAAAGTGTAGTGACATTCACAGATAATGTGGTAATTACACAGGGGTCTATTGTTATCAAAGCAAATAAAGTTGTCATCACTCGTCCTGCTGAAAAATCAGGGAAAAAAGAAACTGTAGAAGCATTCGGCACGCCAGTCACATTCCATCAACAGTTAGATAATGGTAAGCCAGTGGATGGAAAAGCAAATAAAGTTCATTATGATCTTGGTAACGAATTTTTAACATTAACTAACAATGCCGAATTAAAGCAGCTTGATAGTAAAATTAATGGCAGTGTTATTACCTATGATGTGAAAAAACAACAACTTAAAGCTAATGGTAATGGAAAATCACGGGTAACAACAGTTCTTATTCCATCTCAATTACAACAAGCTAAAGGGAAGTAATCTATGTCAATTTTGACTGCAGAGAATTTAGCTAAAAGCTACAAAAGTCGTAAAGTTGTTTCGGATGTCAGTTTAACTGTAAACTCTAATGAAATTGTTGGTTTACTCGGGCCAAACGGTGCAGGTAAAACAACAACTTTCTATATGGTCGTTGGGCTTGTTCGCCAAGATCAAGGTAAAATTGTTATTGATGGCGAAGATATTAGTTTGCTCCCAATGCATAATCGTGCGCAACGTGGCATTGGTTATTTACCGCAAGAAGCCTCGATTTTTCGCCGTTTGACTGTCTATGAAAATTTGATGGCGGTATTGGAAATTCGTAAAGATTTAACCCTACAACAACGTCGCGAAAAAGCAGATGAATTAATTGAAGAATTTAACATTAGTCATATTCGAGATAATTTAGGGCAAGCCTTATCAGGCGGAGAACGTCGCCGTGTAGAAATCGCACGAGCCTTAGCAGCAAATCCAAAATTTATTCTATTAGACGAACCTTTTGCTGGTGTAGATCCTATTTCTGTGAGCGATATTAAGAAAATTATTACTGATTTGCGCAATCGTGGATTAGGTGTATTAATTACTGACCATAATGTTCGTGAAACCCTTGATGTTTGCGAACGTGCTTATATTGTTGGCGCAGGTAAAATTATCGCAACAGGCACACCAGAACAAGTGATGAACGATGAACAGGTTAAACGCGTTTATCTTGGCGAACAATTCAAATTATAAAAATGAAAATAACTGAACTATTAAGCCCTGAAAATATTCGTCAGGGCGTTAGTTTTTCTAGCAAAAAACGATTATTTGAGTCTATTGCGCATTTTGTAGAAGAACAAATCCTTGCAGAACAAGGCGAACAAGCCTGTTTTGAATGCCTTTTTGAACGTGAAAAACTGGGGAATTCTGGTTTAGGAAATGGGATTGCAATGCCAAAAGCGAAAATCCCCGTAATAGTATCAGATAAAACAATTGCAGTGTTTATGCAACTCGATAATCCGATTGATTACGATGCTTTTGATGGTAAACCAGTGGATTTAATCTTTGCCTTGCTGATTCCAGAAAATCAATGTGAAACCTACATTCCAATTTTAGCATCATTAATAGAAAAACTGACTGATAAAAATGTGTTGAAACAATTACGATCAGCCAAAAGTGCGAATGAAATTTGGCAAGTTTTTGAAATTACCGATCAATCAGAAACGACACTTGAAGAAGTGAAAGAATAATTACAGTGGGGAAACTTATGGAAATTATCATTATTAGTGGACGTTCTGGCGCAGGAAAATCTGTAGCCTTACGAGCATTAGAAGATGCCGGATATTATTGTGTTGATAATATTCCTTTAGATTTGCTTCCTCAATTGACTGATATTCTATCTCAATCCCAATCATCTGTCGCCATCAGTCTTGATATTCGTAATATTCCAAACTCCGCTCATTCTCTTAAGCAAACCCTTTCAACATTACAAAAGCATCATCAGATTAAAATCATTTTCTTAGAGGCTGATCGTGCCACCCTGATTCGCCGATATAGCGATTCACGCCGTTTGCACCCGCTTTCATTAAAAGATTTATCTCTTGAAGCCGCAATTGATGAAGAATATTGCTATCTTGAACCATTGATTCAACACGCAAATCTTATTCTTGATACCACCCATCTTTCTACGCATAGTCTTGCAGAGCGATTACACGAATTTTTACGCGGTAATAGTGAAAAAGAATTAAAAATTATTGTTGAATCTTTTGGTTTTAAATATGGGATTCCTTTAGATGCGGATTATGTTTTCGATGTACGATTTTTACCTAACCCCCATTGGGATCCAACATTACGCCCAATGACTGGATTAGAAGCCCCTGTCGCAGAATTTCTAAATAGTCATACAGAAGTCAATGAATTTATTTATCTCACTCGTCATTACATTGATACTTGGTTGCCGATGTTAGAAAAAAATAACCGTAGCTATTTGACGATTGCCATCGGATGTACTGGGGGAAAACATCGCTCCGTTTATATTGCCCAGCAATTAGGCGAATATTTTCAAGCCAAAGGAAAAACGGTGAAAATTCAACATAAATCTTTAGAACGGAACAAAAAAATATAAAAAGTGAGGTCATAAAAACATTATTTTTATTGACCGCACTTTTTTATACACTCACAGGCTTTACAATCTCACTAGGATAACAGCCTAAAATCTTTAAGTAATTACTATAATTTTTTAGTTCTTCCAAAGCCTGTTTTGTATCTGGATGATGAATATTTGCTTCAATTTCTAGATAAAACATTTCTTCCCAAGGCTTACCATAAATCGGTCGAGATTCCAGTTTTGTCATATTGATTTGATGCTTTTTAAACACCAATAAAGCATCCACTAACGCACCAGCTTGCTGTGAAGTTGTCATTAATAATAAGGTCTTTGTGGGAATCTGTGATGAAACTTCGCGAGGCTCTTTAGCCACCACAATAAAACGCGTAATATTGTTCTCTTGATTAGCAATATTAGTTTTTAATACACTAAGTCCATACAATTTTCCACCGTCTTCATTGCCCAATGCTGCAATATTAGGTTTATTCAAACTTGCGACTAATTGCATTGCGTGTGAACTACTTTCGCAATATTCAATATGCACGCGATCAAGGCTATGAATAAATTGACTACATTGTTGAATCACTTGAGGATGACTATACAACGTATCAATTTGGTTCAAATCTGTCTTATCATTGACAAGTACGCAATGTTTGATTGGATATGCCAACTCTCCCACTAATGATAAATCAGTATGCTGAAGTAAATCATAAACTTCATTAATTGCACCCGATGTTGTATTTTCTAAAGGTAACACACCAAAGTCAGCTTCTTCAGTCTGAACTTTTTCAAATACTTGCTCAAAAGACTGACATCCTAGTTCTACAAATTGTTTTTGATAACGAGCAGCATAACTACGTGCAGCTAAATTAGAATAAGAACCTCGTTTACCTAAAAAAGCGATATGTAAATTTTGATTACGTTGTTCATTAAGTTTATTCTGCAAATAGACTTGCTGGGTCAATACCGAGTCTTCAATGATTTTTTGGAAAATTGAAGTGATATATTGTGCTTCAAGCTGATAATTTTCATTTTCTGCAAATTGCACTAGTTCTTGTAAAAGTTGCTGTTCTCGCTCTACATCACGTAAAGATTTTTGCGAGATCTCTTTACTTCTCACTACATCGAAAGCTAAACGATGACGCTCAGAAAGTAATTTTAATAAACTACGATCTATTTGCGTAATTTGTTGGCGAATGTCAGATAATTCTAATGCCATAATGCTTCCTTATAAAAAATCCCACGAAATTGACCGCACTTTTAGTACATTCGATATTTAAGCACGAGATGAAATAAAAAAGCTATACTTCCCACCAGAAATATAGCTTTTTCAACAATAAAACAATTAAATAAGCACTTGCACTGGAGCTACATACCCTTGTGGCACTTGCTCTTTATCTTCAAAGGTTACAAATTCCCACGCTTCTTGATTTGCTAAAACAGCACGAAGTAACTTGTTATTTAAACCGTGACCTGATTTATAGGCTTTAAAATCACCGATAATGTTATAACCAGCCATATAAAGATCACCAATTGCGTCTAACATTTTATGACGAACAAGTTCATCTTTAAAACGTAAACCATCTTCATTTAAAATTCTATAATCATCAAGAACAATCGCATTATCAAGGCTACCACCTAATACTAAACCTTGAGATTGAAGATATTCAATATCTTTCATAAAGCCAAAAGTTCTTGCTCGGCTAATTTGATGAACAAATGCTTGGGCAGAAAAATTCATTTCATAGTTACGTACATCTTTGCCAATCGCAGGATGGTCAAAATCAATAGTAAAATCTAAACGAAAACCATTGTAAGGCTTAAATTCAGCCCATTTATCGCCATCTTCAACTCGAACATATTCCTTAATACGAACAAATTTTTTCGCTGCATTTTGTTCTTCAATTCCCGCATCTAACAACAAATAGATAAACGGACTAGCACTACCATCCATAATTGGAATTTCAGGAGCATCAACTTCAATAATAATATTATCAATACCAAGCCCTGCCAAAGCTGCATTTAAATGCTCGACGGTAGAAATACGCACACCTTGTTCATTAATTAGTGCGGTACAAAGCATTGTATCACGCACTGAATTAGGATCAGCAGGGAATGCCACCGCAGGGTTTAAATCTGTACGATAATAAACAACACCAGTGTTTGGCATAGCTGGGCGCAAAGTTAATGTCACTTTTTCACCGCTATGCAAGCCAACGCCTGTAACTTTAATACTTTGTTTTAATGTTCTTTGTTTAATCATTCTACTACCTTCATTTACTAGGTATTTTCCGAAACTTATTAATTTTCTTCACGCTGTGCAGGATTAAAGAAATTATTTTTCTTAAATGCTTCCAAGCGATCTGTAATCGGTTTATCTAACGGCCGTTGATATTCTTCTGATGCAGCTCTTGACACTTCAACAGATTCACGACGATGAAGTTCAGGAACAATGTTTACACGTCCTTCACCTTCAATATTCTGCGTAGAAAGCCCTTGACGAACAACCTGAATTGGTTCATTTCCTGCAATTTCACCGAGACCAGTTGCCACAATAGTTACACGAATTTCATCGCTCATCTCAGGCACTAAACTTGTACCAACAACAACTGTAGCTTCTTCAGAAGCAAAACTACCTATTGTCTCACCTATAATGTTAAACTCTTCAAAAACTAAATCCATTCCAGCAGTAATATTAACTAAAATTCCTTGAGCGTTAGAAAGATCGATTTTTTCTAGAAGATCATTGCGTACTGCAAGACGAGCTGCCTCTTCTGCTCTACCTGCACCGGGTTCTCCCACAGCTGAACCAAAACCAATCATAGCTTGCCCTTGAACTGACATTACCGTTCTTACATCAGCGAAGTCCACGTTAATTAAACCAGGAGAGGTAATCATATCTGAAATTCCCATTACAGAATTACGCAATACGTCGTTTGCAGCAGCAAAAGCATCAATTAATTTAGCATTTTTAGGGAGAACTTTTTGGATTTGTTGATTCGGAATAATAATCATTGAATCAACATATTGGGATAAATCTTTAATACCAAGCTCTGCAAATTGCATACGTTTTTTGCCTTCAAAGGCAAAAGGTTTAGTCACTACAGCAACAGTCAAAATACCCAGTTCTTTAGCAATTTTAGCAACAACAGGTGCCGCACCCGTACCTGTGCCGCCGCCCATACCTGCTGCAATAAAGACCATATCGGCACCTTCAAGCATTTTGCGGATTTCATCCTGATCATCTTCAGCTGCCTTACGACCAATATTCGGATTTGCCCCAGCACCTAAACCTTTGGTTGTTTCTCCACCAATTTGTACGGTCTGTTGAACTTGACTTTTACGCAATGCTTGAGCATCAGTATTGACGGCATAAAATACTATGCGACCGTGTTCCTCTGATGTTAATGAACTTTCGCCAACAAAGGTTCCGCCCATTTCTTGTTTTACCATATTCATTACCATATGGTTTACGGCATTGCCACCGCCACCGCCTACACCTACGACTTTGATCAGTGCGCCGGATTCGTTAAAATTATCGTACTCAGGGTACTCTGGGTATAGCATTGATGTTCTCCGTTACTGCCAGATAAGCTGACTAAATATATAAAATATAAATTCCCTTTATTGTAGATGAAAAATTAAAATAATCAAAATTCTGACCGCACTTTATTGACAATTTTTTTTACTCCTTGCCAAATAGATTCAAAGAAAGTTCCTTCAGAATCATCACTTCCTGAAATTAAATCATCATCACTATTACTGTGATTATATTGCAATAATCCCACCACCGTTGAATATTGTGGACGATTCACGTAATCAGTCAAACCAGTAATATTTAATGGACTCGCAATACGCACCTGACAATGGAAAACATTTGAAGCACATTCTTTAAGATCTTCAATCTGCGCTCCACCACCAGTTATTACCACACCTGCAATTAATTCAAATTTAATATGTTTTGCTTCTAATTCAGCTTTTAACTTATCTAATTCATCTTTTACCACGCCTAAAAGCTCCGTATAACGAGCTGATGTAATTAAAGATAAATCACTTTTTGTTAATGAACGAGGCGCACGACCGCCAATACTTGCCACCTCAATTTTTTTATCTCCGTGCAAACGAGCTGGGTAAAATGCACTAGCATAGTTCACTTTGATCCGTTCTGCTTCTGCTCGCGAAATTGTACAAGCGTGCGCAATATCATTTGTCACAATATTTCCTGCGTAAGGAATTACCTTGCTAAAACGTAATGCGCCATTCGTATAAACCATCACGTTCATTGTGCCAGCACCAAAATCAATTAAACACACGCCGAGATCTTTTTCATCCTCAGTTAGCACAGAATGTGTTGCTGCAAAACCAGAGAAAACCACTTTATCCACTTGCAATCCACAACGTTCAACGGCTTTTTTTAAGTTATTTTGCCAATCTTGATGACAAGCGATCAAATGTACTTGTGCTTTTAAACGCACGCCTTGTAATCCCAATGGATTTTTAATGTTCATCTGACGATCAACAGCGTATTCTTGTGGAATAACATGCAATAAAGATAAGCCTTCTGGCAATTTTATTGAGCTTGCTGTATGAAGTGCGGAATCGATTTCCTCTTGTGTTACTTCACTTTCTGCTATCGGCACAAAACCACTTTCATTGAGGCTTTGAATATGCTCTCCAGTAATAGCTAAAGTCACACTCATAATCTGACAATCAGCCATAGATTCTGCCGCTTCAATAGCACGTTGAATCGAACCCACTACGGCATCAAGATCAGTGATGCTGCCACGATCAATCCCTTTTGAAGGACAACTGCCTACACCAAGCACATTCACTACACCATCAGGAAATACTTCGCCAACTACAGCGACCACTTTTGACGTGCCAACCTCTAAACCTACTATTGTTTTTGTTTCCACACCTTTAACCATTTTCGCACCCAGTTATTTTTATCTATCAACCATACCTACAGCTGCACCTGCCGTATATCTTAAATCTATATAATCTATTTTTTTGTTTTCTGGCACATCAATTTGCGGATAAATTGTGACAAATCGCTCAAGTTTTGATTTCCAATCGCCACGACCTAATTTTAGCACAATATCATTATCAAGCTGGATCTGCCACGCACCGCGATCATCAATATTAATTCCCTTTGCCATTATATTATTTGATTTTAAATTAATATAAATTTGGTTCCACGTCTCAATTACTTTCAAACTCTGATAATCGGGCCCGCCCAAATAGGGCAAATTTTTTGCAGTTAAACGTACAGAGGGAAGCTGAAAAACGATACCATCAAGGGTAACAAATTGATTTTGATTCCAAAACGCAACAGGTTGATATTCTGATACCCAAATACTTAAACGATTTGGCCACATTTTTCTTACGATTGCACCTTTAACCCAAGGTAAAGCCTCAATTTGCTCTTGAATCGGTGCCACATCTTGCCCCCAAAATCCTTTTAATTCGCCCATTTTTAATAGGCTTTCTTTAATATCATCAGCAGTAGTAAAGGTATTTTGTCCAACAAGTGCAAATGCACTAATCGGCTTATCATCCATTTTTTCTAAAATGCTTTGCCAATTAAAATAAACACCAAGTAAAAAAAAGACACCAAGCAATACCGCAAAAGCCCGAATATGAAAATAATATTTAGGCTTTTGTTCTCCAAAACGAATATTCTGTGGCGTTTTTCTTTTCAGAATGTTCATTACAGGCTCAACTCCAAAATTTTCACGACGAGTTGCTCAAAAGAAATACCTACTGTCGCTGCAGATTTTGGGAATAAACTATGGCTCGTCATTCCAGGATTAGTATTAACCTCAACCAAACGGAAATTACCTTTTGCATCACACATTACATCAATACGACTCCAACCACGACATCCCAGTGCATCATAAGCACGTTTTACTAATATTGCTAACTCTTGCTCGCGTTCAGGCGTTAAACCTGCTGGGCAGAAATATTGCGTATTATCAGAAATATACTTCGCTTCATAATCATAAAATTCGCCCTCTGGAACAATACGAATTGCGGGTAATACTTGATTGTCAAGCACAGGCACAGTTAATTCATCGCCAGCTAACCACTCTTCAATTAGAATGGTATTATCAAATTTAAGCGCATATTCCACCGCACTTTTTAACTCTTCTACCGCTTTTACTTTCGTTAAGCCAACGCTAGAGCCTTCTAAAGAGGGTTTAACCATTAATGGTAAGCCTAATTTTGCCACAACAGCCTGAGGATCTAATTCAGAAAAAGTTTCTCGGGTAACCACTTTCATATCTGCAACAGGTAAACCAAAAGCTTTCCACAACATTTTTGTACGCATTTTGTCCATCGTTAATGCAGAAGCCATCACGCCACACCCCGTATAAGGCAAACCAATTTGCTCTAATAAACCTTGCATTGTGCCATCTTCTCCACCACGACCGTGCAAAATATTAAATGCTCGATTAAAGCCATCCTTTTTAAGATTTGCAACATTATATTCTTTAGGATCAATAGGATGTGCATTATAACCTTGCTTTAATAATGCTTCTAATACCGCTTTGCCTGAATTGAAAGAAACTTCACGTTCAGCAGATGTGCCGCCTAATAACACCGCGATTTTTTCTTGTTTTAAGTTCATTTTCTATCCTGTTTTTCTTCTTACTGATGATACTTTTCTAATACTAAGATTTTCAATCAATCCATCTGGCATTAATTCTTCCAAGATTCAGCCAAGCCACGAGAAATTTTACTTACGCTACCAGCACCTTGTGCCAAAATCAAATCGCCATCTTGAATAATTTGATCGAGAACATCGCCTAGTTGCGAAGTATCTGATACCAAAATAGGATCAACTTTACCAAGATTACGAATGGAACGGCAAAGAGATTTACTGTCAGCGCCAACAATAGGGGCTTCTCCCGCTGCGTACACATCAAGCATAATCAAAGCGTCTACTAGCGAAAGCACTTGTACAAAATCATCAAACAAATCACGAGTGCGCGAATAACGATGCGGTTGGAAAATCATTACAATACGTTTATCTCCCCAGCCTTCTCGCGCTGCTTTAATGGTTACGTCTACTTCTGTTGGATGATGACCATAATCATCAACTAAACGCACTTTACCATTTGGACGAATAAATTCGCCTAGCTGATCAAAACGACGACCAGCCCCCTGAAAATCAGCCAGAGCCTCTAAAATTGCCTCGTTAGCAATACCCTCTTCTTTTGCTACAGCAAGTGCAGCCGTTGCATTTAATGCATTATGTTTTCCAGGAACATTGAGCAACACATTAATACGTTCATTATTTGGGCAAATCACTGTGTAATGACCTTGAAAACCTGTTTGTTCATAATCTTCAATGCGATAATCTGCCTGCTCACTAAAACCATATGTAATCACTTGGCGACCAACTTTTGGCACAAGTTCCATTAAAACAGGATCATCAGCGCACATCACGGCTAAACCATAGAATGGTAAATTATGCAGGAATTTCACATAAGTGGCTTTCATTTTTTCAAAATCGCCTTCGTAAGTATCCATATGGTCTGGCTCCATATTAGTTACAACAGATACCATTGGCTGTAAATGCAAAAACGACGCATCACTTTCATCGGCTTCGGCAATTAAATAACGACTTGCCCCTAAATGTGCATTCTTACCCGCCGATTTCACTAAACCACCATTTACAAAAGTCGGATCAAGTTTAGCTTGGGTGTAAATCATTGAAATCATTGCTGTTGTTGTCGTTTTCCCGTGTGTTCCTGCAACAGCAATACCGTGACGAAAACGCATAATCTCCGCCAACATTTGTGCGCGTTGAATCACTGGAATGCGTTTTTGTTTCGATGCAACTAATTCAGGGTTATCATCTTTTATCGCACTAGACACAACAACAACACTGGCACCTTTAATATGTTCTTCTGCATGACCAATGTAGATTTTTGCCCCAGCTTGAGCTAAACGTTGAGTGACTACGCCATCGGCAATATCTGAACCTGAAATTTGATAACCTTCATTTAATAAAATTTCTGCAATGCCGCTCATTCCCGCACCACCAATGCCAATGAAATGAATTTGCTGTACACGGCGCATTTCAGGGATAATTTTTCTAATTTCTTCGTGGGAATGTTTCATTTATTTTTCCTTTTCTCCCAATGACAAAACTCAACTAAAAGTGCGGTTAAAATTCGCAACGTTTTTATTTCTAATATTAGCACTTTTGGATATAAAAAATACTTATGACTGAGGCTATTTATAAAACGCCACAACCCCTAGTTTGAATATTGTTTAATTACTTCAGCTACACGTTGTGCCGCATTAGGCATCGACATTGTTTTCGCTTTCAATGCCATCTGCAATAAATTTTCACGAGTTAAATTTTTTAAATAATTCACTAGCATTTCAGGCGTTAAATCTGCCTGTTCTATAATTTTCGCCGCGTCAACATCTGATAAATATTTCGCATTTAAATATTGTTGGCGATCTTTATGTTGGAATGGTACAAAAATTGCTGCGACTCCCACTGCTGCAATTTCACATACGGTTAATGCGCCAGAACGGCAAATAACCACATCAGCCCAAGCATAAGCCTCTGCCATATTATCAATAAATTCTGTTATTTTAACTTGTTCTAAATTCTCGCCATAAAGTTGGCTGACTTCTTCTACCGCACCTTTACCTACTTGATGACGAAGCTCTAATTTATCTGCAAGCTGGGCGACTACTTTAGGTAAAGTATGATTAAGCACTCTCGCTCCTTGACTACCACCAACCACTAAGACACGTAATTTTTCCTCACGATCCGAAAAACGAATATCAGGATTTGGCATCTCAAATAAATCTTCTCGAACTGGGTTTCCTACTACTTCAGCATGAGGAAAAGCAGTTGGAAATGCCTGTAATACACAGGTTGCAATTTTACCTAATAACTTATTCGTTAAACCCGCTATCGCATTTTGTTCATGTAAAATGATTGGTACACCACAAAGTTTTGCCGCAACGCCAGCGGGGCCAGAAACATAGCCTCCCATACCAAGTACAGCGTCAGGCTTTTCTTCTTGAATAATTTTTTTTGCCTGCAACACGGCACGAAAAATGGCAAAAGGCGCATTTAACAAAGCTTTTATACCTTTACCACGCAAACCAGAAATTTGAATAAATCGAATAGGAATACCATATTTTGGTACAAGTTGAGCCTCCATTCTATCTTTCGTACCTAACCAGCAAATATCCCATTCTTGTTTTTGTAAAGTTTGAGCAACTGCAATGGCAGGAAAAACATGACCGCCAGTGCCACCCGCCATCACTAATAATTTTTTATTTTTCATCTTTTTTATCTCTAATCATCACGCAAGCGTGCTTGACCTATACGAAATAAACGATTTTCGTGATCAATTCGCAATAAAATACCAATAGTGGCGGACATAATGATAATACTCGAACCACCATAACTCACGAGTGGAAAGGTTAAACCTTTAGTTGGTAGCATTCCAAGAGCCATACCTAAATTCACAAAGCCTTGAAAGAAAATCCAAAAACCAATACCTAATGCAAAAAAACCTCGAAAACGTTGTTCTAACATTAAGGATTCTCGTCCAATTTTCATTGCACGAAAAATTAATAAACCTAATAAAAGAATAACAATCAATATACCGATAAATCCAAATTCTTCGCCGATAATCGCCATAATGAAATCGGTATGTGCTTCAGGCAGATAATCTAATTTTTGAATTGAATTACCTAATCCTTCGCCAGTAATTTCTCCCCGCCCAAATGCTATAAGAGAGTTTGTTAATTGGAAACCAGTGCCATAAGGATCTTTAAAGGGTTCTAAAAATCCTATAAATCGCTTTAACCGATAAGAGGCGGTCAATACTAGCCAAACGAATAAGATTCCACCTAATGCTATCAATCCTACAAACTGTAAAATTTTCGCCCCTACGATAAAAAGCATCCCAGACATAATAATAAATAGCACGACTGTACTACCTAAATCAGGTTGCAATAAAAGAAAACAACCCAATACAAGCATAACAATAAACGGTTTAAAAATACTAACATGTCGCGACCGCACTTCATCATAACGACGAGTGAAATAACTTGCTAAAAAACAAGTCAAAGCCAATTTTGCAAATTCTGCAGGTTGAAAGTTTAAGATCCCCAATGAAATCCAACGTTTTGCGCCATTAACCGATGTACCGATAAAAGGGACAAGCAATAATAATATGACAGAAAATAAAAAAATTTTAGCGTGCCATTTTTCCCATTGCGAAGAAGAAATTTGTAATGAAATATAACAAGTGAGCAAAGAAAGTAGCACATAAATAGCGTCGCGTTTTGCAAAGTAAAAAGGATCATTAAATAAACGAGAGCTATAAGGAATAGAAGCAGATGTTACTGCCACTAAACCAATTAAAAGCAAAATAACAAATAACCAAAATAGTGCGCGATCATACAACAAACCTTGAGGTGTGATGCGTGTCCATTCATCGTAATTTTTTTTGATGTTCTGTAAAAATTCCATCTTATTTTTATTAATGACTAAATTAGGCTGAATATTGCGCTAAATGCGTAAATTCTTCGCCGCGCTTTTCAAAAGAAGCAAACTGATCGAGACTTGCACAAGCAGGCGACAATAATACCATATCTCCGCTTTGCAATGTTGGGCGTAAAAATTCTATCGCTTGTTCCATTGTTTCAAACAAATAGCTTTGTGATGAAAATTTTGCAAGCTGCACACCATCTCGACCAAAACAATAACAAATAATGTGTGGTTGATTAATTAATTCAGCTAATTCTGAAAAATCAGCCCCTTTTCCGTCTCCGCCTAGCAACAAATGCAATTTACCCTCAATATAAAGCCCAGCTAATGCAGCAACTGTACTCCCCACATTTGTTGCTTTAGAGTCATTAATCCAACGAATACCATTAGCTTGATGCACTAATTGAAAACGATGATCTAACCCTTTGAAATGACGAAGTGCGGTACGAATTGAATCTAAATTAATACCGACAGCTTGTGCCAATGCTGTTGCTGCCAAAATGTTCATATAATTATGGCGACCGACTAATGTTACTTCTTCACAAGGCAAAATTACTTCATCTTTTACCATTAAGTATTGCTTGCCATTTTCAGTTTTTAGCCAATAATCCGCACTATTTTCCGCAAAAGAAACGGTTTGTCTCGCTTGATTTTCACCTTCACCAAAAGTCAGCTTATCCTCATTATTCAAAACTCCGACCTCAGCATTATGATAAATGCGTAATTTTGCTTGGCGATAATCTTCTAAATCCATATAGCGATCCATATGATCTTCAGTCACGTTCAAAACAGTCGCAGCCGCAGCTTTTAAGCTATAAGTTGTCTCAAGCTGAAAACTAGAAAGCTCTAGTACATAAAGTTCACAATCTTCATTCAACAATGACAAAGCGGGAATCCCAATATTTCCGCCCATACCAACTTTCACGCCAGCAGCTTTCGCCATTTCATAAACTAAAGTAGTAACAGTACTTTTTCCATTTGAACCTGTAATCCCCACAATTGGCTTTGTCGCTGCGCGGCAGAATAATTCAATATCGCCGATTACTTCCACTCCCGCTTTAAGTGCGGTTTGAATTTCTGGTGTTTTTACCGCAAGCCCTGGGCTAATAACAATCATATCGCTTTCAAGTAACCATTCCTGATTTAAACTACCAGTATGAAGAGGGATATTTTGAGGAAGTTTATCAATACCAGTAGGCTTTTTTCGGGTATCAATCACACGAATATTAGCCTGTTGGGATAAGAGATAATCCACACAAGAAAGACCTGTTTTGCCAAGCCCAATGATCGTAATATTTTTGTTTTGATAGGCATTCATTTTATTTCTTCTTAATTACTATAAGTTTTAAATTTTGCTGATGGGAATATCAATTTATAACGTAAAAGCTCGCTCTTTCAAAAACTGAAAGAGCGAACCTCACAACATTTATTAACGCAACTTCAAGGTGACTAATCCCATCAACACTAACATTAAGGAAATAATCCAAAACCGAATAATCACTCTTGGCTCAGGCCATCCCTTCAATTCAAAATGGTGGTGAATCGGTGCCATTCTAAAAATGCGTTGTTTGCGTAACTTATAAGACCCTACTTGCAAAATAACAGAGAGTGCTTCAACAACAAATACACCACCCATTATCACAAGCAAAAATTCCTGACGAACAAGAATTGCTACGACACCCAGCGCACCACCTAATGCTAGAGAACCCACGTCCCCCATAAATACTTGAGCTGGATAAGTATTAAACCATAAAAATCCTAAACTCGCGCCAACAATAGCTGTACAGAACACCACTACTTCAGAACTGTATTTAATATACGGAATGTGCAAATATTCTGCGAAATTCACGTTACCTGTAGCCCAAGCAATTAAAGCAAACGCACCTGCAACAAGCGCAGTAGGCATAATCGCTAATCCATCTAAACCGTCGGTTAAATTCACTGCATTACCGGTTCCAACAATCACAAAGTAAGATAACACAATATAGAACAAACCTAACTGAGGCATAATGTCTTTAAAGAATGGAATCACTAAACGGGTGGCATCAGTGTCGTGACCAAGCCAATAAAGCCAAAGGATTGCCACTAATGCCACCACAGACATCCAGAAATATTTCCAACGCGCAATCAATCCATCAGTATTTTTACGGGTAATTTTACGGAAATCATCCACAAAACCAATTGCGCCGTATCCAAATAAAACAAATAAACAAACCCAAATATAAGAATTAGCAAGATTTGCCCATAATAACGTACTTACGCCAATAGAGAATAAAATCATCACACCGCCCATAGTGGGTGTGCCTTTTTTTGCAAAGTGACTTTCAGGGCCATCATTTCGCACTTCTTGACCAAATTTTAAGATCTGTAAACGTTTGATCACTTTAGGGCCAATCCAAAGTGAGATAAAAAGTGCGGTTAATAATGCAAGAATTGCGCGGACGGTAATATAAGAAATCGCATTAAAGGCGGTTTCGTAACGAACAAGATATTCAGCAAGCCAGACTAACATTTAATTTTATCCTTTAATGAATAGATCACATCTTCCATTTTCATTGAGCGTGAGCCTTTTCCCAGCACCACAACTTTTTTATTTTGTTGTAATTGGTTTTCAATAAGTGGAACTAAGAAATCCACCATTTCAGTTTTATCCGTAAAATGCTTACCCAAAACAGCCTCAGAAATAACCGCACTTTCATTGCCATAAGAACACACCAAATCTAAATTTACCAAATTAACATATTGTCCAACTTCACGATGAATAGCGAGAGAATTTTCGCCCAATTCTTTCATATCTGCGACACATAGAATAAGGAAAGCATCATAACTTTTTAGGACATCAATAGCCGCACAGAGAGAATCTTTATTTGCGTTATAAGTATCATCTAATAACAATAAATTAGGCGTTACTTGAATAGGAAATAAACGCCCTTTCACTTGTGAACGTTGTTCTAATCCAGCTTTGACATCGGCAAGCGTAGCACCAACATTCATCGCTAGTGCGGTAGCAGCTAAAGCATTTTTTACATTATGCTCTCCAAGATAAGGTAAACTAATATCAATTTCGCCTTGCGGAGAAACTAACGTAAAGGTTGAACCTTGTTCGTTACCTTGAACATTTTTGACGGAATAGTCCTTGCCGTTGAAATATTGAATGGCGTGATTACTAATTTCTTTTTGCCAAATATCTAAGTGATTATGTTCAGCATTGATAATCGCCACACCATTTTTTGTTAAACCTCGATAAATCTCGCCTTTTGCTTGAACAACTCCCGCTAAAGAACCAAACCCCTCTAAATGTGCGGGCGCAATATTATTAATCAATGCGGCATTAGGTTGAACTAATTTTGTGGTGTAATTGATTTCATTTTGATGATTTGCACCAAGTTCAATCACAGCAAAACGATGTTTTTCTGTTAAGCGAAGCAGAGTTAAAGGCACACCTATATCGTTATTGAAGTTACCATTGGTAAAAAGTACCGCTTCTGAATCTGCTGCGGTATGCTGCAAAATACTTGCTGTCATTTCTTTTACTGTGGTTTTTCCAGAAGAGCCGGTCATCGCCACAGTACGCGGATTAATTTTCTCGCGTAACCATTTTGCAAGCTCGCCCAAAGCAATACGAGTGTCTTTAACCACAAGTTGAGGAACTAAAATAGACGAGTTTTCTTGCTGAACAACAAGCGCAAGCGCACCCTGTGACACCGCTTGATCAAGATATTGATGAGCATCAAATTTTTCGCCTTTTAAAGCAAAAAATAAGCTATTTGATACGCTTTTTCGAGTATCCGTATTAATTTCTTCAACTTGCACATTTTCATCGCCAATTAATTTAGCTTGAAGAATCTGTGCAAGTTGTACAGTAGAGAGTTTAATCATAATTGAGTGATTATTATTTTAAGAAATCAAGTGCAATTTCTTGGTCGGAAAAATGCACAACTTCCGAACCAATAATTTGATAATGCTCGTGACCCTTTCCAGCAATTAAAATCACGTCATTTTCTACCGCACTTTCAATCGCAAACTGGATCGCCTGTGCGCGATCAGGAATAATCCCCACTTTTTCCATATTTTTAAAGCCAGCGACAATATCTGCTTCAATTTGGCTTTGTGGTTCTGTTCGTGGATTATCTTTTGTCACAATAATCTTTTCAGCAAACTGCTCTGCAACCTGTGCCATTAACGGACGTTTGCCTCTATCACGGTCTCCGCCACAACCAAAGATGCACCATAATTCGCCTTGGCAATGTTCACGCGCAGCAATCAACGCTTTTTCCAACGCATCTGGTGTATGCGCATAATCTACAATAACGATTGGTTTATTTGGATATTGAATCATTTCCATTCTTCCACATACTCCTTTTAAAGATTTCGCCGTAGCGAGTAAATTTTCCAATGGGTAACCAAACGATAACAACGTGGTCATTACTAATAATAAATTACTTACATTAAAAGCACCAATTAATGGGCTATGCAAAACACCATTACCCCAGCTAGATTCAAAAGTAATATCTGCACCTTTAAAATGATAATGGATATTTATTGCTTTCATCCATTGGTGTGAACCTACTTTAAAATCCGCATTCATACTTACGGCAATAGCATCAGGTAGTTCAGTTAGCCATTGGTATCCAATTTCATCATCAGCATTAATCACTTTAATTTGGGTATCTAATTCAGTGAACAAGCGTTTCTTCGCCGCAGCATAATTTTCCATAGATTGATGATAATCTAGATGATCACGGGTTAAATTCGTGAAAATTGCCGCTTTAAAATGCAAGGCTTCTACACGATGCTGCGCCAAACCGTGTGATGAAACTTCAATAGAGGTAAAATCTGCACCTGCGTGTTTGAAAGTTGAAAGAGATGACTGAATTTCTACTGCTGAACCTGTCGTATTTTTAGCTTCTACAATTTGCCCCAAAAGTCCATTACCAATGGTTCCCATCACAGCCGCACGATGCCCCAATAATTCCGCCCATTGCGCTAATAATTGAGAAATAGTGGTTTTGCCATTTGTTCCTGTAACGCCAACAAGGGTTAAATTTTTAGAGGGCGAATCATAAAAAACATCAGCTAAGGACGAAAGATGACGTGCAAGTTGATAATATTTAACTACCGGCACATTCCTGATAAACGCCACAGTTAAATGCTCGCTAGATAATTCTGTCTCAGAAACCACCGCACTCGCACCAGAATGAAGAGCAGAATCAATAAATTGATTTCCATCCACCTGATGACCTTTTATCGCCACAAAAAGATCGCCAGCTTTAACCTTACGGCTATCTAACACCATATTATGGAGTTCTATATCATTCTTTAATTCAGGCAAATTAAAAAGTGCGGTGAGTTTTTTCATAATTTTTCCTTAATTCACTTTTTGATTCTTGTGTTCGCCAATATAAACAATTCGTTTTGCACTTTTCGTTGTTGTGTTTTCAGCTGCTTCAGCATCTTGCGGAATAGCATTTGCACGTAACGCATAGCCCATAATGTTAGAGAATACAGGGGCAGAAACCGCACCACCATAATATTCTCCTGCTTTTGGATCATTGATCAAAACCACTAATGCATAACGAGGATCACTAATTGGTGCAATACCCGCAGTAAATGCCACATATTTATTTACATAATGTCCATTTTCAATCTTACGTGCCGTACCTGTTTTTACGCCGACACGGTAGCCTTCCACCATTGCGCGTTTATTTTTAATTGCTACTTTCTCTAAAATTCCCACAATATCTTTAGTTATTTTTTCAGAGAAAACCCGTTTCCCAATAACTGGCGGATCAACTTTAGTGATAGAAAGCGGGCGATAAACACCGAAACTACCAAGGGTTGCATAGGCACGAGCAATTTGTAAAGGTGTCGCAGTAATACCATAACCATAAGCGACTGTTGCACGCTCAATATCTGCCCAGCGTTTACGATTTGCATTCAAAATCCCAACTTGTTCTCCGATCAAGCCTAAATCTGTCGGTTTACTTAAACCTGCATTTTGATAAGTTTCCATTAATGCGCTAGGTGGCATACGTAATGCAAGACGACTTACACCACGGTTACTAGAGTTCATTAAAATCTCGTCTAAAGTTTGCTGAGCACGTGGTGCAACGTCCACAATTTCTTTACCGCTTAATTTAAAGGACGTAGTATCAATAATTTCATCTCGTTTAACTACACCTCGTTGAAGTGCGGTTAAAACAACGAAAGGTTTTACCGTAGAACCTGGCTCAAAAGTATCGGTAATTGCACGGTTACGCATTAACTCTGATTTCACGCCGACACGGTTGTTTGGATTATAAGAGGGCGCAGTCGCCATAGCTAACACTTCCCCAGTACGAACATCAACTAACACCGCAGTACCAGATTCTGCATTATTCTCAGACACCGCCTTTTTAATCTCACGATACACCATAGATTGCAATTTTTCATCGATACTTAAGGTAACATCTTGTGCATCATATTTTTTCTCATCGGAGATATGTTCAACAATATTTCCTCGTTTATCTTTACGAACAGTACGTGAACCGTCTTTACCAACAAGCAGGGAATTAAAACTTTTCTCAATGCCTTCAATACCATTTCCATCAATATCCGTATAACCCACCACGTGTGCAGCTTCTTCTACACGAGGATAAAAACGGCGATGCTCTGTTTCTAAAATAATACCCTTAATTTTTAATTTACGAATATAGTTAGCTTTACTTAATTCAACTTGACGTGCTAAATACAAATAACCAGATTTAGAATTTTTCTCAATTTTTTTCACTAAATCATTTTTAGTCATACCTAATTCTTCGGCTAAAGCTGCAATTCGTTCTTTATCCGCAAGCGAATTTTCCTTCAACATCGTTTTTGGATCTGCCACAATCGCGCTCATCGGCACGCTTACAGATAAAAGCTGACCATTACGATCTAAAATAGAACCACGCACCGATAATACTTCATCTTTACGCAAAGAACGCTTATCCGCTTCATTTGATAACGTATCGGCATTAATAGATTGAACATAAGCTGCTCGTGCGACTAAAGCACACAGACCGAGTAAAATAAGAACCGTAGAAAGCATATAACGTCCACGCATAAAGCATTTTTCAAACACCTTTTGAGACTTGTTTTGCTTTACAGTTTCAGGTGCGGTCAATTTTCTAATTGTTTTTTTTGACTTACCTGATTTACGCGAGGAATTAAATTTCACCATTTTTTTACCTATTATTCTCTAATTTCAACTTCTTGCTCTGAAGAAACAACTTTCATTTTTAATGTACTAATCGCAATAGATTCTACACGCGTGCTATCCCCTTCCGTAGCTTCCTGCACTTGTAAATTACGGTATTCATTCTCAAGTGCTTGACGCTGTAAAATTAACATTCCATTTTCAGAAATTAATTGGCGAGTTTTATGGGTTATCCAAATCGTTCCCATTGCAGAAACTAAAATCCCTATTAACAGCAACACCACTAACTTATTTGAAGAAAATAAATCTTCGACTAAAATCTGCTGTAACGGATAACGAGGCTTATTATTTTCAGACATCGCTAAATTCTCTCTGCCACACGTAATATGGCACTTCTTGAACGAGGATTTGCTTGAATTTCTGCATCACTTGGCTGAATGGCTTTACCAATAATTCTTAATTTTTGATTACGCTGAATTTGATCTTCTCGCAATGGTAAACCTTTGGGAATATCCTCGCCCTTACTTTGTTTTTTCATAAAATGTTTCACCATTCTATCTTCTAAAGAATGGAAACTAATAATTGATAAACGACCTTCTGGTGCTAACATATCTAACGCAGAATTAAGCAGACTTTCTAATTCATCTAATTCCGAATTAATAAAAATACGAATAGCTTGGAAACTACGCGTCGCAGGATGTTTATGTTTATCTTTAAAAGGAACTGCCTGTGAAATAAGTTCCGCCAATTGACTGGTACGCGATAAAAATTCTGTGCTATTTTTTACCGCACTTTTATTGAAATCAACAATAGCAGTGGCAATACGTTTAGCGAAACGCTCTTCGCCAAAAGTTTTCAACACCCAAGTTAAATCCTCAATGGACACTTGTTTTAACCATTCTTCAGCAGATAAACCTTGAGTTGTATCCATACGCATATCAAGCGGGCCATCTTTCATAAAACTAAAACCACGTTCTGCTTCATCAAGCTGAGGGGAAGACACACCAAGATCAAGCAAAATACCGTCAATTTTGCCCACTAAATTTAATTTGTCACAAATTTCAGGAATATGCGAAAAGCTGTTATGTTCAATCTGAAAACGCGAGTCTTGGATTTTGTGTGCTTCTGCAATAGCACGAGGATCGCGATCTACAGCTATCAAACGACCATTAGAAGAAAGTTGAGAAAGGATAAACCGAGAATGCCCCCCACGCCCAAAAGTACCATCAATATAAATGCCATTCTCCTTCAATGCCAAGCCATTCACGGCTTCGTGAAGTAAAACTGTAATATGTTCAGATGAAGAAAAGGAATTTTCGCTATTCATAAATTTAAGATAAAAGTACTACATTATTTTCTATAATGAGAAATCATTTAACGCATCAGCAGCAAAATCTGTGCTGGAGCCAATTTCTATATCCTCTGCAATTTGAGTATGCCATTCTACATCGCTCCAAATTTCAAATTTATTAAGTTGCCCTACCAACATTAAACCTTTTTCTAATTTTGCGTGTTGGCGTAATGGCCCACTAAGCAAAATACGACCCTGAGCATCCATCTCACATTCAGTGGCATGGCCAAGCATTACTCGCTGCAAACGGCGTTGGGTAGGATCAAAGTTAGAAAGTGCGAGAAGTTTTTGTTCGATTTTTTCCCATTCATCAAGGGGATAAAGTAAAAGACAGGGTTGGCGAATATCTACAGTACAAACCATTTTCCCTTGGTTCTTTTCAAGAATTTCAGCGCGATAGCGAGTTGGAATCGCTACACGTCCCTTAGAATCTAAATTAACCGCCGTTGCACCACGAAACATATTACGCCTTAAAAATTGAACTTATTTTTAGAAAATCTCTAAAAATCTCCACAAAACACCACTTTTCTCCACTTCTGGCAAGTTTATAATTTGTTCGCTCAACTTGCAAGTAATTCCACATTAAAGCAACTGATTTTTATCAAAATAAAAAAGCCGTTTGAATAAACAATTCAAACGGCTTTTTTCATCAAATTTTATTGACTAATTATTTATATAAGCTTCTTCATCTCGCGTACCTAATGGTTTAAGCATTGTGAAGAACAATACGATACAAACGATGGTTGTTGCTAAACCAAGATACACAGAAAGCTGATAATCTAAGCCGAAACCAATTTTGTTGTAGAACAAATAAGTTGCACATACTGTTGTGATAAACCACGCAGGAAGAGACGCAACCCAGTGGAATTTATGATAACGATATAAATATCCCGCTGCAGTCCATAACATTACCATTGCTGTCATTTGGTTTGCCCAAGTGAAATAACGCCATAATACGCTGAAATCAATGGTTGAAATAAAATAACCTAATACAAACAACGGCACAGCAATTAATAAACGTTTAGGTAATGAACGTTGATCAACATTAAAAATTTCGGCTATCTGTAAACGCGCAGCACGGAATGCAGTATCGCCAGAAGTAATAGGAAGAACAATCACGCCTAATATGGCAAAAATACCACCAATAAAACCTAAGAAATGTAACGAACTATCATACACAACTTTAGATGGAGAACCTGCTGAAATTGCATCTTGTAACGCTTGTGGATTTTCATAGAATGCAAGACCAACCATACACCATACTAATGCAATTACCCCCTCAGTAATCATTGCACCGTAGAAAATGAAGCGACCTTCACTTTCATTTTCTGTACAACGCGCCATTAATGGAGTTTGCGTTGCGTGGAAACCTGATAATGCGCCACAAGAGATAGTTAAGAATAAAAGTGGCCAAATTGGAACATCACCTTTCACTTGGAAATTTTGTGTAAATTTCGCCCAAGTTAAACCCTCGCCATCAGCATTGATTGTACGGAAAAACTCAATTGGATCTGTTGCACTAAAATGTGAAACAACTAATCCGTATACCATACCAACTGACATAAAGAGTAATAACGCACCAAAGAGTGGATAAATTCGACCAATAATCTTATCAACTGGAAGTAAGGTTGCAAGAATATAATAAGCAAAAATAATTGCTGTCCACAGAGCAACCACTGTTGCTTTATCCATTCCCCATACTTTAATCCCACCAGCTTCAACAGAATGATGAACTGCCTCTGCATCACCAAGCACTAACGCACTTTGCGAAGCACCAAATACATCCATTGTAATGGTACCCATTAATTGAGCTGGGCTTGCCACAAACACAACACCGACAAGTAAAAGCAACACAAGTGCTAATGTATTGATAAAGACTTTAACGGGACGACCTAAAAACTTACCCGCCAAATATGGCATTGTTGCGCCACCGTGACGAATACTTAACATACCACAGAAATAATCGTGTACTGCGCCCGCAAAAATACAACCAATAACAATCCAAAGCATTGCAACAGGTCCATATAATGCACCAAGAATAGGGCCAAAAATAGGGCCTGTTCCCGCAATATTTAACAATTGAATTAGCCAAATTTTCGTTTTAGACATTGGCATATAGTCCACACCATCATTTACTTGGTAAGCAGGTGTTTGACGTTTTGGATTAATCACAAAAATTTTTTCGATAATTTTTCCATAAATAAAGTAACCGATAATCAACACGGCTACACAAAAGAAAAACCATAACATAGGAAGGCTCCTCAAAAAATAAAGTAAAAGTATTTATATGCCCTAAACAAGCGGCTGTATTCTATTTCAAATTACGTCAAATCAAAATTGAATTTAAAGATTTTTATAAGATTTGTGACTTGTATCACATTTGTAAAATCTAAAACATCCATTAAAATGCTAATAAATAAGTAATTGAATAGGTATAAAAGCAAATATGTCCTTAACAAGATGCCCTGAATGCAGAAAAAAGATTAGTGAAAATGCAGAAAATTGCCCTAATTGCGGCTTCTCTTTCAAACAAAAAGATCTAGAGATGTACAAACAAAGATTAGAAGCTCGACGCTTACATAATGAAGAAGTCAATCGTAAAAGCACAAAACTCCACATAATTTGGTTTTGCATCTTTGCTATTTTTATCGCAGTCACAAGCTGGATGGTAAATTAATCTATCAATGATAAATTTATTAAGGAGTTACTATTAACTCAAAAAGCTGATAAAAATTATAATTCTATTTATAACTTACAATGGCTTGATGAAAATACATCGAAAAAAAGATGCTTCTCTTGAAGAATGGTAGATAAAAATGCAAAATCTAATATAACCTCTTTTTTCGACAACCATCTTTATACCTGATGTGAACTTATCTATTGGTAATTTTGATCAATTCTTTGAGGAAAGAAAAATTATCTTAATTAAGAAATTAAGTGATTTATTAAGCTAATTTATAATCATATATCAAATGGTAGTCATTCTGGAATGTATAAAATCTTAAGAGAACTACCACTTTTATCTGATTATCGCAAGTTAAAATTCTAACTACTAATTTAGTATAAATTAAAAATATAATTTATCTTTATTAAAATATTTTTATAATAAATTTCATCTATTTTGTTATGAAAATGTATTACTTAATAATATTTCTGTAACCATTATCTATTGCCGCTAGGAGTAAATAAACAAAAATACACCGAATTTTTACCGCACTTTTATATCTTAATAAATAAAAAATCTGCACTCAAATTAGTTAAATATTTTCTTTAACTAATTCAAGAGCAGATTGAAGTGCGGTTATTTTTTATATTGAATTATAGATTAAAGTTTTGCTGAAAGCATGGTTTCCAATTTTTCTTGGTCAATAGCAAATTTACGAATACCCTCTGCTAATTTTTCAACAGCCATAGCATCGCTGTTATGTTGCCAGTAGAACTCAGCTTCTGTTAATGGTTGTGGTTTCGCTTTTACTTCGCCTTTGTATTCTAGTTTGCGTATAAGTGCGGTTGAATTTTCTTGTAATTCTTTCAGTAATGCTGGTGCAATGGTTAAGCGATCGCAACCTGCAAGTTCAGTAATTTCGCCTACATTACGGAAACTTGCGCCCATCACAACTGTATTGTAGCCATATTCTTTGTAGTAATTGTAGATTTTGGTGACAGAAATAACGCCTGGATCTTCTGCTGGCGCATATTCTTTTTTGTCGGAGTTTGCTTTGTACCAGTCTAAAATACGACCTACAAATGGAGAAATTAAGTAAACGCCTGCTTCTGCACAAGCACGAGCTTGAGCTTCAGAGAATAATAAGGTTAAGTTACAGTTAATGCCTTCTTTTTCAAGGATTTCTGCAGCTCGGATACCTTGCCATGTGGAAGCGATTTTAATCAAAATACGATCATTTGAGATGCCTGCTGCATTATAAAGTGCGATTAATTTACGCGCTTTTTCAACCGTTGCTTGTGTGTTGTAAGAAAGACGCGCATCCACTTCAGTAGAAATACGCCCTGGAACGATTTTTAAAATTTCTAAACCAATATTTACCGCTAATTTATCTTCTGCATCAATAAGTTGCTGTGCTTTATCATTGCTTTGAGCTTTTGCATAAGCAACCGCTTCATCAATTAATGGGGCGTATTGTGGTAATGCTGAAGCACTTAAAATTAAAGATGGGTTTGTTGTTGCATCTTGTGGTTGGTATTTTTTGATTGCATCAATATCGCCAGTATCAGCTACGACGACGGTCATATTACGAAGTGAATCTAACTGTGTTGTCATTGTATTCTCCTTGAATGGACTTGTTTAAATCTAATCAGGTTACGATAGCACAATTAGCATTAAAAGGGTAATTTATGTAGGAAAATATTTACAATAGGAAAAATCAATACATCCTAGATTCCCCCCTCTCATATCATCACTTTTAGCAATTTTTTTAGCGATTTATTAGACACAACTCACAAAACTCAATTTTTCTTCAAATAATTTCCTGACAAATCTTTACAAAAATGAATTTTTGAGCTAATAAGTAGAAGACTTTTTATAAAAATATCGCCTAATAACAAGGAGGTTCAAATGCAACACAAACTACTCTTCTCTGCAATCGCTCTTGCTCTTTCCTATTCTGTGCAAGCAGTTATAGTGCCTGAAGGAACACAATTAGATGAAAAACAACATATCGTCATCAATAACGGGGCTGAACCGCAAAGTTTTGACCCACACAAAACCGAAGGTGTGCCAGAATCTAACGTTGCTTATCAATTACTTGAAGGCTTAGTCACCTCAGACTCTGAAGGTAAACTTCAACCGGGTGCGGCTGAAAGCTGGGAAAATACACCTGACTTCAAAACCTGGACATTCCATTTACGTAAAGATGCTAAATGGTCAAACGGAGATCCTGTTACTGCACACGATTTCGTGTTTGCGTGGCGTCGTTTAGTGGATCCTGCAACTGCTGCACCTTATGCGAGTTACTTAAGTTATTTACAAGTTGAAAATGCGCAAGACATTATTGACGGTAAGAAAAAACCGGCTGAATTAGGCGTGGAAGCAAAAGATGATTACACCTTTGTGGTTCATGCAACCAATCCTGTGCCTTATGCAGTCAGTTTAACGACTCACCAATCCTTATTGCCATTACCACAAAAAGTAGTCGAAAAATTGGGTGATGCATGGGTGAAAAAAGAAAACTACGTGGGTAACGGTGCGTATAAGCTGGCTAACCACATCATTAACGAAAAAATCGAATTTGAACGTAACCCACTTTATTGGAACGATAAAGAAACCGTAATCAATAGTGCGACATTCCTCGCCATTGAAAACCCAAGTACCGATGTAGCACGTTATCGTGCGGGCGATTTAGACATGACCAGTTATGGTTTACCGCCAGAACAATTCGCTAAATTAAAAAAAGAATTGCTAGGCGAAGTATACGTTACTCGTACCCTAGGAACTTATTCTTATGAATTAAACAATAAGAAAGCACCTTTTGATAACGTGAATATTCGTAAAGCCTTGAACTTATCCCTTGATCGTAATGTGATCACCGATAAAGTATTGGGCCAAGGTCAAACACCAACCTATGTGTTTACCCCAACTTACATCGAAGAAGGTCATCTCATTCAACAACCTGCTTATTCAAAAGAACCGATGGCACAACGTAATGAAGAAGCCATTAAACTCTTAGAAGAAGCTGGTTACAGTAAAGCGAATCCGTTGAAATTCAGCATTCTTTATAATACCAATGAAAACCACAAAAAAGTGGCTATTGCTGCAGCTTCTATGTGGAAAGCTAACACCAAAGGTTTGATTGATGTGAAATTAGAAAACCAAGAGTGGAAAACTTACATTGATAGCCGTCGTGCAGGTCGTTACGATGTGGCGCGTGCTGGATGGCATGCGGATTACAACCAAGCAACAACATTCGGCAACTATTTCTTATCTAATTCTAGTAACAATACCGCGAAATATGCGAATCCAGAATATGATAAAGCGATGGCAGAATCTTACGCAGCAACTGATGCAGAAGGTCGTGCAAAAGCTTATGCGAAAGCCGAAGAAATTCTTGGAAAAGATTACGGTATCGTACCAATCTTTAACTATGTGAATCCACGCTTAGTGAAACCTTACGTAAAAGGTTATTCAGGCAAAGATCCACAAGATCATATTTACTTACGCAATCTTTATATTATTAAACATTAATTCGTTGCTCGTATTTAAGTGCGGTTAAAAATCGTCGTATTTTTTGACCGCACTTTTCGCCCATTTTGGTTGGAGTTGTTATGCTCAAGTTTATTTTTAAACGGCTGTTGGAAGCCTTACCGACGCTGTTTATTTTGATTACTTTTTCTTTCTTTTTGATGCGTCTTGCCCCTGGCAGCCCCTTCACTTCTGAACGCGCTTATCCGCCAGAAGTCATGGCTAATATCGAAGCGAAGTATCATTTAAATGAACCATTATATAAACAATATTTCCTTTATTTAGAAAATCTTTCCAAAGGAGATTTTGGTCCCTCTTTTAAATATAAAGACCAATCAGTCAATGATTTAATCGCGTCAGCTTTCCCTGTTTCCATAAAATTGGGAATGGTGGCCTTCGCCTTTGCAGTCGTGCTAGGAGTAACAGCAGGTACGCTCGCCGCTCTCAATCAAAATAGCCGTTGGGATTATATTTTGATGAGTTTCTCGATGCTTGGGGTCATTATGCCAAGCTTCGTATTTGCACCTGTTTTAGTGCTAATTTTCGCCATTTATCTAGGATGGCTGCCAGCTGGCGGTTGGAACGGCGGTACCGCCATGTACATGATCTTACCTGTAGCCTCCTTAACTATCGCTTATGTTGCAGGGATTGCGCGTATCATGCGTGGTTCGATGATTGAAGTGTTACATTCCAACTTTATTCGAACCGCCAAAGCTAAAGGACTTTCCATGTCGAGAATCATTTTAAAACATGCTTTGCGTCCCGCACTTTTACCCGTGATAACCTATTTAGGACCTGCTTTCGTAGGGATTATTACTGGCTCAATGGTCATCGAAAGCGTATTTGGTTTACCTGGCATGGGGTTATTATTTGTAAACGGCGCATTGAACCGCGATTACTCTTTAGTTTTGAGCCTCACCATTTTAGTGGGGGCATTAACCATTTTATTTAATGCGATTGTGGATATTTTATACGCCATCATCGATCCAAAAATTCGTTATTAAGGATAAGTTATGACAGATTATCGTACTCAGCCGATTAATCAGAAAAATGCGGATTTTGTGGAACAAGTGGCTGACCGTATTGAAGAAATGCAACTGGAAGGCCGCAGCCTATGGCAAGATGCGAAACGCCGTTTTTTCCGCAACAAAGCGGCCGTTGTCAGTCTGATTATTTTGGCGTTTATTATTATATTTATCACCGTAGCGCCTTGGTTCTTCCCATTTACCTATGAAGATACCGATTGGAATATGATGAGCGCCGCACCAACAATGGAAGGCTATCACTTCTTCGGTACCGATGCCTCAGGTCGAGACTTGTTGGTACGTACTGCTATCGGTGGACGTATTTCATTATTGGTCGGTATTGCTGGTGCTTTCATTTCCGTGACTATCGGCACAATTTATGGGGCTATTTCCGGTTATGTAGGCGGTAAAACAGATATGCTGATGATGCGCTTTTTGGAAATTCTTAGCTCATTTCCATTTATGTTTTTCGTGATTTTGTTGGTGACCCTTTTTGGCCAAAACATTTTCTTAATTTTTATCGCTATCGGGGCCATTGCCTGGCTTGGTCTTGCACGTATTGTACGCGGACAAACCCTCAGCCTAAAAAATAAAGAATTCGTCGAAGCCGCCATCGTTTGTGGCGTACCTCGTCGCCAAATCATTTTGAAACACATTATTCCGAATGTATTAGGCTTAGTGGCAGTTTATGCCTCGCTTGAAGTGCCTGGGCTCATTCTATTTGAATCATTCTTAAGCTTCTTAGGATTAGGTACACAAGAGCCGATGAGTAGTTGGGGCGCACTCTTAAGTGATGGTGCTGCACAAATGGAAGTGTCGCCTTGGTTATTAATTTTCCCGGCATTTTTCCTTTGCCTTACCCTATTTTGTTTTAACTTTATCGGTGACGGGTTGCGTGATGCGCTCGATCCGAAAGATAGATAGGAGCGAATAATGAATCCTTTATTAGATGTAAAAAATCTCTACGTTCGCTTCAAAACACCAGATGGCGTCGTTACAGCAGTGAATGACTTAAACTTCACGCTGAATGCAGGAAGCACGCTGGGCATTGTAGGCGAAAGTGGATCAGGCAAGTCACAAACAGCCTTTGCTTTAATGGGTTTATTGGCAGCCAACGGTGAAGTGGAAGGCTCTGCCATTTTTGAAGGGAAAGAATTAGTTAATTTACCGAATGCTGAATTGAATAAAATCCGCGCCGAGCAAATTTCCATGATTTTCCAAGATCCAATGACGTCACTCAACCCATACATGAAAATCGGTGAACAACTCATGGAAGTGCTGCAATTGCACAAGGGCTATGATAAACAAACTGCCTTTGCCGAATCCGTGAAAATGTTAGACGCAGTTAAAATGCCAGAAGCTAAAAAACGCATGGGCATGTATCCGCACGAGTTTTCTGGCGGTATGCGTCAACGGGTGATGATTGCGATGGCCCTATTATGCCGTCCCAAACTACTCATTGCAGATGAACCAACAACCGCTTTGGATGTGACCGTTCAAGCACAAATCATGACCTTGTTAAATGAGTTAAAACACGAATTTAATACTGCGATTATTATGATTACCCATGATCTTGGGGTAGTGGCTGGTATCTGCGATCAAGTCATGGTGATGTATGCTGGACGAACCATGGAATACGGCACAGCGGAACAAATTTTCTATCATCCAACCCATCCCTATTCCATAGGCTTAATGGATGCGATTCCTCGCTTAGACGGCAATGAAGAACACTTGGTCACCATTCCTGGCAATCCACCGAATTTATTGCATTTGCCAAAAGGTTGTCCATTCTCACCTCGTTGCCAATTTGCTACCGAACAATGCCAAATTGCGCCAAAACTGACTACATTTAATCACGGTCAATTACGTAATTGTTGGTTATCAGCGGAGAAATTTAACCTATGACAGTCTCAAACAACAAAGAATTACTCCTTGAAGTCAATCACTTAGGCGTCAGTTTTAAAATTAAAAATGATAAATCCCTTTTCTTCGCCAAACCGCAAACCTTAAAAGCGGTGAAGGATGTGTCTTTTAAACTTTACGCAGGTGAAACTCTCGGCGTAGTAGGTGAATCTGGTTGTGGTAAATCCACACTTGCACGCGCTATTATCGGTTTAGTCGAAGCGAGTGAAGGGGAAATCTTGTGGCTTGGTAAACATTTACGAAAACAATCAGCGAAACAATGGAAAGAAACGCGTAAAGATATTCAAATGATTTTCCAAGATCCGCTCGCCTCTCTCAATCCGCGAATGAATATTGGCGAAATCATTGCTGAGCCATTAAAGATCTACCAACCGCACTTAAGTGCCGCCGAAGTGAAAGAAAAAGTGCAAGCTATGATGTTGAAAGTTGGGCTTTTACCGAACTTGATTAACCGCTACCCACATGAATTTTCTGGTGGTCAATGTCAGCGTATCGGTATTGCTCGTGCGTTAATCATTGAGCCCAAAATGATCATTTGTGATGAGCCCGTTTCAGCGTTAGATGTGTCGATTCAGGCTCAAGTGGTGAATTTATTGAAATCCCTGCAAAAAGAAATGGGGCTTTCCTTAATTTTTATCGCCCATGATTTAGCGGTGGTAAAACATATTTCTGACCGCGTATTAGTGATGTATTTAGGCAATGCAATGGAATTAGGCAGCGATGTGGAAGTATATAACGATACCAAACATCCTTATACCAAAGCCTTAATGTCTGCTGTTCCGATCCCCGATCCAAAATTGGAACGCAATAAATCCATCGAATTACTTGAAGGTGATTTGCCTTCGCCAATTAATCCACCGTCTGGTTGCGTATTTCGTACTCGCTGTCTAAAGGCTGATGAGAATTGTGCGAAACAAAAACCACCTTTCACCAGCCAAAACAACAGCCATTTTGTGGCTTGCTTGAAAGTCTTATAAAACAAAAAGTGCGGTTAAAATTCACCGCACTTTTTACTTTTACAATCCTAACTTTTCTTCAATTACCTTAGCCAAATCATCTAGCATCGCATAACGTTTACGATACATGGAACGTTTTTTACTTGGAATATCATCCAGATTTCTATCCATTTCTAAAGGCAATTCCCAGTAATCTTTTAATTCTCCGCCTGATTCGCCAAAAATTGCATCATAGTCCACTGTGTATTGTTTACTTTGAATGAAGCGAGATTTATTTTGGTATTTTTGCGGAATGCCAAGCAATTTATCGTAGTCTAGTATTTTTGTGAGTGATTTCATGGTTTCAACCATTAAATAGGCAGGGCGTAAACCGTGGCATAATTTGGTTAGTTGTTTCACCATTTCCTTTGAGCCTTCAAAATTTGGCCCTTGTACAACAGCAATAAGCAACGCATCGCCTAATTTGGCAAAAGTAAGCAAATAAACTAATTCATTTCTTGGTTTATGCCATAGCTCCAATACCCAATACCCCTCCATCGGTTGATGGGTTGTCATGCTTAATGTCATTTCAAAATCAGGAATGACTTCGCCAAAACTTAGAGGTTTTTCCCATAACGGCGTAGAAAGTGCAGTAAGTTTTTCGGGTAAAAATAAAAGATTCTCACAAACGGCATGAAAACGTTGTGATGCGTTAAAACGCTTATCTAAAAAACGACAAGCAACAGGATAACTATAATCCAAGTGCGTATTAAAAATATCGACGAGAAAAGGATGTTGATTGATAAATTGTTCAAAGCGACGAATTGAACCACGATTTAAAAAGCTACGTAAGTTATAACGCCAATGTTTTGGTGCATCAAAACGCCCTGGTCGATATGGATAAATATCCTTAGATTGAGGCCATTGGTAAGTTGTTTTTGTTGTCATCTGGATTGCCATTAATTGATTATAATTTCAGAGAGAATTTTGACATAATTTCAGGAAATTTTCCATTTATGCTATTCTAAACACAATTTTTAAAAGGAATACTTATGTCTGAAATTAAACTTAATTACCACAAAACCCACTTTTTAACGAGCGCGCCGAATATTCGTTCCATTCCTGAAGATACGGGCATTGAAATTGCGTTTGCGGGTCGTTCAAATGCAGGAAAATCGACCGCACTTAATGCACTAACCAATCAAAAAAATTTAGCGCGCACCTCAAAAACACCGGGGCGCACGCAATTGATTAACTTATTTGAAGTGGAACCAAATTATAAATTGGTGGATTTACCAGGCTATGGTTATGCTGCCGTGCCAGAGCAAATGAAAATCCAATGGCAAAAATCCTTGGGCGAATATTTGCAAAAACGAGAATGTTTGTCGGGATTGGTTGTGTTGATGGATATTCGCCATCCGCTTAAGGATCTTGACCAACAAATGATTGAATGGGCGGTTTCAGCAGATTTACCGATACTTTTATTGCTTACTAAAGCCGATAAATTGAGCCAAAGTGCACGTAGTAAACAAGTAAAAATGGTGCGTGAAGCAATTCTTCCATTTCAAGGCGATATACAAGTTGAGGCTTTTTCTGCACAAAATAAAATTGGTATTGATAAATTGGCGGCGAAATTAGATTTTTGGTTTTCGCCACTTTTTGCGAAATAAAATATGAATTTTGCGATCTAGATCGCAAAAAAAGCACGGAATGAATGATTTCATTACGTGCTTTTTTTATAGTGCAAAAACTATCTTCATTTTTACCGCACTTTAAGGATTATCATGTCCCTTGCTATTGTTTACAGCCGTGCTTCTATGGGTGTGCAAGCACCGCTAGTCACCATTGAGGTGCATTTAAGCAACGGAAAACCAGGATTTACACTTGTTGGTTTGCCAGAAAAAACCGTGAAAGAGGCACAAGATCGGGTGCGTAGTGCGTTGATGAATGCACAATTTAAATACCCAGCCAAGCGTATCACAGTGAATCTCGCCCCTGCGGATTTACCGAAAGAAGGCGGAAGATTTGATTTGCCTATTGCTATCGGGATTTTAGCTGCATCAGATCAGCTTGATGCAAGCCGTTTAAAGCAATTTGAATTTGTGGCAGAGCTTGCGCTGACGGGCCAATTGCGTGGCGTACATGGTGTGATTCCCGCTATTCTTGCAGCGCAAAAGTCAAAGCGAGAGTTAATTATCGCGAAACAAAATGCTAATGAAGCCTCGCTCGTGTCTGATCAAAATACTTATTTTGCTCAAACGCTTTTAGATGTAGTGCAATTTCTCAATGGTCAGGAAAAATTACCCCTCGCCACTGAAATTGTGAAAGAAAGTGCGGTAAATTTTTCAGGTAAAAATACGTTAGATTTAACGGATATTATCGGACAACAGCACGCTAAACGAGCATTGACCATTGCCGCAGCAGGGCAGCATAATTTGCTCTTTCTTGGCCCACCGGGTACAGGGAAAACCATGTTAGCCAGCCGTTTGACAGGGCTTTTACCTGAAATGACAGATTTAGAAGCGATAGAAACAGCATCTGTAACGAGTTTAGTTCAAAACGAGTTAAATTTTCATAATTGGAAGCAACGTCCTTTTCGCGCACCACACCATAGTGCATCAATGCCGGCTTTAGTTGGTGGCGGAACGATCCCTAAACCTGGCGAAATATCCTTAGCAACAAATGGGGTGCTTTTTCTTGATGAACTTCCAGAATTTGAGCGAAAAGTGTTAGATGCACTACGCCAGCCTTTGGAAAGTGGTGAGATTATTATTTCTCGTGCCAATGCAAAAATTCAATTCCCAGCTCGTTTTCAATTAGTGGCAGCGATGAATCCAAGCCCTACAGGCCATTATACTGGGACACATAACCGCACTTCACCACAGCAAATTATGCGTTATTTGAATCGACTTTCAGGGCCATTTTTAGATCGTTTTGATTTATCTATTGAAGTGCCTTTACTGCCACAAGGTAGCTTGCAAAATACGGGCGATCGTGGCGAAACCAGCGTGCAAGTTCGTGAAAAAGTGTTAAAAGTACGTGAGATTCAAATGGAAAGAGCGGGGAAAATCAACGCTTATTTGAACAGTAAAGAGATTGAGCGTGATTGCAAGTTAAATGATAAAGATGCCTTTTTCCTTGAAAAAGCACTGAATAAACTTGGGCTTTCTGTACGGGCTTATCATCGTATTTTGAAAGTTTCTCGAACCATTGCCGATCTACAAGGAGAACAACAAATTTCTCAACCGCACTTGGCGGAGGCCTTGGGCTATCGAGCAATGGATCGTTTGCTGCAGAAATTGTCGAATATGTAAAAACGCGTGGAAAGAATACCACGCGTGAAAGGATTAGTAAGTGCTTTGAGTGTCTTGCGTACCGCTAATAATTGCAATGCCAGCGCTTGCACCAATGCGAGTCGCACCCGCCTTAATCATTGCAAGTGCAGTTTCAGTATCACGCACACCACCTGATGCTTTAACACCAATATTGCCGACCGTTTGTTTCATCAATGCAACATCTTCTACAGTTGCGCCGCCTTTATTGAAACCCGTTGATGTTTTAACAAAAGCTACACCGATTTCTTTACAAATTTCGCAGGCTTTCACTATTTCATCTTTAGTGAGCAAACAAGTTTCTAAAATTACTTTTAATGGCGTGCCATTACAAGCATTAAATACAGCTTGAATATCTTGTTTTACTGCATCCCATTTTTGCGATTTTATCCAACCTACATTAATTACCATATCAATCTCATTTGCACCCGCTTTAATAGCTTCTTGCGTTTCAAATGCTTTGACAGAGGTTAAATTCGCCCCCAAAGGGAAGCCAACTACGGTACAAATTTTTACATTTGAGCCAGCAAGTTTTTCTTTAGCGAGTGGAATATAACCAGAATTGATACATACAGAATAAAATCCATGTTCAATCGCTTCATTACAGAGTGTCGAAATATCTTGTTCATTTTTTTCTGCGGTAAGTGCGGTGTGGTCGATATATTGAGCAAGTTGATTTGATGTCATTATTTTCCTCCTTTTATTTATGTTTTACCTATTGTAGCAAAAATTCTTTATTTTTGACTATGGTTGTACGCTCAATTACAATCATCTCAACAAGATAAGGAATAAATAAAATGAAGATTAAAAAATTACTCAAGAATGGATTATCCCTCTTTTTAACTTTTATTGTGATAACTAGCATACTGGATTTTGTTCGTCGCCCTGTAGTGCCAAAGGAAATAAATAAAATCACGTTACAAGATCTTCAAGGGAGTACGTTCTCTCTTGATAGTCTTGATCAAAACAAACCCACATTACTTTATTTTTGGGGAACTTGGTGTGGTTATTGTCGTTATACTTCGCCAGCAATTAATTCTTTAGCAAACGAAGGCTATCAAGTTGTATCGGTGGCATTACGCTCAGGCAATGAGGCGGACGTAAATGATTATTTAAGTAAGCATGACTACCACTTCACTACGGTTAATGATCCTAAAGGGGAATTTGCAGAACGATGGCAAATTAATGTGACACCCACAATTGTGTTGTTGAGTAAAGGCAAAATGGATCTTGTTACGACAGGCCTTACGAGTTATTGGGGATTAAAAGTGCGGTTGTTTTTCGCAGAGTTTTTTGGCTAAGCGGTAGAAAATCTATTACAATACGCAAACTTATTTTAAAGAGGACAGAATTATGATTATTGTAACAGGCGGCGCTGGTTTTATTGGCAGTAATATTGTCAAAGCATTGAATGATTTAGGGCGCAAAGATATTTTAGTGGTGGATAACTTAAAAGATGGCACGAAATTTGCAAATTTAGTTGATTTAGACATCGCAGATTATTGCGATAAAGAAGATTTCATTGCTTCTATTATTGCGGGCGATGAATTTGGCGATATTGATGCGGTATTCCACGAGGGGGCATGTTCTGCGACTACGGAATGGGATGGTAAATACATTATGCACAACAACTACGAATATTCTAAAGAGTTGTTGCATTATTGCCTTGACCGTGAAATTCCTTTTTTCTATGCCTCAAGCGCAGCAACTTATGGAGACACCAAAGTATTCCGTGAAGAACGTGAATTTGAAGGCCCATTAAATGTGTATGGCTATTCTAAATTCTTGTTCGATCAATATGTGCGTAACATTTTGCCAGAAGCAAAATCGCCAGTATGTGGTTTCCGTTATTTCAATGTTTACGGGCCGCGTGAAAATCATAAAGGTTCAATGGCGAGTGTGGCATTCCACTTGAATAACCAAATCTTAAAAGGCGAAAATCCAAAATTATTTGCAGGCAGCGAAGGATTCCGCCGTGATTTTGTTTATGTAGGCGATGTGGCTGCAGTGAATATTTGGTGTTGGCAAAATGGTATTTCGGGTATTTACAACCTTGGTACAGGAAATGCAGAAAGTTTCCGTGCGGTGGCTGATGCGGTAGTGAAATTCCACGGAAAAGGCGAGATTGAAACCATTCCATTCCCAGAGCATTTGAAATCTCGTTATCAAGAATATACTCAAGCAGATTTAACTAAACTTCGCTCAACAGGCTACGATAAACCATTCAAAACAGTCGCGGAAGGCGTGACTGAATATATGGCGTGGTTGAATAGAAAATAAATTATTAATGTAGTAAATCCCCTATAGCTTATCGGCATAGGGGATTTTATTTAATATAATTGTGATAAATGTATTAAATAACGCTCATAAGCACTTTGATAATTTTTCACCTGTGATAAGTTGGGATAAGCTTTTGAGTTTTCATCTAAGTGAATGAAGGTTTCGCATAAAAATTCCAGTTCTCCTTCTCCATTTGCCCACATAGCTTGAATTGCTCCTCCTAATGCAGCAGCTTCTTCTTCCTGCAAACATACCACTTCAGAATTCATCACATCAGCAATCATTTGCCGCCAAAATGAGCTTTTCGCGCCACCTCCAATTAGGCGAATTTGTGAGGTTTCGAGGCCAGCTTGACGAAATAAATCTAAGCCATAGCGAAGCGTAAAAGTAGCACTTTCCATCATTGCTCGACAAAGATTTTCTCGTGTGAAATTACTTGAATCTAATCCTAAAATGCTCGCTTTTGCATTGGGTAAAGGTGGAACTCTTTCACCATTAAAGAATGGCAAAATAGTGATGCCATTCGCGCCAATAGGTGCTTGTTGAGCAAGTTGATTTAATTCTTCAATATCAATATTGAGCAAATTCATTAGCTGTTTATTTGAGGAGGTTATATTCATTACACAAACCAGTGGTAACCAGCCATTATTACTTGAACAAAAATTTGCGATCATTGGTGGTAAATTAAGCAATGGCTTTTGCGTATAAGCATACAAGGTACCAGAAGTACCGAGACTCATCGTAGCAATCCCTTCTCGAATATTTCCTGTACCAATTGCTCCCATCATATTATCGCCTCCACCTGTGGAGACGATGACATTCTCATTAAAACCAAATAAAGTCGCAATTTCAGGTTTAATCACACCGATTTTTTGTTCAGCAGAAAGTAATTTTGGTAACACTTCATCCATATTTAATTCTGGTGCAAGATATTTGAAGACTTCTCTTTTCCATTCTCTTTTCACAACATCGAAATAACCACTACCAGAAGCATCACCAAATTCAGTGCAGAATTTTCCTGTTAGCCAATAATTTAGATAATCGTGTGGCAGCATGATTTTGCGAATATTGGCAAATTTGTCAGGATAATTTTGACGAAACCAACTTAGTTTTGAAGCTGTGTAACCAGTTTGGCAAATGATGCCTAATTTTTCAAATACGGCTGTTTGTCCGCCTAATTTTTCGATCAGTATATCATTTTCCGTAGCGGTTTCTGTATCACACCAAAGCTTAGCCTTATATAGAGGACGATCGTTTTTATCTAACATTACCAGTCCATGTTGTTGTCCTGAAATGCCTATTCCCTTCACTAAATTAGGTGAAAAGTGCGGTGAATTTTTTGCTTGTTTCAATGCAATTTGTAATGCTTGTTGTAATGCCTCAATCCACCAATTTGGTTGTTGTTCACGTCTTCCATTGGATTGTGTAATTAATTCATGTTTTGCGTAACCAACTCCAATCACTTTTTTTTGGACAGAATCAAGCACTATTGCCTTTGTTCCTTGTGTGCCACAATCAATTCCTATATACATAATGTCTCCTAAAATAAAAAAGTGCGGTGAAATACAACCGCACTTTTGCTTCATTTTTAGCTATAAATAACTTGGTTTACCAAATTTTCCAAATATTCTTGCTGACCTGAAACTGGTTTTGGTGCTAAATCTTTTTGTTGGACAAGTTGCGCAAGTGTTTCAAGTGAAGTTTTACCTTGCAAAATATGCTGACCAAGTTCACTATTCCAACCTGCATAGCGTGCATTAACAATTTTTTGTAAGGTTTTCTCTTGTAACATTTTTGCTGCACGTTTTAAGGATAATGCCAATACATCAATTGCACCGATATGAGCGTAAAATAAATCATAAGGATCAATACTTTGTCGGCGAATTTTCGCATCAAAATTAAAGCCTCCAGTAGTAAAACCGCCATGTTTTAAAATTTCATACATAACTAACGTATTTTCTTCAACACTATTTGGGAATTGGTCGGTATCCCAGCCTAATTGTGGATCGCCACGATTAGCATCAATTGAGCCAAAAATATCTAATGCACAAGCTGTTGCAATTTCATGTTGAAAGGTATGGCCAGCAAGCGTCGCGTGGTTAGCTTCAATATTAACTTTAATTTCTTTTTCTAAACCAAATTGTTTTAGGAAACCATACACTGTTGCCACATCATAATCATATTGATGTTTAGTTGGTTCTTGCGGTTTTGGCTCAATTAATAATGTACCTTTAAACCCAATTTTATGCTTATGTTCTACCACCATTTGCATAAAACGACCAATTTGTTCACGTTCACGTTTCAAATCGGTATTCAATAAAGTTTCATACCCCTCACGTCCACCCCATAATACGTAATTTTCTCCACCTAAACGTTGAGTGGCATTCATCGCATTAAACACTTGTGTTGCAGCCCAAGCAAAAACCTCAGGATTAGGATTGGTTGCTGCACCAGACATATAACGAGGATTAGTAAAACAATTTGCAGTTCCCCATAAGAGTTTTACACCCGTTTCTACTTGTTTGCGTTCTAAAATATCAACAATATGATGAAAATTTTGTACATATTCCCGCACTGAATTACCTTCAGGTGCAATATCAACATCATGAAAACAATAATAAGGCACGCCTAACTTATTCAAAAACTCAAAAGCAATATCGGCTTTTTGTTCTGCGCCAGCAAGCACATTTGGATTTTTCTGCCAACTTCGCTCCAAAGAACCTAGCCCAAACATATCATTCCCATTCCAGCAAAAGGTATGCCAATAACACACCGCCAAGCGTAAATGTTCAGCCATAGTTTTACCTAAAATTACTTGATTAGCATCATAATGTTTGAAAGCAAAAGGATTTGTGGATTTTTCTCCCTCAAAGGAGATTTTTTCAATTTTATCGAAATAGGTTGTCATAACATTTTCCTCTCTAGGTGATGAAATTTTTCGCATTTTTGTGAAAAACTAACTTTTCATCAATTATGTTATTTAATTTTTCTATGTTGATTATTTGCAACTGTGGCGTGGATCACAGTTGTGAAAAAACGTAATAGATAAAGTAGTTTTAGTAATTTTAATTCTTTTCTTCTTTGACTAAAGTAAATTTGCCTTATACATCAGGAGGAATAATGAATAATTTTTATAATTTTGATGTGATTATTGATCGTCTAAATACATTTAGTGCTAAATGGAATGTAGATAATGATATTATTCCAATGTCTGTTGCGGATATGGATATTCCAGCCCCTCAGATAATGATAGATGAATTAGAAAAATTTAATCGTTTAGGAATTTATGGTTATACTGAATTACCAGCCGACTATTACAAGATAATCAGTGATTATATTTTCGAACAATATCATTATTCTGTTCTCTCTGAAAAAATTGTATTTTGCCCAAGAATAATCCAAGCCGTATCTATTTATATACGAGCATTTACAAAAGAAAATGATGGAATATGTATTCTATCACCTTCATATAGTCCAATATTAAACACGATAAAATTAAATGACAGAAAATTATATCAATGTCCTTTGGTTTATGAAAATAGAAAGTATCATATTGATTTTCATTTATTAGAGGAATGTTTTAAACATTCTAAAGTATTTGTTTTAATTTCTCCTCATAATCCAACTGGAACGATTTGGAATAAAGAAGTCCTTATTAAAATTATAAACTTAGCTAAAAAACATAATGTATTTATCATTTCCGATGATGTCCACGCAGACTTTACACTAACAAATGACTCCCACTATTTAATATCATCATTAGATGAATGGGTAGCAAATCACTCAATGATCTGTTTATCCCCAGCAAAAACTTTTAATATTCCTGGATTGGAAATAGCTAACCTAATTATTGAGAATAAAGAAATTCGAGAAAAATTTATAAAAGAAATGATGGCATTAGGTATACATAATCCAAATTATTTCTCTATACCAGCTATTATTTCGTTATATAAATATTGTACTGATTGGGTAATCTATCTAAAAGAATACATAAAGAATAATAAGAAGATAGTAAAAGAATTTTTCAATGAGTATATTCCATTATTAGATATTACTGAAAGTGATGGAACTTATTTACTTTGGATAAACTATAAAAAGCTAAGTATAAATGAAAATGAATTAGCTTATTGGATTAATAATTTATCAAGAGTAAAAGTATCTTTGGGGAGTGAATTTGGCAAAGAGGGAGATGGTTTCTTTCGTATGAATGTCGCTATGCCTAGAAAAAAATTATTAGAAGCATTGAATCGAATCAAAAATGGGTTTTGTTTATTAAACAATAGGGAGATTTAATATGAAAACCACTCATCGCACAAGAATGCCAACAACATTAGAAGCTTTTTCACCAATCATTGTGATGCTATTACTGTTAGGGCTTGGGTATGCTTTATTTGATTTGCCAGCAGAGCCATTAATGATTATTTCAACGGTATTTGCTGGTTTTTTAGTTATTAAATTAGGTCATTGCTATTTAGATATTTTAGACGCCATTTCAGAAAAAATAGCTAAAACAATGCCTGCGCTATTAATTTTAATTACTGTAGGATTATTAATTGGAACTTGGATTAGTGGAGGAACAATTCCTATGATGATCTACTACGGACTAAAAGCAATATCACCAGAATATCTTTATGTGACAGCCTTATTCCTTACTGCTATTGTTTCCATTTGTACTGGAACCTCTTGGGGGTCAGCAGGGACTGTCGGTGTGGCATTTATGGGAGTTGCGATTGGATTAGACGCCAATTTGGCTGCTACGGCAGGTGCTGTGGTCGCTGGTGCGTATTTTGGAGATAAATTATCGCCATTATCTGATACAACCAATATTGCATCCGCAGCTGCTGGCGTAGATTTATATGAGCATATAGTTCACTTACTTTATACAACATTACCATCTTTTATTCTTTCGGCTACTGTCTATGTGGTATATGGTTTAAACTACGATTTTTCTAATGTAGCGACTCCAGAAAAAGTAAATACAATGATTCATGAGTTAGAGCAAGTTTATCATTTTAACTTTCTATTACTTATTCCAGTCGCTATTGTATTATGGGGATCTATTACTAAGAAACCGACTATTCCAGTGATGTTATTATCAGCATTTATCGCAATTATTAATGCTATCTTAATTCAAAAATTCTCTCTATCTGATGTGATTAATAGCGCAGTTAATGGATTTGATACCTCAATGATTCACCATACTTCAGTTAGCTCTGATTTAAGTCGTTTGTTGAATCGTGGTGGAATGAACTCAATGATGGGAACACTATTAATTTGTTTCTGTGCATTATCATTTGCAGGTGTATTACAATTGAGCGGTGCATTAACCGTGATTATTCAAAAATTACTCACCTTTGTTCATTCAACTCTTTCTTTGATTATTACAACGATTCTTTGCGGTCTAACAATGATTGGGGTTACTTGTAATGGGCAAATTTCTATTCTAATTCCAGGAGAAATGCTTAAAAATGCGTATGTAGAAAAAGGATTACATCCAAAAAATCTAAGTCGAACAGCAGAAGACTCCGCAACAATTATTGAACCTATTTTGCCATGGACTGCCGCAGGTGCATATATGGCAGGCACATTAGGTGTTGCAACATTGTCTTATTTACCTTGGGCAATTTTATGTTGGAGCGGTATTATCTTTGCTATTATTTATGGTGCAAGTGGAATAGGTATTGCGAAGCTAAAAAAATAAATGTGGTATTGGATATAAAAATGGCCAGTTATTCTGGCTATTTTTATCTTGAAGCTAAATATCTTTTCTATTATAACTTAAATAGCAATTTCCCATAGATAAGGATATAAAATGACGGAACAATACTACAAAATTGCCCTCTTATTTAATGCAAACAAAGTATATGATCGGCAGGTGGTGGAGGGTATTGGACAATATATTCAGGCATCGCAATGTATGTGGGATATTTTTGTAGAAGATGAATTTATCTATCATACTGATACTATTAATCAACTTTCTATTGATGGCATTATTGCAGACTTTGATGATCCAAAAACTGTTGAATTATTGCAACACACTCTTATTCCTACTATAGCAGTTGGTGGATCTTATAAACAAGCTGATTTTTATCCGCACTTTCCTTATGTAGCAACAGATAATATGGCATTGGTTGAAATGGCTTTATCTCATTTACAGGAGAAAGGACTGTCACAGTTTGCATTTTATGGTTTGCAAGTAAATACTCATAAGCATTGGTCTATAGAACGAAGAGATGCTTTTGTAGAGTTGATGGAGAAAAATCATTACCCTATTTACCTATATGAGGGTGTGCAGGTTCATGCTCAAAATTGGTTGGAAGAGCAACAAAAGCTAATTGTCTGGTTAAAATCTCTTCCTTCTCATACTGGTATTATTGCTGTTACGGATGCGCGTGCTCGTCATTTATTGCAGGCTTGTGAATACAGTAAAATTGCTGTACCTGAAGAGCTTTGTGTGGTTGGTATTGATAATGAAGAATTGATCCAATATTTATCGCGTATGTCCCTTTCCTCCGTAGAACAAGGCACGAGAGAGATTGGTTATCAAGCTGCGAAATTATTACACAAATTACTCAATGGTCAAAAAGTTTCACATACCCCTATTTTAATTCCACCGATTACCGTTCACTCTCGAAATTCTACAGATTATCGATCATTAACAGATCCGCTTGTCATTCAAGCAATGCATTATATTCGTCATCGTGCCTGTCATCGAATTAAAGTAGAACAAGTTTTAGATCATCTTGAAACCTCACGTTCTAATCTTGAACAACGTTTTAAGAATGAAATGAATAAAACAATTCACCAAGTCATCCACGAAGAAAAAATTTCCCGAGCAAAGAATTTATTACAACAAACAGATATTTCTATTCAAGAAATTGCTGAGATTTGCGGCTATCCATCAATTCAATATTTTTACTCTGTTTTTAAGAAAGAATTTGAAATGACTCCTAAAGAGTTTCGACTAAATTGTTAAAGGAGCATATTTTTATTCAACTCTGTGCCATAATAACAAGTATTTTTGACCGCACTTTTATCTGAAAGACAGAAAATGAATATTCTAATTATTGGCCCATCTTGGGTTGGCGATATGATGATGTCGCACAGTTTGTACCAGCAACTGAAAATTCAATATCCAAACTGCAATATTGATGTGATGGCACCGAATTGGTGTAAGCCTTTGCTTGCGCGTATGCCAGAAGTGCGTAAGGCGATTGAAATGCCATTAGGGCACGGAGCCTTTGAATTGGGAACGCGTTATCGTTTAGGTAAGGCATTGCGCAATCAATATGATATGGCGATCGTATTACCAAACTCCTTGAAGTCAGCTTTTATTCCCGCTTTTGCAAAAATTGCGGTGCGTCGTGGCTGGAAAGGGGAAAGCCGTTATTTCTTGCTTAACGATTTACGCAATAATAAACGTGATTATCCTATGATGGTGCAACGTTATGTCGCGTTAGCTTTTGAGCAAAATGCGGTACCGAAAGCGGCTGATATTCCTGTTCTAAAACCTTATTTAACCGTTGATCCCACTCAACAAGCTGAAACCTTAAAAAACTTTAAAAAACAAACCGCACTTTTAGGCGAGCGTCCAATTATTGGTTTTTGTCCTGGTGCGGAATTTGGCCCGGCAAAACGTTGGCCACATTATCATTATGCAAAATTAGCAGAAATGTTAATTACCCAAGGCTATGCTGTGGCGCTATTTGGTTCAGCTAAAGATGAACCAGTGGGAGAAGAAATTCGTCAAGCACTGCCAGAAGCGTTGCGTGAGTTTTGTGTCAATTTAGCAGGAAAAACCAACTTAAATGAAGCAGTGGATTTAATTGCAAATTGTACGGCGGTCGTGACCAATGACAGTGGTTTAATGCATATTGCGGCAGCAGTAAATCGTCCATTGATTGCACTTTATGGACCAACTAGCCCACAATATACGCCGCCGCTTTCAGATAAAGCAACGATTATTCGTTTAATTGAAGGTGGATTGATTAAAGTCCGTAAAGGCGACAAAGAGGGGGGGTATCATCAAAGTTTGATTGATATTACGCCAGAAATGGCATTAGAAAAATTGAACGAACTGTTGGCAAAATAATGAAAGTTTGCTTAGTGAAAAGAAAACTTATAAAGATATTACTTATAAGATGACTTGTTTCATAAAAAATGCTCGCACTTGGCGAGCATTTTTATCTTTTATATTTTCTTAGTCTAAGGCTTTACCTTTTAATTCAGGGATTAAGAAAATTGTCGCTAACATATCAATTACGTAGATAATCGCAAGTAGAGCGATGGCCGTTTGGAAAGAGTAAGCAAGTACAACTGCGCCCACAACTACAGGTCCAAATCCCCCTACGGCACGACCAATATTGAAAAGTACGTTTTGTGCCGTTGCTCGAGCTTCTGTTGGGTAGGCTTCCGCCATCAATGCACCGTAACCGCCCAGCATTCCGTTCACAAACATACCTAAAAATGCCCCAGCAAGAAGCATGATGTCAGGATCGGTAAGTTGTGAGTAAACCACGATACTTATCACTGCGCCTAATTGGAAAAGTAAGAAACTTGGTTTGCGTCCGATTCGGTCGGCGAGTTGTCCGAAAATCCAAATGCCAGCCATCATGCCGCAGACGGTAACGGCGGTCCAAAGCCCAGATTTAGTTAAACTGAATCCAAGTTGTTTTGATAAGAAATTAGGTAACCAAATCATAATGCCGTAATAACCGAAGTTTTGTACAGAAGTGAGTACGACGATACCAAGACTAATTTTGCTCGTGGCTTTGTCTTTAATCAGAAGCTGGAATGAACGTAATTTATCAGTAAAGCTGGATTGCGTTGAAAGTGCGGTTTGTTTTTGAGTGAAAATTTCAGGTTCGTGCAGATGAGAACGTAAGAACCAAGCGACAAATGCAGGGAAGATACCCACTAAGAACATTCCACGCCAGCCAATATGCGGGAGCAATAATGGTGTAAGCAACGCAGCACCTAACACACCAACTTGCCAACCCAATGCAACATAAGATGCTGCTTTCGCTCGGTGGCGTGCAGGCCATGCTTCTGCTGCTAGAGCCATCCCAATTCCAAATTCACCGCCTAAGCCAATACCAGCAATTGTGCGATAAATCAGTAAATCCCAATAACCTTGTGCAATCGCACATAAACCAGTAAACACCGCAAAAAGAAGAATAGTCCAAGTCAGTACGCGTACACGACCGTATTTATCGCTTAATGCACCAAATAAAATGCCGCCAAATACGGCACCAATCAGAGTCCAAGTTACGAGAGATCCACCTTGGGCGGGTGTTAGATTTAAGTCTGCGGAAATTGCACTAAGCATGAAACCTAAAATGAGAAGATCGAAACCGTCCATTGCATAGCCGACGGCAGAGCCAATTAAGGCTTTCCAGCCATAACTGTTTACTTTGTTTGTCATGATGTGTCCTTTTGTTACTCGCGGGTAACATTTAAAGTGAAAAGAAAGATGATTAAAAATCGGTGGCTAGTTTACTGCATTAATAAAAAAATTCAATGAACAGAATATGAAAAGAAGAAAAAATTGATTTTGAATAAGAAGGAAAGGATAAAATAAGGGGATTAAACAATCTGATGTCATTCAGATTGAACTACTCTAGTCTTAATAAAAGTGCGGTAAAAATTCACCGCACTTTATTCTTTTTTGTTTATCCCTCAATCCCTTCAAACAGTGCTGTGCTTAAGTAGCGTTCAGAAGCTGAAGGCAAAATAACAACAATGAGTTTATCGGCAAATTCTGGTAATTTAGCTAAGCGATCTGCAGCCGCGACAGCTGCACCAGATGAAATACCTGCAAGAATGCCTTCTTCCGCCATTAAGCGACGAGCTGTGGCAAGTGCGGTATCACTATCAACAGTTTCTACGCGATCAATAATAGATAAATCTAAATTTTTGGGAATGAAACCCGCACCGATACCTTGAATTTTGTGTGGACCTGGTTTTACTTCTTCACCCGCTAAAGTTTGACTAATGACCGGAGATTCCACTGGCTCAACGGCAACAGAAGTGATTTGTTTACCAAAATCTAATTTAATCGCGCGAGAAATACCCGTAATCGAACCACCTGTTCCTACGCCAGCAACAACAACATCGACTTTGCCATCCGTATCTTTCCAAATTTCAGGCCCTGTTGTTTCTCGATGAATTTGTGGGTTGGCTGGATTTTCAAATTGTTTAAGCATGACATAGCGGCTTGGATCAGAAGCAACAATTTCTTCTGCTTTCGCAATAGCACCTTTCATTCCTTTTGCACCTTCGGTAAGCACTAAATTTACACCCAATCCGCACAATAAGCGTTTTCTTTCAAGACTCATTGTTTCTGGCATAGTGAGCGTGATTTTATAACCTCTAGCCGCCGCAACATAAGCCAAAGCAATGCCCGTGTTACCACTCGTTGCATCTACAATCTCTTTCCCTTTTGTGAGCGTGCCATCTTTTTCTGCTTGCCACACCATATTCGCCCCAATACGGCATTTTACGCTGTAGCTTGGGTTACGACCTTCAATTTTTACCACCACATTGCCGTTATGGCCAAAGTGTTTTAAACGCACAAGCGGCGTATTTCCGATAGAATAAGAATTGTCTGCATAAATTGTCATAATATTTCCCTTTCGTTGGACTTCGTTAATGTTGGTTTATTTATAGTACCGCACTTTTGATTAAAAAAATAGTTATTTGATCTATTTATAACTGTAGGCTATTTAACAATCCCTGTATTTTCTGAACGAACATCAAGCCCCGTTTGAGAGGAAAAAGATCTATTCATATTAAAACCTAAGTCATTACGATAATTTTCCACCCACATCAGCGTCGCACCACATACTGCAACAGGCATAATTAATAAATTAATCACTGGCACAAATGTGCAACAAGTAACCAATCCACCAAAAGTTAAACTTTGAGTTCGTTGATTGCCAAGTGCATTTTTCATGATATCAAAAGAGACTTTGTGATTATCAAAAGGATAATCACAATATTGAATTGCCATCATCCAACAAGTGAACAAGAAAGTAAGTACTGGCACGATGGTTTGCCCAACCAGAGGAATAAAACTCAGTAAAAATAAGGCGATAATTTTGGGTAGGCTATAACGTAATTTTTGCCACTCTCGAGCAAGCATACGAGGCACATCCCTCATTATATCCACGAGACTATCATCATTAATATTTTCCTCCGTCAGCATTTTTTCTACTTTTTCCGCCAACAAACCATTAAAGGGGGCTGCGATAAAGCCAGAAAACGTGGTAAAAGTAAAATAAAAGAGCAATAAAATCGTTAAAATCGAAAGTGTCAGTAAAATGACACTGAGAAAACTAAGCCAATCTGGAATAAAATTCATCACCCAATCAATAGCACTGCTGATTTGGCTAATAAAAAGCCAAAATAAACCACAAAGCAAAATGGTATTGAGCAAAATTGGAATAATAACAAACCGACGCAAACCTTTTTGTGTGATGAAATGCCAGCCCATCACAAAATAGTGGAAACCAGATTTTAATTCATTAAGATTTAACATTTTTCTTTCCTTTCAATAAAAATATGCTTAAAACAGACCGCACTTTTCCTTTAAAATTCCACACTTTGAAGTATTTTTTCACCTACTGAAATATGGTAGCATTAGCACCATTTATAGCACTCTCGCCGAACTATCGCGCGTAAGGAATAAAAATGGATTTAAATACAATTTTGATTATTGTGGGTATCGTAGCACTTGTCGCCTTAATCGTACACGGATTATGGTCAAATCGTCGTGAGAAATCAAAATATTTTGATAAAGCCAATAAATTTGACCGCACTTCTCCAACATCTAGATCCCATACGCAAGAAGAAATGGTACAGCCAAACAATATTTCGCCGAATACCTATGTGGAAAATGGGCATACACCAATTTCTCAACCGACCACAGAAAAATTACCATCAGAAGCTGAATTGATCGATTATCGCCAAAGCGATAAAAGTGTGGATGACATCAAAATTTCTATTCCTAACACGCAACCTATTTATGATATGGGGAATCATCGTTCCGAGCCAATACAACCAACGCAACCTCAATACGATATGCCAACCGCAAATAATGTCGCAAGTATGACCTTAGAACAACTTGAAGCACAAAGTCAAAATGTTGGTTTTAATGGCATTAATTCATCATCGCCAGAATTAAGAGTGCAGCTTGCAGAATTATCTCACGAAGAACATCAAGTAGACTACAACCTCTCGTTCAATGAACCAAAAGCAGAAACGACAGCTCAGCCAAAACAAACAACTGGCTATATTCAACTTTATCTTATTCCAAAATCTAGCGAAGAATTTAATGGTGCTAAATTGGTGCAGGCTCTTGAAAACTTGGGTTTTATCTTGGGTAAAGATGAAATGTATCATCGTCACTTAGATTTAAGTGTGGCAAGTCCCGTGCTTTTTAGTGTGGCAAATTTAGAACAACCCGGCACATTCAATGCTTATAACTTAGCGGAATTTAACACCATAGGAATTGTATTATTTATGCAATTGCCCTCTCCAGGTAATAATCTTGCTAATTTACGTATGATGATGCGTGCTGCCCATACATTAGCCGAAGATTTACAAGGTGTTATACTGACTGAAGAACAAGAAATTTTTGATGCAAATGCAGAGCAAGCCTATCTTGCTCGAGTGTAAATTCATACCTTAAATTTACCGCACTTTTATATTCATTTAGACAGGCTTTGTACCTGTCTATTTTCACGCTAAATACATAGAAAAGTGCGGTCATTTTTCTCCGAGAATTTTATGACAAATATTCAAACTCAACTAGACAATCTACGCAAAACCTTGCGCCAATATGAATACGAATACCACGTTTTAGATAATCCGAGCGTGCCTGATAGCGAATACGATCGTTTATTTCATCAGCTCAAAGCCCTAGAATTAGAGCATCCTGAATTTCTGACGTCAGATTCGCCCACTCAACGTGTTGGTGCAAAACCACTTTCTGGGTTTAGCCAAATTCGTCACGAAATTCCTATGCTCTCTTTGGATAATGCTTTTTCCGATGCAGAATTTAATGCTTTTGTAAAACGCATTGAAGATCGTTTAATCCTATTACCGAAACCACTTACTTTCTGTTGCGAACCTAAACTTGATGGCTTGGCTGTGAGTATTTTGTATGTTAATGGTGAACTTACACAAGCCGCCACTCGTGGTGATGGCACCACAGGCGAAGATATTACAGCCAATATCCGCACGATTCGTAATGTTCCATTACAACTTTTAACAGATAATCCTCCAGCACGTTTAGAAGTGCGGGGCGAAGTTTTTATGCCGCACGCAGGCTTTGAGCGTTTAAATAAATATGCGTTAGAACATAATGAAAAAACCTTTGCTAATCCTCGCAATGCAGCGGCAGGCTCTTTACGCCAGCTTGATCCTAATATTACCAGCAAACGTCCGCTGGTATTAAATGCTTATGGTATTGGAATTGCTGAGGGGATTGATCTGCCGACTACGCATTATGATCGTTTGCAATGGCTAAAATCTATCGGGATTCCAGTAAATCCTGAAATTCGTTTATGCAATGGTGCAGATGAAGTTTTAGGTTTTTATCGAGATATTCAAAACAAACGTAGCTCGTTAGGTTATGATATTGACGGAACGGTATTAAAAATCAATGATATAGCCTTACAAAATGAACTAGGATTTATTTCTAAAGCACCTCGCTGGGCGATTGCTTATAAATTCCCCGCCCAAGAAGAATTAACCCTGTTGAATGATGTTGAATTCCAAGTGGGTCGAACTGGCGCAATCACACCAGTTGCCAAATTAGAGCCAGTGTTTGTTGCAGGCGTTACAGTAAGTAATGCCACCTTACATAATGGCGATGAAATTGAACGTTTAAATATCGCTATTGGCGATACTGTTGTTATTCGTCGAGCAGGCGATGTAATTCCACAAATTATTGGCGTATTACACGAACGTCGCCCTGATAATGCTAAACCAATCATTTTCCCAACAAATTGCCCTGTGTGCGATTCTCAAATTATTCGTATTGAAGGCGAAGCAGTAGCACGTTGCACGGGAGGATTATTCTGTGCGGCACAGCGTAAAGAGGCGTTAAAACATTTCGTCTCTCGTAAAGCAATGGATATTGATGGTGTAGGCGGAAAATTAATAGAGCAATTAGTCGATCGAGAGCTGATTCATACACCTGCGGACTTATTTAAACTTGATTTAACCACGCTCACACGCTTAGAAAGAATGGGTGCAAAATCTGCAGAAAACGCACTCAATAGTCTTGAAAATGCAAAAAGCACGACGCTTGATCGCTTTATTTTTGCTTTAGGCATTCGTGAAGTGGGCGAAGCCACTGCATTAAATCTTGCTAATCATTTCAAAACTTTAGATGCGCTTAAAGACGCAAATCTTGAAGAACTTCAACAAGTGCCTGATGTAGGGGAAGTTGTAGCGAACCGAATTTTTATATTTTGGCGTGAAGCGCATAATGTTGCAGTCGTGGAGGATTTAATCGCACAAGGTGTGCATTGGGAAACTGTAGAAGTGAAAGAAGCGAGTGAAAACTTGTTCAAAGATAAAACTGTAGTACTGACAGGCACTCTTACACAAATGGGGCGTAATGAAGCAAAAGCCTTATTACAACAGCTTGGTGCAAAAGTAAGTGGTTCGGTATCCAGTAAAACAGATTTCGTTATCGCAGGTGATGGGGCAGGCTCTAAACTTGCAAAAGCTCAAGAACTAAATATTACAGTATTAACAGAAGAAGAATTTTTAGCACAGATAACAAGATAATTTTTTATCTAAAATAGTGATAATTATAATGATACCCGACGCTTGGTGTAACTGGAAGAACAGGCAATACACGTCTTGTTCTCGTTTTAACTTTATTGTCACTTTGGTTTAATTTTAAACTTGTATCAATTTGTTGCGTTATTTTATCCTTTTGAGTTTGTGTAACAGTATTACCACTAATAACTCGAGCATTATATTCTTGCACAGTTTTCATATCGTAAACACCGCCACCAATTTGTTCTGGTTGAGATGAACATGCTGCTAAACCTAAAATTACACAACTAACAAAAACTATTTTTCTCATTAAATACATCCTATTTACAAATTACGTCAGTTAATACAGCCCTACCTTCTGATACATAATTCGCTGCTTTTTCCTTTAATTTTTTATTTTCTTGTGCCTGAATACACTTAGACAAATCTTTGTCTGTAATTGAATAAACAGGCACATAACTTAAATTTTGAGGATCTTTTTGGTTATAAATAGTTGCACCAACCACACTGCCATAGAATTCTCCTCTATTGTCTGGATAAAGATAATGGTAAGTCGAATTTGTGTAATCTACACCTCTTGTAATCTTAAATCCCTGACAAATTCCAGCTGGAGATTCATAAATACTTTCTGATGAAGTGGTTTCATCTATTTTATAAACTTTAAATTCAATACTTTGAGCTAGTTTTTGAGCATCATTATTTGAAACATCGGAATTAAATGCTTTTTTATCTTCAGAATCAACTGCACTAGAATCATTTTCTGCAATCGAAAATTGTGAAGTAAATAAACTTCCAATAATGACGCAGAACAAAGAAAAAAGTGCAATTTTTATTATTCATTTCTCGTTCCTTTAGTACTTTATTAAATGCTAATCTGTTCGACTACGAATAATTTTTTCGCACTATATCAAAAAGTCTTATAACGTACTAGGTTATTTTTCGGGAGTGATACTTTTTGATTTTTCTTCGTTTTGAGCCTCTAAAGCATCACGCGCGGTACGAATACTTTTTTCAATTAATGGAACACGCTCATCATCTTTCGGCATTAAGCGCAACATCATTGCCCAAGTCACTGCCGCCATTTTATAATCTTCCGTTTCAAAATAACGGAATGCGAGCAGACTTAACGCTTCAATATTAGTGTGATCTTGACGAATTACCTCACGCAATAAATTGCCACCTTTAAGTTTATCAGTCGCGTCTTCAGAGAACATCAATATACGAGCATAGCCTAATTTATATTGCACATTATCTGGTTCAAGTTTATTAGCCTTTTGATAGCTATCAAATGCCAAACGTGCATCACCTAAATTCATCCCAATTTGACCGAGCATCCACCATTTTTTGGCATCAGTTGGATTTTTCTGCAAATCGATTCGAAGTGCGGTAGAAAATTGCTGCATTTCTGCATCAGAAAATGGATTTTTATCTTCATCTTTCATTCGATCATAGAAATAGGGCAATTTCGCATAAGTCTGCTCTAACATTGATTCGGCTTGCCAAGATCCCACCATAAAATAAGAAGGACCTGCGATAATTCCTAACGCTAATACACCAGAGGCAAACCAAATTTTTCCATAAGATTTGTCAGAATAATCCACATTCTCTTGAACCTTGCTCGGTACATCATCAAGCAAGGTTTTCTGTAATTCTTGTTTAAGTTGCTCAACATTTTCAACTAAACCTTGGGAATTATCTTGCTCAATTTCTTCCAAGCGTGAGAAATATAATGCCTTATTTAAATCATCACGTTTTTGCCCATATTTCGCTTTGAATTGACACAATAAAGGATAAAAACAAATTAACGCCACAACTAAAGTGGTTAATATAAAAATTAATGCAAAATTCATCTATTTATCCTTGTTTAATAATTCTGCCAAACGCGCATTATCTTCATCAGTTAAAACATCTTGGGATTTCACCGCACTTTGAGCTTTTGGTTTACGTCTTAATAAAAATACTACGCCTAACAACACAAGCAATAATGGCGCGATCCATAGCACTAATGTACTCGCTGTTATAGGTGGATCGTAAGTTACAAAATTGCCGTAACGTGCCACCATATAATCCACTATATCATTTTTCGATTTGCCTTCTTGTAAAAGCTCAAATACTTTGCCACGCATATCCACAGCGATAGTCGCGTTGGAATCCGCAATATTGTTATTTTGACATTGAGGGCAACGTAAAGATTGGGTTAATTGATGGTAATCACTCTCTTGTTGTGGAGAACTAAAATTGAGTGCATCAATGGCTGAAAACGCCACTGAACTAAATAAAAGTGCGGTCAAAAATAGCCATATTTTTTTCATTATTGTTGCTCCGAAAGTTTGTTATAAATTGGTTTTAAAGTTTGAGTCCAAACTTTTTCGTTTACATCACCGGCATAACGATAATGAATTACGCCTTTTCCATCTACAATGAACGTTTCTGGCGCACCATATACTCCTAAATCCAAACCGAAAGAACCTTTTTCATCTTTTAAAACAACTTGATAAGGATTGCCAAGATCTTTTAACCACTTCATTGCTTTAGGTGATTCATCTTTGTAATCTAAACCGATAATTCGCACACCCTCTTTAGCAAGTTTGTTTAAATATTGATGTTCTGCATAACAAGTTGGACACCAAGTCGCCCACACATTAAGCAAAACGGGCTTACCTTGTTGAAACAATTCATTCGTGTAAGCTTTATTTTCAAAAAGCTCCGTCAAATTTTTTGCTGGCACAGGCTTTCCAACCAAAGCCGACTCTAATGCTTTAATATCTTCGCCTTGTGCATTACGTTTTAATTGCACTAAAAAAGCAATTGTTATTAATAAAAAGAGAATAAGAGGAACGAGTAATTTTTTTTTCATTTTTTACCGCACTTTTTCATTAACTTTGCTCCACCCATTTATGGGGGGAGCTGTCGCGAAGTGACTGAGGGGGGATATCGTAATCCCCCTTCCGCCCTTCGGGCACCTTCCCCCGCAAGCAGGGGAAGGCAAGAATAAAATTATTTCTTCAACAACACATTAAACCGATAGCGTCGATCGAACATACACAACAATCCACCTAACGCCATAAACAAGCCGCCAATCCAAATCCAGCGAATAAATGGCTTGTAATATAAGCGTAACGCCCAAGAATTGTCCTCAAGTTTTTCGCCTAGAGCCACATAAAGGTCACGAGTTAAACCACCAGCAATGGCGGCTTCCGTCATAGACATACGACTTACTGTGTAAAAACGTTTTTCTGCGAATAAAGTTGCCTCTGGTTGCCCATCTTTAGAAATATCAATTTGAGCTTTTCCACCAATATAGTTTGGACCATTTTCATCCATCACACCGGCAAATTTAAAATCGTAACGACCAATTTGTGCGCTCTCGCCAACTTTCATTCTCACATCACGTTCTACGCTAAAGTTTTGGCTAAAGGCGATCCCCCAAACAGTCATTGCTACGCCTAAGTGAGCTAACATCATTCCCCAATGAGAACGAGATAGTTTGCGTACGCCCACAAAGAATGGTTCACGATGCGTCGCACGCTGTTGCAATTCATAAAGCGCAAGTAACGCAATAATCACGGTCATCATTGAACCAAGCACTGAACTCACGGTAATTTTATCTTGCAAGAGGTAAGGTAACGCAAAACCTGCAATCAACATAATAAATACGCTGATAACAACAGGCGTACGAATTGCAGAAAATTGGTCTCTACGCCATTTCACTAAAGGTCCAATACCAAGCAATAATGCAAATGGTGTCATAATAATTAAGAACATTTGATCAAAAAATGGCGCACCAATAGAAATAGAACCTAAACCCAGTTGTTTGTGAACGAGTGGTAACAACGTTCCTAAGAATACAACGCAAAGTGCGGTCATTAATAAGATATTATTTAATAACAACATACTTTCACGTGAATAGCGTTCTGCATTATCGCGAGAACGAATTTGACTGCCTTTATACGCATAGAGCGCTAGCGAACCGCCAATCACCACAACGAGGTAAGCCAAAATATACAAACCACGAGTTGGATCCGATGCAAATGCGTGAACTGAAACTAAGATACCCGAACGAACTAAGAACGTGCCGAGTAAACAAAGTGAAAAGGCTAAAATCGCCAGTAATACCGTCCAAGCTTTGAAAGAACCGCGTTTTTCTGTCACAGAAAGAGAGTGAATTAATGCAGTACCAGCAAGCCAAGGCATAAACGAGGAGTTTTCTACAGGATCCCAGAACCACCAGCCACCCCAGCCAAGCTCATAATAAGCCCACCAAGAACCGAGTACGATACCTAAAGTTAAAAACACCCAAGCAGCAAGTGTCCAAGGACGTGACCAACGCGCCCAAGCTGAATCTAATTTTCCAGTCATTAAAGATGCAATCGCAAACGCAAATGCCACCGAAAAACCAACATAGCCCATATAAAGTAATGGAGGGTGGAAAATCAAGCCTACATCTTGCAACATTGGATTGAGCTCTTTTCCGTCCACTGGGAAATCAGGGAAAGTACGCGTGAAAGGATTTGAGGTAAACAAGACGAACAATACAAAACCGACGCTAATAATCCCCATAATACCAAGCACGCGAGCAACCGCTTCTTGAGGTAAATGTTTACTCAATAAAGCAACGGCAGATGACCAAACAGCCAGTAACCAAATCCACAGTAATAAAGAACCTTCATGAGATCCCCATACCGCAGACAAACGGTAATAAATGGGTAAAGTAGTATTAGAATTATTTACAATATATTGCACACTAAAATCATTGACTGCGAATAAATAAAATAACGCAGCAAAAGCAATGCTTAAACTTACAAATAAACCATAAGTCATTGGGCGAGCTAATGCCATTAATTGTACATTGCCCTTTTCAGCCCCCCACAAAGGGAAAATCGCCAACATAAGCGATACGGCTAAACTTAAAGCAAGCGCGTAATTTCCTAATTCAGCAATCATTTTGCGCCTTCTTTTTCTTGACGATCACGCGCACTTTCGCCTTTTAAGTCCGCTGCCTCAATTCCCATTGGTTTATGTACTTTTTGCATTTTTTCGCCTAATTCTGGCGGCACATAATTTTCATCGTGTTTAGCCAATACTTCTGTCGCGCTTAAAACCGCTGACTGAGTTAATACGCCTTGAGCCACAATCCCCTGCCCTTCACGGAAAAGATCTGGCAAAATGCCTTCATATTCAACAGTGATCGCAGGGCCAATATCATTTAAATCGAACCGCACTTTTAAGCTTTTTGGATCACGCACTACCGTGCCTTCAACCACCATACCGCCAACACGAATACGCTGCCCCACTTCAGGTTTTTGATTCGGATTATTATCCTTACCTTGAATCACTTCAGATGGCGTATAAAACAAGTCGATATTTTGACGTAATGCATACAGCATCAATCCACTTGCAATAGCAATGCCGAGCACAACAAAAATGACTAATTTAAATCTGGATTTACGTCTTGGATTCATAGTGTGTTCCCCTTATTTGCTTGTTGTAAACGTTCTTCGCGTTGTTGCTCACGCAATACATTTTGTAACACTGTCTTGCGTTGTTTTACACTTTGAACAATTAAGGCAATAACTGCCACTAAACTTACTGCATAGGATAACCATATGTAAAAACCGTAGCCACCCATATTAAAAAAATCACTCCAAGTTTGGAAAAACATAAAATATTCCTTATAAAAAATCGCTAAAAACTAACCGCACTTTATTTCAGTGTTTGAGCTAATGCTTTAACCCAAGGACGTTTTGCATCTTCTTTCAATAATTCCACGCGATAACTAACTAAAGTAAGCCAAATATACAAGGTTAAAAAACCGAAGATACACAAAATTAATGGAACCAACATTGGAATTGCAATGGATGGTTTTTCCAGTTTAGTGATACTCGCACCTTGATGTAACGTGTTCCACCATTCCACCGAAAAATGAATAATCGGTAAAATCACGACCGTTGTAATACATAAAATCCCAGCCGCTTTTGCCCCTATGTTACGATCTGAAAAAGCAGAATAAAGGGCTAAGATACCAAGATAAAGAAAGAATAAAATTAATTCTGCAGTTAAACGAGCATCCCACACCCACCAAGTACCCCACATTGGTTTCCCCCAAATTGCCCCCGTAACAAGCGATAAGAAAGTAAACAATGCACCAATTGGTGCCATTGCAATCATTGCGAGATGAGCTTGCTTAATTTGCCACACTAGGGCAACCACAGCGGCAATCGCCATTGAACCGTACACACCCATTGACCAAATCGCTGTCGGCACATGTACATACATAATCCGGAAACTATTACCTTGTTGGTAATCTGCTGGGGCGAATGCTAACCCCCATACAATGCCAACACCGAGTAAGATAAGCGTTAAAAATGCAAATAGCGGACTCAATTTACCGCAGATACGATATTGAGTTTCGGGTTTTGCATAAGGATGTAGCCACTTCCACATAAAAAATCCTTAAAAATTAAAGAGAAAAACCACCGCACTTTTATACGATGAATAAAATTAATTATCTAAACTAATTCGCAGTGCTGCAGCAATGGCAAAAGGCGAAAGCGTTACTGCACCAACCATCATGGCACCTAAAATCGCCAGTTGTCCCCCATAAGGCACATTTAATCCTGCTGCTTCTAGTATTGATGAAGCAAAAATTAAAACAGGAATAAACAACGGAACAACAAGCAAACTCAACAACACGCCACCTTTTCGCAATCCCACCGTTAAAGCCACGCCAATTGCACCGATACAACTCAATACAGGAGTGCCCAGTAACAATGTCAAAACCAATGCCCACCAAATATTGACCTCAAGAGAAAGCAACAAAGCGGCAATAGGTGATAGCAAAATAAGCGGCAAACCAGTGAGCAACCAATGTGCAACGACTTTAGCCAAAGCTGTCATTGGCAAAGGCTGTGCGGTTAGCATTAATTGTTCAAGAGAGCCATCAATAAAATCATCACGGAATAAACGTTCAAAAGAAAGCAATGCTGAAAGTAATGCAGCTACCCATGCGATACCCGGTGCGATACGGGAAAGTAATTTAGGCTCTGGCCCAATAACAAGCGGAAACAAAGTAATCACAAGCAAAAAGAACCATAGCGGATTTAAAATCTCCGCATTTTTGCGCATCGCAATTTGAAGTTCTCGTTTAATTATCTCTAAAAAAATCATTAAGTTATTCCGCTTTATAAGCCGCTAAATTCAATTTTTGCAGATGAGAACTTGGCACTTCTTGGTGGCTGGTTAACAACACAATACCACCTCGTTGAGCATGCTCATCAAAAAGTGCGGTTAGAATTTCCACGCCTTTTTTATCAATCGCAGTAAAGGGCTCATCTAAAATCCATAAGGGCGCTTGAGACAGCCATAAGCGACCTAACGCGATACGTTTTTGTTGTCCTGCAGAAAGTTGTGCGGCAGGCAAATCTTCACGCCCTAATAATCCCACTTTCTCAAGCAAATCCCACAACATATCGGTGTTTTGTTCAGCTTGACTAATTCGTTGATAAAACTGCAAATTTTCCCACGCCGTTAGCTCTGGTTTAACGCCTAAAAGATGTCCTAAATAAAGCAAATTCTGATGATACTGTTCACGTTGTTTAGAAATTGCTTCAGCATCCCACCGCACTTCGCCTTCTAAAGGTTGAGCTAAACCAGCAAGAATACGTAACAAGCTCGTTTTACCTATGCCGTTATGCCCTTCAATTTGTACAAAATCACCGCTATTAAAATCGCAAGTCAAAGCACGAAAAAGTACGCGCTCACCACGTTGGCAGGATAAATTTTGCAGAGATAACTTGTGTTGCTCAAACATAATTACAGAGGGAAAATAGAAAGTGGTGGTATTCTAATATTTGATGAAATTTTCGCAACTCAAACGCATAACTCTTTAGAAGTAGATCGATAGGTTTATTGATTTAAAACAAAATTTAATAAATTCACTTTTTAAAAAAGGAAAAACATTTAATGATCTAAATCAATTTTTTTGCTATTATTTGCTCAATTTTGGTTATAGACCAAAACCTCAACGAAATCTGTTTTTAACAATAGAAGGAATACATTATGTCTTACACTCTCCCTGAATTAGGCTATGCCTACAATGCGTTAGAACCACATTTTGATGCGCAAACAATGGAAATCCATCATAGTAAACACCACCAAGCTTACGTAAACAATGCAAATGCTGCATTAGAAGGTTTACCTGCTGAATTAGTAGAAATGTATCCGGGTCATTTAATTTCTAACCTTGATAAAATTCCTGCAGAAAAACGTGGAGCATTACGTAATAATGCTGGTGGCCACACAAACCACAGTTTATTTTGGAAAAGCTTGAAAAAAGGCACTACTTTACAAGGCGCATTAAAAGATGCGATTGAACGCGATTTCGGTTCTGTAGATGCATTTAAAGCAGAGTTTGAAAAAGCAGCAGCAACTCGTTTCGGTTCAGGCTGGGCATGGTTAGTATTAACCGCTGAAGGTAAATTAGCCGTTGTATCAACAGCAAACCAAGATAACCCATTAATGGGTAAAGAAGTGGCTGGTTGTGAGGGTTTCCCACTTTTAGGTTTAGACGTTTGGGAACACGCTTACTACTTAAAATTCCAAAACCGCCGTCCAGACTACATTAAAGAATTCTGGAATGTGGTAAACTGGGATTTCGTTGCAGAACGTTTTGAACAAAAAAACAGCACACTGTAACTGTGCAAAATAATAAACATAGGAAAACCTAGCAAAAGTTAGGTTTTTCTGCTTTCCTCTCTATAACTTTTCTTTTGCAATCTTTTTTATCAAATCTGTATCTTTTACAGGCTTATTATTTATAGGCATTTATCAATGTTTATTTTCCATAAACAAAGTATTATTAAAATTCAATAAATAATGAAGAAATGTAAAGCTTCTTTAGTGAGGTCAAAAAGAATGTTACCATGGCAAAATTTTAAGTTATTAAAAATAGAATTTATCACTATTTTTTATAGCTATTTTTATGACCACATTAAAGTTAAGCCAAAGAAATGTGTTGCTATAAATAACAAAACTTAATCTTTAAATTAAACAAATCTAACTTTTTAAGGTCATATAAAACTGATTGAACTTTTTATTTATAAACGAGATTTTAATGAATCAAAATCTAATTGAAGTTAAGAATCTTACCTTTAAACGCGGTGATCGCGTGATTTACGATAACCTGAATTTGCAAGTAAAAAAGGGAAAAATCACTGCGATCATGGGGCCGTCGGGGATTGGTAAAACCACCTTACTTAAATTGATAGGTGGGCAACTAATGCCAGAGCAAGGTGAAATTTTGTTTGATGGACAAGATATTTGTCGTCTATCTAATCGTGAACTGTACGAAGTACGCAAGCGGATGGGGATGTTATTCCAATCAGGTGCACTTTTTACGGATATTTCTACTTTTGATAATGTCGCCTTTCCAATTCGTGAACATACGCATTTGCCTGAAAGTTTAATTCGTCAAATCGTGTTGATGAAATTGGAGGCGGTTGGGTTGCGAGGTGCTGCCGCATTGATGCCTTCAGAACTTTCCGGTGGTATGGCTCGTCGAGCTGCATTAGCGCGTGCTATTGCGCTTGACCCTGATTTAATTATGTTTGATGAGCCATTTACGGGGCAAGATCCGATTAGTATGGGCGTAATTTTAAGCCTGATTAAACGATTAAATGAAGCGTTAAATTTGACTTCTATCGTAGTGTCACACGATGTGGAGGAAGTATTGAGTATTGCTGATTATGCCTATATTATTGCAGACCAAAAAGTCATCGCAGAAGGAACATCTGAGCAGCTTTTACAAAGCCAAGATCCGCGCGTGGTGCAATTCTTAAAAGGTGAATCTGATGGTCCTGTGCGCTTTAAGTACCCAGCGCAAGATTATGTGAAGGAATTGTTTGAATGATCGTCAATTTTATTTCTGCTTTAGGAAAACAGGTGATCGACTTTTTCCGTGCATTGGGGCGAGCTGGCTTTATGTTATTTGGCGCATTGATCGGCAAGCCACAAATTCGTAAGCATTTTCCTTTGCTTGTGAAGCAAATGCATGTTTTAGGTGTCCAATCGTTACTCATTATTTTGTTGTCCGGTTTATTTATTGGAATGGTATTAGGACTACAAGGTTATGTCGTGTTAGTCGATTTTTCTGCTGAAACAAGTTTAGGTCAGTTGGTGGCACTTTCTCTTTTGCGAGAATTAGGCCCTGTTGTTACCGCACTTTTATTTGCTGGTCGAGCTGGTTCGGCTTTAACAGCTGAAATAGGCTTAATGAAAGCCACTGAACAACTTTCTAGTCTTGAAATGATGGCTGTTGATCCTTTACGTCGAGTGATTGCACCTCGTTTTTGGGCAGGGGTTATTTCCATGCCAATTTTGTCAATCTTGTTTATCGCGATTGGTATTTGGGGCGGTTCCTTAGTTGGTGTGGATTGGAAAGGTGTTGATTCAGGCAGCTTTTGGTCTGTTATGCAAAATTCCGTGAGTTGGAGCTATGATATTTTAAATGGCTTTATTAAAGCGGTTTTCTTTGCGGTAGCTGTAACTTGGATTGCGCTTTTTAATGGTTATGATTGTATGCCAACATCAGAAGGTATCAGCCAAGCTACAACACGAACAGTTGTGCACGCTTCACTTGTTGTTCTAGGATTAGATTTTATTTTGACTGCTATTATGTTTGGCGCAAGTTAAGGATTTTTTTATGAGACAAACAATTAAATATGAATTTTGGGTCGGATTATTTTTATTACTTGGTATTGGTGCCTTAGTTTTTTTAGGTTTACGCGTAGCTAATGTACAAGGTTTTGCTGAGACGAAATCTTATACCGTGACGGCAATTTTTAATAATATTGGCGGACTTAAAGTGCGTGCACCACTAAAAATTGGAGGCGTAGTAATTGGGCGTGTGAGTGCTATTACGCTTGATGAAAAAAGCTATTTACCAAAAGTAAGTATTGCGATTAATCAAGAATATAATGAAATCCCAGAAAACAGTTCTTTATCAATTAAAACATCAGGTTTATTAGGTGAGCAATATATTGCCTTGACAATAGGTTTTGATGATGGAGATACAGCGATGCTTAAAAATGGTAGCCAAATTCAAGACACTACATCAGCTATGGTATTGGAAGATTTAATTGGGCAATTCTTATACGGAAGTAAAAAATCAGACGGCAATGAAAAATCAGAATCCGCAGAATAATAGGTTAAATTTTATAAATTAGGAGATTGACAATGTACCTTACTCAACTAAAAAAATGGTTTACTATTTTAACTTTCGTATTAACCGCACTTTTGGTTACACGAACAGCTATTGCAGAAACAAGTCCTTATGTTTTAATGCAGCAAGCGTCAGATAAACTATTTTCTGATATACAAGCTAATCAAAGTAAAATTAAACAAGATCCAAATTATTTACGTACTATTGTTCGTAATGATTTATTGCCTTACGTAAACTTAGAATATGCAGGTTCTAAAGTATTAGGTTCATACTACAAATCAACCTCTACAGAACAACGAGAAAAATTTTTCAAGACTTTTGGTGAGTTGATTGAGCAAAAGTACGCACAAACATTAACAAATTATTCTAATCAAAAAATTCAAATTGAATCAGAAAAAGAATTAGGCGATAACAATTTTGTAAATATTCGCGTAAGTATTATTCAAACTAATGGCGTTGCTCCGATCCTATTAGATTTTAAATGGCGTAAAGGCAATAAAAGTGGGGAATGGAAAGCCTACGATATGGCAGCAGCAGGCGTAAGTATGCTGGAAGATACGATAAAAAATTGGGTTGGTATTTTAAACAAACAAGGTATTGATACATTAATCACAAAGATGCAGCAATCTGCCTCACAACCTATAATTTTCAATCAATAAATGAATAACTATGCTAAATTGGGATTTGCAAAAAAATAATGATAAAATAACGCTCTTTTTGTTTGGGGAACTATCTCGCAGCACCTTGTTACCAATGTGGCAGCAACGTGGCGTTTTTTTGTCAGAAAGTACACTTGATAAAACTATTGTTGAATGGAATTTATCTGGTCTTCAGCATATTGATTCAGCTGGTTTTACAGCTCTTTGTGATTTTTTACGAGAGTGTCAAAAGATTAACAAAACAGTACGATTAGTTTATCCACCAAAACAATTATTAACCCTAGCAGATCTTGTTGGTTTATCTGATTGGATCGCAAATTTTACATAGCTTACTTAAACGGAAATCCAATGGAACTTCAAAAAATTGAACAAATTTTAAAAGACACGCTAAATATCGTAGAAGTCTATGCACAAGGTGAAAATGCACATTTTGGTGTAATTGTAGTGAGTGATGAAATTGCTGCACTATCTCGTGTAAAACAACAACAAACGATTTATGCCCCTTTAATGCCTTATTTTAGCACTGGTGAAATTCACGCTCTAACCATCAAAACTTATACCGTAGAAAAATGGAAACGCGATCGTGCATTAAACCAGTTTAATTAAGGATTTAAAAATGGATAAATTTCGTGTTTATGGGCAATCTCGTTTAAGTGGAAGTGTGAATATTTCAGGCGCAAAAAACGCCGCACTTCCAATTCTTTTTGCGGCTATTTTAGCTACAGAACCTGTTAAATTGACAAATGTTCCCGAACTTAAAGATATTGAAACAACTTTAAATATTTTGCGTCAATTAGGCGTAATTGCAAATCGTGATGAAACTGGTGCAGTTTTATTAGATGCCTCTAATATCAATCATTTCACTGCACCTTATGAATTGGTTAAAACTATGCGTGCTTCAATTTGGGCATTGGCACCTTTAGTCGCTCGTTTCCATCAAGCTCAAGTCTCATTACCTGGAGGTTGTTCTATCGGAGCTAGACCTGTTGATCTCCACATTAGCGGTTTAGAAAAATTAGGTGCGGACATCGTTCTTGAAGAAGGATATGTAAAAGCACAAGTATCAGATCGTCTTGTTGGAACTCGAATTGTAATAGAAAAAGTAAGTGTAGGCGCAACTTTATCTATTATGATGGCAGCAACCCTTGCGAAAGGTACGACTGTTATTGAAAACGCCGCTCGTGAACCTGAAATTGTAGATACTGCAGATTTCCTTAATAAAATGGGTGCGAAAATAACAGGTGCAGGTTCTGATCACATTACGATTGAAGGTGTTGAACGTTTAACTGGTTGTGAGCACAGTATTGTGCCAGATCGCATTGAAACGGGTACATTCTTAATTGCTGCAGCAATTTCGGGCGGTCGTGTTGTTTGTCAAAATACTAAAGCGGATACTTTAGATGCCGTAATTGATAAACTCCGTGAAGCTGGTGCGCAAGTTGATGTAACTGAAAATAGCATTACTTTAGATATGCTTGGTAATCGCCCTAAAGCAGTGAATATTCGTACTGCACCACATCCAGGGTTCCCAACTGATATGCAGGCTCAATTTACTTTATTAAATATGGTGGCAGAAGGTACAAGCATTATCACTGAAACGATTTTTGAAAATCGTTTTATGCATATTCCTGAATTAATTCGTATGGGTGGTAAAGCTGAAATTGAAGGGAATACAGCGGTATGTCACGGGGTTGAACAATTGTCTGGCACAGAGGTAATAGCGACAGATTTACGCGCTTCAATCAGTTTAGTGCTTGCAGGTTGTATCGCAACGGGTGAAACCATTGTAGATCGTATTTATCATATCGATCGTGGTTATGAACATATCGAAGATAAATTACGTGCTCTAGGTGCGAAAATTGAACGTTTTTCTAGAAGTGATGAAGCGTAATTAGGTACGCGACTTTTCTATAATAAATTACAAGTTTATTTATAATCTTAAATTTCTATTAATGCCTTTCTTTAGAAAGGCATTTTTTTACTGAAATTTTATAAGAGTAGATTGATTGCATTGTTTAGAAACGTATTTTTCTACAAGAAAGTGCGGTAGATTATTTTCTTATTTTGATAGTAATCACTTATATCAATTTTTTATAACTAAAATTTATAAACCATAAATAAATAATCTTTTTTTTTCATAAGTTTGGTTTTTATAATCACGCTTAGACAAACACAACACAAGGAAGAAAAAATGAAAAAATTACTTTTTACGACCGCACTTTTAACTGGAGCTATTGCTTTCTCAACGTTTTCTCACGCAGGCGAAATTGCCGATCGTGTTGAAAAAACGAAAACTTTATTAGTTGGAACAGAAGGGACTTATGCACCATTTACTTTCCATGATAAAAGTGGAAAATTAACAGGCTTTGATGTAGAGGTTATTCGTAAAGTTGCTGAAAAGCTCGGTTTGAAAGTGGAATTTAAAGAAACACAATGGGATGCAATGTATGCGGGGTTAAATGCAAAACGTTTTGATGTGATTGCAAACCAAACTAACCCAAGCCCAGAGCGTTTAAAAAAATACAGTTTCACAACGCCTTATAATTATTCTGGTGGGGTGATTGTAACAAAATCATCGGATAACAGTATTAAATCATTTGAAGATTTGAAAGGTCGTAAATCTGCGCAATCTGCAACAAGTAACTGGGGTAAAGATGCAAAAGCTGCAGGTGCGCAGATTCTTGTAGTGGATGGTTTAGCACAGAGCTTAGAGCTTATTAAACAAGGCCGTGCAGAAGCAACAATTAATGATAAATTGGCTGTATTAGATTATTTTAAAAAACACCCAAATTCTGGTTTAAAAATTGCTTATGATCGTGGGGATAAAACTCCGACTGCCTTTGCTTTTTTACAAGGTGAAGATGCATTGATTACAAAATTTAATCAAGTACTTGAAGCACTTCGCCAAGATGGTACATTAAAACAGATTTCAATTGAATGGTTTGGTTATGATATTACTCAATAATTGGTTGGCGAGTCTTCCATTTATGAGTGCAGAACGAGCTGATTATGTAATCAGCTCGTTTTGGCCTATGTTGGAAGCAGCAATTTTATACACATTGCCATTGGCAGTCATTTCCTTCTTCTGTGGTTTGCTTATTGCAGTGATTGTTGCAGTTATTCGTACTTTGCCTAGCCCTAATTTACCCTTAAAATTGTTACAGGCTTTATGTCGAGTGTATATCTCTATAATTAGAGGTACACCGATGTTAGTACAAATTTTTATTATTTTTTATGGGTTACCTGAAGTCGGTATTACTTTAGAGCCTTTTCCGACAGCGATTATTGCATTTTCTATTAATATAGGTGCTTATGCAGCAGAAACTGTTCGTGCTTCAATTATTGCTATACCTAAAGGGCAGTGGGAAGCCTCTTATGCGATAGGTATGAATTATCGACAAGCATTTATTCGTACAATTATGCCACAGGCTTTACGTATTTCAGTACCATCGCTTTCTAATACTTTTATTAGTACAGTGAAAGACACTTCATTAGCTTCTCTTGTTTTAGTGACAGAATTATTCCGTGTCGCACAGAATATTACGGCAGCAAACTATGAATTTATTTTAATTTATAGTGAGGCAGCTTTGATTTATTGGATTTTCTGTTTTGTTTTATCTTTCTTACAAGATCGTCTTGAAATTCGCTTATCTCGCCATTTATAAGGAATGTCTATGTTAAAAGTAAGTAATATTCAGAAAAACTTTAATGGCAATCATGTGTTAAAAGGCATTGATTTTGAAATTAATAAAGGTGAAGTGGTCGCAATTTTAGGCCCTTCTGGTTCTGGAAAAACCACCTTTTTACGTTGTTTAAACTTGCTTGAACGACCAGAGCAAGGCATTTTGGAATTTACTGATGGCAGTCTAAAAATTGATTTTAGCCAGAAAATTAGTAAAGCAGATGAATTGAAGTTACGCCGACGTTCATCAATGGTCTTTCAGCAATACAATTTATTCCCTCATCGTTCTGCCCTTGAAAATGTTATGGAGGGAATGGTTGTTGTGCAAAAACAAGATAAAGCTCAAGCTCGTGAAAAAGCACTTAGTTTGCTAGAAAAAGTAGGGCTTAAAAATAAAGCGGATTTATTTCCATCCCAACTTTCTGGCGGTCAGCAACAGCGAGTGGGGATTGCTCGAGCCCTTGCGGTAAAACCTGATATTATTTTATTAGATGAACCTACATCGGCATTAGATCCTGAATTGGTGGGCGAAGTGTTACAAACACTAAAAATGCTCGCCCAAGAAGGCTGGACAATGATTATTGTTACTCACGAAATGCAGTTTGCGAAAGATGTCGCGGATCGTGTGATTTTAATGGCGGATGGATATATTGTAGAACAAAATACGGCAGATAAATTCTTCACTTGCCCACAACACGAGCGCACTAAACAGTTCTTGTTACAAGCAAAAATACCACTTGAGCTTGATTATTATATTTAAAGTGCGGTCAATTTTTAGAGCGTTTTTTGAAACAAACTCAATAATGGATAATGTAGGCTTTAATTAAAACGTGATGGATTTCACAACTTTAGAATTAAATGCTTCTACACCTTTACATTACCAATTCACTATGCAAGAATAAGAATGCTCACGTTAAAATTTAAGTCAATAGGAGTAAATAATGACTTTGGCAGCGCGTTTAAAACGAGAATTTGTTTCTGGTTGGAAACCTTTTGAGGTGGTTTGGCTTGCGCTTTTTATCATTGCGCAAATTTGGGCTTATGTACAAACACCTGATTCTTGGTTAGCAATGATTTCTGGTATCTCGGGTATTTTGTGTGTGGTATTGGTAAGTAAAGGTAAAATTAGTAATTATTTCTTTGGATTGATTTTTGCCTATACTTATTTTTATGTTGCTTGGGGATCGAATTTCTTAGGCGAAATGAACACCGTACTTTACGTATATTTGCCCTCTCAATTTATTGGTTACTTTATGTGGAAAGCCAATATGCAAAATAGCGATGGTGGAGAAAGCGTGATTGCAAAAGCATTAACTGTTAAAGGATGGATGACATTAATTGTTATGACTACGGTTGGCACTTTGCTTTTTGTTCAAGCATTACAAGCTGCTGGTGGTAGTTCAACAGGTTTAGATGGTCTAACTACAATTATTACGGTTGCGGCACAGATTTTAATGATTTTACGTTATCGTGAACAGTGGTTGTTATGGATTGGATTAAATATTCTTTCTATTTTCTTATGGGCAGAGACACCTGCAATATACTTAATGTATTCAGCCTACTTACTTAACTCGTTGTATGGTTATTATAACTGGACGAAATTAGTTAAGCGTACTAACTAAATATAAAAACAGTAAATAGCTTATAAAAAATCCCCGTTAAATGATAAATTTAACGGGGATTTTTTTACTTCAAAAACATCAAGTTATATCATAACCAAATAAAAATATTTCATTTTTTTACCGCACTTATTGCAGAACCAAGAATTACTTCACAGATTTTTTGTGATTTTCATAGGCTGCTTTTACAAAGCCTGCAAACAACGGATGACCATCACGAGGCGTAGAAGTAAATTCTGGATGGAATTGACAAGCGACAAACCAAGGATGATTTGGCACTTCGATAATTTCTACCAATTTTTTATCTGCAGATAATCCAGTTACTTTCAATCCTGCTTTTTCAATTTGTGGAAGCAAGGTATTGTTCACTTCATAGCGATGACGATGACGTTCTTCAATGGTTTCTTTGCCATAAAGCTCACGAGCGTGGCTACCTGATACCAAATGACATTGTTGTGCGCCTAAACGCATTGTTCCGCCAAGATCTGATTCATCGGTACGCACTTCAGTATTACCCTCCGCATCTTGCCATTCTGTGATTAATGCCACCACAGGTTGTTCACAATCTTTATCAAATTCAGATGAATTGGCTTTAGTTAAACCCGCTACATTACGTGCATATTCAATCAATGCGATCTGCATACCTAAGCAAATACCCAAGTAAGGAATTTTGTTTTCTCGTGCATATTGTGCGGTACGAATTTTACCCTCTACACCACGATAACCAAATCCCCCTGGAACAAGAATGCCATCAACGCCTTTTAATACTTCAACACCTTTGGTTTCAACATCTTGGGAATCAATATATTTAATGCTTACACTTAAACGGTTCGTTAAACCTGCGTGTTTTAAGGCTTCATTTACTGATTTATAGGCATCGGGTAACTCAGTGTATTTACCTACCATACCGATGGTTACTTCTCCCACTGGATTGGCTTGCTTGTAAAGCACTTGCTCCCATTCAGTAAGATCTGCTTCAGGGCAAGTTAAACGGAAACGTTCACAGACAAAATCATCTAAACCTTGAGATTTTAATAATGCGGGGATTTGATAAATTGAATTCACATCTTTTAATGAAATGACTGCACGTTCTGCAACATTACAAAATAAAGCAATTTTCGCACGTTCATTTGGTGGAATCATACGATCTGAACGGCAAATCAACACATCAGGTTGAATACCAATAGAAAGCAATTCTTTTACCGAATGCTGGGTTGGTTTAGTTTTTACTTCACCCGCCGTTGGGATGTAAGGCACCAAGGTTAAATGCATAAATAACGTATGTTCACGACCAACTTGAACGGCTAATTGACGTAATGCTTCTAAGAATGGAAGTGATTCAATATCCCCAACAGTGCCGCCCACTTCAACAATCACAACGTCGTGACCTTGAGCACCAGCAATGACGCGATCTTTAATTTCATTCGTGATATGTGGAATCACTTGAATTGTTGCACCAAGATAATCGCCACGACGCTCTTTACGTAATACTTCAGAATAAATTTTACCTGTAGTGAAGTTATTACGTTTGGTCATTTTCGTGCGGATGAAACGCTCATAATGACCTAAATCTAAATCTGTTTCTGCACCATCTTGAGTAACGAAAACTTCCCCGTGTTGGGTTGGGCTCATCGTACCAGGATCCACATTAATATATGGATCTAACTTCATAATGGTTACGTTTAAACCACGTGCTTCTAAAATTGCCGCCAATGATGCTGCCGCAATGCCTTTACCTAACGATGAAACCACACCGCCAGTGACGAAAATATAATTTGTAGCCATAGGGAACCTAATCTGTATTGGAATATAAATGATTATAGCTAATCATCTTACAGACAAAATCAACCAAAAGTGCGGTCAAAAATCGAAGATAATTAGCTATCAAAGACGGGATGGTAGTTTACCTGATTTGCGCAATGAACTCAATGCTAGTTTTGGCTTAATCCTTTTTATCCTTGGAAAGGATCAACAATTACATTACAAATGTTGAATGATAAATTAAGTATTAAATGCCACTACATACTTATTCAAGCAGTTAAAAACATCAAGAGATGATGTTGGTTGAGACAAATATTAAAATATGATCTTACACAATGAAATTAATCATCTTTAAAACAAAAATTATTGCAAAAATGTCAATTTGATCTAAATCAATTAAATGAAATATAACAAATAAGCCCTATTTTTGTATTTATATCAAAAATGTGATCTATATAGCATTTTTTACTATTTTTTATCCTTATGTTTAGTAGTAGAATAGCCGCCAATTTGGATTATCTCTATAATAACTGGTGTTTTTTTAACCTTTAAAAATAATTATGTAGATAAGTCAATATAAACTTAGCTGATTGGAGTTGAGTAATTAGGGATTATTTAAGGCATCGCCTTGTTAATCATTGTTGGAACTAATGTTGTTTATACAAAGGAGTTGAGAATGTTAGACGTTGTTGATCTTTCTCGCTTGCAGTTTGCTTTAACTGCGTTGTATCACTTCATTTTCGTGCCGCTAACATTGGGTTTATCCTTTATTCTTGTAATTATGGAAACTATTTATGTGGCGACAGGTAAAGAAGTTTATAAAGATATGACAAAATTTTGGGGAAAGTTATTTGGTATTAACTTTGCCCTTGGGGTGACCACCGGTATTATTATGGAATTCCAATTTGGTACTAACTGGTCTTATTATTCTCATTACGTGGGGGATATTTTTGGTGCGCCACTTGCTATTGAAGCGTTACTTGCCTTCTTCTTAGAATCCACTTTTGTGGGGTTATTTTTCTTCGGTTGGGATCGTTTATCAAAAGGAAAACACTTATTAGCAACTTATTGTGTGGCTTTCGGTTCTAATTTATCTGCTATGTGGATTTTGGTTGCAAATGGCTGGATGCAAGCACCAACAGGTTCAAAATTTAATTTTGAAACTGTACGTATGGAAATGACTAACTTCTTAGATCTTTGGTTAAACCCTGTTGCACAAAGTAAATTCTTACATACTCTTTCTGCAGGTTATGTGACAGGCGCATTTTTTGTTTTAGCCATTAGCTCATACTTTTTACTAAAAGGTCGTGATTTTGAATTTGCAAAACGTTCTTTCTCCGTAGCTGCTACTTTTGGATTTATCGCCTCTATTTCAGTGCTAATTCTTGGTGATGAATCTGGTTATGATATTGGTAAAGCACAACCAGTAAAATTAGCCGCAATGGAAGCTGAATTTGAAACTCATCCAGCACCTGCTCCATTCCTTCCAGTAGCAATTCCAAATACGGCTGAAATGAAAAATGATTTTGCGATTGAAATTCCTTATCTTGGCGGTGTAATAGCAACTCGTTCAATTGATAAAGAAATTATAGGTCTAAAAGATCTTCAAGCATTAAATGAAACTCGTGTACGTAGTGGTATCCGTGCTTATGAATTATTTACTCAACTACGCGCTGAGAAAAAAGCAAATGGTCAAGTAAATGAAGAAACCAAAGCACAATTCAATGAAGTTAAAAAAGATCTTGGTTTCGGTTTATTATTAAAACGCTATACAAACAATGTTGTTGATGCGACAGAAGAACAAATTAAACAAGCCGCTCGTGATACTATTCCAAATGTAGGCCCTAATTTTTGGGCATTTCGTGCAATGATTGCAGCTGGTGGTTTAATTGCTTTACTTACATTCGGCGCATTTGTTCAAAATTTACGTAATAAAGTCACTCAAATTCCATTATTGTTAAAAGTTCTTTTATGGGGCTTGCCATTACCTTGGATTGCCATTGAGTGCGGTTGGTTCTTAGCAGAATATGGTCGTCAGCCTTGGGCTATTTACGAGATCTTACCTGTTGGCGTATCCGCTTCTAATTTAAGTACAGGCGATTTATGGTTCTCCATTGGTTTAATTTGTGCGCTTTATCTTGCGTTCATTATTGTTGAGATGTATTTGATGTTTAAATATGCGCGTTTGGGTCCAAGTGCGTTAAAAACCGGCAAATACTACTTTGAACAATCAGCTAAATAAGTAGGAGATAAATTATGATTGATTATGAATTTCTACGTTTTATTTGGTGGGTGTTAGTTATTGTATTATTGATTGGCTTCTCTGTAACTGATGGATTTGATATGGGCGTGACTGCACTTTTACCTGTAATAGGTAAAAAAGAAGTGGAACGCCGTATTATGATCAACACTATTGCTCCCCATTGGGATGGTAACCAAGTTTGGTTATTAACTGCAGGTGGTGCAATATTTGCAGCTTGGCCAATTGTATATGCAGTATCTTTCTCAGGTTTTTACATTGCATTAGTATTAGTCTTGGCAGCGTTATTCTTACGTCCATTGGGTTTTGAATATCGTGCAAAAATTGATAATCCAACTTGGCGTTCTGTTTGGGACTGGGGATTATTCGCAGGTGGTTTTGTACCAGCATTAGTATTTGGCGTGGCTTTTGGTAATTTATTACAAGGCGTTCCATTCCATTTTAACGAATTAACTCAAGTGACTTATACAGGTTCATTTTTTGAGCTATTAAATCCATTCGCATTATTATGTGGTGTTATTAGCTTATCAATGCTTGTCACTCACGGCGCAAACTGGTTACAAATGAAAACCACTGAAGTCTTACGTGATCGTGCTCGTTCAGTAAGTCAAATTGGTTCTATTGTGACTTTAATTACATTCGTATTAGCTGGCGTATGGTTATATTCTAAAGATGGTTATGTAGTTACTAGCACTATCGATCATTTCGCTCCATCGTCTCCAATGAATAAAGAAGTTGCTGTAGAAACTGGCGCGTGGTTTAGAAATTTCAATGAAATGCCAATTCTTTGGATTTTCCCTGCTTTAGCTGTAGTTGCTGCATTATTAAATGCTGCATTTTCTAAAGCGAATCGTTGTGGTTTTGCATTTTTCTTCTCTGCATTAACAATGGCTGGTGTGATTATTACTGCAGCAGTATCAATGTTCCCATTTGTGATGCCTTCAAGTTCACATCCTGAACAAAGTTTATTAATGTGGGATTCGACTTCAAGTGAATTAACATTAACATTAATGCTGATTTTTGCAGTTGTTTTTGTGGTCATTGCTTTAGCTTATACTATTTGGTCTTACTCAAAAATGTTTGGTCGTTTAGATGCTAATTTCATTGATAAAAATAAACACTCATTATACTAAGGAGAAATAGAATGTTATATGCGATTTGGGTAGTGGGTGTATTGTTTGCAATTTGGGCTAGTGCAAAATGCACCATCAATAAAGAAAAAAAAGGTAAATTTGAAGAATAAATGATTTAAGAATTTTACCGACTAAATAAAAGGGTTCATAATGAACCCTTTTTAACTTTTCTCATTTATCTTTTTCTCAACAACAATGGAAAATAATTTTACGAATTTCTATGCTAGAATATTTACCAAAATTTCCATTTTTTTAACCGCACTTTATGACATTACAACTCAATACCATTGCTCTATTACTAGTGATACTTCTTATTCTTGGCGTATTAAGCAACAACAGCGCAATTACCATTTCTGCTGCCGTATTACTTATCATGCAGCAAACTTTTTTATCTTCTCATATTCCTTTGCTCGAAAAATATGGCGTTAAAATTGGTATCATTATTTTAACCATTGGGGTTTTAAGCCCCTTAGTTTCAGGAAAAATTCAGTTGCCTGATTTATCAGGTTTTCTTAGTTGGAAAATGGCTCTTTCTATTGCAGTTGGAGTGCTTGTGGCATGGCTTGCAGGTAAAGGTGTGCCTTTAATGGGCGAACAACCGATTTTAGTCACTGGCTTGCTTATCGGCACAATTATTGGTGTAGCATTTTTAGGTGGAATTCCCGTTGGCCCACTTATTGCTGCAGGTATATTAGCTTTACTTTTAGGGAAAATTTAAATGAAAAACAAATACCTTACTATTGCCACTTTAAGCGGATTCTTCTGTGTCGCACTAGGCGCATTTGCAGCTCATGGCCTAAGCCATATATTAGAAGCCAAAGCATTATCATGGATTGATACGGGGTTAGAATATCAAATGTTCCATACCATTGCAGTACTTGCCGTTGCATTATCTGCTTTACGTGACAATAAATTCGCCCGATTATCTATGTCTTCTTGGTTAATTGGAATCTTATTATTTAGTGGAAGTTTATACGCACTTGCTTTCGAAGCAAGCAATGTAATTGTATGGATTACGCCTATTGGCGGCACTTTATTTTTAATCGGATGGATTAGCTTAGCTTACGGAAGTTTCAAAAGTAAATCGCTATGAAAAACAGCTCGGTAAAACACACATTAACTCCCTTACAACAATCTCTTTTTTCTCAATTAAATGACATCATGCGGGTGGATCAACGTCGCTTATCCGCCCGCATTCATGGTATTGGAAAAATTAAAAGCCAAGAGGCTCAACAAGCCGTTGCCGCTGAAATCCAACAGCAAATTGAACAAGCTAGATTACGTGTAGAACAACGGAAAAGTGCGGTACAAAATCCGATTGTTTTTCCAGAGAGTTTGCCCGTTAGCCAACGCAAAGTCGAAATTCAAAAACTGATTTCTGAACATCAGGTCATCGTGGTGGCAGGGGAAACTGGTTCAGGTAAAACCACCCAATTGCCGAAAATGTGTTTGGAATTAGGTTTCGGCAATTTAGGCATGATTGGTCATACTCAACCACGCCGTATTGCTGCTCGTTCGGTGGCGGCGCGTATTGCGGAAGAACTGGAAACGGAGCTTGGCGGTTTAGTTGGTTATAAGGTTCGTTTTAACGATCAAATCAGCGATAACACCCAAATCAAATTGATGACTGACGGGATTCTGCTAGCAGAAATTCAAAACGATCGTTTTCTCAATCAATATTCTTGTTTGATTATCGATGAAGCCCACGAACGTAGCCTAAATAACGATTTTATTCTCGGTTATCTGAAACAGTTGTTGCCACGTCGTCGTGATTTAAAACTTATTATCACTTCTGCAACCATTGATGTGGAACGCTTTTCTAAACATTTTAATAATGCACCGATCATTGAAGTCTCAGGCAGAACCTATCCTGTTGAAGTGCGTTATCGTCCCGTAGTGGAGGAAGACGATCAAGATCAGCTACAAGGTATTCTTAATGCGGTGGATGAATTGCAAGCAGAAAGTCGAGGCGATATCTTGATCTTTATGAATGGAGAGCGTGAAATTCGTGATACTGCCGAAGCCTTGCAAAAGCAAAATCTAAAACACACGGAAATTCTACCGCTCTTTGCACGCTTGTCTGCGCAAGAACAAAATAAAATTTTCCATCCAAGTGGCTTAAATCGCATTGTATTAGCGACCAACGTCGCAGAAACCTCATTGACCGTGCCGGGCATTAAATATGTGATTGACCCAGGTACTGCGCGCATTTCCCGTTATAGCTATCGCACCAAAGTACAACGTTTACCGATTGAACCTATTTCACAGGCATCTGCAAATCAGCGTAAAGGTCGATGTGGTCGTGTAAGTGAAGGGATTTGTATTCGTTTATATTCGGAAGAGGATTTTAATTCTCGTCCAGAGTTTACCGATCCTGAAATTCTACGCACCAATTTAGCCTCCGTTATTTTGCAAATGACGGCATTGGGTTTGGATGATATTGAAGCGTTCCCATTTGTTGATGCGCCAGATAAACGCCATATTCAAGATGGGATAAAACTGTTGGAAGAATTGGGCGCGTTTGAAATGGTTCGCACCAAAGCGGGTGAAAAACGCCTATTAACTAGAGTTGGTCGCCAACTCGCTCAACTTCCAGTCGATCCGCGCCTTGCCAAAATGATCCTAAGTGCGGTCAATTTTGGCTGCGTTTATGAAATGATGATCATCGTCTCTGCGTTATCCATTCAAGATCCGCGCGAACGACCACAAGAAAAACAGCAAGCTTCTGATGAAAAACATCGTCGTTTTGCCGATAAAAAATCAGATTTCTTGGCTTTCCTCAATCTTTGGTATTATCTACAAGAACAACAAAAAGCATTGAGTAAAAACCAATTCCGTCGTCAGTGCCAAAAGGATTTCTTAAATTATTTACGCATTCGTGAATGGCAGGATATTTATCATCAAATTCGTTTAACCGTGCGTGAAATGGGCTTACCGATTAATTCCGAAAAAGCAGAATATCAGCAAATTCATACCGCACTTTTAAGCGGTTTGCTTTCTCATATCGGTTTAAAAGAAGCGGAGAAACAACAATATCTTGGCGCACGTAATGCCCATTTTGCAATTTTCCCCAATTCTGTGCTTTTCAAAAAACAACCGAAATGGGTGATGGCGGCAGAGTTAGTGGAAACCTCCAAACTTTGGGGGCGCATGGTGGCAGAAATCGAGCCAGAATGGATTGAGCCACTTGCCGAGCATCTCATTAAAAAATCCTATTCAGAACCGCGTTGGTCGAAATCCCGTGGCGCTGTGATTGCAGATGAGAAAGTCACGCTTTACGGTGTGCCGATTGTGGCTGCGAGACCAGTGAATTACGGAGCTATTGATCCAACGGTAAGCCGTGAGATTTTTATTCAATCTGCCTTGGTGGAAGGGGGTTGGAATACCAAGCATAAATTCTTCAAAGAAAATCAAAGGCTCGTTCAAGAAGTAGAAGAATTGGAACACAAAAGCCGCCGCCGCGATATTTTGGTGGATGATCGCACATTGTTTGAATTTTACGATCAGCGTATTGGCACAGAAGTTGTCTCTCAAAAACATTTTGATACCTGGTGGAAAAAGGCACAGCAAAAAGATCCTGAATTGCTTAATTTTGAACGTTCATTTTTGATCAATGATGATGCGGAACAAGTGAGCAAGCTGGATTTCCCGAATTTCTGGCATCAAGGTAATTTAAAACTCAAATTGACTTATCAATTTGAACCAGGTACCGATGCGGACGGCGTGACAGTACATATTCCATTGCCATTGCTCAACCAAGTGGAAATGACAGGCTTTGACTGGCAGATTCCAGGCTTGCGTGAAGAATTGGTGATTGCGCTGATTAAATCTCTGCCGAAATCTTATCGCCGTAACTTCGTGCCTGCACCTAATTATGCTCAAGCTTTTTTAAGTCGTGCGGTGCCGTTGGAAAAGCCATTATTAGATACGCTGATTTATGAATTGCGTCGTATGACTGGCGTCACCGTAGAAGCGGAACATTGGAATTGGGAACAAATTCCAAGCCATCTGAAAATGACGTTCCGTGTGGTGGATGAAAACGGTAAGAAAATCGCAGAATCCATGAATTTGGATGAGCTGAAATTCAACTTAAAAGATCGTGTGCAGGAAAGTATTTCTGCTGTGGCAGATGATGGCATTGAGCAAAGCAGGCTGCATATTTGGAGCTTTGCAGATTTACCACAATGTTATGAACAAAAACAACGTGGTTTCAGCGTCAAAGCGTTCCCAGCTATTGTAGATGAAAAAGATGCGGTGGGTATCAAACTGTTTGAAACAGAGTTTGAGCAATCGGTGGCGATGCAACAAGGTTTACGTCGTTTGTTATTGCTCAATGTGCCATCACCAATTAAATATCTTCATGAAAAATTGCCGAATAAGGCTAAATTGGGTCTGTATTTTACTCCGTTCGGTCGCGTATTGGATTTGATCGATGACTGTATTGCTTGTGCCGTAGATAAGCTAATTGCCGATTTTGGCGGTTTTGTGTGGGATGAAGCAGGCTTTGAAAAATTGCGTGATTTCGTTCGAGAAAATCTTAACGAAGTGACCGTGGATATTGCGCAGAAAGTGGAGCAGATTCTTACTCTCACTTACCAACTTAACCAACGCCTTAAAGGCAAAATGGATTTCACGATGGCATTTGCATTATCCGACATCAAATCGCAACTTGCAAGTTTGGTGTATCAAGGTTTTGTGCAAAAGAGCGGTTATGATCGCCTACCAGATTTACAACGTTATCTGCAAGCCATTGATAAACGTATTGATAAGTTGGCTCAAGATGTAAACCGTGATCGTGCCGCGATGCTACGCGTGGAACAAGTGCAACAGGCTTACCAACAATTGCTCGCTAAACTGCCAAAATCTAAACCGATTTCGGATGAGGTGGCGGAGATTCGATATATGATCGAGGAATTGCGTGTGAGTTTGTTTGCCCAGCAGTTGGGGACGAAATATCAAATATCAGATAAAAGAATAGCAAATATTATTAGTCAATACTAATGATAATAATACTCAAAATTAAGGCGGTTTTATACCGCCTTAATTTATTTAAAACAACAATATACCTCTTTTTGAGTATTTTAAAAGATAAGCTTGATCAAGCTCAAACTTTAGCATTCTGCGAGTAGAAAAACTTTTTTCTTTTGGTATCTTACGCTTGAATGAAAATATATCTACGTTTTGTATGGATATTAATAATAATTCTCAACTTTCTACTTAACCTTTTTATTACAACAAATGGAGTAATTATCGTGAACGCATTCAAAAAAAGCCTTATTGTGGCAGCGTCTTTCGCGAGTTTAAGCTTATTTAACTCAGCTACTGCTGAGCTTGTATATAAGCCATTAGAACAACCTGTTGAACCCGCAAAACCTGATTTGAAAATTGAATCTGTAAATGAAAAATTTGCAGAAAAATATCCAAATCAATATAACAGCTGGCGTTCTACAGCAAACGGCGATGGCGAAAACATTATTTATGCTGATGAAGAAAATCCGCGCCTAATCGTACTTTGGGGTGGTTATGCATTTGCAAAAGAATATAACGCACCACGCGGTCACTTTTATGCGGTAACAGATGTGCGTAATATTTTACGTACAGGTGCGCCAAAAACTGCAAATGATGGCCCTCAAGCTATGGCATGTTGGACATGTAAAGGTCCTGATGTTCCACGTTTAATCGCGGAATGGGGTGAGAAAGATTATTTCAATGCGAAATGGGCAAAGGGAGGGCCTGAAATCGTGAACTCAATTGGCTGTGCTGACTGTCACGACACAACCTCTAAAGATTTTGCAGAAGGCAAACCTGCATTACGTATTGCTCGTCCACACGTATTACGCGCCCTTGATGCTTTAGAAAAAGCCACTGCTGAAAAAGATAAAGCAGAAGGTCGCCCACACAACAATTTAAGCTTCAACACGGCAGCGCGTACTGAAAAACGTGCAGAAATTTGCGCAAACTGCCACGTTGAATACTATTTTGCAGGGGACATCAAGCAAGTAACTTTCCCTTGGGATAATGGTCAAACCGTAGATGATATTGAAAAATATTATGATGATATTGGTTTCACTGACTGGACTCACTCACTTTCTAAAGCACCAATGTTAAAAGCACAACACCCTGACTTTGAAATTTGGTCTTTAGGTATGCACGGTAAAAATGGGGTAACTTGTGTAGATTGCCATATGCCAAAAGTACAAGGCGCAGACGGTAAAGTTTATACTGACCACCAAATCCAAAATCCATTCGATGCATTTGACCACACTTGTGCAAATTGTCACGATCAAAGCAAAGAAAAATTACGCGATATTGTTACTTCACGTAAAAAAGAAGTGAAAGATGTAATGGGTCGTTTAGAAGACCAAGTTGTTAAAGCTCACTTTGAAGCAAAAGCGGCTTGGGACGCAGGTGCAACTAAAGAAGAAATGGAAGCAGCATTAATGGATATTCGTCATGCTCAATGGCGTTGGGATTACACTGCTGCAAGCCATGGTGGTCATATGCATGCGCCTGAAGTAGTACTTCGTGTATTAGCTTCTGGCTTAGATAAAGTAGCAGACGCGCGCACTAAACTTGCTGTAATCTTAACTAAACACGGTGTGAAAACTCCAGTTCAAATCCCAGATATTTCAACAGCTGATAAAGCGTGGAAAGTAATGGGTATTGATATTGAAAAAGAACGTAAAGCGAAAGAAGAATTCTTAAAAACTGTGGTACCGCAATGGGAGCAACAAGCTAGAGAAAAAGGCTTATTAGTTGATCCACCAACACAAAAATAAATGAAAAATCTACCGCACTTTTAACTGCAACTAGAAAGTGCGGTAATTTTCAAGGTCAAATTTGAGGTAACCCAAATGAATTTAACTTCTTTAATCAACAAATCTGCAAAAGCGTTAGCGTTAAGTGTGGCATTTGTCGCATTGCCGTTTTTGGCTTATGCCGATGATGCACAAAAACCTGCGGATCATTTTACTTATGAACCGCAATTAGATAACCAACGCGATCCAAATCAATATTGTGCTAAATGCCATAAATTCGACAAGGTAGATAAGAACCAAACGCTAGAACAGTCTGGTGGCGAACTCCACTTTGGTAAATTTCACGGCGCACATTTAGATAAGAAAAATCCAAATAACGGTAAAGCAATTACTTGTGTAAGCTGTCACGGTAACATTTCTGAAAATCACCGTCGTGGTGCTAAAGATGTTATGCGTTTTGAAGGGGATATTTTCGGTAATAAAAAACCGATGTATTCAGTTCAAGAACAAAACCAAGTTTGCTTTGCTTGTCACCAACCTGACAAACTTCGTGAAAAACTATGGGCGCATGATGTTCACGCAATGAAATTGCCTTGTGCAAGTTGCCATACTCTTCATCCTAAAGAAGACGCAATGAAAGGTATTCAACCAAAACAACGCGTTAAACTTTGCGTAGATTGCCATGGTAAACAACAAAAACGTAAAGCTGAACAAGATAAACTAACCAAACAAAAGGATAAACAATGACAGTCTGCTCACGCCGAAACTTTGTTTCTGGCATGGGGGCAGTGATCCTTATGACGGGAACATCTTTACCTTCTTTTGCAAAAGAAGACAAGGCGGATAAACCTAAACGTTACGCAATGATACATGATGAAAATGCGTGTATCGGTTGTACAGCCTGTATGGACTCATGTCGTGATGTAAACCAAGTGCCAGAAGGCGTTTCTCGCTTAGAGATTCTACGTAGTGAACCTTATGGGGAATTTCCAAATCAAGAATACGAGTTCTTTCGTCAATCTTGCCAACATTGTACAAATGCACCTTGTGTAGCAGTTTGTCCAACTGGTGCATCTTTTATTGATAAAGAGACTGGCATTGTAGATGTACATAAAGATTTATGCGTAGGCTGCCAATACTGTATAGCAGTTTGCCCATATCGTGTACGTTTTATTCATCCAGTACATCGTACCGCAGATAAATGTAACTTCTGCCGCGATACAAATTTAGCCAATGGTAAACAACCTGCTTGCGTAGAGGCTTGCCCAACCAAAGCATTAACCTTTGGGGATATGAATGATCCAACAAGTGCAGTTTCACGTAAAGTGAAAGAAAAATCAGTTTATCGCACTAAAGTGGAATTAGGTACACAACCAAACTTATATCACATTCCATTCCAACATGGGGAGCCTAGAAGATGACGTTAGATTATCCAGTTCCATTTCATACGCCTAATCTAGTGTGGGATTATACCATTGCGATCTACTTGTTTTTATTGGGGATCTCATCTGGTGCAGTACAGTTAGCAATTGCCTATAAACGCAGTAATAAACTAGAAAATCTAAGCCAAAACTGGATTATTCGATCTGGGGTAATTTTAGGATCTGTGCCAACATTAATTGGTTTAACGCTATTAATTTTCCACTTGACTCGACCTTGGACATTCTGGAAATTGATGTTTAACTATCAATTCAACTCCGTAATGTCGATGGGGGTCATGCTATTCCAAATCTATATGTTATTTTTAGTAATTTGGGGTGTAGTGATTTTTAAAAAAGAAATCGAAGCATTAATTAATCGCTTTATACCAAAACTGCAATTTGTGATGAAACTCATCGGTATTGCAGAACGTATTGCAAGTCCAGTCGAAGTTATTCTTTTCATATTGGCTGCAGTGCTTGGTGCATACACAGGGTTCTTACTTTCTGCATTGATTAGCTATCCAATGTTGAATAACCCAGTATTACCCGCATTATTCTTAGCCTCTGGCACATCATCTGGTATTGCTGCAACCTTCTTAATTATCTTAATTGCAGGAAAACTAAAAGGTGATTCTCACGAATCGCACTTTATCCACAAATTTGAAGTGCCAATTATGGTGACAGAACTTGGTTTGCTTGTGTGTTTCTTCGTTGGCTTACATTTTGGTGGCGGACAAAAAACAGTTGCCTTACATAATGCCTTATCTGGTTTTTGGGGAGCGATATTCTGGGTTGGAGTATTGATTATCGGTATCTTGATCCCATTAATCGCCAATATGTTTGTTAATGACCGTTTAAAATACAATCGTAACTTTATTATCTTGGTGTCAATTTTTGACTTAATTGGGGTATTCTGTTTACGTTTCTTTGTTTTATATGCGGGACAACTCACTGTAGCCTAAACTGACTTTTTATAAAAAATTAATCTGCATTCTAAAAGTTTGATTAACTTTCTCACTTATTAGCGTGCAGATTTTTATATCTAAATAATCCAACTATGAAGACTAAACAGAATTTACGAAAACTTTCATTCCTGCCGTAATGCTTTATTTAAATTAAAAAGACTAAACTCAATGAATTAAAAGTTTAGTCCTTAATTTAATTATGTATTTTCTTTAATATTATTCTTTTCAACATTCACTAACAAATAGTGGTGCCTTCTTCAGTACCAGTCACTACTTGACGTAATGCCCCAGGTTTACCCATATTGAACACTCTAATCGGCATGCCATGATCGCGAGCTAAAGTAAACGCCGATAAGTCCATCACTTTTAATTCTTTATCGATCACTTCTGCATAAGTTAAATTTTTATAAAGTTTTGCATCAGGATTTTTCGCTGGATCACAATCATACACACCATCAACTTTAGTCGCTTTCAACACAACATCAGCTTCAATTTCAATACCACGCAAACAAGCGGTAGAATCAGTGGTAAAGAATGGATTTCCCGTTCCCGCAGAGAAAATGACTATGCGTTTTTCGCGTAACATTTTGATTGCTTCAGACCAGTTATAAGTATCGCAAATACCATTTAATTGGAAAGCGGACATTAATTTTGCGTTCACATCAGCACGGAATAAAGAATCACGCATTGCCAAACCATTCATCACCGTAGCAAGCATTCCCATATGATCGCCCACCACGCGATTCATCCCCGCTTTTGCTAGTTTTGCACCACGGAATAAGTTGCCGCCACCAAGAACGACGCCAACTTCCACACCCATCTCCACTAATTCTTTAATTTCAACAGCCATACGATCGAGAATCGCAGGATCGATACCAAAACCATCTTCTCCTTGTAATGCTTCACCGCTTAATTTCAATAAAATACGTTTATAAATTGGTTGGCTCATTGTTTTTTCCTTCTGGCTTAAAAAAATTGGCTTATTCTATAAAATAACCGCTCAAGAGTGAAGAAGTTAAATATGGAAATTCTGAGTGAAAGGTGGATAATAGCGATATTTTCTTTTCAGGGAAGACAATGATGAACACGAAAAAAACAAGCCAAATTTTGCCCGCACTTTTTGCGGTGATTTGTGCCGCATTCGCGGGTTATTTTATTTTAATCGGTTCTGGGATGTTTACAGAACCAACTGTAGATCTTATTCTGCTTGCGACAATAACTATTCTCTTATTAAGCAGCAGTAAAAAATCCTTCTATTTTATTTTGCTACCTCTTACGTTACTGCATGCTTTTTATACACCTACGGGGCTAAATTTTGGCCCTCCAAGCTATCAATATATCGCCTCGCTTTTCGCAACAGATATATTGGAAACGAAGGAATTTCTATTGCAAATTCCAGTGAGTAGTTACTTAATTGCTTTCGCCATTCCTATTTTGATTTTTCTTCAGTACAAAAGTGCGGTGAAATTTGGCATAAAATTTTATCGTAATAAAACATTTATTGCCTTGGCGACATTGCTTTTTGCTTACAACATGCCGCTTGCTGAACCGATTAAAGAAACGGTAAGTTCCACATTAAAAATTGTAGATGAAGTACAAAAACTAAAACAAATCTCTCAATCTGATAACTGGGGAAAATCAACATTAGAAAATTCACGCTATGATGATTATGTAATTGTACTCGGAGAAAGTGCGCGGAAAGATTACCACCATGCCTACGGTTATCCAATAGAAAACACCCCCTTTATGTCTAACGCTAAAGGCACGTTGATTGATGGTTTTCGTTCAGCAGGAACAAATACCGTCGCCTCACTTCGTCTAATGCTAACCCTTCCTAACAAAGAAAAATGGGAACCAAATTACAGCTTGAGTTTAGTGGATCTAATCAAATCTGCAGGCGTGAAAACTTATTGGCTTTCTAATCAAGGTATGCTCGGTAAATTCGATACGCCCGTTTCATCCCTCGCTTCAAAATCTGATGAAACCTTTTTCTTGAAAAAAGGCGGAAGCTTTAATTCGACTAACTTTAGTGACTTTGATTTATTACCCAAATTCGCCCAAGTATTAGAAAATTCTGTTCAAGGAAAACGTTTTATTGTGTTGCATATTTATGGTTCACACCCAATGGCTTGCGATCGTATCGAAGATTATCCAAAAATTTTTGATGATAAAGATCTTAATCCGAAATATGGTTATTTAAATTGCTATGTGTCGTCTATTAAGAAAACCGATGAATTTTTAAAACGTGTATATGATCAGCTTGAAGAAAATGCGAAGAAAAATCACCGCACTTTCTCAATGATTTATTTCTCAGATCACGGTTTGTGCCACCAACAAGATGAAAAAAACAATATACTTTTGTTCAATCAAAACTGTTTCAGCCGAGAGCACCATAATATTCCGCTATTCAAAATTTCATCAGATGATATGGAACGCAAAGAATATAAGGTGTTTAAATCAGGTTTAAATTTCTTAGAAGGGATTGCAAATTGGATAGGAATTCAAAATCCTCAATTAACGCAAACAGAAGATTTATTTTCTAACGAATCGGATAAAAATGACTTTGGATTGCAAAAACGAATTGATGAAAAATATCGTAAAGATGACGATCCAGCCATTGATATTCGTCCTAAACACGGAGCATATTGAGTACGTTTTATTTTTAGCTATAAATATCGTATAATCCGACAGATTTTATTTGTTTATTTTTTGTAAGGTATCAACGTGTCAGAACAACAACCAAGAGTGATCGAATCAAAAGAAATTATGACTTTATTGCCACATCGCTACCCATTTTTGTTAGTGGATCGCGTATTGGATTTTAAAGAAGGCGAATGGTTAAAAGCGATTAAAAATATCAGCGTGAATGAGCCTTGTTTCACAGGTCACTTCCCAGGCGAACCCATTTTACCGGGCGTTTTAATTTTAGAAGCTTTGGCACAAGCAATGGGCATTTTAGCCTTTAAAACTCTCGAATTAAAAGGCGGCGAACTATTCTACTTTGCAGGTATTGATGAAGCGCGCTTTAAACGCCCGGTGTTACCTGGAGATCAAATGGAATTAAACGTTCAAGTGATTAAAGAACGCCGTGGTATCACTTCATTTACTGGCGTTGCTACCGTAAATGGCGAAATCGCTTGTGAAGCAAAACTAATGTGTGCTCGTCGTTAATTAAGGGGTAAATATGATCCACCCAAGTGCAAAAATTCATCCAACTGCCCTCGTTGAAGAAGGGGCGGTAATTGGCGAAGACGTTTTTATTGGGCCTTTCTGTATTATTGAGGGCAGTGTTGAAATCAAAGCTCGCACTGTATTGAAATCTCACGTTGTGGTACGTGGCGATACCGTGATTGGCGAAGATAACGAAATCTATCAATTTGCGAGCATTGGCGAAGTAAACCAAGATTTGAAATATAAAGGCGAAGCTACAAAAACCATTATTGGTAATAGCAACCGAATTCGTGAACACGTGACAATTCATCGTGGCACGATTCAAGGCTGTGGCGTAACCTCTATTGGCAATAACAATTTATTAATGGTGAATGTTCACGTTGCACACGATTGCCAAATTAAAAATAACTGTATTCTGGCAAACAATGCAACGCTTGCAGGTCACGTAGAATTAGATGATTTCGTGATTGTTGGCGGTATGTCAGCGATTCATCAATTTGTGATTGTTGGTGCACACGTTATGTTAGGCGGTGGTTCTATGGTAAGCCAAGATGTACCACCTTATGTTATGGCGCAAGGCAACCACGCCCGTCCATTTGGCGTAAACTTAGAGGGTTTGAAACGTCGTGGTTTTGATAAACCAACCATGCACACAATCCGTAACATTTATAAAATGCTCTATCGTGGCGGTAAAACACTTGAAGAAGTGTTACCAGAAATTGAGCAAATTGCGGAAACCGATTCAGCGATCAGTTTTTTTGTTGAATTTTTCAAACGTTCAACTCGCGGAATTATTCGTTAATAAAACTTCTTCATTTTCAACCGCACTTTGCACACCAAAGTGCGGTTATTTTTTAGGATAAATTTGATGAACAAAACAAATCCAACCATTGCTCTTGTTGCAGGAGAAGTATCTGGTGATATTCTCGGTGCTGGTTTAATTCGCCAGCTCAAAGCACATTATCCTAATGCTCGCTTTATTGGTATTGCAGGCACAAGAATGTTGGCTGAAGGCTGTAAAACGCTCGTCGATATGGAAGAGCTTTCTGTTATGGGTTTGGCTGAAATCTTGAAACATCTTCCTCGTTTGCTGAAAATTCGTAAAAATGTCATTCAAACTATGTTGCAAGAAAAACCTGATGTTTACATCGGCATTGATGCGCCTGATTTTAATTTGGATGTAGAACTCAAGCTCAAAGCTAACGGAATTAAAACCATTCATTACGTGAGCCCCTCTGTATGGGCATGGCGTCAAAATCGTATCCATAAAATTGCCAAAGCGACCCATCAAGTTCTTGCCTTTTTGCCTTTTGAGAAAGCCTTTTACGATAAATTTAATGTCCCTTGCCGTTTTATTGGACACACAATGGCAGATGCTATTCCGCTCAAACCAAACCGTGCCGAAGCATGCCAAATGCTACAGATTGATCCCGCACAACGCTATTTAGCTATCCTAGTTGGAAGCCGTGGTTCAGAGGTGGAATTTCTGGCTGAGCCTTTCTTAAAAACAGCTTTATTGTTAAAAGAACAATTTCCTGATTTACAATTCCTTGTTCCTTTGGTGAACGAAAAACGACGAATTCAATTTGAAGCCATTAAAGCTAAAATTGCGCCAAATCTAGACCTGCATTTAATTGACGGCAATGCACGACAAGCAATGATTGCAGCTGATGCAACACTTCTTGCTTCAGGAACAGCAGCACTTGAAGCAATGCTTTGTAAATCCCCAATGGTGGTAGGCTATCGAATGAAACCACTGACCTATTTCTTAGCAAAACGTTTAGTGAAAACCGATTATATTTCTTTACCAAATTTGCTTGCGAATGAAATGCTCGTGCCTGAAATGATTCAAGAAGAATGCACGCCAGAATTGCTCGCTGAAAAATTATCTGCTTATCTTTCTGATGATGAAAGTGCGGTAAAAAATCGCCATATTTTAATTCAGCACTTCACGGATTTACACCAAAAGATTCAATGCAATGCCGATAAGCAAGCGGCTCAAGCAGTCATTGATTTATTAGAAGGAACAGAAAATGTTTGAATATCCACAAGGCTATGAATTGATCGCTGGTGTTGATGAAGTTGGGCGAGGCCCTTTAGTTGGGGCTGTTGTCACGGCTGCCGTTATTTTGGATCCGAATAATCCAATTGAAGGACTCGCTGATTCTAAAAAACTTTCTGAGAAAAAACGTTTAGCCCTTGCTGAAGAAATCAAAGAAAAAGCCCTTGCTTGGGCATTAGGTCGAGCTGAAGCTAACGAAATTGACGAGATAAATATCCTGCAAGCCTCCTTGCTGGCAATGACTCGAGCAGTAAAATCTTTAAAAATTCAACCGCACTTTGTGTTGGTTGATGGCAATAAGATCCCAAAAGATTTAGCTATTCCAGCGCAAGCCGTCGTCAAAGGCGATAACCTTGTGGCAGAAATCAGTGCAGCCTCTATTTTGGCGAAAGTGGCACGAGACCAAGAAATGGAAGAATTAGACAAGCAATATCCAGAATACGCTTTTGCCCAGCATAAAGGCTATCCGACCAAATTACATTTGGAAAAATTAGCTGAACTTGGTGCGTTACCGCAACATCGTCGTAGCTTTGCCCCAGTGAAAAAAGCACTAGAACAGTTTTAGAATGCTAATTTGGTTTAACAAAGGCTGTGTTTTAATACTGTGTTAATGCTTTCACTAAAATTTGATGCACATAAACAAAATTTTTTGACTTCTGTGAGTCAAAGAAAACAGGTTAAGAGAGTAATTAAACCTGTACGGTCGATAAATATACCTAAACACTCTGCTATTCCTTTGTAATAGCACATTAAAATAATGACTTATGAGGATTTATAACGATGAAGACAGACATTCAAACCGAATTAACCCAAGCCCTACTATCACACGAAAAAGTATGGGCGAACGAAGAAAAAACCATTTTAGCCAAAAACATTCTGTTGGATTTGGTAGAAAAAACCGACCCGACTATTATCGGGTTGTTATTGGGGAATGATGAGTTAAAACGCCATTTTTTTGTGGAAGTGAATGGTGTTTTGGTGTTTAAATTGCAGGATTTTCGTTTTTTCTTGGACAAACACAGAATCAATAATTCCTACACAAAATACGCCAATCGCATTGGCTTGACGGACGGCAACCGCTTTTTGAAAGACAGTTCGGATATTGTGTTGGATTTTCCGTTTAAAGATTGTGTGCTAAATGGCGGACAAAGCACCGAAGAAGGCGAAGAAATTTATTTTAAACGCAATAACAGCCAGCCAGCCAGCCAGCCAGCCAGCCAGCCAGCCAGCCAGCCAGTCAGCCAGTCAGCCAGTCAGCCAGTCAGCCAGTCAGCCAGTCAGCCAGCCAATTATACACTAAATTAACCCGAAAAAGACAAGAAATCTTTTTTAATCAAACCCTTGCTTTTGATGAAATTGACCGACTTTTTGACGCAAAAGCATTCTCAAAATTCTCTCGCTATACCGCAGATGGCAAGCAACCCGTTGGCGAAATCAAACGCCATTTTGACGGCACGCCAGCCGAAAATCTCATTATCAAAGGCAATAATCTGATAGCCCTGCATTCGCTTGCCAAGCAGTTTAAAGGCAAAATCAAGCTGATTTATATTGATCCGCCATATAACACGGGCAATGACGGTTTCAAATACAACGACAAATTTAATCATTCCACTTGGCTCACTTTTATGAAAAATCGGCTGGAAATTGCGAAAACATTGTTGGCTGATGATGGCGTGATTTTTGTTCAATGTGATGACAATGAACAAGCCTATTTGAAAATTTTAATGGACGAAGTTTTTGGTCGTGAAAATTTTGTTACAACCATTCATTGCCAAATGTCCACAACGCAAGGAATGAAAGTTAAAGCGGCACAAGATGGAAATATTGTTAAAAATGCTGAATATATTATAGTTTTTTCAAAAAATGGACATAAAAATATTGCAATAAATCCCTTGTATGATTTGCGTTCAGAATATGATGAACACTATTCGCTATATTTAAAAAACGATGGGGCTATTGGGCAACTTAAAGAATTATATGATTATAGATTTCCAAAAGATTTAAAAAATACAACCGCACTTTCTTTAAAAGAAGCATTTAAGAAAAGTAATGAATTTGCCGAGATTGTGAAAACACATCTTTCCAAGATTGTAAGAAGCGATAAAGTTACTGGATTTGATTTATCCGTTGAATTAGAAAATAGCAAATGGAAAGAAGTTGAGAGAAATGGAAGAAAATATATTCTTACATTAGATAAAAATGGCAAAGTTTGCCAATTATTAAGACTACAAGATTCTTGGGGAAAAACTGATAATTACAATAATGATGAGGGACTTCGTAAAATTCGTGGTAATTGGTGGGAAGGTTTTTACCTTGATATGGGAAATGTTGGAAAAGAAGGGAGCGTAGATTTTAAAAATGGCAAAAAAGGAGAGCGTTTAATTTCACAAATTATTAAAACAGCAACCAACGAAAACGACATCGTCCTAGACTACCATTTAGGCAGTGGCACAACCGCCGCCGTCGCTCATAAAATGAACCGCCAATACATCGGTATTGAACAAATGGATTATATTGAAACGCTTGCCGTTGAACGCTTGAAAAAAGTGATTGAAGGCGAGCAAGGCGGTATTTCCAAAGCCGTGAATTGGCAAGGCGGTGGCGAGTTTGTTTATGCCGAACTTGCTCCATTTAACGAAACAGCAAAACAACAAATTTTGGCGTGCGAAAATTCAAACGACATCAAAACGCTGTTTAATGAATTATGCGAACGCTATTTCTTGAAATACAATGTAAGCGTGAATGAATTTAGTCAAATCATTGAAGAACCTGAATTTCAAACCTTACCACTTGACGAACAAAAACAAATGATGCTTGAAATGTTGGATTTAAATCAAATGTATGTTTCATTATCCGAAATGGACGATGAACAATTTGCAGGTTGCTTAAACGATGACGATAAAGCGTTAAGCCGTGCGTTCTATCAATCAGTAAAAAATCAAGCGGAGAAAAAAGATGGCGAATAATAAAACGTTGTTTGATTGGGTGGAAGACCGCAAATCAATGCTGGAAGAAATGGAACAGACAGATTTTTTCGCACTGCCTGAATTTGTTTCAAATAATTTGAAATATCCGTTTTTTGAATGGCAGAAATCGGCTTTAGAAAACTTTGTAATTTTTGACCGCACTCCAAAATTAAAGGACTTCCCCGATATCAAAAACCGCCCTACCCATTTGCTATTTAATATGGCAACAGGTGCAGGCAAAACGATGATGATGGCAGCGTTGATTTTGTATTATTTTGAAAAAGGGTATCGGCATTTTCTGTTTTTTGTGAATCAAAACAATATCGTGGATAAAACGGAAAATAATTTTACCGATCCGACGCACGCAAAATTTTTATTTACCGAGAAGATTTTGCAGGGCGATACGGTAATTCCTATTCGCAAAGTGGAGACATTTAGCCCACATTCAGACGGCATTGAAATTAAATTTACCAGCATTCAAAAGCTGTATAACGATATTCGCACCCGGCGGGAAAATCAAACCACATTGGCGGATTTGCACAAATTGAACCTTGTGATGCTGGGTGATGAAGCGCACCATTTAAACGCGCAAACCAAAGGCAAAAAACAAGGCGAATTAGATTTAGAAAAGGAAATGAACGACCGCACCAGCAATGCCGAAATTGAACGTAAAGGCTGGGAGCATATGGTTTTGGAATTGTTACTCAATAAAAATGGCAATCATAGCCAAAATGTGCTGTTGGAATTTACCGCCACGCTGCCTGAAAATGCTGACGTGCAACAAAAGTACGCTGATAAAATCATCACAAAATTTGGCTTAAAAGAATTTTTGCAAAAAGGTTATACCAAAGAAATCAATTTGGTATCCAGTACGCTGGGTAAGAAAGAGCGAGTGTTACACGCTTTATTGTTTGCTTGGTATCGACATCGAATTGCGTTGAAATATGGCATTGCCAATTTCAAGCCTGTGATGTTGTTTAGAAGTAAGACGATTGATGAATCAAAAGCGGATTATCTGGCATTTTTAAATTGGGCAGAAAATGTGCAGGCGGTTGATTTTTCGTTTTTAACTACATTTTCAACAAGCTTGAACGATAGCGATAGCGATAACGCCAACGAACAAGGCAAAACCCGCACTGAACAAGCCCTAAAATTTATGCAGGAAAAAGGCGTTGAGTTTGCACATTTGGCAGATTGGGTAAAACAAAATTATCAAAAACACAATGTGATTATTACCAACTCCGAGAGCAACAAAACCAAAACCGAAAAAACCGACAGCGAAACCGAAAAATTGCTAAATAATTTGGAAGCGGCCGATAATCCGATCCGTGCCATTTTTACGGTGGACAGATTAACCGAAGGTTGGGACGTTCTGAATTTGTTTGATATTGTGCGTTTATATGAAGGGCAAAACGGCGGCGGTTCAAATAAAAAATCAGGCAAAACGGCTGCCGCCACCGTATCGGAAAAGCAGTTGATTGGTCGTGGCGTGCGTTATTTTCCATTTGCGTTTGAAGATAAACAGCCGAATAAACGCAAATTTGACAATGACATGCAACACGAATTGCGTATTTTGGAAGAATTGTTTTATTACACGCACGATGAGCAATCTCGCTATATTTCAGAATTAAAAGCAGAACTTCGCAAAGATGGCTTTATTCCCGAAAACGATAAAGACAAGGTTTTAACCACCTTCAAACTAAAATCTGAATTTGCAGATGATGAAACTTTTAAAAACCTATTGATTTGGGCAAATCAAAAAGTAAAAAATCCCAATGCTAAAGCCAATAATGCAGACAGCCTAAAAGCCAATCCGCAAACGCTTTCATTCCAAATTCACGGCAATCAATTGTTGCAGGAAACGCAATTTACAGCCGATGAAAATGATGAAACCGCCCGACAAATCGGCACACAAAATAATTTTACTCAAACCATAAAAATGAGTGAAATGGAGCGGCACATTTTTAATAAAGCCTTGCATATCAAAGGAAAAAATAGTCAATCTTTATTTCATTTCGATCGCTTGCAAAGCAAACTCAACATTCAAAATCGCAATGAATTGCAAAATAACTTGTTAAAAGATTGGCAAATTGAATTTTTGGGATTAGGGCAAGATAAACAGATTAGCCCAGATGACAAACTTGCAGGCTGCCTAAAAATCTTGGAAATGGTTGAAAAACGTCTCAATGAAAGTGATATGCCATTTATCGGTACAAAAGAATTTACGCCTAAAAAATTGTGGGAAATTTTTGGCACACCAAAACAAAAATGGGTCAAAAAAGATGATGTAAAAACTGCTATTGCCATGCAAAATGATTGGTATGTGATGGATAATTTTGCTGGAACGAGTTTGGAAGAAGCGTTAATTCAATTTATTTCAGAGCGTTTGGGCGATTTGAAATCTAAATATGACGTTCATTTAATCCGCAATGAAGAAGTGTTTAAATTGAATAACTTTGCCGATGGTGAAGGATTTATGCCGGACTTTGTTTTATTGCTGAAAGATAAACAAAAATCTTCTTCCAATGGTGTGAACGACTTTTTGCATTACCAAATTTTCATTGAACCCAAAGGCGAACATTTAGTGGAAACTGATAGGTGGAAAGAAGCTTTTTTAAAATCAATCACAGTGGAATATGGGAAGGATAAGATCCTGCAAAAAGATACACCGCATTATCGTTTGATCGGTTTGCCGTTTTTTACTGATCATCAGAAAAATGGACAATTTACGGAGTTATTCCCTTTAGGAGAGACATAGCTTGAAAAATAGAGTGGTGTATTATTAAAACACAGCCTTAACAAAACAAGGGAGCATTAAAAAATGCTCCCTTTCTCTTAATCAACTTAACTTTATGGAATGACGAGTAATTAACCTTTCTGTACGCTATATGCTTCTAATGCACGTAAAGAATAAGTATAAGCTGCACCTGCATTTAATGCGATAGCTGTTGCTAATGCAGCAGCAACCTCAGCTTCACTTGCACCAGCTTTTACTGCTTCTTCTGCGTGTACGCTAATGCAGCTTTCACAACGAGTTGTTACAGCAACTGCTAATGCGATAAGTTCGCGAGTTTTAGCGTCAAGCACATTGCCCTCTTCCGCGGCTGAGCCTAATGCTTGGTAAGCTTGTAACATTTTAGGGTGTTGTTTACCCAATGCGCCAAATGATTTTTTAACGTGAGATGTGTGTTCTTTCCAATCTGCAAACATAATGTTCTCCTAAATATATTGAATTAATAACCAGCTGGTGTGGCAAATTATAGGCGGATTAGATTATGATACTTGCTTATTTATCTCAATTTTTATCGCTAACATCTCATTATGGACTATTTAGATAAACTTACCCATTTAGCACAAGTGCGTGGAGAAATTAATATTCGCTGTGAATTTCAAGGCGAATGGCAAATATCTCATCAAGAAAAGGATGCAGGAAAAGGCATATTCCATCTTATTGAACAAGGCGAGTGCCAGCTTACACTAAATGAAAAACAATTTCATTTAAAAGAGGGAGATATTTTTTTTCTTCCTCAAAATCAACCGCACTTTATGCATTATTCAGTAAATAAAAGGGCAGATATTCCTACAAAAAAAAGTCATCAAGGATTATTTGAGTTACATCAGATTGGACGAGGTACACCAGATTTAAAAATGTTCTGCGGTAATTTTTATTATCAACAAGATGCACTTCTTACGGCATCAATGCCTGAATATTTACATATAAATTTATGCGACACGCCCATTCATCCTTTAGTGCAGCTTTTTTTGCAAGAAGCACAAAAAAATGATGCGGGTACGAAATCGGTCGTTGATGCACTTTCAAATGTACTTTTAATTTATATTTTACGTCACGCCATTCAACAAAATTTAATTGAACAAGGCATCTTATTCGCCTTACAAGATAAGCGATTAAATACTGCACTGATAGCAATATTACAACAACCTCAAAATGATTGGCATATTGAACAATTAGCTGAACTTGCAACAATGTCTCGTGCAAACTTTATTCGTGTTTTTCAACAACAACTTGGTATGTCGCCAGGACGTTTTCTCACGAAAGTGCGGTTACAATCTGCGGCGTTTTTATTAAAACAATCACAACAATCTGTGCTTGCCATTGCTTTAGAAGTGGGGTATCAATCAGAAGCGCATTTTTGTAAAGTTTTTAAAAATTACTACCAACTTTCTCCAAGCCAATACAGAAAATCTGTCAGCCTATAAATTGATTTGTTTTTGTGCTATAATAATATGCACTTCTAAAAGGCAACCCGCGTTGCCTTTTCTTTTTAAGGAAAAGATATGTTTAACAAAATTTTTTCGTGGTTTGAAAATCGTTTGAATCCCTATCCAGAAAGCAATCCAACAACACCTAAAAAAGGTTTGTTCCGTTTTATTTGGTCTAGTATTACAGGAATGAAAGGCTGGATTTTTTTGCTCGCAATTTTAACCGTAGGTACAGGTGTAATGGAAGCTGTATTATTCCAATTTATGGGAACGCTTGTAGATTGGTTAGGCACATTTACACCTGAAAGATTATGGCAAGAAAAAAGTCATTTATTAATTGGAATGGCTGCTCTATTACTTATTAGTATTGTGTGGGGATTTTTAGCTTCGGCCGTGCATTTACAAACCTTACAAGGCGTATTTCCAATGCGATTACGTTGGAATTTCCATCGTTTAATGCTTGGACAAAGTTTAAGTTTTTATCAAGACGAATTTGCAGGTAGAGTATCCGCAAAAGTAATGCAAACCGCCCTTGCAGTACGTGACACAGTACTTACACTTGCAGATATGTTCGTTTATGTATTGGTATATTTTATTACCTCTGGCGTAGTGCTAGTGGCATTAGATTCTTGGTTCTTATTACCATTTATTACTTGGATTATACTCTTCGGTTTGATCCTACGAACCCTAATTCCTAAACTATCAAAAACCGCACAACGACAAGCTGATGCTCGTTCTTTAATGACAGGACGCATTACAGATGCTTATTCTAATATTGCTACAGTAAAATTATTTTCTCACGGCTCACGCGAAGCTACTTATGCCAAGCGTTCTATGCAAGATTTTATGGTAACAGTACACGCCCAAATGCGCTTAGCAACATCACTAGATACACTCACTTACGCTACAAATATTCTACTTACGTTAAGTACTGCAATACTTGGTATTATTTTATGGAAAAATGGTCAAGTTGGCGTGGGTGCAATAGCAACGGCAACGGCCATGGCATTACGCGTAAATGGGCTTTCTCGCTGGATTATGTGGGAATCTGCCCGTTTGTTTGAGAATATCGGAACCGTAAACGACGGAATGAATACTTTAACTAAACCCCACACCATTGTGGACAAACCACAAGCGTCACCGTTACAAGTGAAACAAGGGGAAATTAAGTTTAACGATATTACCTTTGCTTACGATCCGACAAAACCATTACTCAATCATTTCAATCTCACTATCAAACCAGGGGAAAAGGTTGGGTTAATCGGTCGTTCTGGTGCAGGAAAATCTACGATTGTGAACTTATTACTTCGCTTTTATGAAGCACAACAAGGCGAAATTACCATTGATGGACAAAATGTACTCAATGTGCAACAAGAAAGCTTACGTCGCCAAATCGGTTTAGTCACTCAAGACACTTCGTTGCTACATCGCTCTGTACGTGACAATATTATTTATGGTCGCCCGAATGCTACTGATGAAGAAATAGTTTTAGCTGCTGAACGAGCGGAAGCCGCTGATTTCATCCCATTTCTCAGTGATTCTCAAGGTAGAAAAGGCTATGATGCCCATGTGGGAGAACGCGGGGTAAAACTTTCTGGTGGTCAGCGTCAGAGAATTGCCATTGCTCGTGTAATGTTAAAAGACGCACCAATTCTATTGTTAGATGAAGCCACAAGTGCATTGGATTCAGAAGTGGAAGTGGCAATACAAGAAAGTCTAGATAAGATGATGGAAAATAAAACTGTGATTGCCATTGCCCATCGTTTATCCACCATCGCAGCGATGGATCGCCTGATTGTGCTTGATAAAGGACAAATTGTCGAACAAGGTACGCACGCCGAATTACTAGAGCTCAATGGTCTGTACGCTAAACTTTGGAATCATCAAAGTGGCGGATTTTTAAGCGGAAGTGCTGAATAATATTGCGTTTATCATATTTAATTAATTGTACTGTAATCAAGCTAATTAAAAAATTAGTCTAATTTAATAGCTAAAGAAAAGTGCGGTGAATTTTCACCGCACTTTTTTGCTAGATATTTAGCGTTTAATTCACGACTTCAGCAGTATATTTCAGCTTGTGAATTGCATCGAATAATTGTTGGTTTGTGACTTTTGGATCTTCCACAACCGTCACTAAACCATCTTTAATAGATGCTTTTGTTGAAATAACGCCATCAATATTACGCAGTTCTTTATTGACTAAGTAAGCACAAAGCTGGCAATTCATTTCCTTTACTTTTAGCACAATTTGTTTGGTTTCATTCGCATGAGCGAAAGAAATTGCAAACAGCGAAAGCAAAAGTGCGGTACATAATTTCTTCATTTTTATTCCTAATTAGCTAATTCTAAAATCCAAGGTAAAATTGTTGGATAGGTTAAGAAAAAAATCATCACGATAAATACAATCCAATATAAAACGATAAGTTTTTTACGGGAAATATATTTGCTACAAATGATTTTTTTGGAAAACATCAACAGCCAAAATCCATAGGCAAAGGCACATAATGAAATGATAAGCATAGGAATACGCAAATAATCATATTCGCCTAAGCCAATCAACCAAGTGGACGACACACCAAATACTAAATAAATTAATGGTGCGATGCAGCACAAGGTTGATGCCACCGCAGCACTTAGTGCGGCGGCTATGGCAACCCAAAAGGATTTATTAGAGTTTTTTAGATACGTAGTCATATTTAAATTCTTTTGGGTCAAAGGAATTTAACGGATCGCCACCTACTTCTGCATATGGATAGCCGAAGTTATTGATTGGAGCCAGTTCTGGTTGTGGATATAAATCGAAGTCACGGGCATGATTAAATCCCACCCAGTTTGCTTCCCAGTTACCAAACAAATATTTTGCTACGGCTTGTGTATCTTTATCTTCAACAGATTTTTTCTCTGCTAAACGCATTTTGGCAACGTCTGCGGAATCAACTGGTACCCATCCAAATCCTGCAAGGTAGAATTCAGCGCGGCAGTGCTGACCGCCACTTACGTTTACGATGCCTTGTTCATTTGCACTACCGAAGGCACCTTTTGAATATTTGCCCATTTTCTCTGCCGTACCTAAGCGAATACCAAAAATTTCACGAGCAGGGATGCCTGCAGCACGAGCAAGTGCCACAAATACAGAGTTAATATCGGTACATTTACCTTTTAACACGCCAGTGGTAAGAATTTTTTCTACATCGCCGTCACCACAACCTAATACAGAATTATCACGTTCCATATTTTTTACGATCCAGTGGTGAATAAGTTCTGCTTTCTTCAATGGATTAGTTTCTTTACCTAGGATTTTGTCAGCAAATTCTTTCACAATGCCATCAGTTTTAATATGTGGAGTAGCTTTTAAGTATTCTTGTACATCCACGGAATACTGAATATCTTTTGGCGGAGTATAATTCTCTAAAGCACCTTTCACCATCGGTTCACGGTCTTTTGTTTCAATGACCATCGTGACTTTTAAATCACGTTTTTGTGCATCTTTATCCCAAGTGGCAAATAAGGTTTTCGCTCCGTATTTATTGTTTTCTGTTACATAGGCATTCATGTAATTACCTTCAAAGTGAATCGATTTCACTTGTTGGTATTCCCCATTAAATGGTAATGGAACCCATAAATTGGTTTGTCCTTGCGAGCCTTTTGGCACAACTAAATCATAGGTTTGCGTGAATTCGTAAAGATGGGCGTCTGTATTGTAGTTTGGAATAATGGTGTTTGCATGAGCTAACGAGCCACACGCAGAAAACACCGCAACCGCGATAAGTTTCTTCATGAAAAGATCCTCTAGTTAATAATAGTTAAACTTAACATATTAGATAAACTAATACGCCACTATGCTAACGGATTTTTAAATCTATAGTCAATTTGTTATTCCAAAATTTATAAAAACATCAACCTACTAAAATACCCTATAAATAATGTACCTATTAATAATTAGTTGATTTGGCTCAAGTAAAACTTCTATACAAAGATTATAATTAACTCGTTTTAGTTATTACTCGATCTTACTGTGGGGGACGATATTATGAGTAACTTTAATCAAATAAGTCGCCGAGATTTTGTCAAGGCGTCATCTGCGGGAGCTGCACTGGCAGTTTCAAATCTTACTTTACCTTTCAATGTAATGGCTAAAGAGACACAACACCTCAATGAAAATAGTCAGGAACGTATTGTTTGGAGTGCTTGTACAGTAAACTGTGGTAGCCGTTGTCCATTACGAATGCACGTAAAAGATAACCGAATCACTTATGTGGAAACCGATAATACGGGGACAGAAACATATAATCTTGATCATCAGGTTCGTGCTTGTCTACGTGGACGTTCTATGCGTCGTCGAGTGTATAACCCAGACCGTTTAAAATATCCAATGAAACGTATAGGTAAACGCGGAGAAGGTAAATTCAAACGAATCAGTTGGGATGAGGCTTTAACTGAAATTGCAGACGCATTGAAACGCAATATCAAAAAATATGGCAATGAATCAATTTATTTAAACTATGGTACGGGAACACTCGGTGGCACAATGGCTAAATCTTGGCCTCCTGCATCCACTATGATCGCTCGTTTTATGAATTGTATTGGTGGATATTTAAACCATTATGGTGATTACAGCACCGCACAAATTGCAGTCGGTTTAGATTATACCTATGGTGGTGGTTGGGCATTGGGAAATGGAATGGCTGACATTGAAAACACCAAATTAATAGTGTTATTCGGTAATAATCCTGCAGAAACTCGTATGAGTGGAGGTGGTTTAACTTATTGTATTGAACAAGCCAAAGCTCGTTCCAATGCCAAAATGATTATTATTGATCCTCGTTATAATGATACTGGTGCAGGGCGTGAAGATGAGTGGATCCCAATTCGTCCGGGTACTGATGCAGCCCTTGTTGCTGCCCTTGCTTATGTAATGATTAAAGAAAATCTCGTGGATCAACCTTTCTTAGATAAATATTGTGTTGGTTATGATGAAAAAACATTACCCGCTGACGCCCCTAAAAATGGTCATTATAAAGCCTATATTTTAGGTTATGGTGATGATGATGGTATCGCTAAAACCCCTGAATGGGCGGCTAAAATCACTGGTATTCCAGCGGAGAGAATTATTAAACTCGCACGTGAAATTGGTAGTACAAAACCTGCCTTTATTTCCCAAGGCTGGGGGCCTCAACGTCGTAGTAATGGAGAATTAATCTCTCGTGCCATCGCGATGTTACCAATCTTAACGGGTAATGTTGGAATTCACGGTGGTAACACTGGTGCTCGTGAAAGTGCGTACAGCATTCCATTTGTGCGGATGCCAACGCTGAAAAATCCCGTGAAAGCAAGCATTCCAATGTTTTTATGGACAGATGCAATTATTCGCGGCACAGAAATGACCGCACTTACAGATGGTATTCGTGGTGTTGATAAATTATCTTCCCCCATTAAAGTAATTTGGAATTACGCAAGTAACTGTTTGATTAATCAGCATGCACAAATCAATCGTACCCACGATATTTTACAAGATGATACCCAATGTGAAATGATCATTACTATTGATAATCATATGACATCTACTGCCAAATACAGTGATATTTTATTACCAGATTGTACAACTTCAGAACAAATGGATTTCGCTTTAGATGCCTTTGTATCCAATATGGCCTATGTCATTTTTGCAGATCAAGTGATCAAACCATCTTTTGAATGCAGACCTATTTACGATATGTTGAGTGATTTAGCTGAGAAAATGGGCGTAAAAGAAAAATTTACTGAAGGAAGAACACAAGAGGAATGGTTACGCCATATTTATGAGCAATCTCGAGAAAAATTACCTGAATTACCTACTTTTGAAGAATTTAGACAACAAGGTATTTTTAAAAAGGTTGATCCTAATGGCTTTAAAGTTGCATACAAAGATTTCCGTGATAATCCAGAAGCCCATCCACTTAAAACGCCATCTGGCAAAATTGAAATTTATTCTTCTCGTCTAGCTGAAATAGCAAAAACTTGGAAATTAGCAGAAGATGAAGTAATTCATCCTTTACCAATTCACGCCCAAAGTTTTGAGCATTACGGCGATCCATTAATGGAAAAATATCCGTTACAACTAAGTGGTTTTCACTACAAAGCAAGAACCCATTCAACTTATGGCAATGTGGATGTATTAAAAGCAGCTAATCCACAAGAAGTTTGGATGAATCCTATTGATGCAGAACCTCGTAATATTAAAAATGGCGATATGATTCGTATCTTTAATGATCGAGGCGAAGTACGTATTAATGTAAAAATTACCCCCCGTATTATTCCAGGGGTTGTGGCATTAAGCGAGGGGGCTTGGTATGCACCAGATAAAGATCGTATCGATCATTCAGGTTGCATTAATGTACTTACGACACAACGCCCATCACCGCTTGCGAAAGGTAATCCGCAACATTCTAATTTAGTTCAAGTGGAACGTTTGTAGGGGGATAATTATGGAACAATATGGTTTTTATTTTGATTCTGAACGCTGCACAGGCTGTAAAACTTGTGAATTAGCCTGTAAGGATTACAAAGATCTTGGCACAGAAGTCAATTTTCGTCGTATTTATGAATATACAGGTGGTCAGTGGAATCAACAAGCAGATGGATGCTGGCATCAAAATATATTTGCTTATTATATGTCTATTTCTTGTAATCATTGTGCAGATCCTGCTTGTACAAAAGTTTGCCCAACTGGTGCAATGCACAAAAATGCAGATGGTTTCGTGATCGTCAATGAAGAAATTTGTATCGGTTGTCGTTATTGCCATATGGCATGTCCTTATGATGCACCGCAATATGATGCACAAAAAGGTCATATGACAAAATGTGATGGATGTTATTCTCGCGTAAAATCAGGTCAAAAACCGATTTGTGTTGATGCCTGCCCACTACGCGCATTGGATTTCGCTCCTATTGATGAACTTCGAGCAAAATATGGCACACAAGCCTCCATCGCACCACTACCACCGGCTGATATCACTCAACCAAATTTAGTGGTAAAACCCAATAAACACGCTCGTTTAAGTGGCGATACAAGTGGGTTCTTAGGAAACCCAAGAGAGGTGTAAGATGAATACAGGATTATATGAACTGCCACTAGTATTTTTTACAGTTTTGGCACAAAGTGCGGTCGGTGCTTGGCTTGTTTTCACATTTGTACTATTAAATGAGAAAAATACAAAAAGTCGCACTTATATTCATAAAGTAATGTTTGTGATTTTGGCTTTGCTAGGTATTGGATTTATTGCTTCCATTATGCATCTTGGCTTACCTATACGTGCATTTAATTCACTTAATCGAGTCGGCTCATCAATGATGAGTAATGAAATTGCCGCTGGTGCAATATTTTTCGCATTAGCAGGTTTCTACTGGCTGATTGCAATTTTAGGTAAAATGCCAGTTTCACTTGGAAATGTATGGCGAATTGTGACCGCCCTTATCGGCATACTATTTATGTATGTAATGAATCAGGTTTACCATATTACAAGCATACCAACTTGGAATAATGCATTAACCTCTTGGTCATTCTATCTTACCGTTGTATTAGGTGGATTAACATTGAGCTATGCGTTATTAATCCCTAATAAACAACGTGAATATCAGCTTCAGCATCTGCCAAGTTTATTTGCCATTGGAGTATTATTGGTCGCAATAGTAGCCATATATCAAGGCTTCAATTTACACAATATTCACAGTGCTATTCAAAATGCCGCTGACCTCGTACCAAATTATGCCATAATGACCGTAACTCGCTTATGTTTACTTTCCATTGTAGCTTTCCTCTTATTCCGAGTGAAAAACATAGGACTATTAGGTATTTCCGTTCTATTAACGTTAGTAGCGGAAGGCATCGGTCGCGTATTATTTTATGGATTACATATGACTTACGGCATGGCGATTGGTGGTTAAATTATGTTGAGGCGTATAGCATACGCCTCAATTTTTAGAAACGTTAATTAGTAATATTTAACCAACCCTCATATCCCCATTCACTAATGACAAATTGTTTTCGGAGATACTATGCAAAATACCCTTCAACAAATTTCTATTTATGGGCGTTTACTCGGTGCAGTATTTTACTATGAGCCTAATGATGCACGACTTACTGATATTTTGACATTCTTTCGCCAACCAAATTGGATGCAAGAATGGGAAATTTCATTTGATGTAAAAACATATAAAAAAATCACCGCACTTATTGAAAAAGGGCTGCAACAAAATATCACTGAACAATATCAGTATTTATTTATTGGTCCAAATGAATTACCTACGCCACCTTGGGGATCTGTATATCTTGATCCTGAATGTGTTATTTTTGGTAATTCTCTCTTAGCATTACGCGATTTCTTACAACAACATCAAATCGCATTTCAAACACAACAAGATGAACCAGAAGATCATATTGGCTTAATGCTAATGCTTGCTGCATATTTAGCAGAAAATCAACCGCACTTATTAATCGAATTTCTACGTGAACACTTCTTAACTTGGGCGTATCATTTCCTTGAACAACTAAGCAAAATAGAAAATTCTGATTTTTATCAAGCTCTTGCATTACTTACCATAAAAACTTTACAACAATGGCAAGTAGATTTACATATTAATGTGCCGACAGTAAGATTTTATCGATAATGAAAAACGAAGCCTATTATCAGGCTTATTTAAGCCACCATCACATTTCTCGTAGAGGACTATTGCGTCATGTATTTCCAGCTACAAAATCAACAATAGAAAAAACGCAATCTCGTCCTCCCTTTTCAGCACGAGAAGATTTATTTTCCGCCGTCTGCAATGGTTGTAGGGAATGCGCTTCAGCTTGCCCTAATGGTTTAATTCAACTAAAACAGCAACAAGCCACCCTTGAAATTGACTACGCACCTTGTGATTTGTGTGGTAAATGCGCAGAAGTTTGTCCGACAAATGCACTACATCCTAATTTTCCAGCGGATACATTACTTCGTCCACAATTTTCCTCAGCCTGTTTAATTCAAAAGAATCAAACCTGTCCAGACTGCCAAACCGCTTGCCCACAACAAGCAATCTCCAGCACTTTAGAGATTGATAATGAACGTTGCAATGGGTGTGGAGAATGTAAAATTACCTGTTTTGTCGCAGCCATTACACTTAAATAAAAAACCTTAATTTTCCACCGCACTTTCCTTCTAACATTTGACACCCCTAGCCCTTACACCTATTATTCCGTAGTTATTTATTTAAGATTTACGGAACAAAATAATTATGGTGAATAAAACCGCTCAACTTAAACAAGCTCTAGAAAATCGCATTCTCATTTTAGACGGTGCGATGGGGACGATGATCCAAAAATATAAACTGACCTAAGCCGATTTTAGAGGCGAGAAGTTTAAGAAAAGTGCGGTCGATTCTGTCGCAGAATGGTGCACTTGGCCAGTGGGAGAACTTTTAAAACACGCCCTTGTGAAAGGGATTACCACTTGCCAAACATTACCAAGCCCACTAGATGTGATTGAAGGCCCGTTGATGGCTGGCATGGACGTAGTCGGCGATTTATTCGGCGATGGTAAAATGTTCCTGCCGCAAGTGGTGAAATCCGCACGCGTGATGAAACAATCCGTGGCGTATTTAGAGCCGTTTATTAACGCCACCAAACAAAAAGGTTCCAGCAACGCTAAAGTGGTGATTGCAACCGTAAAAGGCGACGTGCACGATATCGGTAAAAACATCGTAAGCGTGGTAATGCAATGTAATAACTTTGAAGTCATTGACTTAGGCGTGATGGTGCCGGCGGACAAGATCATTCAAACTGCTATTGATGAAAAAGCGGATATCATCGCATTAAGTGGCTTTAGTGGTGAATGGGCAGATTACGTGCCACCAACGCCAAAACAAACGGGCATTGTGGAATTTAAAAACGTACCAATTGCCGAGTTGCGCAAATTTATCGACTGGTCGCCATTCTTCCGTATTTGGGGCTTGATGGGCGGCTATCCGGATGCCTTTGATTATCCTGAAGGTGGCAAAGAAGCACGTAAAGTATGGAATGATGCGCAAGTGGTTTTAGATGAATTAGAGCAAAACCACAAACTCAACCCAAGCGGTATTTTAGGCATTTTCCCTGCAGAACGTGTGGACGATGATGTTGTGCTATTCTCTGATGAAGAACGCACGAAAACAATTGGCACCGCTTACGGCTTACGCCAACAAACGGAACGTGGTAAAAACAGCAAGAGCCCATTTAACTTCTGCTTAAGCGACTTTATCGCCGATCGCGAAAGCGGTAAAAAAGACTGGTTCGGCATGTTCGCCGTCTGTGCGGGTGTTGAAGAAATGGATTTAGTAGAAGGCTATAAAGCTGCAGGCGATGACTACAATGCTATCTTACTACAAGCTGTGGGCGACCGCTTAGCTGAAGCAATGGCGGAATACCTACACTTTGAGCTTCGCACCCGCATTTGGGGCTACACGCAAGAAGAATTTGACAACCAAGGGTTAATTAATGAAAATTATGTTGGCATCCGACCTGCACCGGGTTATCCAAGCTGCCCGGAACACACGGAAAAAGCCCTGATTTGGGATTTATTAGAAGTCGAACAATGCATCGGCATGAAACTCACCGAAAGCTACGCCATGTGGCCGGCAGCTTCCGTCTGCGGTTGGTACTTCACCCACCCGGTAAGCAATTATTTCACCTTAGGTCGCATTGATGAAGACCAAGCTCAAGGTTATGCCAAACGTAAAGGTTGGGATGAGAGAGAGATGATGAAATGGTTGGGTGTGGCGATGAAGTAAAATTTATCTAAATGGAAATAATAAAAATGGATTCATCAAGCATTTTAGAATTAGAGCATCATGATGCCAAAGCGTTTTTCTTAAAACATGAAAGTTATTGTAATATTGATTTACCTAGATATTTTTCATTTACAAACTTATTACAAAAAATCTCAGAAGAATTATCAGATAAGAGCCTATTAAACTTTGATCGTAACACGCATAACAATGCTAACCAAAGACCTGATATTGCAAATAATGAGATGGTAAATCATCTCATATATGCCAATAAAGATGGAAAACTCTCTTGGAGACCACTACAAATTATCCATCCATTAGTTTACGTAGATTTAGTTCATAAAATCACAAAAAAAGATAACTGGGAGAAGTTAAAAAAGCGCTTCAAAGAATACCAAAACAATCCCCAAATTGAATGTCTTAGTATCCCTGTGAAGTCCAATAGTCAATTAAAGGATAAAGCTAAACAAATCCTGAAATGGTGGGAGTCAGTGGAACAAGAGTCTATTTGCCTTTCACTTGAATATGAATATGTTTTTGATACTGATGTGGCTGATTGTTACAGCTCTATATATACTCATTCCATAGCATGGGCTATAGAAGGTAAAGACATAGCAAAAAAGAATCATAGATTAACGCTATTAGGAAACTCTATAGATAAAAAAATTCAGAACTGCCAATATGGGCAAACTAATGGAATCCCACAGGGCTCTATCTTGATGGATTTTATTGCTGAAATGATATTAGGCTATATCGATATACTATTAAGTGAAGAGTTAAAAAATAAAGGGATTTCAGAATATAAAATATTACGCTATAGAGATGATTATAAAATTTTTGTTAAAAATCATAGCGATGGAGAAAATATATTAAAGTATCTATCAGAAATAATGATGTCTTTTGGATTAAAATTAAACTCTAGTAAAACTAAAGGTAGTCAAGATATAGTTACTCAATCAATAAAAAAAGATAAACTAGCTTGGTTAAAAATTGCTAATAATACAAAAAACTTACAAAAGAAAAGCTTAATTATTAGACAGCATAGTATTGAATACCCTAATTCAGGAAGTCTTAATTCAGCACTAAATGAATTTGATCAAGCTATAGAAAAAGAAAATAAGCAGAAAATTTATTTAAGTTTAGAAGAACTTATTAATTCATTAAACACTTCTAATAATAGTATAGAAAAACTATCATCAAATACAAAACAAGTAATAAGTATTATTGCTGATATTGCATATTGTAATCCTAAAGTAATACCTGTTTGTTGTTCTATTATTAGTAAATTATTTACTAAGTTGGAAGACTCAGAGCCTATAAAGAGGCTCGTTTATAATAAACTAATAAGAATGCCAAATTCTGGCTTTGCCCAAATATGGATGCAAAGAATGCTAAAATCTGATCTAAATAATTTTAATTTCTCAGAAAAAATGTGTAATCTGTATAAGGGAGAAATTTCTTTATGGAATAATGATTGGATAATTTGTTCAAATATGTTAAGTATCTTAAAAGACACTCCCGTATTTCAACAGGATGAATTTTCTCAATTAAGTAATACTATGTCTAATGACGAAGTCTATATTTTTGATTATTAATATTCTTCTATGATGGCACAAGCGTCCTCGCTTGTGCCTATCAACTGAAAGTGCGGTCAAAAAAGCTAAAGAATTTTGAATATTGGTTCTGCCTACGATTATGCGTAGAATTCACAATGTTTTTATTAAACAGCACCAGCGTGGATGCTGGCGCTATCTTTCTTTATTAGCACAATCTGTTGGTGCACGCTTCCTAGCGTGTGCCTAATTTCACTAAAAAACACCTGAAAAACTAACCGCACTTTATTTACTTTCTAGGGCACCGTTAGGAAACGCGTGCCAGCATAAACATTAATCACTAAAAGTGCGGTGAAAATTTTCAACGTTTTTAGACTTATTGCAACAACCAATCCACCACATAAATCACTTCAATCCCATCAATTTCTGTTTGTTCATAATATTTCCCCGTAATTAAAATCTTTTTATAGTTATCTTTAATATGCAAAAGATTATCTGTTTCGTGGGTATTTTCAGGGATTTCAAAGGCGACTTGTACATATAAAATTTCATCAGCTTTTCGGGCGATAAAATCAATTTCTTTGCTGTCGAGTTTACCCACATCAACGGTATAACCTCGTCTAAGCAATTCAATAAAGACAATATTTTCTAGGCGATTGGCATAATTCGCGCCTTTTTTGCCGATAGCGTGTCGTCTTAAACCGTTATCCACAATAAAATATTTCGCATTGGTTTTTAAATAGCCTTTTCCGCGAATATCGTATTGTTTTGCTTTATAAAAAAGAAAGGCATTTTCTAACAAATCAAGATATTTGCTTATGGTGTGATTTGAAGTGGGAACACGTTCGGACGTGAGCGTGTTGCTAATTTTGCTTGGATTCACCAACTGCCCTACGTTATCCGCTAAAAAGAGAATTACACTTTTAAGAATATGCGTGTCTTTCACTCCAGCTCGGTGGGCAATATCATTTAGCACGATGGAATCAAAAATACCCGATAAAATCGTTTCTTTTAAAGGCTCATCAGCCATCACAACGCTGGGGAAACCGCCATATTTTTCATATTCCGAATAGAGTTTATCGACCAATCTTGATTGGCTATCCACATTTTTGGCGTGCAAAAATTCTTTGAAAGAAAGCGGGTAAATTTTGATTTCTACATACCGACCGCTTAACAACGTCGCAAGCTCACCGGAAAGCAAGTTGGCATTGGAACCTGTAATCACTATATCGGTGTTAAAACTTACGCGAAGCGCATTGACGATTTTTTGCCAACCTTCCACAAACTGAATTTCATCAATCAGAAAATAGATTTTCTCTTGAGAAGACGGCATTTTTTCTTGAATAAGCTGTTGGAAGTCTTGAGCGTCTTTCACCCATTGATATTCAAAAGATTCAAAATTGAGGTAAAGAATATTTTCAGGGGAAATTCCTTGTTGTTGAAGGTAATCACGGTATTGCATGAGTAGCACTGATTTACCAGAACGACGAACACCAGAGATGACTTTGATAAAATCAGTATCTTTAAATTGAATCAGTTGCTGTAAATAATTTTCACGAGAGATCATAGTTTTACTCATTGGAAGTTAATTTCATATTTGTAAAAAGTGTACAAAAATTGGAAGTTAATTTCCATATTTTATTTTTTTGTGTGTGTTTGGAATTACATTTCCAGTTTTTATTGCATTTTTTAGTCTCATTCCAATCCCTTGCACAGTCCCCAATTTTCGCTATCATACGCGCTTTCTTATTTTTCGGAATTTTGTATTTATGAATAAATTAAAGATGGCATTGCTTGTTGTTTTCCTTGTGAGTTTATTTGCTTGTACTACAACACATCAGTCGAAGAAGACTGTTAAATCTCGATTTTTAAAGAATAATAGATTAAATAAGATTTCTATCATTAATATCTATACAACATAAAAATTCATTAAATCTCTCTTGATATTCTCCCTATAATGGTGTTAAATCGCTCACATATTGTGAGGTTATATCTAATTAAAGTTATGTGTCAATTACTCGGAATGAATTGCAATACGCCAACGGATATTGTTTTTTCTTTTGAAGGTTTCCGTCGTCGTGCAGGTTTAACAGATTGCCATTCAGATGGCTTTGGAATCGCGTTTTTTGAAGGACGTGGTGTACGTATTTTTCGTGATAATCAAGCAGCCAGTCTTTCCCCCATCGCAGATTGTATAAAACAATATAATATTAAATCTCTTAATGTTATTGCGCATATTCGTAAAGCAACACAAGGCGAAGTCAATATTGAAAACACCCATCCGTTCATTCGTGAAATTTGGGGACAAAACTGGGTTTTTGCGCATAATGGTAATTTAAAAAACTTACCAGATATGACAGATCATTTTTTACAGCCAATAGGTTCTACAGATTCTGAAGCTGCTTTCTGTTATATGGCTGAATATCTTAAAAATACTTTCCGCAAAAAACCAAGTGAAATGGAAATTTTTGAAGCAATTCAAAAAGTAACAAAAGAACTTGCTCAACACGGTACGTTTAATTTCATTCTTTCTAATGGCGAGTGGATGATTGCACATTGCTCAACAAACTTACATTATGTTATGCGAAAAGCACCTTTTGGCAAAGCTCACCGTATTGATGATGATGGAGTAATTGATTTTAGCTATTATGCAAAAGCAGGAGATAAGGTCAATATCATCACAACATTTCCTTTAACCAAAAATGAATCTTGGACAAAAATGGAAAATGGTGGATTTGTGTTTTTTAAAAATGGAGAGAAAATCGCCGAAGTTATTGGGACGCCAAAAGAAGCGATTGATGATGGTACTTTAGGTAATAGGACAATAAATTCTGCTATTTAAATGTCAATGTAAATAAACTTCCCCTTATTTTTATAAAAGAATTTTATATCTTTTATAAGAATTATAAAAATCAAAAACCTCTAAAAATGAAATAAAAAGGTAAGAATAGAAAATACTATTCTTACCAACTAAATCTTCAATATTTTTATAAAGCAATATTCAAATAAGGAATATGAATATCTAACCAGCGATAATCCAAAGTCCACCTAGAAGATCAAGCATAAAATTGTTTAAAAACAATAAGATAAACATAACGACCATCGGAGAAAAATCAATCATTCCTAATGTAGGTAATAATCGACGGATTGGTTTTAAAAGTGGTTCGGAGAGTTGATAAAAGGCATAACTTATAGAATTATTACCTCGATTAAACCAACTTAAAACAGCCCCAATAAAAAGCACATAGAAAATAGCTAAACCAATGCTTTTCAATACAGTTAATACGCCCAATACTAAGAGTACATTTACTGATAAGCCAAAATAAATAATACCTTTTAACATACCAATAATAAATACAAGCAGTAATGCGGAAGTATCGATATTTTTCACAGTAGGCGAAATTTTACGCAGAGGTTTTAATATTGGATCAGTCATTTTGACTGCAAATGTTGAAACAGGACTGTAATAATCCACACGAGCAAACTGCAACCAAGCTCGTAAGATTACTACAAGTGCGTAAAGATTAATAATTGATCCGATAAATAATGCGGTTTGGGATAATTCCATCATAACCATCCTTTTCTTCTAAAATAAATATATGGTGTCAGTGCGGCTGCGATCATTAATCCAATTGCCATTGGATAGCCATATTTAAAATGTAATTCAGGCATAAAATCAAAGTTCATACCATAAGTGGATGCAACTAATGTTGCAGGAAGGAACATCACAGAAACAACTGAGAAAAATTTCATAATTTTGTTCTGTTCAATATTGATGTAACCCATTGCAGCTTGCATTAAAAAGTTTACTTTTTGGAATAATGATTCATTATGCGGTTGCAAAGATTCAATATCTCGTAAGATTTCTCGTGCTTGTTCTAACTGATTAGTTGGTAAGCGAGTTTTGCGAACCAAGAAACCTAATGCACGTTGAGTATCCATCAAGCACAAACGAACTTTTGAGCTGGTGTCTTCTTGTTCCGTGAGTGTATTTAATGCTTCATCAAAGGCTTCATCTTGTTTTCCGTTTAAAATAACGCGACTTAACTCTTCCAAATCTGCATAAATATTTTCAATCACGTCCGCTAATTGCTCAATTTTCGTTTCAAATAAATCCAGTAAAACTTCATAGGAATTGCATTCTAACAAACGCTGGCTACGTGAACGCATACGGTATAAACGGAATGCGGGTAGCTCGCGATCACGCAACGTAAATAAACGACCATCACGAATAGTAAAAGCAACGCTCGCTAAATCAGCATAATTGTCTTCATCTTCGCAATAAAAAAATGAGTGAAGGTGTAAACCATCTTCATCTTCAAAGAAACGGGCGGAAGCTTCGATATCTTCCAGTTCTAGAAAAGATGCTAGGCTCTGACCTAAGCCTTCTTGTAGTATTTCACGTTCTTCGCCTGTCGGCTCAAGTAAATCAAGCCAAATGGCAGTATTGAGATCAGTTTGGTCTTCGTCAATACGAACCAAGCGGGAATCATTGATAGCAAACGCATTGATCATTTCATACTCCTTATAGGATTATGAACAGCTAACAGTGAACAAATTAAAGAAGAAACGAAAGTGCGGTAAAAAATCGCAAAGTTTTCGTTAAGAGATGCCGAAACAACGGTAAATTTACCGGCGAACGCACGCCGATAATAAAAGGCGAGCGTCTAGAGCGATATTCGGTATCGACTATGACTGTCCAAAGTGTGTGTCCTTCTCGTTAAAAAATCGGGCGAATGTTACGCTTGAAAGCGGTGTTCGTCAAGTTTTATCAAAAAACTATGGCAACATTTCGCCCTTATTTGAAAAACTAATCTCTAAAATTATTAAATTGGAATGGCTGACCTAATTCAGCACTTTTTACAAGTTGAATCACTGCTTGTAAGTCATCGCGTGACTTACCTGTCACACGCACTTGTTCGCCCTGAATTTGAGTTTGAACTTTGATTTTAGAATCTTTTACTAATTTAGTAATTTTCTTCGCCATCTCTGTTTCAATACCCTGTTTAAGCTTGATTTCTTTACTGTAAAGTTTACCGTGGTGTTCGCTTTCTGCTGGAATATCTAAAGAACTGTGCTCAATACCACGTTTAATGCAAGATCCAATTAAAATCTCAATTAATTGTTCAAGTTGGAAATCAGATTCTGTGGTGATTTTAATCGTTTCATTTTTTTCATTTAATTCAATTACCGCTTCGACACCACGAAAATCATAACGCGTGCTAAGCACACGGTTTGCATTTTCCACTGCATTACGAACTTCGTGTAAAGTAATTTCAGAAACAATATCAAAAGATGGCATAGTCTTCTCCCATTTTATTAAATTCGATCATTGGCACTTAGAAGGCATAAAAGTGCGGTTAAGTCGGCGAAGTTTACCACAATTTGCGCTTGTTGTTGCACTTTAGGTTTAGCATGGAACGCAACACCTAGTCCCGCCACATTCATCATTGCCAAGTCATTTGCACCGTCGCCGATAGCAATAGAATGTTGGGAATAAATACCGTATTCCTCTAACAAATGTTGCAATGTTTTAGCTTTATATTGGGCATCAACCACATCGCCTTTAACTAAGCCTGTGAGTTTTCCATCTTCAATATCAAATTGATTTGATGCAGCAAAATCAAGTTGCAATAAGGCTTTCAAATAATCCGCAAAATAAGTAAATCCGCCTGAAGCAATTGCAGTTTTCCAGCCATATTTTTGTAAGGTTTGGATCGTTTCAACTAATCCAGACATTAGCGGTAAATTCTCTCTAACTTGCTGCAAAATGCTTTCTGGCGCACCTTTTAATGTACCCACTCGACAACGCAAACTTTGCTCGAAATCTAATTCCCCCCTCATTGCACTTTCCGTAATCGCAGAAACAAGTTCGCCAACACCCGCTAGTTTCGCAATTTCATCAATACACTCAATTTGAATAGCGGTAGAATCCATATCCATCACCAACAACCCTGCTTGAGACAATTTAGGGCTGAAATCTAATTTAGCAATATCCACTTCAACATCGTGAGCAAATTTAATGAAATCAGAAAACCATTGACCTTTCAATAAGACGATAATATTTTTCGCTACCATCCAAACATCAAAAATCTGAAAATTTTGACCGCACTTTTGTTGAAATTTTTCTAGCTTAGTTATGTCCAACTTTGTGCCGTATAAGATAAAAGGCTCTCCGTTCTGTATAGGCTCCTCATTAGCCAAAAGTGCGGTAGGAAATTGTGGATATTTTTGTGTAATACTTTCGAAACATTGAATTTGCATAAAAATCCTGTAAGTTGTGGCGACTAAAAAGATTTTAACCGATGTGAATTGAAAAAGTGAAAATAATTAAAGAAAAACTACTCAATGATACTTGCAACGATTATTTCGCTAAGCCTAGCGATATTTGGCGTTATCTTATTTGGTGTAAAACAAGTATTTTTTAAGTCATTATCGCTGTTCTTATCATAAACTCAAAGAGAAAAAAGTGCGGTAAATTTGACAATAAAATCTAGTAGTATGCGTTTTCATCAATGTCGTCGTAGAATTTGATTATTGTCACAAACTATTAAATTGAGTGCGGATTTTTGCTAAATTTCCTTCAGAAATAAGGTAGAATGCGCAAGATTATTTTTCAAAACGAATTATCACAGGAGAACAAAATGGCAACTCGTAGACAATTAGCCAATGCAATTCGTGTCTTAGCAATGGATTCTGTACAAAAAGCGAAATCTGGTCACCCTGGTGCACCAATGGGGATGGCGGATATTGCTGAAGTATTATGGCGCGACTTTTTAAAACACAATCCAACCAATCCTAAATGGGCTGATCGTGACCGTTTTGTGCTTTCAAATGGACACGGTTCTATGTTGATTTATAGTCTTTTACATTTAACTGGCTATGATCTTTCTATCGAAGATTTAAAACAATTCCGTCAATTACATTCTAAAACCCCAGGTCACCCAGAATATGGTTATGCACCTGGTGTTGAAACCACGACTGGCCCGTTAGGTCAAGGTATCACTAATGCGGTGGGTATGGCAATTGCTGAGAAAACCTTAGCTGGACAATTTAACCGTGAAGGCCATGAAATTGTCGATCACCACACTTATGTGTTCTTAGGCGATGGCTGTTTAATGGAAGGGATTTCTCACGAGGCTTGCTCTTTAGCAGGAACATTAGGTCTGGGTAAACTAATCGCATTCTACGATGACAACAATATTTCCATTGATGGTCATGTTGATGGCTGGTTCAGTGATGACACCGCCGAGCGTTTTGAAGCTTATGGCTGGCAAGTAATCCGTAATGTAAATGGTCACAATGCAGAGCAAATTCGCGCTGCTGCCGTTCTTGCTCAAGCAGAAAAAGAAAAACCAACGTTAATTATTTGTAAAACCATCATTGGTTTTGGTTCTCCAAATAAATCAGGTTCTCATGATTGCCACGGTGCGCCATTAGGCGATGAAGAAATCGCTTTAACCCGCAAAGCACTTGGTTGGGAATATGCGCCATTTGAAATTCCAGCTGAATACTATGCTGAATGGTCGGCAAAAGAGAAAGGTGCTGCAGCAGAAAAATCTTGGGAAGAAAAATTTGCCGCTTATGCAAAAGCCTATCCTGAATTGGCAGCAGAATTTAAACGTCGTGTTTCTGGCGAATTACCAACAAACTGGGCGGCAGAATCTAAAGCGTTCATCGAAAAATTACAAGCAAATCCAGCGAGTATTGCAAGCCGTAAAGCATCACAAAATGCCATTGAAGCCTATGCACACCTATTGCCAGAATTTTTAGGTGGTTCTGCAGACTTAGCAAGCTCCAACTTAACCTTATGGAGTGGTTCAAAACCGATTCGTGCCCACGAAAACGTAAGTGGTAACTACATTAACTACGGTGTTCGTGAATTTGGTATGTCTGCCATTATGAACGGCATTGCCTTACACGGCGGTTTCATTCCTTACGGCGCAACCTTCTTAATGTTCTACGAGTATGCTCACAACGCAGTACGTATGGCAGCATTAATGAAACAACGCACATTATTCGTTTATACCCACGATTCCATCGGTTTAGGCGAAGATGGACCTACACACCAACCAGTAGAACAAACGGCTTCACTACGCTTAATTCCAAACCTTGAAACATGGCGTCCATGTGACCAAGTTGAATCAGCCATCGCATGGCAACAAGCGGTTGAACGTCAAGATGGCCCAAGTGCGTTAATTTTCACTCGTCAAAATCTTGCTCAAATGAACCGCACTTCTGCACAATTAGATGCGGTTAAACGTGGTGCTTATGTATTAAAAGACTGTGATGGCACACCTGAGTTAATTTTCATTGCGACAGGTTCTGAAGTGGAATTAGCAGTGCAAGCAGCCGAAGCATTAAGTGCTGAAGGTAAAAAAGTACGCGTTGTTTCTATGCCAAGTACTAACCGTTTCGATAAACAAGACGAAGCATACCGTGAAAGTGTATTACCTGCAGCGGTAACCAAACGTGTTGCGATTGAAGCGGGTATTGCTGACTTCTGGTATAAATACGTTGGATTCAATGGTCGTGTTGTCGGTATGAATAGCTTTGGCGAATCCGCACCAGCAGATCAATTATTTAAACTCTTTGGTTTCACTGTTGAAAACGTGGTAGCAAAAGCGAAAGAAATTCTTTAAGATTAAACTAAACTAGCTCCTTGATATTCAAGGAGCTTTTTTATTGGCTATTGAAAATTATTGTGAGATATGAAATAAAGAAAGGAATAGATTTATACTTAATTTCTCAGCTTTCTAACGCAAACTACAACTTTTTATTTTCTGCAGTTTCTGGCTCTAAATCTAATTTTGCCATCAATAACTGATCGCCATCTTCTTCTGGATTATCTGTAACAAGTAATTTATCGCCATAGAAAATCGAATTTGCCCCCGCCATAAAACACATCGCTTGCATTTCTTCAGTCATACCACTACGACCTGCAGAAAGGCGAACATAACTTTTTGGCATAGTAATACGTGCAACAGCAATCGTTCGCACAAACTCCGTCCAATCTAATTCTTCCGCATCGGCTAACGGTGTACCTTCAACCTTAACGAGTTGATTAATCGGCACTGACTCAGGTTGCGGATCAAGATTTGCAAGGCTCGCGATTAATCCAGCCCGTTCTTTACGGGTTTCATTCATCCCCACAATGCCACCACAACACACTTTTAATCCAGCTTTGCGCACTTTTCCTAAGGTACTAAGACGATCATCAAAACGGCGAGTACCAATCACTTCTGCATAATGTTCTGGTGCGGTATCAAGATTATGATTGTAATAATCTAATCCAGCTTCTTTTAAATCTTCCGCCATACCGTCTTGCAATAAACCAAAGGTACCGCAAGTTTCTAAACCAAGTGATTTCACGGCTTTAATAATTTCTGTGACTTTCTCAATATCTTTTGGCTTAGGGCCTCGCCAAGCAGCCCCCATACAGAAACGTCCCGCACCACGTGCTTTCGCAATTTTTGCTTTAGCGACGATCTCATCAACATCTAATAACTGCTGATTTTGTACGCCAGTATGATAACGGGCTGATTGAGGGCAATAACTACAATCTTCTGGGCATCCCCCCGTTTTGATAGACATTAACGTGGATAACTGAATCGCGCGAGGATTAAAATGCTTACGATGAACTTGCGTTGCTCGGTAAACTAATTCCAAAAATGGCGTTTCAAATAACGCCTCAACTTTGCAAACAGACCAATATTCTACACTTGGATGAGGTGTAATAGAGTTAATTTGTAATTTTTCCGCTAACATGTTTTTCCTTTGAAAGTGCGGTTAAAAACACCACGCTTTTTATACTTTCTTAATTGATGAATTAGTGTATATGGTAGAAACAATCAATTCAACGTTATGAATGAAACTAATTTTACACCCCTTTTTGCAATTGACTTATCTGACCATTTTCCACCACTAACACTTGATCTATCGAACCGATTAATTCCGATGGTTGGTGGGTAACAAGTAGCAATGTTAAATCTTTCTCGTCACAAAGTTTAGCGATTAAAGCCAGCATTTCTACCCGAAGTTTCTGATCTAATGCAGAAAAAGGCTCATCTAATAACAAAATTGGCTTATCTCGCAACAAACAACGCGCCAATGCCACTCGTTGTTTTTGCCCCCCCGAAAGAGAATTCGGTAAACGCTCTAAATAATCGCCCAATCCTACGGAGCAAGCGGCCTGTTCAATTTTTTCCTGCTCAAGTGCGGTTAATTTTAAAGAGGGTTTTATTCCTAAGGCAAGATTTTGTTGTACAGTCAAATGGGGAAATAAGTTATTTTCTTGAAATAGCATGGAAACAGGACGCTCGTAAGGCGCACTACGCGTATGATTTTTATCGTTTAACCAAATTTCTCCTTGAGCAGGAAATTCAAACCCAGCAATTAAATTCAATAAGGTACTTTTCCCCGCCCCACTTTCGCCAATAATTGCGACACGTTCGCCAGCCTTAACGTTCAAATTAAAGCACATTGGTAAGGTTTTATCATTCAAAATCACATTATTTAGATAAATCATCAGCATCCCTATATGTGTGAATAAAGGCAAACAATATGCCACAAAGCAATAATAAAATCCCTGCGGTTACAGCGGCATCTTGATTACGATAATTACCTAACTGCTGATATAACAAATGCGGTAAAGAAGTAAACTCTTGATTGCCAAATAACGCAATAGCCGTAAAATCGCCGAGAGATAACGCCAAACCTAAAGCAAAAGCATAACGCAACGGTGCGCGCAAGGTTTTCCACTCAATCAGATAAAAACGTTGCCAACCCACAATTCCCAAACTGTTACACAGATTTTCGTAATAACGCATATTATTATGAAAAGGTGCGCTCAAAATACGTAAAACAAAAGGCATTGCACTTAACGCATTGCAAAATACAACGATAATAAACAAATCAATATTCGAAAAATCACGCTCTTGTAATAATAAAAATAACCCCATTGCGAGTACTAAAATCGGGATTGCCAAAATTACCATTCCTGCATTAATAATAAATTGAGCGATTTTCTGATAATGTAACCATTCTAAACGGCGTGATAAAAGCAATAAGGCAATCGCCATCGTTAATGCAAGTAATGCGGACAAGGGTGCGATAGAAAGTGAATAACCTAACGCACGCCAAAGTTGAGAATTATGCCAAACCTTGAGTAAACTTGATGAACTCAATGCGCTAATAAGAATATTCAAAACTGGCGAAAAAAGGAAAAAGACAAAAACAATTAAAACAAAAACATAGAAAATTTTGACCGCACTTTTAGGTTTCACAAACCAAATATTACTATTGCTCAAGCCATTTTGATTAGAAGGCGAAAAACGAGATGTTAAACTAAATAAAAGCAAGCAAAATACAAATTGCAACATAGCAAAGAGTGCCGCTTTCGGCAGATCAAATTCAAATAAAATCGCTTGGTAAATTGCTGTTTCTAATGTTGTATATTGAGGCCCACCACCTAACGTAAGAACAACGGTAAAACTGGTAAAGCACAGCATAAAAATCAAGCTAAATGTGGGCAAACATTGCTGACGAAAAACAGGCCATTCCACCAATTTAACGAATTGCCAACCTTGCAAATTGAGCTGTGCTGCAAGCTGACGTTGCTGATAAGGGATACTTTGCAAACTTTGTAAGAAAAGCTGTGCTGCCAGTGGGATATTGAAAAAAAGATGGGCAATTAAAATACCCGACAGTCCGTAAATATGCCCCTGCCACGACATTCCAAAAAGATTAGCAAACCAAGCTAACCAACCGCTTGAACCATAAATACCGATCAAACCAAAAATTGCCACTAAAGCAGGTAAGACAAAAGTTAGCGACATTAATTTTAACAACCACTTTTTTCCAAAAAATGGCTTATAAAATAATGCCCGAGCGAGAAGTAAACCAAAGAAAATAGATAAAACGGTAGAAAGTAAAGCTTGCCCAAAACTGAAAAGAATCAGATGCTGTAGGTAATCATCAGTAAACCAAGCTCGCCATTGCAATTCATCGCCCAATGTAAAGATCGAACTTAAGGCACTACCATAAAAAAGAATAATGAAACTAATGACAACAACCCCGCCCGCATAATGACGAGGGCGAAGTTGTGGATGATGAAATAACGACAACATCAAATTATTTTGTTAATGTAGTTTGCCAAGTGCTGATCCAATTTTTTAACTGCTCAGCATTCACTGTTGGATTAATTGGCGTTTGAGTTTTTTGTTGAACTTTCAGCGCATCAAAGTGCGGTTCAATTTCGCCTTGAATAACTGGCAACATAATATTGGCTGTCACAATATGTTTTTGTGCTGTAGGCGAAATTAAAAATGCCATAAAATCATCCGCACATTGATTTGGATGGTTGGCAACTCGCGCCGCTAATTCCACTTGAGTAATATGCCCTTCCGCAAAATCTGTCGCCGCATAATTATCTTTTTTCTCAAAAAGTTGATGATAAAGTGGCGATGTGCTGTAACTTAATACTAAATCCGCTTCGCCTTTTAAGAATGCACCGTAAGTATCTGACCAGCCTTTACCCACTGTTACCGTATGCTTATCTAAATTTTTCCAAGCAGATTGAATTTTATCTTCAGGATAAATTACATTCATCCAAACCAATAAACCACGTCCCACACTGCTGGTGCGAGGATCTTGATAAATCACACGAAGATCTTGGCGTTCAACTAATTCTTTCAAACTTTTCGGCGGATTTTGTAATTTGGTTTTATCGTACACAAAAGCATAATTACCGAAATCGAAAGGTAAGAAGGTCTTATTTGTCCATTTTGTTGGTAAATCAAGCTGAGTTAAATCCACGTTATTTGGTGCAAAAATACCTGTTTTTTCAGCTTGTTCCAAAAAAAAGTTATCTAAACCTAGCACAATATCCGCTTTTGTTTTCTTTCCTTCCAAGCGAACACGGTTGAGCAACACTCCAACGCTTTCAAAAGGCGTAAAATTAATAGTGCATTGTGGGTGTGCTTTTTCAAAATCTTGTTTTACTTTTGGCCCAGCACCCCATTCAGAAGTGAAAGAATCGTAGCTATATACGTTCACACTTTGCTGTGATTGTGCTAATGCAGCAGTGGAAAAAAGTGCGGTAGAAATTAAGGTTAATTTAAGAAGTTTCATTATTACATCCTTATTTATGATTAAAAGGCAGCAATAATGACGAAAAGGAGATAAGGTTATATTCCTAGTTTCCTACGTCAGTATTAACTGTTTCAGGTTCACGGGTATGATCTCAGCGTATTGCACCCCGACTAGGCTTGCTAGTGTATTAAAATTTACTCAAGTTGCCAACGGCTTTTTAATGTATTCTGTGTGTAAAGAATAAAAAAGCCCTGTAAAACAGGGCATTCATTGGAGGTTAGAAAATTAAAAGATTATACGATCACGATTTTTCTCTAGTGTTGCTTTGCCAATTCCTTGTACTTCTAAAAGCTGTTCTACATTAGTAAAATTACCGTGTTTTTCACGATATTGCACAATAGCTTCCGCTTTTTTCGCACCAATGCCAGTTAGGGATTTTTGAATTTCACTGGCAGTTGCTATGTTAATATTCAATTTATCTCCCATCATAGCTGGTGCTACTTGTGAATCCGTTTGAGTGGTCACAACAGCTTGAGTTGTTTGCTCAACCACCTTGTCTTCAGCAAAAGTGGAACCAGCTGCAAGTGACCCACACAATACAAACGAAGTGAATAATGTTTTCATTAATTTCATAGAGGTTTCCTTATAATATGAACCGTTGATCAACAATCAACACACACATTTTTTCCTGCCTTGCAAAAAACCTCAAGAACCTGACCGCACTTTTGCGATCTCGATCTCAAAAATTCTTAATTTGAATGAAAAAAACAAAGGACTTATCATTGACGATAAGCCCTTAGTATTAATTAACTTCTTTTATTCTCAACTCTTTTGGCACTTCAAAGAACATATTTTCTTCTAAACCTTGCAGTTCTTCTATAGTATCCGCGCCAAACTCTTTTAAGCGAGAAATAATCGATTGGACTAATTCTTCTGGTGCAGAAGCACCAGCTGTAATCCCAATGGTTTTTACATCATTAAACCAATCATCTTGAATATCGGAAGGATCATCAAGAAGCTGTGATTTAATCCCCATTCGAGACGCCAATTCAGCTAAACGATTTGAATTTGATGAGTTTTTAGACCCCACAACCAACACTAAATCTGATAATTTAGCCAATTCTCGCACCGCTTCTTGACGATTGGTTGTCGCATAACAAATATCGTTTTTATGTGGCCCTTGAATAGCGGGATATTTTTCTTTTAATGCAGCAATAGTTTCTGCTGTATCATCTAGCGATAAAGTGGTTTGCGTCATAAAGGTTAAATCATCATTGTCTTGCATTGGCAAACGTGCAATATCTTCTACTTTTTCAATCAAGAAAATTCCGCCATCTTCATTACTATACTGCCCCATTGTGCCTTCAACTTCAGGGTGTCCTTTATGTCCAATCAAAATCGCTTTTGTTCCCTTTCGACTTGCACGAGCAACTTGCATATGTACTTTGGTCACCAAAGGACAGGTTGCATCAAATACTTTGAGATTGCGGTCTTTCGCTTCTTGTCGAACGGCTTGAGATACGCCGTGCGCAGAAAAAATCACGATCGCACCATCAGGTACCTCGCTTAATTCTTCCACGAAGATCGCACCACGATCACGCAATCCGTTCACAACAAATCGGTTATGCACCACTTCATGACGAACATAAATCGGTGCGCCATGAATTTCTAAGGCAAGTTCAACAATACTAATAGCACGGTCTACACCGGCACAGAATCCTCGTGGATTGGCTAAAATTATCTTCATTTCTGACCGCACTTTTCTACTTGTTTATCTTGTACTTTTTTCTTTTCGCTCTTAAACGCATCCAATGCTAACAACCCTGCGCCAATACAAATGGCAATATCAGCGATATTAAACACTGGATAATGATAAATATCCCAATAGAAATCAAAGAAATCCACGACGAAACCATTGTAAGCTCGATCTACCATATTCGCTAATGCACCACCAATAATCAGTGCATAAGCAGAATTTTGGATTTTTTGTTCAGCATTATTTTTTACTAAAAAATAAACCAACATGCCTGAAATAGCCAACGCTAACAAAATAAAGAAATATTGTTGCCAGCCACTATGATCCGCTAAGAAACTAAATGCCGCACCATAATTGCGGACATAGGTAAGATTGAAAACAGGCAGCACATTAACACTTTCATACAAATCAAATTTTTGTACCACAATGTATTTAGTGAGCAAATCAACCACGAAAGCGACCGTACTTAACCATAAAAACGAAAGCCCTGATTTTTTGGACATACTATTTCCCTTTTAAAAAAATTCCGCTCATTCTAGCACAAGCCGATAAATGATAAAGCACGATCTCATTTACTGAACGGTTTCTGGTAATTTTGCTGGATCATCAGCCAACTCTTTAACATTTACAACGTTATTCCAATCAAATACCTTAATTTCCTGTTTTTCAGGATGGAAGAAATCCACGCCTTGTAAATGTTTTTCCTTAATTCCCATCCAATCAGCAAAACCATAAACAAAATTAAATGCCGATTGTGGCGTTTTTATTTTTTCTACCTTTTGACTATCACTCGAAAACATGACGAAAGGAATTTCATAATCTTGTTTATAAAGATTATTTGGATGCAATGATAAACCTTCAGAATCCTCATAATGAGCAAGCCCATGATCAGAAAAGTAAATCACCGAATAGGGTTCATTTTGCGATACTAACTGCGAATTTAATTTTTCTAAAAACTGATCCGTATATTTAATCGATTCTAAATAACAAGACATAGATTGATTAATAAAATAATTTTTAACCTCGTACGGAAGACGCTCACAAAAGGCTGGATGTGAGCCCATTAAATGAATCACAATTAATTTTGGATTCGTAATATTTTCTTTTAAGGCTTTATCTAATACAGGCAACATTTCATCGTCATAAACTTTTTTAGAATTGTAACCTAACGGCTTCATAAAAATCGTTTCATCTGCACTTTGACCAATACGAGATGCTATCGTATCAAATTCCCCAATTTTGCCTTGATTAGAAATCCAATAGGTTTTCACACCCGCTTTTTTGGCTAAAGAAATAATATTATCCGTATAGACCGTTTCCCCTTTATCTGCTCGATATAGGGTGAGTTGTAAAGACGGTTGCGTATTCGGTGCCGCAGAATAATAATTTTCAAAAACTGTGCCTTTCACACGCTCTAAAAATGGTGTGGTTTTCAATGGAAAACCATATAACGACATATAATCTTTTCGCATGCTTTCACCGATAATCAAAATATAATTTTTATATTTTGGCATAAAAGATTGAATATCCCATTGAGAAGGCGCATTAGCGGATTGATTTAGAAAATCACGTTGTTCTAAATACAGATCATTCATTCGATCAAATTCAGAATAAAAAAGAACGGGATAAAAACGGAATTTATACGCATAGTTCCAATCAGAAAATTGATTATAAGAAAAAACTAATAATAGGCTAATAACAGCCGTATTTAGCCACTTAAATGCTTGCCGTTTAAAATAAAAACTTAATTTCATTAAAGCAACAAACAGGATGAAATAACTAGCTTGAAATAAAAATATCCAAAAAGGAATGGTTGTGTAATATTCTAAGGTTTCATTAATATTCGTTTCATAAACAGAAGCGATAATCCCCAAAGATGGAATTCCATAGAAAAAACCAGCAGAGCAATAAAATAACGCGCTGAGGAATAATACAGTGATTAATATTCGCCCAACCCAAGGGGTAAAATAAAAAGAAATCGCCGTGATAACAAATAAAATTGCGTAATCTGAAACAGGAATATTCTCACTTAATACATTGCCTAATCCCATATTGGTAAATATGGAAAAGAGAAACAATAAAAAATAAAACCATATTGTTTTAGAATGAATTATTTTTTTCCCGAACATCATTAACTTCCTTTCGCACAAAAGTAAAAAAGTGCGGTGAAATTTACCGCACTTTTGAGCAAAATTTATCTCAAATTATCATTTAACCTGTTATTGTTGCACTTCATCATCTTGATTGATGAAAGAGTCATTTACCTCAATTTTCGCTCTCTCACGTAATCCTTGTATTAACTGAACTTGTAATTCAGATTGATGACTACGCAATAATTGCATACCAAATTGCGACAATTCTTTTTCACTTAAACTGCCTTGTTCAACCTTATTCAAGGCAACAACAACCACATCGCCATTTGAATTATGCACCACTTGATAAAGAGCTTCATTTGATTTTGGTTTGGCAATTGAAAATATACCATTTGTTAAAATAGGATCTTTATTTTCACTTAACGTAAAAGTCTGCTCACTTGAGAAATTAATGCCATCTATTTTTGATTCAGGGTTTTCACTTAATTTTTTCACTGCTTGTTGTGCTTTTTCATTAAGCACATTCTCAGCTTTCTGACGTTTTAAGAAAGTTTCAATATCGATTTTAGCCTCTTCTAAACTTTTTACGCCCTCTGCTTTGCGATCCAACACACGTACAATAATTGTGTGATAATCGCCTACATTAATTGGTTCAGAATTCATACCAATATTCGTGCTATCTGATTCAAATATTGTGTAAATAACATTAGGGAAATTTAATCCAGCTGGCACATTTTGACGAGAAAAATATCCGCTCTCTTGAACCTTAACACCTGCTGCTTGTGCTGCAGTATTAAGAGACTTACTGTCTTCAAAAGCCTTATCACTCGCTTGTTTTTCTAAAGAAAAATAACGACTCTCCATCAAAGATTTACGAACTAAATCTGCAATTTGAGCTTTCACATTCTCTAAACTTTGCGCTTTACGTTCTTGCACTAACACAATATGGTAATTGCCGTCCACATTGATTGGTTGGCTATATTGCCCTACCTGCAATGCAGCTGCGGCATCTTCAAAGGCTTTTGGTAATTCATTCGCATTTACCCAGCCTAAATCCCCGCCATTCTCGCCAGAAATTTTATCCAAAGATTTCGTTTTAGCGACATCAGCGAAATTTGCCCCTTTCTGTAATTCCTCATAAACCACTTTCGCATCTTGTTCATTTGCAAATTGAATATGTGCTAAACGCTGAGTCATAAATTGTGCTTTATTATCTTGATAATATTGTGCAATTTCTATATCTGTAACTTGAAGATTTTTACTTATGTTATCTGCAGAAAGATCAATATACTGAACTTTAACCTGCTCTGGCTGAACAAAAGATTTTTGATTAGCTTCATAATAAGTTTTGATTTCATCATCAGATACTGATTGTTTTGCCATTTCATCTGCAAGAGATAAAGTTGCTAAACGAGCTAAACGCTTTTGAAAGAAAATTTCTGCACTATTTTTTACTTGAGCAGGAACAATAAATTCACTGTTAGCAACGCCATTTTGTATTTGTTCAAGAGGTAACGAAGCACGTAAAATTGAAGCGTAACCATCTGACGTTAAATGATTTTGTTGTAATATTCGTTGATAAACAGAATTATCAAATTTACCCTTTACTTGAAAATTAGGATCAGTCACGATTGCACGTTTAATCATTTCATCACTCACGCCTAATTTTAATTCTTTAACATATTGGCGAAGTAATTCTTGATCAATCATTAGATTAACGATGTTTTGACGAAGTGCGGTAACAAATTCAGGAGAATCTGACTGACCCATAAACGCCTCTCCCTCACGTTGTGCGCGTATTTCAAATTCTTGATTATAGCGATTTAAAAAATCTTGTTGAGAAATCACTTCGCCGTTCACTTTTGCCGCATAAGTATCATTTGAGCTAAAAAGATAGCCAGACATTCCACCAACTAAAAACGATACAGTAATCAAACCTAAGATAAATTTAGAAATCTTTGAGTTTGTTAAATTGTGCATTTTTTCAATTAACATTCTATAACCCTTGTTATAAATATAAAAATTTTCCCGATTATAATCTAAACGTAAAAAATTAGCATCTTAAAAAGTGAAAACACCTAGTTCGTAAAGCAAGCTAATACTAATTTCTGTCAACAAGACCCTACCAAATATTGCCGCTTTTGATTTGAATTTTTGCCCAAGAAAATGACCGCACTTTATCCTTCCTATTTTCCAATGCAGAAAGAACTAAAAATACTGCCGAGTAAATCATCGGATGTGAATTGACCCGTAATTTCACTTAAATAGCTTTGAACTAAGCGTAATTCTTCCGCTAAAAGTTCTCCTGCGTGAAATTCTGTAAGTTGAACCAAACCGATTTGTAAATGCTCTGCGGCTTTATCCAACGCATCTAAATGACGGCGGCGAGCTAAAAAGCCTCCTTCCATGCCTGTTTGGAAACCCATTGCTTGTTTCAAATGTTCACGTAAAAGTTTTACGCCATCATGCGTTTGAGCGGAAAGACTAATCATTTGATAACCGCCCTGTTCGCTTTCACTTGCTTGTTCGCCATTTAAATCAATTTTGTTTCGAACAATAGTAACTGGCAAGGTTGAGGGTAATTTTGCTAAAAATTCTGACCGCACTTTGCTTAAATCTACACTTTCAGGATCGCTACTATCTAACATTAAAATAATACGATCGGCTTGTTCAATCTCTGTCCAAGCACGAGAAATCCCAATACGCTCTACTTCATCGGTTGCATCTCGAAGACCTGCGGTATCAATAATATGCAATGGCATACCGTCAATATGAATATGCTCACGCAATACATCACGGGTTGTACCTGCAATATCCGTGACGATAGCCGCTTCGCGACCAGCAAGCGCATTAAGCAAGCTCGATTTACCTGCATTCGGACGACCAGCAATCACGACTTTCATCCCCTCACGTAAAATAGAACCTTGTTTAGCTTCAGCACGAACATCTTCCAACTGATTAATAATACCGCGTAAGTTTGCTTCAATTTTTCCATCTGCCAAGAAATCAATTTCCTCATCAGGAAAGTCAATGCTTGCTTCTACATAAGTACGTAAATAAATCACAGAATCAACCAATTCATTTACTTTTTTAGAAAACTCGCCTTGTAAGGATTTCAATGCTGAGCGTGCCGCTTGTTCTGATGTTGCATCAATTAAATCTGCAATGGCCTCTGCTTGAGCAAGATCCAATTTATCATTCAAAAAAGCTTGTTCAGAAAACTCGCCTGGTCTCGCCAAACGTATTCCGTCAATTTGTAAAATACGTTTGAGTAATAAATCTAATACAACCTGCCCACCGTGACCTTGCAATTCCAACACATCCTCACCAGTAAATGAATTTGGCGATTTGAAATAAAGCGCAATCCCTTGATCTAAAATAGTGCCATCAGCATCTTTAAAAGGAAGATAATCTGCCATTCTTGGCTTAGGGCATTTACCTAATATAGCTTGAGCAACTTTTGTTGCTAAAGGCCCTGAGACCCTTAAAATCCCAATACCACCACGACCTGGCGCAGTAGCTTGAGCAACGATTGTTTCTTTCATATAAAACCTATTATTGTCTGGGGAACTACTACCTAGGGTAGGTATACCCTAGGTTTATCCCAGTGCTACCCTTTGGGGTAGAGCTTGACGTTCCCCAAAGGGGAACTATTATTACTATAATCAACCGTGGGTATACTTACCCACGGTTGATTGCCTAGGGTAGGTATACTACTACCTAGGGTAAGTATACCCTAGGTTTATCCCAGTGCTACCCCTTTGGGGTAGAGCTTGACGTTCCCCAGAGGGGAACTATTATTACTATAATTAACCGTGGGTATACTTACCCACGGTTGATTGCCTAGGGTAGGTACACACTACCTAGGGTAGGTATACCCACGGCAGTAAAATAAAGAAAAGGCACATTCCGTGCCTTTCTTTTTGCCTGTTCGTGACTATTTCTTACGAGAATGCAACCCTTTTTTCTCTAATCCACGATAAATTAATTGCTGTTGGGCGATAGTGATCAAGTTAGATACTAACCAGTATAATACCAAGCCTGATGGGAACCACAAGAAAAAGAACATAAAAACTAATGGCATAAAATTCATTACTTTTTGTTGTGTTGGGTCAGTTACTGGTGTTGGAGACATTTTTTGCAACAAGAACATTGAGATACCCATTAAAATAGGGAGAATGTAATAAGGATCTTGTGCCGATAAGTCTTGGATCCAACCAAAGAATGGTGCATGACGTAATTCAACGGCTTCTAAGAACGTCCAGTATAATGCGATAAAAATTGGCATTTGAAGAAGAATTGGCAAACAACCACCAAGTGGATTTACTTTTTCCTCTTTATAAAGTTTCATCATTTCTTGGCTCATACGTTGGCGATCATCTCCAAAACGTTCACGCATTTCTTGCATTTTCGGTTGCAAAATACGCATTTTAGCCATTGAAGTATATTGTGCTTTTGTAAGAGGATATAAAATTGCTTTCACTACAATTGTTACACAGATAATCGCTAAACCCCAGTTAGACACAATCCCTTGAATAAAGGTTAATAACCAGAATAACGGTTTAGCAATAAACCAAGCCCAGCCATAATCAACGGTTAAATCTAAATTATTTGCGACAGTTGCCATTTGATTTTGAAGTTTCGGGCCAGTCCACAATGAACTTGTAATCGTCTCTTGGCTACCACTAGGAATAGTGACAACAGGACCACGATAACCAATTGATGCAACATTATTTTTACTATCTGTAATTGTGTAAAGTTGATTATTTACATCTTGATTTGGGATCCACGCAGAAACGAAATAATGTTGTAACACTGCAACCCAACCAGCTTTAGTATCAATAGAAAGATTATTATCTTGCATATCAGAAAAACTATATTTTTTATAGTTAGTTTCTGAAGAAGAATATGCACCGCCAGTATAAGTAGGCATTGCAACATTACCAGAGCTTTCAATAATAGAATGCTTCAATTGACCATAAGGCTCCACTTCAATGGCTTGACCACTTTGGTTATCAATCTTGTAATCTACGCCTAAATCGTAGCTACCACGTTTTAATACGAAGATTTTTTGATAAGTTACGCCATCTTTTTCAAAAAGAAGCGGTACAGAAAGAGATTCTTGACCCTCTGCTAATTTAAAATTATCGCCTTCAATTTGATATTGCGCACGACCAGAACGAGTATCAATACCGTTTTTACCAATTAAACCACTTTGCGCAATATAAATATGCTCTTTAGTATCTTTTAATAATTCAAACGGTGTTTTTGAATCCAATTCTGCATCATATTTTAATAATTCAGAGCTAATTACATCGCCACCCAATGTATCAATTTTCAAACGGAACACATCGTTTTCAAGAGTAATAATACGACCACGAGTTTGAGAATCAGCTATGGCTTGTGAATTAGAAGGGGAACTTGCCGGAACGTCAGAAGTGGCAGTTATTGAAGTTGTTTGTTCAGTTTGCACAGGTGGATTTTTATCCAACTGCCATTGCTGATAAACAAGGAAAGAAATAAAAATCAGTGCAAGCACTAATAGGCTACGTCTTGAGTCCATTATTTTTTCTCATCATTATTATTGGTTTTTGGTGGAACAGGATCGAATCCACCTGCGTTTAAAGGATGGCATTTTAATACACGTTTCAGCGTAAGCCAACCACCTTTTAATAATCCGTGTGTTTTTAATGCTTCAATACCATAGCAAGAACAAGTAGGCACAAACCGACAACGAGCCCCAATAAACGGACTAATCATAATTTGATAAAGACGGATAATCTTAATTAAGATTTTTGTGCCAAGCGAATGTGTCTCTGCCATAATTTTTCGAGTATTTGTGCAAATGCACTATTGTCGAGTTTTCCAATACCATTTTTAGCTACAAAAACAAAATCATAAGCAGGCAAGCGATGCTGTGATAAACGAAAACTTTCTCGTACTAAGCGTTTAATTCGATTACGCTCGTGGGCGCGTTTTAAATGTTTTTTAGCAACGGTCAAACCTAAACGCGGATGTTCAAGATTATTTTTTCTAGCAAGGATTGTAATTTCGGGAGTACTAGCTCTGAATGGCTGTTCGAAAACATTTTTGAATTGAATGGGAGTTAATAAACGTAACTCCCTTGAAAAGTTCAGCTTAACCACTAAGAATTGTGATTACGCAGATAAACTTTTACGACCTTTAGCACGGCGACGTGCTAAAACTTGACGGCCATTTTTAGTTGCCATACGAGCACGGAAACCGTGAGTACGACTACGTTTTAATACAGAAGGTTGAAATGTACGTTTCATTTTAATTTACCTAAATACAATTAAGAGTGAATAAAATAGGGTGCAATTCTAGTCATAAAATGCGCGTTCGTCAAATAAGAAACGGAAATTTTTTAAAAAATTTCAAACTAATATTAAAAATATAGTGTATGCACTTTGACAATGTTAGAGATAACTCAACAGTTAGTTTACAACCTTAAAATATTTTTCCAATTTCGAGATAAATTCTATTTTTATCATAACGATAAAAAGCATGATTACTAGTGGATTTTTGATAATCCCACGATAATTTAGGTGTTAGTCCCATAAAATGTATATTTCGATGCCATAAAGTAATTGTGGTTGTGTATTCACGATTTTTTTGCTGTATCCCAATCAAATCTTTCTCTCTATACACTCGATTGGCATAACTAAAAGTAAGACGTGATGAAATACCATAAGACCAATCCTGCCCCCAACCAAGTCTCAATGTCTTTTGTTGATAAGCATTATCTAATGCTTGTGTATTTTCTCGATGAAAATCCATTCCAACAAACCAAAATTGAGTACTTTTAGGCAAATAAAATAATGTTGATGAAATGAAATAATAATTACCATCTAAATGTTTTCGGATTTTATAACGAGATTCTCCATACTCAAGTGCGGTAGAAATTTGCCAAGTTTTACTTAGCCAATCTACGTTTTCTAAACGAATACCCAATTTATCCGCATATTGCTTCATTGTATTCGTTCCAGAGCTACCGCCTGCATACCAACGCTTTTCTTGAAAAGGAAACAACGAGACTTCAACTGAGGCAGTTTGATAGCCTAATCCACCACCTATACGCACAGTAGCCTCATTGTATTTTTTATTATCCCAATAATATTTTCCATTTCCATTAAACATAGTTTTACTAAAAAAATGATCTGCCCACGGCCATTTTTTTTCTACCGATAAAGAATACCCTACCCCCTTCCCACTTTCTTTTTCCCAAGCGGTCCAATTACCAATTTTTGTGCCGCTTTTTGGAGCATTATTCAAATTATCGTCATTTAAAAAATTTAATCCTACTTGCCATATCCATTGATTCCGCTGATTTAGTGTTAAAAGATACTGATCAATAACACCTAAAAATTTTTCATCATCTACCTCTGTACGTAATTTTTCAAATTGAATTTTGGCAGCTTCATTTTCATAGTTAAAAAATAGAGCTTGAGCTAATTGATAACGTAAAGGTAGTAAAGATGCGTTTTGAGCGAATAATTCACGATAATAAGCAATAGATTGAGTTAAATCACCTTGTTCACGAGCTTCAATAGCCTTTGCCCAAGTGAGTAAGAAATTATCTTGTTGAGGAAATTGTTTATATAGTGGTAATAACAGTTGAACTGCCTGAGTGTTATTTTGATATAAAGCAGGAATTAACCCACGCAAAACAAGTCTTGGATGGTGCGCTAATTGGCTTTTGGAAAGAGAAATAATATGCCTATTTGGTATTTCTTTCTTAGGCATAGAAGAAAAAGAGGAGGTTTTTAATTCCGCACTTTGAATCGTATTTGTCAATGTATCATTTTTAGGACGTGCAACTTCTGCCCAAGCTACATTCGTTAATGATAAGCCTATTAATGATAAGAGAGAAAGTTGTTTTACGCCATTTTTCATATTTTATCCATATTCTTAAAAAACTCTAACTTGACATTATTACAAAAAAAGAACAATAATGCGAATTATTATCAATTTTGTATAAGTATTAATTCTATGAAATCTGTACCTCTTATCACTGGTGGACTTTCCTTTTTATTAAGCGCTTGTAGCGGGGGAGGTGGTTCTTTTGATGTAGATGACGTCTCTAATCCCTCCTCTTCTAAACCACGTTATCAAGACGATACTTCAAGTTCAAGAACAAAATCTAATTTGGAAAATTTGTCCATTCCTTCTTTAGGGGGAGGGATGAAGTTAGTGGCTCAGAATCTTCTTGGTAAGAGAGAACCTAGTTTCTTAAATGAAGATGACTATATATCATATTTTTCCTCACCTTCTACGATTAAAGATGATGTTCAAAGAAAAAATACAGAACATAAAAATCCAATTGGGCTTGAACCTAGTACAGCATTACAAGGTTCTAATTCACAACAATACGTTTATTCTGGTTTGTACTATATTGAGAATTGGAAAGACTTTTCCAAATCCCAAGAAAAAGAAAAAAAAGCCTATACTGGCTATTATGGTTATGCCTTTTATTATGGTAATAAAACTGCAACAAACTTGCCAGTAAACGGTGTAGCTAAATACAAAGGAACTTGGAGCTTCATCACCGCAACTAGATATAACAAGAATTATCCTTTATTTGGTAGCGGTTCTAGCGCTTATAAAAGACGCAGCGCTATTTCAGAAGATATAGATAATTTAGAAAATGATACCCGTAACGGTGACACGGGCTTAATAAGTGAATTTACTGTAGATTTTGGTAAGAAAAAGCTCACTGGAGAACTTTATTATAATAAAAGGAAAACACATCTTAATAATAAAGATGAAAATAGAAAACATATACTCTACAATCTAGAAGCTGATGTGTATAGCAACCGATTCAGAGGTAAAGCAAAGCCAACCAAAGAGTCTTCTGAAGAACATCCCTTTACTAGCGAGGGAACATTAGAAGGTGGTTTTTATGGGCCTAATGCTGAAGAACTAGGGGGTAAATTCTTAGCTAAGGATAAACGAGTTTTTGGGGTATTTAGTGCCAAAGAAACGGAAGAAACGACAAAAGACCCAAAATTATCCAAAGAAACCTTAATTGATGGCAAGCTAACTACTTTTAAAAGAACTGATGCCACAACCAGTACAACAACCAATACAGCAGCCAGTACAACAACCGATGCAAAAACCAATGCAGAAAACTTTAAGACGGAAGATATACCAAGTTTTGGTGAAGCTGATTACCTTTTAATTGATAATTACCCTGTTCCTCTTTTACCTGAGAGTGGTGATTTCATAAGTAGTAAGCACCATACTGTAGGAAAGAAAACCTATCAAGTAGAAGCATGTTGCAGTAATCTAAGCTATGTGAAATTTGGTATGTATTATGAAGTCCCACTTGAAGAAAAAGAAAAAAACAAAGAAAAAGAAAAAAAAGACAAAGAAAAACAAGCGACAACATCTATCAACACTTATTATCAATTCTTATTAGGTCACCGTACTCCCAGTTCTCAAATTCCTACTACAATGGGAAACGTGACATATCGCGGTAGTTGGTTTGGTTATATTGGTGATGACAAGACATCTTACTCCGCTACAGGAGATAAACAACAAGAGAAAAATGCTGTCGCCGAGTTTAATGTTGATTTTGACAAGAAAAAGCTAACAGGCGAATTAAAACGACACGATAATCAAAATACCGTATTTAAAATTAATGCAGACCTTCAAAGTGGTAAGAATGACTTCACTGGTACAGCAACCGCAGAAAATTTTGTAATAGATGGTAAAGATAGTCAAGGAAATACCCCAATTAATATTACAACTGAAGTAAAGGGGGCATTTTATGGACCTAAGGCTTCTGAATTAGGAGGGTATTTCACCTATAACGGAAAAAATCCTGCAGATAAAAATTCTGAAAGTTCCTCAGCCGTATCTTCACCATCCAATTCACCAAATGCAAGAGCTGCAGTTGTCTTTGGAGCTAAAAGACAAGTAGAAACAAACAAAAAGTAAAAACAACCAAATAATGGAATACTAAAAATGACTAAAAAATCCTATTTTCGCCTAAGTATTATTTCTTGTCTTTTAATTTCACACTATGTAAAAGCAGAAACTCAAAGTATAAAAGATACAAAAGAAGCTATATCATCTGAAGTGGGCACTCAAAGTACAGAAGATTCAGAATTAGAAACTATCTCAGTCACTGCAGAAAAAATAAGAGATCGTAAAGATAATGAAGTAACTGGACTTGGCAAAATTATCAAAACGAGTGAAAGTATCAGCCGAGAACAAGTATTAAATATTCGTGATCTAACACGCTATGATCCAGGGATTTCAGTTGTAGAACAAGGTCGCGGTGCAAGTTCTGGATATTCTATTCGTGGTATGGACAGAAATAGAGTTGCTTTATTAGTGGATGGATTACCTCAAACGCAATCTTATGTAGTGCAAAGCCCTTTAGTTGCTCGTTCAGGATATTCTGGCACTGGTGCAATTAATGAAATTGAATATGAAAATGTAAAGGCCGTCGAAATAAGCAAGGGGGGGAGTTCTTCTGAGTATGGAAATGGAGCACTAGCTGGTTCTGTAACATTTCAAAGCAAATCAGCAGCCGATATCTTAGAAGGAGACAAATCATGGGGAATTCAAACTAAAAATGCTTATTCAAGCAAAAATAAAGGCTTTACCCATTCTTTAGCTGTAGCAGGAAAACAAGGTGGATTTGAAGGGGTCGCCATTTACACTCAACGAAATTCAATTGAAACCCAAGTCCATAAAGATGCATTAAAAGGCGTGCAAAGTTATAATCGATTAATCGCCAAAACAGATACATCTTCTCCAGCACACTTTGTGATACAAGATGAGTGTCCAAATCCAAATGATTATAACGGTTGTATACCTTCAGCCAAACCACCTGCGATTTTATCCACCCAAAAAGAAACCGTAAGCGTTTCAGATTATACGGGAGCTAACCGTATCAAACCTAATCCAATGAAATATGAAAGCCAGTCTTGGTTTTTAAGAGGAGGGTATCATTTTTCTGAACAACATTATATTGGTGGTATTTTTGAATTCACACAACAAAAATTTGATATCCGTGATATGACATTTCCCGCTTATTTAAGATCAACAGAAAAACGGGATTTAGAAAATAGTTCTTTTTATCCAAAGCAAGATTATGGTGCATATCAACATATTGAGGATGGCAGAGGCGTTAACTATGCAAGTGGGCTTTATTTCGATGAACACCATAGAAAACAGCGTGTAGGTATTGAATATATTTACGAAAATAAGAACAAAGTGGGAATCATTGACAAAGCAGTGTTAAGTGCTAATCAACAAAACATCATACTTGACAGTTATATGCAACATACGCATTGCAGTCTTTATCCTAATCCAAGTAAGAATTGCCGCCCAACACTTGATAAACCTTATTCATACTATCATTCTGATAGAAATGTTTATAAAGAAAAACATAATATGTTGCAATTGAATTTAGAGAAAAAAATTCAACAAAATTGGCTTACTCATCAAATTGTCTTCAATCTTGGTTTTGATGACTTTACTTCAGCGCTTCAGCATAAAGATTATTTAACTCGACGTGTTACCGCTACGGCAAAGAGTATTTCAGAGAAACGTGGTGAAACACCAAGAAGAAATGGTTACTCCTCAAGTCCTTACTTATACCCAAAACCAAATGCATCTTTTGCAGGACGAGATCATTGTAATTATAAAGGTAGCTCCTCTAATTACAGTGACTGTAAAGTGCGGTTAATTAAAGGGAAAAATTATTATTTCGCAGCACGCAATAATATGGCATTAGGGAAATACGTTGATTTAGGTTTAGGTATTCGGTATGACGTATCTCGTACAAAAGCTAATGAATCAACTATTAGTGTTGGTAAATTTAAAAATTTCTCTTGGAATACTGGTATTGTCATAAAACCAACGGAATGGCTTGATCTTTCTTATCGCCTTTCTACTGGATTTAGAAATCCTAGTTTTGCTGAAATGTATGGTTGGCGGTATGGTGGCAATAATAGCGATGTTTATGTAGGTAAATTTAAGCCTGAAACATCTCGTAACCAAGAGTTTGGTCTCGCTCTAAAAGGGGATTTTGGTAATATTGAGATCAGTCATTTTAGTAATGCTTATCGAAATCTTATCGCCTTTGCTGAAGAACTTAGTAAAAATGGAACTACTGGAAAGGGCAATTATGGATATCATAATGCACAAAATGCAAAATTAGTTGGCGTAAATATAACTGCGCAATTAGATTTTAATGGTTTATGGAAACGTATTCCCTACGGTTGGTATGCAACATTTGCTTATAACCGAGTAAAAGTTAAAGATCAAAAAATCAATGCTGGTTTGGCCTCCGTAAGCAGTTATTTATTTGATGCCATTCAGCCCAGCCGTTATATCATTGGTTTAGGCTATGATCATCCAAGTAATACTTGGGGAATTAATACAATGTTTACTCAATCAAAAGCAAAATCTCAAAATGAATTGCTAGGACAACGTGCATTGGGTAGCACTTCAAGGAATGTAAAATCAACAAGAAAACTTACTCGGGCATGGCATATCTTAGATGTATCGGGTTATTACATGGTGAATAGAAGTATTTTGTTCCGATTAGGAGTATATAATTTATTAAACTATCGCTATGTCACTTGGGAAGCGGTGCGTCAAACAGCACAAGGTGCGGTCAATCAACATCAAAATGTTGGTAACTATACTCGCTACGCAGCATCAGGACGAAACTATACCTTAACATTAGAAATGAAATTCTAAATTAAAATGCGCCAGATGGACTAGACATGCTATATCTATACCTTACTGGCGCATCTTTTTCTGTTCTATAATCTGCTTAAGTGAAAAACCAAACTTGGATTTTTTACAAGATCTTTTCACACATTTATTGTAAAATCTCCGACAATTTTGACCGCACTTTTATAATAAAAACAACAAGGATCCTTTTGTGAATCTCTCAAATCTTTGGCAAAGTTGCCTGTTACAACTTCAAGATCAAGTTTCAGCCAGCGATCTTAGCACTTGGCTTCGTCCTTTACAGGCTGATGTAGTATCAAATAACCACATTGTTTTATATGCTTCTAATATGTTTGTGAAAGGTTGGGTGGAAACTCATTATCTCGCACAAATCCAGCAAATTTGTCAAACACTTGCACAAAATCCTGAACTGCGTATTTCTTTAAAAGAAGGGGTTAAACCTGCACCCAAGATAGTGGAAAGTACACCAAATACAACACTTAGATCAGAAAGTGCGGTAGATTTTCAAACAGAATCTAGTACGCCAATAAAATTTGAATCCCATCTCAATACTAAACATTTATTTAATAACTTTGTTGAAGGTAAGTCGAACCAACTCGCACGCGCAGTCGGTCAAAAACTTGCTCAAGCACCGGGTGAACCATCAGCCAATCCTTTCTTTTTATATGGCGGCACTGGTTTAGGGAAAACTCACTTGTTACACGCCATTGGCAATGGAATTTTAGCCAATAAACCGAATGCACGCGTGCTTTATATTCACGCAAATAACTTTATGCAACATATGGTAAAAGCAGTGCGTGATAATAAAATGGATCAGTTCAAAAAATTCTATCGTTCTCTTGATGCGCTTTTAGTGGATGACATTCAATTTTTCGCAGAAAAAGAAAAAACCCAAGAAGAATTCTTCCATATATTCAATAACTTATTTGAAACGGGTCGCCAAATTATCTTAACTTCGGATCGTTATCCTAAAGAAATTGAAAAAATTGAAGAACGTTTAAAATCACGTTTTGGCTGGGGCTTAACAACAGCCATTGAGCCGCCCGATCTTGAAACTCGTGTAGCGATTTTATTGAAAAAGGCGGAAGAACATAATATGAACTTGCCAGAAGAAGTCGCTTTCTTCATTGCTCAACGTTTGCGTACCAACGTGCGTGAACTTGAGGGTGCATTAAATCGAGTGAAAGCAATGCAAGACTTCAAAGGCGGTGACATTGATATTGATTTCGTGCGTGATACCTTAAAAGATATTTTGGCTCTACAAGAACGCTTGGTTACCATTGAAAATATTCAAAAAGTGGTGGCTGAATATTATCGAATCAAGGTTTCAGATTTAAAATCAAAAAGTCGCGCACGTTCAGTCACTCGCCCTCGCCAAATTGCAATGGCATTAGCAAAAGAATTAACAAACCGCAGTTTGCCTGAAATCGGTCGTGCATTTGACCGTGATCACACTACTGTGTTAAACGCTTGCCGAGAAGTGCCAAAATTCCGCGAGCAAGACAATAGCATTCAAGAAGATTGGGCGAATTTAATCCGCACTTTGTCCGCATAAAAGGAGAACGCAATGCAATTTAGCATTTCAAGAGAAAATTTATTAAAACCGTTGCAACAAGTATGTGGCGTATTGAGTAATCGCCCAAATATTCCTGTATTAAACAACGTATTGTTGCAAATTGAAGACAATCGTCTGACTATCACTGGTACAGATTTAGAAGTCGAATTATCGAGTCAAACTCAGCTTTCATCGTCTTCTGAAAATGGCACTTTTACCATTCCAGCAAAAAAATTCTTAGATATTTGCCGCACTTTATCTGATGATTCAGAAATCACGGTGACTTTTGAACAAGATCGTGCTTTAGTGCAGTCTGGGCGTAGTCGTTTTACGCTGACAACCCAACCTGCCGAAGAATATCCAAACCTCACAGATTGGCAGTCTGAAGTGGATTTTCAACTACCGCAAAATACCTTACGCCGTTTAATTGAAGCCACTCAATTTTCTATGGCAAACCAAGATGCACGCTATTTCTTAAATGGTATGAAATTTGAAACAGAAGGCAATTTATTGCGAACTGTGGCAACAGACGGTCATAGACTTGCGGTGTGTACTATCTCACTTGAACAAGAATTACAAAATCATTCTGTGATTTTACCGCGTAAAGGCGTGTTAGAACTTGTTCGTTTATTAGAAACAAACGATGAACCAGCACGTTTACAAATTGGCACGAACAATTTACGTGTCCATTTAAAAAACACGGTATTTACATCAAAATTAATTGATGGTCGCTTTCCTGACTATCGCCGAGTATTGCCTCGTAATGCCACAAAAATTGTCGAAGGCAGTTGGGAAATGCTGAAACAGGCTTTTGTTCGTGCGTCCATTTTATCTAATGAACGAGCGCGCAGCGTGCGTTTAAGCTTAAAGGAAAACCAGCTTAAAATTACTGCCTCAAACACAGAACACGAAGAAGCAGAAGAAATTGTCGATGTCAATTACAATGGCGAAGAATTAGAAGTGGGCTTTAATGTCACCTATATTCTTGATGTGCTGAATGCACTTAAATGTAATCAAGTACGAATGCGCTTAACTGATGCGTTCTCCAGCTGCTTAATTGAAAACTGTGAAGACAGCAGCAGCGAATATGTCATTATGCCAATGCGTTTATAATATGGCGATTTCTCGTTTACTGGTCGAAAAGTTTCGTAACTTAACAGCAGTGGATCTTGATTTTGATCCCTGCTTTAACTTTTTAATCGGCAACAACGGCAGCGGAAAAACCAGCTTATTAGAAGCCATTTTTTATCTTGGTCACGGACGTTCATTTAAAAGTGCGGTCACAAATCGCATCATTTCTTACGACGAACCGCACTTTACCCTATTTGGACAAATCCAAGAAAGCCAACATCAATGGTCTGTCGGCTTACAAAAACTGCGTCAAGGCAACACCTTAGTAAAAATTAACGGCGAAGATGGCAATAAAATTTCCGATCTTGCCCATCTTCTGCCAATGCAATTAATCACGCCAGAGGGCTTAACCTTACTCAACGGCGGGCCAAGTTATCGCCGAGCGTTTTTAGATTGGGGATTATTCCACCACCAAACAAGTTTCTATTCCGCTTGGAGCAATCTCAACCGATTACTTAAACAACGAAATGCCGCACTCGCACAAAATCAGCCTTACTCTGCCATAAAAATTTGGGACGTTGAACTTGCCAAACTTGCCCACCAAGTAAGTCAATGGCGTGCCGAATATGCAGAAGCTCTCCGCCCTGAAATTGAACAAACTTGCCAACTTTTTCTGCCTGAATTAGAAATTAATGTCAGCTTTCATCAAGGGTGGGAAAAAAATGCTGATTATTATGAAATTCTTCAACAAAATTTTGAACGGGATCGTGCCTTAAATTACACCTTTTCTGGCCCCCAAAAAGCGGATTTTCGTTTCAAAGCACAAGGATTGCCAGTGGAAGATGTGCTTTCTCGTGGACAGCTTAAACTTTTAATGTGTGTATTAAGACTAGCGCAGGGCGAGCATTTAATGAAAGAAAAGCAACGCCATTGTATTTTTTTAATCGATGATTTTGCCTCGGAATTAGATCAATACAAACGTGCCTTGTTGGCAGAACGATTACAACAAAGCGGTTCGCAAGTATTTGTTACCGCCATCACTCAAAGACAACTAAAAGAAATACAAGTGGAAAACAAAAAAATGTTTTCTGTCCATAATGGCATCATTAACGCCTTAAATTAACCAAAAGTGCGGTAAAAAATACGCCAATTTTTTAAAAAATATCAAAAATCATTATCATTACCTAATAAATGTAATTCAAGTTTTGAGCGATTTATGCTATAAAACCCACTCATTATAAAAATGAAGACAACTTGCAAACTATCAACGCACACAGCCAAGATTTGAATCAACTTGTAGCTGTATATCAAATCTACTTTTTAAACTTAATTAATAAGGGCAGCTTCTATGCTAAATAAAAAATTCAAACTCAATTTTATTGCGCTTACTGTCGCCTACGCATTAACCCCTTATACAGAAGCCGCGTTAGTGAGAGACGATGTGGATTATCAAATATTTCGTGATTTTGCAGAGAATAAAGGGAAGTTTTCTGTTGGTGCAACAAATGTGGAAGTGAGAAAAAAAGATAACCAATCTTTAGGCAATGCTTTACCTGATGGCATTCCGATGATTGATTTTAGTGTGGTGGATGTAGATAAGAGAATTGCCACGTTGGTAAATCCACAATATGTAGTAGGTGTAAAACACGTTGGTAACGGCGTGAGTGAACTACATTTTGGGAACTTAAATGGCAATATGAATAATGGCAATGCCAAGGTACACCGAGATGTATCCTCTGAAGAAAACCGATATAACACCGTTGAAAAAAATGATTTTCCTACCGAGAATGCAAAGCCTTTCACAACAAAAGAAGAACAAGATGCTCAAAAACGTCGTGAAGATTATTATATGCCTCGCCTTGATAAATTTGTTACCGAAGTTGCACCAATAGAGGCTTCAACTGATAGTAGTAAAGCGGGTACATATAACAATAAAGAGAAATATCCTGCCTTTGTAAGACTTGGTAGTGGTACTCAATTTATTTATGAAAAAAATGGCTCTTATGATGACCGATGGGTAATATCTGGTAGAGAGCAACGTGTTCACTATTCCAATCTTAAATTAGTCGGTAAAGCCTACACCTATGGTATTGCAGGTACGCCTTATACAGTTAACCACGTAAATGATGGGTTAGTTGGCTTTGGCGACTCAAATCAAAAACATATTGATCCTAAAGAAATATTATCTCAAGATCCACTTACCAATTACGCTGTTTTAGGTGACAGTGGTTCCCCATTGTTTGTATATGATAAAGAAAAAAGTAAATGGCTTTTTCTTGGTGCTTATGATTACTGGGGAGGGTATTACAAAAAATCTTGGCAAGAATGGAATATTTATAAACCTGACTTTGCTAAAACTGTTTATAGCAGAGATACTGCAGGTTCATTGACCAATCTTAATACAGAATATAATTGGAAACTTATAAATAAAAAATCAAGTGTCATTTCTAATAGTTCTGAAACGTTGGATGTTGATTTATCTGATGGAAAAAATACTAATCATGGCAAAAATGTTACGTTTAATGGAAGTGGAACAATTACCTTAAACAATGATATTGATCAAGGTGCTGGCGGATTATTTTTTGAAGGTGATTATGAAGTTAAAGGCATTTCAGATAATACTACTTGGAAAGGAGCTGGTGTATCTGTCGAAAAAGGAAATACCGTTGTATGGAAAGTGCATAATCCTCAATATGATCGATTAGCTAAAATTGGTGAAGGTACTTTAGTTGTACAAGGAAAAGGAGAAAACAAAGGGCAACTTAAAGTAGGGGATGGAAAAGTTATCCTAAAACAAGAGGCTGATTCATCGGGAAAAGTTAAAGCTTTCTCTATGCTTGGAATTGTAAGCGGTCGCCCAACTGTTGTTCTCACAGATGAAAAACAAGTAGCTCCTAGCTCTATTTACTTTGGATTTAGAGGTGGTCGATTAGACTTAAACGGTAATTCTCTAACCTTTGATCACATCAGAAATATTGATGATGGGGCAAGAATAGTAAATCACAATACCAGCAAAACCTCTACGGTAACAATTACTGGGGATAATTTGATTACGGATCCAAACCAAATTAATCTAATACATACAATAGAAGCACAAGATGAAGACGACCCATTACGAATTCGTCGTATACCATATGGTAAACAACTCTATTTAAATTCGGATAACTATACTTATTATACTTTAAGAAAAGGTGCTAGTACTAGTTCAGAATTTCCTCGAAACAGAGGAGAAAGCAATGATAGTTGGCTATATATGGGAATGTCTAAAGCAGACGCTCAAAAAAATGTAATGAACCATATCAACAACGAGCGTATGAATGGCTTTAACGGTTATTTTGGCGAGGAAGAAAATAAGAATAAAAACGGTAAATTAAATGTTACTTTTAATGGCAAAACCGAGCAAAATCGCTTTTTATTAACAGGCGGAACAAACCTTAATGGCGATTTAAATGTTGAAAAAGGCACATTATTCCTTTCCGGTAGACCAACACCACACGCAAGAGATATTGCAGGTATTTCTTCGACAAATAAAGATCCTCACTTTACTGAAAATAATGAAGTTGTGGTAGAAGATGACTGGATTAGCCGCACTTTTAAAGCAACCACAATGAAAGTGAGTGGCACCGCCACCCTTTATTCAGGACGCAATGTTGCAAATATTACTTCTAATATCACCGCCTCTAATAAAGCACAAGTTCATATCGGCTATAAAGCAGGCGACACAGTTTGTGTACGTTCTGACTATACGGGCTATGTGACTTGCACTAACGATCCTTTATCCGAAAAAGCCCTTAATAGTTTTAAACCTACTAATCTACGCGGCAATGTAAATTTATCAGATAATGCAAACTTTACCTTAGGCAAAGCCAATTTGCATGGCTCAATTCAGGCAGGTGGAAACAGCCAAGTACGTTTAACCGAAAATAGCCATTGGTATTTAACAGAAAATAGTGATGTTCATCAATTAGATCTAGCAAATGGGCATATTCATTTAAATGCACAAAACGATGCAAATAAAGTAACTACATATAACACACTGACTGTGAATAGCTTATCAGGTAACGGTTCTTTCTATTATTTAACTGATCTTGCCAATAAACAAGGCGACAAAGTTGTTGTAACCAAATCCGCCACAGGTAACTTTACATTACAAGTAGCAGATAAAACAGGCGAACCTACAAAAAATGAACTCACGCTTTTTGATGCTTCAACAGTTGCTGAAAGAAGTAATTTAAAAGTGACATTAGCAAATGGCAGTGTTGATATTGGTGCTTGGAAATATACGTTGAAAGAAACTGATGGACGTTACGATTTGTATAATCCAAAGGTAGAAAGAAGAAATCAAATTGTCGATACGCCAAGTATTACAATGCCTAATAATATGCAAGCTGATGCACCTAGCGTATCAAATTACAGTGAAGAAATAGCTCGTGTTGATGAAGCACCAGCTCTACCACCAGCACCACCTGCACCTGCTACTGGATCAGCAATGGCAAACGAGCAACCAGAAACTCGTCCTGCAGAAACCACTCAACCAGCGATGGAAGAGGCAAATACTGCTAACTCAACGGAAACTGCTCCAAAATCTGATACCGCAACACAATCTGATACTTCCAATTCAGAAAGTGTTCCATCAGAGACAACTGAAAAAGTGGCTGAAAATAATCCGCAAGAAAATGAAACAGTAGCGAGAAACGAGCAAGAAGCAGCCGAAACAACACCTCAAAATGGAGAAGTTGGAGAAGTTGCAAAAGAAGCTAAACCAACCGTAGAAGCTAACACTCAAACGACTGAAACTGCTCGCCAGCCTGAAATAAATTCTACTGAAGAAACAGCAGTGAAAAATGATCTGACACGCAGTGAACCAAAGAGCAGACCTAGAAGAAGTATTAGCTCGTCTTCTAATAATATAAATCCAGCAGGAACAGAAGAAACGGCTAAAGTAGAAACAGAGGAAACTCAAAAAGCACCTCAAATGGCTTCTCAAGTGTCTCCGAAACAAGCAGAGCCTGTTCCTGAAAAAGTTCCAACTGATACAAATGCAAAAGAAGCTCAACCGCAAACACAACCGACAACTGTTGCTGCGGCAGAGGCAACTTTGCCAAACAGTAAACCAGCGGAAGAAACTCAACCAAATGAAAAAACTAACGATGAACCTGTAACATCTGTATCACAAAATCAACCAGAAAAAACTGTTTCTCAATCAACAAAAGATAAGGTTGTTGTAGAAAGAGAGGAAAAAGCTACAGTAGAAAAAGAGAAAACTCAAGAAGCACCTCAAATGGCTTCTCAAGCGTCTCCGAAACAGGAACAGTCTGAAACTGTTCAACCGCAAGCAGAGCTTGAAAGTGAAAAGGTTCCGACTGTTAAGAATGCAGAAGAAGTTCAAGCTCAACTGCAAACACAACCAAGTGCAACAGTAAGCACTGAACAACCTGCGAAAGAGACTAGCTCAAATGTTGAACAACCTGCACCAGAGAATTCAATAAATACTGGCTCTGCAACCGCAATGACAGAAACTGCTGAAAAATCCGATAAACCACAAATGGAAACTGTGACCGAAAATGATCGTCAGCCTGAAGCTAATACTGTTGCGGATAATTCTGTAGCAAATAATTCAGAAAGCAGTGAGTCAAAGAGTAGACGTAGAAGAAGTGTTAGCCAGCCTAAAGAGACTTCTACTGAAGAAACAACAGTAACTTCTACTGACAAAACAACAGTAGCTGATAATTCAAAAAGCAGTAAGCCAAATCGTAGACATAGAAGAAGTGTTAGCCAGCCTCAAGAGACTTCTACTGAAAAAACAACAGTAGCTGATAATTCAAAACGCAGTAAACCGAAGCGTAGATCTAGAAGGGATGTTAGCTCGGCTCCACATAATGTCGAACCATTACGCAATCTCACAAGTACAAACACCAATGCGGTACTTTCTAATGCAATGGCAAAAGCACAATTTGTTGCATTAAATGTAGGGAAAGCCGTTTCTCAACATATTAGCCAGTTAGAAATGAATAACGAGGGGCAATATAACGTTTGGGTATCTAATACTTCAATGAACAAAAATTATTCCTCAAGTCAATATCGTCGTTTTAGTTCTAAAAGTGCGCAAACTCAACTTGGTTGGGATCAAACAATCTCAAGCAATGTTCAGTTAGGTGGTGTGTTTACTTATGTTCGCAATAGTAACAACTTTGATAAGGCAAGCAGTAAAAATACCTTAGCACAAGCAAATCTCTATTCTAAATATTATATGGATAATCATTGGTATTTAGCGGTGGATTTAGGCTATGGTAATTTCCAAAGCAACTTACAAACTAATCATAATGCGAAATTTGCTCGCCATACTGCACAATTTGGTTTAACCGCAGGCAAAGCATTTAATCTTGGCAATTTTGCTGTTAAACCAACTGTAGGGGTTCGTTATAGTTACTTATCAAACGCTAATTTTGCATTAGATCAAGCTCGCATTAAAGTAAATCCAATATCTGTCAAAACAGCCTTTGCTCAAGTTGATTTAAGTTATACTTATCACTTAGGCGAGTTTGCCATTACGCCAATTTTGTCTGCTCGATATGATGCAAATCAAGGCAATGGCAAAATTAATGTAAATGGATATGATTTTGCTTACAACGTGGAAAACCAACAGCAATATAACGCAGGGCTTAAATTGAAATATCATAATGTGAAATTAAGTCTAATCGGTGGATTAACAAAAGCAAAACAAGCGGAAAAACAAAAAACAGCGGAAGTGAAACTAAGTTTTAGTTTTTAATAAGCCTGTTTGAATTAGCGTTATAGACGACAAAGCCCTGTGTATTACAGGGCTTTATTTTTGAATGAAATTCAGTGATTAAGTGCGGTGAAAAATCAGCTCATTTTTTATTTTTAACGTAAAAACGCTGGAATATTTTTTTCGTATGCTGAGATTTTGTCTTCGTGCTGCAAGGTTAAGCCGATATTGTCCAATCCGTTTAACAAACAATGACGGCGGAATTCATCCAGTTCAAAGTGATAAACTTTATCCCCTACAGTGACCGTCATCGCTTCTAAATCTACGTGGATTTGTTTGCCATCATTTGCCCATACCCATTGGAAGATTTCTTCTACTTCTTCTTCGCTTAAACGAATCGGTAACATGTGGTTGTTTAAGCTGTTGTTATAGAAAATATCTGCAAAACTTGGGGCGATCATTACTTTAAAGCCGTAGTCTGCTAATGCCCAAGGGGCGTGTTCACGAGAAGAACCACAGCCAAGGTTTTTACGCGCCAACAAAATTGTTGCACCTTGATATTGCGGATAATTTAAGACAAATTCTGGATTTGGCTTGGTGCCGTCCACATCAAGATAACGCCATTCGTGGAATAAGTGTTTGCCGAAACCTACGCGGGTAATGGCTTGTAAAAATTGTTTTGGAATAATTGCATCGGTATCTACATTTGCCGCATCCAATGGTACGACTAAGCCTGAAAGTTGTTTAAATCCTGCCATTTTTCTTTTTCCTCTTTTGAGCCTTAGTTTAATGTTACGTCACGAATATCAACAAATTTACCGAACACTCCTGCTGCCGCTGCCATTGCAGGGCTTACCAAATGGGTACGTCCATTACGACCTTGACGCCCTTCAAAGTTACGGTTTGAAGTGGAAGCACAGCGTTCCCATTCGCCTAAACGGTCGTCGTTCATTCCTAAACACATTGAACAACCTGGATTACGCCATTCTGCACCTGCGGCAATAAAGATTTTATCCAAGCCCTCTTTTTCCGCTTGTTCTTTCACTAAGCCAGAACCTGGTACTACTAAAATACGTTTTACGTTATCCGCTTTTTTACGGCCTTTCATCACTGCCGCTGCTGCGCGTAAATCTTCAATGCGCGAGTTGGTGCAAGATCCGATGAACACTTGATCAACTTTAATATCTTTTAAATTAGTGCCAGCTTCCAAGCCAATATAATGTAAGGCTTTTTCCGCTGAAGCACGTTGTACAGGATCTGCCATTTCTTGCGGATTTGGTATGGTTTCATTCACAGAAATGACCTGCCCAGGGTTTGTCCCCCAAGTGACTTGTGGTGCGATGTCTTTTGCTTCTAGCGTTACCACAGTATCAAATTGTGCATCGTCATCAGATTTTAAGGTTTTCCAATAAGCAACGGCATCCTCCCAATCTTTGCCTTTCGGCGCGTGTGGACGATCTTTCAAATATGCAAATGTGGTTTCATCTGGCGCAATCAAGCCTGCTTTTGCACCCATTTCAATTGCCATATTACAGACGGTCATACGCCCCTCCATAGAAAGGTCTCGGATCGCTTCGCCGCAGAATTCTACAACGTGTCCTGTTCCGCCTGCCATCGTAGTTTTGCCGATAATGGCAAGAATAATATCTTTTGCCGTAATACCTGATGCGACTTTACCACGCACTTCAATTTTCATACTTTTTGCGCGAGCCTGTTTTAAAGTTTGAGTGGCTAATACGTGCTCTACTTCAGAAGTACCGATACCAAAAGCCAAGGCACCAAATGCACCGTGCGTTGCGGTGTGTGAATCGCCACAAACAATTGTCATACCGGGTAAGGTTAAACCTTGTTCTGGTCCCATAACGTGTACAATACCTTGCTCTTTGGTTGTTATATCAAATAATTTAATACCTGTTGCTTTGGTATTTTTATCCAATTCTAACACTTGAATTTTCGCTTGACCTTCAAGTTTATTGACATCTCGTACTTGGGTGGAAATGCTGTGATCCATTGTGCCGAAAGTTTTGTTTACTTGGCGAACTTGGCGATTTGCGACGCGTAACCCATCAAAGGCCTGCGGGCTGGTTACTTCGTGAATCAAATGACGGTTAATATACAAAATTGGCGTTTCGCCCTCTGCTTCATACACAATGTGTGAATCAAATAATTTTTCGTAAAGTGTTTTTGCCATAATATTTTTCTCTATTCGTTAAGGGAAGTGCGGTTAAAATTCGATGTGTTTTTCAACCGCACTTTAATTATTTTTATTAAATTGCTTGTGTAATCAATGTACCCATTTCTGCCGTTGAAACTGGTGTAGAATCATCGGCTAAATCGGCGGTACGATGACCACTTGCCAAGACTTTTTGAACCGCACTTTCAATGGCATCTGCTGCTTCGTTTAAGTTGAAGCTATAACGCAACATCATTGCTGCAGAAAGAATTTGTGCGATTGGGTTGGCAATGCCTTTGCCTGCAATATCAGGGGCAGAACCGCCAGCAGGCTCGTATAAACCAAAACCCTCTTCATTTAAGCTGGCAGATGGCAACATTCCCATAGAACCTGTGATCATCGCCGCTTCGTCAGAAATAATATCGCCGAAAATGTTAGAGCAAAGTAAAACATCAAAAGATTCAGGTGCTTTGATTAATTGCATTGTGGCATTGTCGATATAGATATGCTCTAAAGTCACTTCAGGATAGTCTTTTGCCATTTCTATCACAGTTTCACGCCATAAAATAGAAGACTGTAATACGTTCGCTTTATCTACAGAAGTGACTTTTTTATTGCGTTTCATTGCTGCCTCAAAAGCCGCACGTGCAATGCGTTCGATTTCATATTTGTAATACACTTCCGTATCAAATGCTTTGGTTTGTACGCCATCCCCCTCACGGCCTTTAGGCTGACCGAAATAAATTCCGCCCGTTAATTCACGCACCACCACCATATCAAACCCTTTCGCTGCAATATCTGCACGTAATGGACAGAATTTTTCCAAGCCTTTATAAAGGGTTGCAGGACGAAGATTACAGAATAATTTGAAATGTTTACGCAAAGGCAATAATGCACCACGTTCTGGCTGTTGATCTGGTGGTAAATTTGTCCATTTAGGGCCACCTACAGAACCAAATAAAATGGCATCCGCTTGATCACAGCCTTTTAAGGTTTCTGCTGGTAACGGATAACCGCAATGATCAATAGCCGCACCGCCGACAAAAAACTCGTTAAAGTTAAGTTTAAAACCGAATTTTTCTTGAACTCTGTTTAATATCTTAATAGCTTCCGCCATGACTTCGGGGCCGATGCCATCGCCTGCTAATACTGCTATATTGTATGATTGCATATTATTTTTCCTATTTTTTACTTCAAAAGTGCGGTTAGTTTTTTTGTATTTTTCCCCTCTTTGCTAAAAAGGGGAACTCGATAAATTAATGCTGTTTATGATTCTTAATATCTGCCACTTTATGCGCTCGATAAATGGCATTGATGGCGTGGACTAAAGCAAGTGCGGAAGATTCAACAATGTCTGTCGCTAAACCGACGCCGTGGAATTTACGCCCTTTGTGTTCTACCACAATATCCACTTGCCCTAATGCTTCTGCGCCCTCGCCTTTAGCAGTTAAGTTATAGTGAGACATTTTGATTTCTAAACCCGTTAAATTTAAGATGGCGTTATAAACCGCATCCACTGGGCCATTACCGCCAATTGAAGACATACTTAATTTTTCGCCATCCAACTTCAATTGAACAAACGCAGTTGCTGGATATTCTTTGGTGGAGTGTGCCGAAAGTTTATCTAATACCAAACGATCTTCATCCCCTTGTTGCATATCGATAAACGCCAATGCTTCCAAATCATAATCAAACACTTGACCTTTTTTATCTGCCAATTTTAAGAACTCGTCATACAATTTATCCAAATCGTAATCTTGTTCGTTATAGCCCATATCTGCCATATGACCTTTCACAGCTGCACGACCAGAACGTGCAGTTAAATTTAATTTTTCTTTTTTCAAACCGATGGTTTCTGGAGACATAATTTCGTAAGTATTTTTGTTTTTCAACATACCATCTTGATGGATGCCAGAAGAATGGGCAAAAGCATTTGAACCCACAATGGCTTTATTCGGCTGAATCGGCATATTGCAAAGTTGGCTTACCATTTGGCTGACACGGTGAATTTCTTGGGTATTAATACGGGTATCCACACCCATAAAATCCTGACGCACTTTCATTGCCATCACCACTTCTTCAAGAGAGGTATTGCCCGCACGTTCGCCAATTCCATTAATGGTACATTCAATTTGGCGCGCACCATTTTGTACTGCCGTTAAAGAATTAGCGGTTGCCATACCTAAGTCATTGTGGCAATGCACGGAAATCACTGCTTTATCAATATTCGGTACGCAATTACGCACTTGAGCAATAATGTTGCCATATTCATTTGGTAAGCAGAAACCGACTGTATCGGGAATATTTACTGTAGTTGCGCCTGCATTGATTGCGGCTTCAACAATACGACAGATATTATCAATGCCTGTACGCCCCGCATCTTCGCAAGAAAACTCAACATCATCCGTATAATTACGTGCGCGTTTCACTGCTGCAACTGCCATTCCTACTACATCATCAAAAGAACGTTTTAATTTCGCTTCGACGTGCAATGCGGAACTTGCAATAAACGTATGAATACGGAATGCTTCAGCAACTTTCAATGCTTCGTATGCGGCATCAATGTCTTTATCTACGGCTCGAGATAACGCGGCAACACGGGCGTTTTTAATATGGCGTGCAATGGTTTGAACCGATTCAAAATCTCCTTGAGAAGAAACGGGGAACCCCACTTCCATTACATCCACGCCTAAGCGTTCAAGTGCTAAAGCGATCTGTAATTTTTCTTTTACCGTCAAACTTGCTTTTAACGCCTGTTCCCCATCACGCAAAGTCGTATCAAAAATAATAACGCGATCTGTCATAACAATTTCCTTACTAAAAATTCCTCTAAAATCACTCCAAAAGTGCGGTGCGTTTTTCCTGTATTTTTTAGACAAAAAACCCGCAACTTATAAAGTGCGGGTTTAAAATTGGGTATTTACATCTGACTGTTTTTTATACACAACTTAGCCGCACGTAAAATGTGAGAGCTGCAGGTTGAGAGATAAAGAAACAATACGAGACATAAATAAAAATCCTTCTGTGTAAAACGTTTTCCATATTACGAATAAAAAACTGGCTGTCAAACTATTTTTTGGCATTTTATATTAAAAATAAACCTGCTTACACTTCATAAAATATACATTTAACTAATAAATTTAATAAAATTAGCATATTTAACCAATACCATCTTAATCAACAAATTTTTCTTATTGGATTTTTTATATTTTCAAAATAAGAAAAATTTTGCAATTTTTTATTCATTAAAAAGAATTTTTGCGATCTGCATCGCAAAATGCTTTTAAATTAATCGTTTCTCTCCCTCGTTTTTTCCATACTAGATTTTCAAATAAAAAGGAAAAAATATGAATGACATTACCTACACATTACTCCGTTTAATGCAAGTGCCTAAACTTGGCGGCCTTGGCATTGATAAAATTTTGTCCAATATTACCTTAAATGAATTACTTAATTATGATGATGTTGCTTTCCGACAAATGGGATGGGGAGCCATTCAAATTCGCCGTTGGTTCAAACCTGAAGCAAAATTTATTGAGCCAGCACTCGCGTGGTCACAAAAAGAGGGAAATCATTTAGTGAATTATTTTTCCCCTTTTTATCCCTTTTTATTGAAACAGACCGCAAACTTTCCGCCACTATTATTTGTAAAAGGAAATTTAACCGCACTTTCACAACGCCAAATGGCAATGGTTGGGAGCCGTTATTGCACGACTTATGGAGAATATTGGGCAAAACATTTTGCAACAGAACTTTCATTAGCGGGTTTTACCATAACAAGCGGTTTAGCATTAGGAATTGATGGTTATTGTCATCAGGCTGTCGTTAATATTCAAGGGCAAACTATTGCGGTCTTAGGCAGTGGATTAGAACAAATCTATCCCTCTAAACATCAAAGATTATCAGCACAAATCATCGAAAATAATGGCGCATTAGTCTCTGAATTTTTACCAAACCAAGCACCTATTGCTGCTAATTTTCCACGCCGTAATCGGATTATTAGTGGGCTTTCAGTCGGCACGCTTGTTGTTGAAGCCACCGAAAAAAGTGGATCACTTATTACTGCACGGTATGCGTTGGAACAAAACCGAGAGGTTTTTGCTGTGCCAGGCAATATTCAAAATGAATCAAGTCAAGGTTGTCATCGCCTGATTAAACAAGGCGCAATGTTGGTAGAAAATGCAAAGGACATTTTGGAAACCCTCTACCAACATTCTATCCACAGCCAAACTGAAATTGATTTTGACCAGATCGCCGTGCCTAATTACACGCCACCACCCGATCCTCGCCGATTAGTAGAAGCACCAAGCCACCCGAAACTTTACTCGCGTATTGGTTACACGCCTGTGAGCATTGATGATTTAGCGGAAGAATTTAACTTGAGTGTCGATGTTTTGCTTGTTCAGTTGCTCGATCTTGAGTTGCAAGATCTTATCATAAGTGAAAATGGCTTATATAAACGCGTTTAACGTAAATTTTTATGCTAAGATACGCCCATTCTTTTTTCATAAAAGGACGATTATGTTAGCGATTATCTCCCCTGCGAAAACCCTTGATTTTGAAAGTGCGGTAAAAAATTTTCCTGTTTCTCAACCGCACTTTACCGATTACAGCGAACAACTTATTGAGGTTTGTCGTAAACTTTCTCCGCAAGATCTTTCATCATTAATGTCTATCAGCGATAAGTTGGCAGGTTTAAATGCCGCACGCTTTGCAGAATGGACAAAAATTCACAATGAAGACAATTCTCGCCCTGCACTCTTTGCATTTAAAGGCGATGTTTATACAGGTTTAGATGCTGATTCCCTTTCGGAAGATGATGTCATTTTTGCGCAATCCCATTTACGTATGCTGTCTGGGCTTTATGGACTTTTAAAACCGCTTGATTTAATGCAACCTTACCGATTAGAAATGGGGACAAAATTAGCCAATCCGAAAGGAAAAGATCTGTATGCCTTTTGGGGAAATGTGATTACCCAAGCAGTTCAACAAGCTATTGATGCACAAGGCGATAATGTATTAGTCAATCTAGCCTCTGATGAATATTATAAATCTGTTAAAGAAAACCAACTTAACGCCAAAATTATCAAGCCAGTTTTCTTAGACAATAAAAATGGAAAATACAAAGTAATTAGCTTTTATGCTAAAAAAGCACGAGGCTTAATGTGCCGTTATCTTATTCAACATCGTTTAACCAACATTGAACAATTAAAAGAATTTGATTTAGCTGGTTATTGGTTTGATTCAGCATCCTCCACTGAAACTGAATTTGTCTTTAAGCGAGATATTAATGAATAAAATTTTTGTTATTTTGACCGCACTTATACTTTCAGGCTGTGCAACTAAGCTGACCCAATTAAATGTGCCTACGCAGTTAGAATATAATGGCAAACATTATGTACTTACTGGCAGCCAAGATTTAGGAACCATTGCACGCTATGCGTATATATCTAAGCCAGATACGCTAGAAAATTGGCAATCTGAAATTGAAATTCTTTTTGATCGCAATCAACCAGCGCGTTCAATTAAAGAACGCATTGCATTGAGAGAACGCATTTATCGCAATACAGACGTGAAAGATTTTCATTTTGATACTATTCCAGAAAATTCGACCAATCCAAATGAATTAAATGGATATGTCATCTATTCGCCAACGAAGGAAAATCCATCTTGGCAAGTCAATGTAATGAAAGGACGACAATTGCCCCAATGTGGCTTTGTGCAATTTCAATATTCACAGAAAATACAGCAACCAACGCGTTCTAAACATTTATCTGTCGATAAAGTACAACAACATTTGCAAAAATACGTTGTGGATATAGAAAGAAAACATTTACAAAATTTGAAATGGCAACTGTTCTGTGAAAAATAATGTAGATCAAAATCTCGTCAAATTTTGCTAGAGCAGATTCTTTGAATGATGTAATCTTATGCCCATTTTCAATTATGGTTAAAAGTAGGTAAATTATGATTAAAAAAATTGCAGTTTTAACAAGTGGTGGCGATGCGCCAGGTATGAATGCCGCAATTCGTGGCGTAGTACGTTCTGCACTTGCAGAAGGCTTGGAAGTGTTTGGTATCTATGATGGTTACCAAGGTTTATACAATAATAAAATCAAACAATTAAATCGCTATAGCGTATCTGATGTCATTAATCGTGGCGGTACTTTTTTAGGCTCTGCACGTTTTCCTGAATTTAAAGATCCTAATATTCGGGCAAAATGTGCGGAAATTTTACGTTCTCACGGCATTGATGCACTTGTGGTTATCGGTGGTGACGGTTCTTATATGGGGGCAAAATTATTAACCGAAGAACACTGTTTCCCTTGTGTTGGATTACCCGGTACTATTGATAATGATGTGGCAGGTACTGACTATACCATCGGTTATCAAACCGCATTACAAACTGCAGTGGATGCAATCGACCGTTTACGTGATACATCAAGCTCACACCAACGTATTTCTATCGTTGAAATTATGGGTCGCCATTGTAGTGACTTAACGATTTCTGCGGGGATCGCTGGCGGTTGCGAATATATCGTCGCATCAGAAATTGAATTTAATCGCGAAGAATTAATTCAACAAATTGAACGTAGCATTATTCGCGGTAAACGCCACGCTATTATTGCTATCACTGAACTTTTAACTGATGTTCATTCTCTGGCAAAAGAAATTGAAGCTCGCGTAGGCCACGAAACTCGCGCAACCGTTTTAGGGCATATTCAACGTGGTGGTTCTCCTTGTGCTTTTGACCGTATTCTTGCCTCACGTATGGGCGCATACGCAGTAGATTTATTGCTACAAGGCAAGGGCGGCTATTGCGTAGGTATCCAAAATGAACAGCTCGTTCATCACGATATTATTGATGCCATTAATAATATGCAGCGTGTATTTAAGGCTGATTGGCTTAAAGTGGCAAAACGTTTGGAATAATCCTTTATTCACTATATAAATCACTAACACTTAATTCATCTTTTTATCTTTCTCAAACAGACACAACAATGTGTCTGTTTTTTCTTAAAAAGTGCGGTCAGTTTTTCTCTTATTTTCTACAAATCATTTATTTTTAAAGATTGAAAATAAATGCGACTGCCAGTTCTACCTAGATGATCTTTTTGCTATCAAAATAGAGATCCGATAAAATGCCTCAGGCAAAATAAGGGATAAAATTATGACAAAGAAAAAAGTAAAACCCAATTCAAATACTATCGCACTGAATAAACGTGCAAGACACGATTATTTTATTGAAGATGAAATTGAAGCAGGTCTTGAATTACAAGGCTGGGAAGTCAAATCTATACGCGCAGGCAAGGCAAATATTAGTGATAGTTATGTTATTTTTAAAAATGGCGAAGCCTTTTTATTCGGCGCAAGCATTCAGCCATTAAATGTTGCATCAACGCATATTGTTTGTGATCCAACTCGCACTCGTAAGTTATTGTTAAATAAACGCGAATTAGCATCCCTATTTGGCAAAGCAAACCGAGACGGTTTTACCATAGTTGCACTTTCTCTTTACTGGAAAAGTGCGTGGGCAAAAGTCAAAATTGGTTTAGCCAAAGGTAAAAAACAACAGGATAAACGTGATGATATTAAAGAACGTGAATGGAAAGTAACAAAAGATCGCATTATGAAAAATGCACATCGAAGATCTTAAATTGTAATAATAAATTAGCCCCAAATTACTTGGGGCTAATTTTTAAAATAGAATGAAAAACATTCAATCTTTTTGTTAATAAAAGAATATCGCCTTATCCCATACCGTATTTTTTTAATTTTTTACGTAATGTACCACGGTTGATACCAAGCATATTTGCTGCACGGGTTTGATTACCACGAGTATATTGCATAATCATATCTAACATAGGGTGTTCAACTTCCGCTAATACTAGCTCGTAAAGATCATTCACATCTTGACCATCTAATTGTGCTAAATAATTACGCAACGCTTGTTTGACTGAATCGCGTAATGGTTTGCTGGTCACTTGTGATTGCGCATTTAATACTGATACCGTTAAGGCATCGGCAGAATTACGTTGTTGTTCTAACATTTTTCTTTATCCAAAATTAAATTGAAAAAATCTTCCAATACAATCAGCTGCTCTTTTGGATCACTAATTGCATTAAAAGTCTGTTTAAAAACGGAATCAGGTTGAATTCCCTGTAAATACCAAGCTACGTGTTTACGCGCAATGCGATAGCCTTTTTGTTCGCCATAGAATTGATGTAATTCTTGAATATGACGCAAAATCTGACCACACTTTTCTTTTAAACTTGGCATTTGACTTATCGAGTTATGCTCAATTAGGTTTTCTACCGCTTGAAATAACCAAGGGTTACCTAAGGCAGCACGACCGATCATAATGGCATCCGCTCCAGTATAATCAAGAACGAATTTTGCTTTCCGAGCAGAATCAATATCGCCATTAGCTATAACTGGTATAGCAATCGCTTGTTTAACGGCTTTAATGTTATCGTACTCCGCTTCACCTTCAAAAAGACAAGCGCGTGTACGACCATGCACCGTTAATGCTTGTATGCCACATTGTTCTGCAATTTTGCCGATTTGAACGCAATTTCGATTAGATTTATCCCAGCCTGTACGAATTTTTAAGGTCACTGGCACATTGACGGCGGACACTACTTCTCGCAAGATTTTTTCCACCAAATAAGGAAATTGCAACAACGCAGAGCCTGCGAGTTTGCGATTTACTTTTTTGGCAGGGCATCCCATATTAATGTCAATGATTTGAGCGCCATATTCCACGTTAATAGCAGCGGCTTGCGCCATCTCGAGTGGATCACTACCTGCAATTTGCACCGCATTGAGACCTAAATCTTCGCTATGTGCCAAACGCAATTTGGATTTTTCGGTATGCCAAACTTGCGGATTTGTGGACATCATTTCTGAAAATGTAAGCCCCGCACCATAATATGCACAAAGACGGCGGAAAGGCTGGTCGGTAATACCTGCCATTGGTGCAAGTAAAACACGATTTTTTAATTGGTATGAACCGATTCGCATTTTACGTTCCTTTCCTAGCAAGCCTAAATCTAATTTATATCGAACTGCTCGACAACCGACAAGGCTGGCTATAATACGCATTTTGCCTTGCTTTGCAAAGTGAAATTTGTTTAAAAAATACACTTTTTTTGATTGACAAAAAGAAATTAAAGCGTTTTTAGCTTACCCGTAATTCGGCACCATTCTTCTCTCGCCGCGACTGGCTCTAACGCAAATGTTTGCGTATAGGCATCGCATACCGATTGAGCTTGAGTTTCTAAAATGCCCGATAAACCAAGATCGCCATTCGGCTTAACAAGTTGGCTAATGATTGGGTAAAGTTCTTTGAGAGGGCCAGCAAGAATATTCGCCACCACGACATCTGCTTTTAAATCAGAGGGTTTTTCATCAGATAAGAACAGCTGTAGGCGATCTGCCACGCCATTTTGCTCAGCATTATTGCGACTGGCCAGAATGGCTTGTGGATCGATGTCAATTCCCACCGCACTTTTCGCACCAAGTTTTAATGCTGCAATGGCTAAAATACCAGATCCACAACCAAAATCGATGACGCTTTTATCTTTTAAATCAAGACCATCTAGCCATTCTAAACATAGTGCGGTTGTAGGATGAGTGCCTGTACCAAATGCTAAACCTGGGTCAAGCATAACATTGACGGCATTTTCATCAGGCACATCACGCCAACTTGGACAAATCCATAAACGCTTACCAAATTGCATTGGGTGGAAGTTATCCATCCACTCACGTTCCCAGTCTTTATCTTCTATTTGTTCAATTTTGTATGCCGTATTGCTATCTAAGTGTTTTGCTTCTTTTAATAAGCGGACAATTTCTGCCATATCTGTTTCTGCATCAAATAGTGCAATAACATCGGTATTACCCCATAAACGCGTTTCGCCCGGCAAAGGCTCAAAAATCGGTGTATCTTGACTATCCATAAAAGTTACAGAGACGGAGCCGATTTCTTCTAAAAAATCACTCATTTGTTCTGCTTTTTCATTGGTGCTGTTCAGGCGAATTTGAATCCAAGCCATTTGTTTTTTCCTTTATTTCATAAAATGGGGCATATTATACCGATTTTTTTAAAAGTTTCGGCAGTAAAGTCGAGCCAAGTGTGGCGAGCATGATGATTGTTATACCAAGTGCGGCTGAAAATGATAGCGTTTCGCCAAGTAATGATACAGCAAATAAGATGCCGAATAGCGGTTCAAGTGCGACTAAAACACCGGAGATATTGGCATCCACACTATTAAGGCCTTTATTCCATAACCAATAGGCAAGCCAGCTACAGCCAATGGCAAGATATAATAAACCTGCAATACCAGTAGAATTTAATGATATTTGCCAGTTTTCTGTGAGTAATAGCGTAAATGGCAATGTTGTGATGGTGCCAAGAACAATGCTGACGGAGGTATAAGCCTGCGTTGAGACTTTGGCTACAACTCGCTGTGTCCAACGTAATACGGCAGCGAAAATGATCCCAGCACTTAGTACTAATAAACAGCCGAATAAACTGATGTTATCAATGCCTTCATTATTTTTTCCGCCATTAATTAAAATTGCCACGCCAATAAATGCCATTGCACCGAATAGCCAGTGAAACCATTTTGCTTTGTCTTTAAAGAAGAAATGCCCGACAAATACAACGAGCAGCGGTTCTAGCCCAATCATGGTGACTGCACTGGACGCAGATGTATATTTTAGTCCGATGAATTGCAATAAAAATACGGCGGTATAGTTAAAGAATGCCAACCACCAAAGCTGTTTACGCATTGGTTTATCAATTTTTTTCCAACGACGTAAAAAGAGTGGCATGACAATAATCATTGCAATAATTAACCGCACTTGCACAACAAGCACAGGATCCATCATCGAATAAGTGAGCTTACCGACGATTAATGAACTGCTCCAAATAAGTAGCGCAAGAATTTGATAGAGCATTGATGTATCCCTGTGAATTGTTCCAATTCTATGTTTTAGCGTAGAAATTGCTGAAAGTGAGAAAATTAAATATCACCTTCCTCTCATTTAGAAGAAGGTGACAGCATATTGATTAATACTTAAAGTGCGGTAACTTTTAATTGAGTTTTTTCAATACGACGTTCGCCCAATTTATTACCCACTAAAAAGGCAATTAATCCAAATACTAATGACGGCACGATTTGATGGAAGTTAAATAATTTTATGCCAAGTTGAGTGAGCAAGATATAACTCCCCAAGCCGATAATCATTGAGCTTAACGCACCATAAGCATTTGCTTTATCCCAGTAAATACCCAGCACAATTACCCATAAAAATGCGGCTTCCAGTCCGCCAAAGGCAAATAGGTTTAACCAAATAATCATATCTGGTGGATTGAGGGCGGCAAAGATTAAAAGTGCGGTCAAAATCAGCGTAATAATTGATGAAAAATAGCTCACTTTTTTCTCATTTTTTGCGGCCTCTGGTTTCGCAGAAAGGTATAAATCTTTGACAAAAATAGAAGAAGATTGAATAAGTTGTGCATCAATTGTGGACATAATCGCAGACATCGGTGCAGCTAAGAAAATCCCCGCAACAATAGGCGGCAATACTTTTATCATTAATGTTGGAATTACTTGATCTGATACCGTTAAATTTGGAATAACCGCTCTGCCAAGCGCACCAGCTAAGTGCATACCCAACATAATAATTGAAAGTACAATGGTTCCAATCAGCATACCGCGATGTAAGGCTTTACTGTCTTTAAATGCCATACATCGAACTGCGGTATGTGGAAGACCAACCACCCCGAAACAGACAAGTATCCAGAAAGAAGCCATAAATTGGAAATCTAACATTCCATTTGGCCCGTAAGACGTGACTAAGTCAGGATCAATTTCAGTTAATTTATTAACCGCACTTTCTACACCACCGAGGGCATAAATCGTGCCAATAAGGAGGATTATAGTCCCAAAAATCATTACGGTACCTTGAATGGTATCCGTCAGTACGACGGCACGGAAGCCCCCGATAAAAGTATAGATACCTACCGTTAAAGCAAATAAGAGTAATGCTTGAGTATAAGAAATGCCGATGGTTGTTTCTAATAAACGCGCACCACCAATAAATTGCACGGTCATAGCCGCAAAAAATGCGAGAAGAAGAGCAAGGCTTGATAGCCAAACTAAATATTTGTTTTTATAGCGATAAAAGAAAAGATCATTAATAGTTAAAGCATTGGTTTCTCTTGATAATAGCGCGAATTTTTTACCTAATGCACCTAATGCAAGCCATACGACTGGCACTTGAATCATCGCAAGTAATACCCAACCTAATCCGTATTTATAAGCTGCGCCTGGCCCTCCGACAAAAGAACTTGCACTGGCATAAGTTGATGCAGTTGTCATTGCGAGCACAAAACCAGTCATCGAACGATTTCCCACATAATATTCTGTTAAAAAATCGCCTTTTGTACGTTTTACATAGGCAAAAATTGCCGCACCAAAAACAAAAGTGAGATAAATAATTAAAGGAAGAATAATACCTAGATTCATTTCTGACTCTCCTGATCGTTAATTTCAAGAGAAATATCCTGAAAAATAATTTTGATAATCCAATAACCAATTACAATAAACAGAATAGGCAAATAAATACAAGAGAGTTCGAACCAGAGGGGGAAACCAATCGGCCCTTGAGTTTCTTTAGGTAAATAAGCACATAAGCACCAACCTATCACATATAAAATAGATAAGCTCAATGCCCAACTGGCTTCTTTACCAGCTTGTTGATAACGTTGTTTTAATGTCATATTTTTTCCTTAAATTTTTATAAGTGAAAGTATATTTTTTGAATGGTATAAGAGGCGCATATATCCTACGCTCCTTATACTTATTCATATTACAACTTTTTTGAATAATTCAAAATGTTTTGCTCGTTTTAGTTTTTATTATCATTAAATAAATATCGGAATATATAAAAAATGGCTAACCTTTGTTAGCCATTTAACGTTTAATTATTCATGCATACCTAATTTTTTCTCCAAATAGTGGATGTTTGTTCCACCTTTTTGGAAATTCTCATCTTCAAGAATTAATTCATGAAGTGGAATATTGGTTTTAATACCATCAATAATTGTTTCAGATAAAGCATTTTGCATACGACGGATTGCCACTTCACGTGTATCGCCGTAAGTGATAAGTTTTGCGATCATCGAGTCGTAATGTGGAGGCACAGTATAGCCGCCATAAACGTGAGAATCCCAACGAACGCCCAAACCGCCAGGCGAATGTAAGTGATTTACTTTGCCCGGAGATGGTAAGAATGTTTTTGGATCTTCTGCGTTAATGCGGCATTCTATTGCATGGCCTTTAACTTTAATGTCCTCTTGTTTAAAGGAAATTGGCAAGCCTGCCGCAATGCGCAATTGCTCTTTCACTAAATCTACACCTGTGATCATTTCTGTTACTGGGTGTTCTACTTGGATACGGGTATTCATTTCAATAAAGTAGAATTCGCCATTTTCATATAAGAATTCAAAGGTTCCCGCTCCGCGATAGCCGATTTCTACGCAAGCTTTTGCACAGCGTGAGCCAATATCGCGGCGAACTTCTTCTGTGATACCTGGCGCTGGTGCTTCTTCCACAACTTTTTGGTGACGACGCTGCATTGAGCAGTCGCGTTCAGCCAAATAAACCGCATTACCGTGAGTATCTGATAACACTTGAATTTCCACGTGACGTGGATTTTCTAAGTATTTTTCCATATAAACCATATCATTGTTGAATGCAGCTTTCGCTTCTGCTTTGGTCATCGCGATAGATTCTTCTAATGCGTCTTCGCTACGAACAACACGCATTCCTCGGCCACCGCCGCCGCCAGATGCTTTGATGATGATTGGATAACCAATACGTTTGGCGATTTCTTTATTTTTAGCAATATCATTACCTACAGGGCCATCCGAACCCGGTACACAAGGCACACCTGCTTTTTTCATTGCTTTAATAGCTGAAACTTTATCGCCCATTAAACGAATAACATCTGCAGTTGGGCCGATGAAAGTGAAACCTGAACGTTCAACTTGTTCAGCAAAGTCAGCGTTTTCAGATAAGAAACCGTATCCAGGATGAATTGCATCCGCACCTGTTACTTCGGCGGCAGCAATGATAGCTGGAATATTTAAATAACTTTTTGCGGAAGGTGCTGGACCGATACAAACGGTTTCATCAGCGAGTAAAACGTGTTTTAAATCACGATCAGCAGTGGAGTGAACTGCCACAGTTTTAATACCTAATTCTTTACAAGCACGTAAAATGCGTAGAGCAATTTCACCGCGGTTAGCAATCACAACTTTTTCTAACATAAAAGAGTCCGTTTAGTCAGATAGACGTGAATTTTTATGTAGGCTCTTGAAATATTGTTCTCCCTATAAAATTTGGCGTGAACAGATTTCAATTTATATCGCCTACGATAAATTCGCTCTAATTGTTTGTATATGAAATAGGCGGACTAAAGTCCGCCCGACAAAAATATTGGAAATTATTCAATAACGATTAATGGTTCGTTAAATTCAACGGCGTTACCGTCGTTGATAAGAATCGCTTTTACAACGCCAGCTTTGTCCGCTTCAATGCGGTTCATCATTTTCATTGCTTCAACGATACAAAGCGCATCGCCAACTTTCACTGATTGCCCCACTTCAACGAATGCTTTTGCTTCTGGGCTTGGGCTGCGATAGAAGGTTCCCACCATTGGAGAACGTACAAGATGGCCTGATAATTCATCCGATGCGGCTGGTGCGGATGTCGCAGCTGCTGGAACTTGAGCTGGTGCAGCGGCAGGAGTTGGTGCTACTACTGGTGCTGCAGCATATTGAACGGCTGCAGGAGCAATTACTGGCGCAGCACGGCTAATACGTACTGTACCCTCTTCTTCTTGCACTTCTAATTCAGTAATGCCCGATTCTTCTACTAATTCGATTAATTTTTTGATTTTACGAATGTCCATACGTTCTTCCTAAAAAGATTGAAATTTTAACCGCACTTTTAAAGGAAAAAGTGCGGTTATGAATAAACTTACTTTTGTGTTGCAAAGATTACCTTAATTTTTTCAAATTTGCGATAAAATTCTGTGAATTTCGCCAAAAATGCTCGATTTTCTATTTTTTAGCAAGGTAATCCATAGCAAATAAAAAGGCAAACTCGTAACCTTTTGCGCCCAAACCGCAAATAACAGCTTCAGCCACATCGCTAAAATAAGAATGATGACGAAATGGTTCACGTTTATGCACGTTAGATAAATGAATCTCCACAAAAGGAATTGAAACAGCTAAAAGTGCATCGCGCAATGCTACACTGGTATGGGTGTAAGCCGCAGGATTAATTAAAATAAAATCGACTTGTTGAAAACTTTCGTGGATCTTATTAATTAATTTTTCTTCACTATTGGCTTGAAAACATTCCACTTTTACATTGTGTTGAGTGGCTAAAGTTTGTATTTTCGCTTCAATGGATTCAAGAGAAATACTGCCATAATGTTTTGGCTCGCGAGCCCCTAACATATTTAAGTTCGGGCCATTTAACAGCAAAATTCTGTGTGTTTGCGACATTTTTAATCCTTTTTGTGTGGCGCATTATACTGGTTTTTTCGATTTTTGGTGGTCGAATCAGATAATTTTAGTGATAAATTCAGATTCTAAATCCACAATAGGTAAATTAGAACTAGGCCAAGCACGTAGTACCTGATATTCCATCAAATCTAAAGTATCTAAGCCTGGAGTTGCATTCGGAGTGTATTGTTGTGCAATTCGCGCGAGCTGAGAGAGCCCTAAACTGCTTTCGATACTTGAACTTATAACCGCTTTTAGGCCTAACGAATGTGCTTGGTTAATGAGCTCAGCACAACGTTGAATTGAACCAATTAAAGTGGGTTTGATGACGACAGCCGATAAGTGCGGTTCTTTTTCTAGACAAAAATTAGGCTCTCGCACGGATTCATCCCACGCAATAGCAATGTCGGTTTGAGCTGCAAATTCACGGCTGAGTTCTTGTGTTTTACAAGGTTCTTCTAAAAATTGAATACGTTTTCTATGTTGCAGTTTGACTTGAGCGGCAAACTGTAACGCTTTTTCTAACGACCAATGGCGGTTTGCATCAAGCCGTAATTGTAAATCAGGAATGGCTTCTAAAAACATATCGGCAATTAATCCATCGCGATTGGCTTCGTATATGCCCACTTTCATCTTTGCCACCTTTTCGCCTTCCATGCTCGCAAGTTTGGCGTACAATTCATCTGGATCGCCATAACAAAGTGGTGCTGTATGGTAATTGCCTTCAGCTTGTAAATAACCTTTCATTTCATCCATTGCGCAACTGATACCAAAAGCAACGGAGGGATAGGTGCCATCTAATGGTACGCGAGGTGCGTCACAGCTTGCATTGCACCATGTTGTTAGCCATTTAATTGCTTGTTCTTGAGCTTGGTCTAAGGTTTCTTCGCTAAAACCAGGTAGCGGAGCGATTTCTCCCCAACCGTCTCGGCTGCAACTCACTCTTACGATTAAGCCTTCACGGCGTTTTAAAAAACGATCACGCAGAATAAGTTGGCTATCAACGGGGATGGAATAACGGTAAAGATTAAATGATTTTTCAGCCATGCTTGCTCTCAATACAAAAGTGCGGTCAAAATTCACGAAGATTTTTAACCGCACTTTAGAACGATAAATTAAGGGTTACGTCTGAATTTACTGAAGTCTGGGGCGCGTTTTTCGTTAAACGCATTGCGACCTTCTTGACCCTCTTCAGTCATATAGAACAACATTGTTGCGTTACCCGCTAATTCTTGAAGACCAGCTTGACCATCACAATCCGCATTTAATGCTGCTTTCAAACAACGGATTGCGATTGGGCTATTGCGTAACATTTCACGACACCAACGCACGGTTTCTTTTTCAAGATCAGCGTAAGGCACAACCGTATTGACTAAGCCCATGTCTAATGCTTCTTGTGCATTATATTGACGGCATAAGAACCAAATTTCACGCGCTTTTTTCTGCCCCACTAAACGAGCCATATAGCTTGCGCCCCAACCGCCATCGAATGAACCGACTTTTGGCCCAGTTTGCCCGAAAATGGCATTTTCAGCAGCAATCGTTAAGTCGCAAAGCATATGTAATACATGACCGCCACCAATTGCATAACCAGCCACCATTGCTACAACTGGTTTTGGACAAGAACGAATATCGCGTTGGAAATCTAATACATTTAAGTGATGTACGCCGCTGTCATCTTTGTAACCACCGTAATTGCCACGCACTTTTTGGTCACCACCAGAACAGAATGCTTTTTCGCCTTCGCCAGTTAATACAATGACACCAATGTTTTCATCGAAACGTGCATCGGAAAATGCAGTGATCATTTCTTTCACTGTTTGTGGGCGGAACGCATTACGAACTTCTGGGCGGTTAATGGTAATTTTTGCAATGCCATCAGTGGATTTATGATAGCGAATATCGCTATAGCCTTCACTGTGATCGACCCATTCAACAGGCGCATATAACACATCATCTTTTGGATTTTGCATAAGAATTCCTTTTAATTAACGTAAAAAAGTGCGGTCATTATAGCGGAAGTTTTTCAGATCAGGAAAACTAAATTCATTTGCTGCTTTATCTGTTGTGAAGATATTGCTAGAATTTTGTGCATTCTCACTTTTATAAGGATCAAATGTGAAATTAATTGCAACCTTAGGTATGGCAGCATTGCTGTCTGGCTGTTCAATGTTTGATAGTCAACAATCCGCAATTCCAGCGGAATTTGCTGGGGCTGATTACCAACTTTCCGATCAACATGCAAAACAATGGGCGATTGCAAGTAAGCAAGTAGAACAATGCGTTTACCCAAATTTAACTCGAATTTTGCAACAGCATTTTTCAAAAGAAGATAGCTATATTCACTCACAATATGTCTTTTTCTATCCGTTGGAAAAAATTATTGGCGAACAATATGTGAAGATTATCCAAGCCGATGAAAAATCAATGAATTATGCAAGCTATCAGTTTAAAAAATTCCGTACCAAAGTGAGCAATGTTGAACCTTTAACTAAACAGTCTTGTTTGAAGTTGCGTAACGAAGCGCACGATGATTTGGCTGTCGTGAAAGGTCAATATAAAAATGGTATGGTGGAAGTGCAAAAAAATGAAGATGGCACACCAAAAAATTCTGATGGCATTGCAACCAATCAAAATAAATTCTTCTTTGATATTATCAAATGGGGATCGATGTTGTTACTTTAGTCTAAAATTCGATGCAATAAAAAACCGCACTTTAAAGTGCGGTTTTATTTTTCATTCTTTCTAGCTAAAAATTACGCTAATTTTTTGATTTGTGCAGCTAATTTAGATTTGTGGTTTGCTGCTTTATTAGCGTGGATTAAGCCTTTAGAAGCCATACGGTCTACAACTTTTTGCATTTCAACGAATGCTGATTCAGCTGCTGCTTTTTCACCTGCTGCTACTTGAGCATATACTTTTTTGATGTAAGTACGCATCATAGAGCGTTGGCTTGCGTTATGTTGGCGGCGTTTTTCAGATTGAACCGCGCGTTTTTTTGCTGACTTGATATTAGCCAAGGTCAAACTCCTAAAATTTCTGTTGATTGATAGACAAAATAAAGGGCGTTAATTTGCCGATTTTGTATGTTTTTGTCAATGAAAAATTTGTGTTGATTTCGGTGAGACACAACCGAAAGTAAGCATCGTTATTTTTACAAGCTCTTTCAATAGGGGCTCACACAAACGATGTGCGGCGGATTTTATCAGTTTTTTTTCACGGAATATAGCGTAAAAACAAAATTTCTATACAATTAGGCAAAAATTTTAGGCTTGAGAAGAATATTTTGAGTAAACGACTTTTAAAATCTAGCATTGTTGTTAGTTCTATGACTTTATTATCAAGAGTGTTAGGTCTTGTTCGCGATGTAGTTATCGCGCATCTTATTGGGGCAGGTGCAACAGCAGACGTTTTTTTATTTGCTAATCGTATCCCAAATTTTCTTCGCCGTTTATTTGCTGAGGGAGCTTTTTCTCAGGCTTTTGTGCCTGTTCTCGCTGAATATCAACAATCTGGTGATATAAATAAAACCCGTGAATTTATTGGAAAAGTTTCTGGTACTCTTGGAGGATTGGTCAGTATTGTCACGATCCTCGCAATGGTTGGATCGCCTGTCGTTGCTGCTTTATTTGGGATGGGGTGGTTCACTGATTGGATAAATAATGGCCCTGATGCACATAAATTTGAACAAGCCTCTCTTCTTCTTAAAATAACTTTTCCTTATTTATGGTTTGTCACTTTTGTCGCACTTTCTGGTGCGGTACTTAACACAATCGGGAAATTCGGCGTGATGTCTTTTTCGCCTGTACTCTTAAATATAGCGATGATTTCCACCGCACTTTTCCTTGCGCCACAAATGGACAATCCAGATCTTGCACTGGCTATCGGGATTTTTCTTGGCGGCTTATTGCAGTTCTTATTCCAAATTCCCTTTATGAAACAAGCAGGTTTACTAGTGAAACCCAAATGGGCTTGGCGGGATGAAGGCATAACCAAAATTCGTAAATTAATGATCCCTGCGTTATTTGGTGTATCGGTAAGTCAAATTAATCTTTTGCTGGATACTGTGATTGCAAGCTTTTTAATGACTGGCTCAATTAGCTGGTTGTATTATTCTGACCGCTTATTGGAATTTCCTCTTGGTTTATTTGGTATTGCTATTTCTACCGTAATTTTGCCAACGCTTGCTCGCCACCACGTTAATCGTGAAGGAAATTCAGCTAAAAGTGCGGTTGATTTTCGTAATACAATGGATTGGGGCGTACGAATGATTTTATTACTTGGCGTTCCCGCAGCCATTGGTATTGCTGTATTGGCTCAGCCAATGTTACTTACGCTCTTTATGCGTGGAAATTTTATGCTAAATGATGTTCATGCCGCCTCTTATTCTTTATGGGCATTTAATGCGGGTTTACTTAGCTTTATGTTGATTAAAATCCTTGCCAATGGCTATTACGCCCGCCAAGATACCAAAACGCCAGTAAAAATTGGCATTATTGCAATGATAAGCAATATGGGCTTTAACCTATTGGCAATTCCTTTCAGCTATGTAGGATTAGCCATTGCTTCAGCGATGTCCGCAACTCTTAATGCTTATTTGCTCTATCGCGGCTTAGCCAAAGCGGATGTCTATCATTTCTCACGTAAAAGTGCGGTCTTTTTCGTGAAAGTTTTAGTGGCGGCAATCGCAATGGGGGCAGCAGTTTGGTATTACGTGCCTGAAATCAACCAATGGGCGAAAATGGATTTCTTTATGCGTGTTTATTGGCTTGTTTGGTTGATTGTCTTAGCCGCCATAGTTTATGGCGCAACGTTGATTTTATTAGGCGTTCGAAAACACCATTTGCTGACAAAAAACTAACTTCTCGCTATAATGCCGAAATTCTCTTATTTTCATGGATAAGGACATGCAATTAATTCGCGGGCTTCACAATGCAAATCGTGTTTTACAAGGTTGTGCGCTAACGATCGGCAACTTTGATGGCGTGCATTTAGGGCATCAAGCCGTCCTTCGCCATTTGCGTCAAAAAGCTGACGAATTAAATTTACCCATGGCGGTATTGTTATTTGAAGCTCAGCCGCGTGAATATTTTATGGGGGAAAATGCTCCAGCCCGTTTAATGCGTTTGCGTGACAAAATTTGTTATCTCGAAAAAGCGAAGGTTGATGTCGTAATTGTGGCGAAATTTGACCGCACTTTTGCCGAAAAACCAGCTGATGTGTTTATTGAGCAAACGCTTGTTAATCATCTACATGTGAAATTTTTAAGCATTGGCGATGATTTCAAGTTTGGTTCAAAACGCCAAGGCAATTTTGCAATGTTGCAAGAAGCTGGTAAGCGTTTCGGTTTTGTTGTTGAAGATAACCGTAGCTTTTGTCTAGATGAACAGCGAATTAGTAGTACTGCAATTCGCGAAGCGTTAGCGAATGATGACTTACAACTTGCAAAAAATTTACTCGGTAAACCTTATCGTATTTTCGGGCGTGTGATTCATGGGAATAAGTTGGGCAGAACAATTGGATTTCCAACGGCAAATATTCGTTTGCATAGACAAGTCAATCCAATCAAAGGTGTTTATGCCGTAAAAGTGCGGTTAAAATCGGGTGAGATTTTTAACGGCGTGGCAAATATGGGAAGACGCCCAACTATAAATGGATTAATGCAATTATTAGAAGTGCATTTATTTGATTTTTCTCAGAATATTTATGGCCAAATGGTGGAAGTCGAATTCTGCCACAAGATTAGAAACGAGATTAAATTTCCGTCTTTTGATGATTTAAAACTGCAAATTGAGAACGATGTAGAAACAGCGAAAGCGTTTTTTAACAGTTAATTTTAAAATGTAAAAATTGGAAAATAAAATGACAGTCGATTACAAAAACACTCTTAACCTACCGGAAACCAGCTTTCCAATGCGTGGCGATTTAGCTAAGCGCGAACCTGTAATGTTAAAAAATTGGTACGAGAAAAATCTTTACCAAAAAATTCGTGAAGCGAGTAAGGGTAAAAAATCTTTTATTTTGCATGATGGCCCTCCGTATGCGAATGGTAACATTCATATTGGTCACGCTGTAAACAAGATTCTGAAAGATATTATTATTAAATCCAAAACAGCATTAGGTTTTGATTCGCCTTATATCCCAGGTTGGGACTGTCATGGTTTACCAATTGAACTTAAAGTTGAAGGTTTAGTAGGTAAACCAAACGAGAAAATTACGGCGGCTGAATTTCGTCAAAAATGTCGCGAATATGCTGCGGAACAAGTCGAAGGTCAGAAAAAAGACTTTATCCGTTTAGGTGTGTTGGGCGATTGGGATAATCCATACCTCACGATGAATTTCGATACTGAAGCGAATATTATCCGTACTTTAGGTAAAGTGATTAAAAATGGTCATTTGTATAAAGGCTCAAAACCAGTTCATTGGTGTTTAGACTGCGGTTCTTCTTTGGCTGAAGCAGAAGTAGAATATGAAGACAAAGTTTCTCCGTCAATTTACGTTCGTTTCCCTGCGGAAAGTGCGGTTGAAATTGAAGAGAAATTTAATGCAGTAGGCAAAGGCCATGGCAAATTATCTGCGGTGATTTGGACTACCACACCTTGGACAATGCCATCTAACCGTGCGATTGCGGTAAATGCAGACTTAGAATACAACTTAGTACAACTTGGCGATGAGCGCGTGATCTTGGCCGCTGAATTAGTTGAATCAGTAGCGAAAGCGGTGGGAGTAGAACAAGTTGAAGTTTTAGGTTCAGTAAAAGGTCAAGCACTTGAGTTAGTACGCTTTAACCATCCATTCTATGATTTCACTGTGCCAGTGATTTTAGGTGATCATGTGACCACTGATGGCGGTACGGGGTTAGTACATACCGCACCTGATCACGGTTTAGACGACTTTGTCGTGGGTAAACAATATGATTTACCGATGGCGGGTCTTGTAGCTAATGACGGTAAATTCATTTCAACTACCGAGTTCTTTGCTGGCAAAGGTGTATTTGAAGCCAATCCGCTTGTGATAGAAAAATTACAAGAAGTGGGTAACTTATTAAAAGTTGAAAAAATCAAACACAGCTATCCACACTGCTGGCGTCACAAAACGCCAATTATTTTCCGTGCGACACCGCAATGGTTTATCGGTATGGAAACGCAAGGTTTACGCCAACAAGCATTAGGCGAAATCCAACAAGTTCGCTGGATTCCAGATTGGGGTCAAGCACGCATCGAGAAAATGGTGGAAAATCGCCCAGACTGGTGTATTTCACGCCAACGTACTTGGGGCGTGCCGATGACGTTGTTCGTGCATAAAGAAACAGAAGAATTGCATCCTCGAACATTAGAATTACTTGAAGAAGTAGCGAAACGTGTAGAGAAAGCCGGTATTCAAGCATGGTGGGATTTAGACGAAAAAGAATTATTAGGTGCGGACGCAGAAACCTATCGCAAAGTGCCAGATACCCTTGATGTATGGTTCGACTCAGGATCGACTTATTCTTCTGTTGTCGCAAATCGTCCAGAATTTAATGGTCAAGATATTGATATGTATTTGGAAGGTTCTGACCAACATCGTGGTTGGTTTATGTCTTCTTTAATGCTTTCTACGGCAACAGACAGCAAAGCACCATATAAACAAGTATTAACCCATGGCTTCACGGTGGATGGTCAAGGCCGTAAGATGTCAAAATCTATCGGTAACATCGTGACTCCACAAGAAGTAATGGATAAATTTGGTGGCGATATTTTACGTTTATGGGTTGCTTCAACAGACTATACAGGCGAAATGACTGTTTCTGACGAAATCTTAAAACGTGCAGCGGACAGCTATCGTCGTATTCGTAACACCGCGCGTTTCTTATTGGCAAACTTGAATGGTTTTGATCCAAAACGTGATTTAGTTAAACCAGAAGAAATGATTAGTCTAGATCGTTGGGCAGTCGCTTGTGCATTAGATGCACAAAATGAAATTAAAGATGCGTACGATAACTACCAATTCCACACAGTGGTACAACGTTTAATGCGTTTCTGTTCGGTAGAAATGGGGTCGTTCTATTTAGATATTATCAAAGACCGTCAATACACCACCAAAGCAAACAGCCTTGCACGTCGTAGCTGTCAAACTGCGTTATGGCATATTGCTGAAGCATTAGTTCGTTGGATGGCACCAATCTTATCTTTCACTGCCGATGAAATTTGGCAACACTTGCCACAAACCAAAAGTGCTCGTGCGGAATTCGTATTTACTGAAGAATTCTATCAAGGCTTATTTGGTTTAGGCGAGGATGAAAAATTAGATGATGCTTACTGGCAACAACTGATTAAAGTTCGTTCAGAAGTAAACCGTGTATTAGAAATTTCTCGTAACAATAAAGAAATAGGCGGCGGTTTAGAAGCAGAAGTGACCGTTTATGCTAATGACGAATATCGTGCATTGTTAGCACAATTAGGTAATGAATTACGTTTCGTATTAATTACCTCAAAAGTAGATGTAAAATCTTTATCGGAAAAACCTGCTGATTTAGCGGACAGCGAATTAGAGGGTATTGCGGTAAGCGTAACACGTTCTAACGCAGAAAAATGCCCTCGTTGCTGGCATTATTCTGACGAAATTGGGGTAAGCCCAGGACATCCAACACTTTGTGCACGTTGTGTAGAAAATGTAGTGGGCAATGGAGAAGTTCGATACTTTGCATAATTAAATTCATTGTAAAACAAAAAGTGCGATTGATTTGCTCTGTCCTTAAAAGTTAGACTAAATAAGCAACAATTATGGACAGGTTAATTCGCCGCACTTTTTATAGGGAGCAAACAATGGCAGAAGAAACAATTTTTAGTAAAATTATCCGTAAAGAAATTCCGGCAAATATCGTCTATCAAGATGAATTAGTCACTGCATTTCGTGATATTTCCCCTCAAGCTAAAACACATATTTTGATTATTCCAAATAAAGTCATTCCCACAGTGAATGATGTGACGGAGCAAGATGAAGTAGCGCTAGGTCGATTATTTAGCGTAGCGGCTAAACTCGCTAAAGAAGAAGGTGTTGCGGAAGATGGTTACCGCCTAATTGTGAATTGTAATAAACATGGTGGGCAAGAAGTATTCCATTTACATATGCATTTAGTTGGTGGAGAACCTTTAGGTAGAATGTTAGCGAAATAATGAAAAAATATTTTCTAATTTTAGCGAGCTTCATGCTCGTGGCTTGTTCAAGTTCAGAACAAAACTTAACTTATTCAACAAAGCCGATTTTGAATATTACGTCGTCTCTTTCGCCTTTGATTCAAGTTGAAACGACTCAAAAATCAGCGGTTATAAAAAATAAAAGTCAGCAACTTTTGAATATAAGTTACCATTTGTATTGGTACGATCATTTAGGGGTAACCCAAATTTGGGAAAATCAGCAAGAAAGCTATTCCGCTCAATTTTTGCTAAAACCACAAGAGCAAAAATCAATTGATTTAACTAAACCTACTGTAGAAAGTAAAAATTATCGCCTTTATTTAAAATAATTTATGAGCTCGTTGTTAATTGATTTAAACGGAAAAGAGTTGGAACAAGAGGAAGTTGAGTTACTTTCTCACCCTCTTGTTGCAGGATTAATTTTATTTACTCGAAATTTTGAAAACAGAGAACAAATTCAAGAATTAATTCGTTCTGTTCGCCAACGAGTGAAAAAGCCTTTATTAATTACGGTGGATCAAGAAGGTGGACGAGTTCAACGTTTCCGTGATGGATTTACAATGTTGCCTTCAATGCAGGCTTTTCAAGAAACTCTGTCAGCAACTGAACAAGTGAGTTTTGCTAAAGAAGCAGGTTGGCAAATGGCAGCAGAAATGATTGCCTTGGATATTGACTTGAGTTTTGCTCCTGTGTTGGATTTGGGGCATGAATGTCGAGCGATTGGCGATCGCAGTTTTTCATCTGATATAAAAAGTGCGGTAAATTTAGCCACCGCTTTTATTGATGGTATGCATCAAGCAGGTATGGCATCTACAGGTAAACATTTTCCCGGTCATGGCCATGTATTAGCCGATTCTCATTTAGAAACACCTTATGATGATCGCACAAAAGACGAAATTTTTAGTTTCGATCTCCAACCTTTCCAACAGTTGATTTCACAAAATAAACTCGATGCGATTATGCCTGCTCACGTAATTTATTCGCAATGTGATAGTCAGCCTGCAAGTGGTTCAAAATATTGGTTGAAAGAAATTTTACGCAAGAAATTAAATTTCCAAGGTACAATTTTTTCCGATGATCTAGGAATGAAAGGCGCGGGAGTAATGGGGAATTTTGTAGAGCGTAGTAAAAAAGCACTCAATGCAGGTTGCGATCTTTTATTACTGTGTAATGAACGTGAGGGTGTCATTCAAGTATTAGATAATCTAAAACTTACTGAAAATCAACCGCACTTTATGGCTCGTCAAGCTCGCTTACAAAGTTTATTTAAACGTAGAGTGATTAATTGGAACGACTTAATTTCAGATCAACGTTGGAGACTTAATTATCAAAAATTAGCTGATATTCAAAGCCGTTGGTTAGACATTCAGGCAGCAAAAAATGATTGATTGTCGATACTATCAACAAAATAAATGTCGTTCTTGCCAATTGCTTGAAATACCTTATAGTCAGCAGCTAACTGAAAAACAATATCATTTAAAGCAGCAACTGATTTCTATTAATTACGATGAAGCTCAATGGGTGGCTCCTTTTCAATCTAATGAACAAGGCTTTCGTAATAAAGCTAAAATGGTTGTTAGTGGTAGTGTTGAACGCCCGATACTTGGCATTTTAAAAAATAATGATCCACAAAGTGCGATTGATTTGTGTGATTGTCCTCTTTATCCTACACATTTTTCAGCAATTTTTTCAATTCTCAAAGATTTTATTGGTCGCGCAGGTTTAGTACCTTATAACATTGCTAAACAAAAAGGCGAGCTTAAATATATTTTGCTGACAGAAAGTATCGCGACGGAAAAATTGATGTTGCGTTTTGTGTTACGTACAGAAAATAAATTGCCATTAATTCGTCGAGAATTGCCCAAATTATTGGAAAAATTACCGCACTTAGAAGTGATTAGTATTAATTTACAACCACAGCACGCGGCTATTTTAGAGGGCGAACAAGAAATTTTTCTGACAGAACAACAATTTTTGCCTGAAAATTTTAACGGTATTCCACTCTTTATTCGTCCACAAGGCTTCTTTCAAACTAACCCTAAAGTGGCTGCAGGTTTATATGCAACCGCTCAACAATGGGTGGCTGAATTCCCTATTTATAACCTGTGGGATTTATTTTGTGGCGTAGGGGGATTTGGCTTACATTGTGCTAAAGCGTTGCAGGAAAAATGGGGAAAACCCATTAAATTAACAGGAATTGAAATTTCTTCCTCTGCTATTTTGGCAGCCAGTCATTCTGCGAAAATATTAGGTTTAGAACATGTAAATTTCCAATCTCTAGATGCAGCAAGCGTGATTGAAAATAAAAATAAAAATAAGCCAGATCTTGTGATTGTAAATCCGCCGCGTCGTGGAATTGGAAAGGAATTAAGTGAATTTCTCAACCAAATTCAACCGCACTTTATCTTGTATTCCAGCTGTAATGCCATGACAATGGGTAAAGATTTACAGCATCTAACTTGTTATAAACCATTGAAAATTCAACTTTTTGATATGTTTCCGCAAACATCTCACTATGAAGTATTAGTTTTACTAGAAAGAAAAAAGATTAATTAAGGTAAGCTAGAAAAGGCTAGGGAATTTGAAAGAAGGGTGGTGGAACTAAGCAGAATTGGTCTTAACAGCAAGTGGCTTACTGCACGCATCCCTGCGGGATTTCTACCCAGTCCACCATAGATTAAAAAATGCATCTCGGTGTTCTAGCTTTTGCAGCATAAAACTATGCAATAAGGTTTAAACCTTTAAAGCCACTATATCAGGAGACCAATCCTGTCTTCCTACAATATCCGTAAGAATTGGAGCAATGATAAAATCCTTTATATTAATTGTCAATTAATGTTTTGAATATTATTTCCAATTAAACAAAAACCACCCAAATTAATTTCGGATGGTTTTATTTTGAATAAATTATGATGAAAAATTATCTTGCGCCATATACAACGATTGTTTTTCCATGAGCGTGGATAAGATTCTGATCCTCCAACATCTTAATAATGCGCCCCACAGTTTCTCGTGAACAACCCACCATTTGCCCTATTTCTTGGCGTGTAATTTTGATTTGCATACCATCAGGATGCGTCATTGCTTCAGGCTGTTTAGCTAAGTTCATTAAAGTTTGAGCGATGCGACCTGCGACGTCTAAAAATGCCAAATTCGTGACTTGACGTGATGTATTTTGCAAACGTCTTGCCAATTGTGCAGTGAGAAACATTAAGATTTCAGGGTTTGCCTGAATCAACTGGCGATATTTCTTATAGGAAATTTCAGCAATTTCACATGTTGTTTTTGTTTTTACCCAAGCTGATCGTTTTGAACCTTCATCAAATAATCCCGCTTCGCCAAAAAATTGTCCTGCTCCTAAGTAAGTGAGGATCATCTCTTTGCCTTCATCATCTTTTGAAGATACCATTACAGAACCTTTAATTACATAATACAGCGTGGTCGCATCTTCCCCAGCATGAATTAAAGTTGATTTTGCAGGATATTTATGCAAATGGCAGTGAGTAAGAAACCAATCTAAAACGGGATCTCGTTGAGTTGCTTCTTCTTGAGAGGAGGTTACAACTTCATCAATTTCGGTTAATTCATTTGACATTCTTGCTCCTTACATTCCTGTTTCAAAAATTCCGTTTTATTTTTGATGTCAATGGATTCATGTAATTCAGACCATACAATCAACGCAATTCCATTGCGAATTTGAGTCAGTAAAAGTTGTTTTTTCTGGTTGAGTGAAAGTTCTTCTATACCGTAATCGGTTCCTTCGCGTAAAATCACGCTTTCTACGATATTATCTAATGTTTCTGCTTCCAGTTCTTGCCAAGGAATAATCATATATTTACTCGGTAAAGTCAATTAGGCAAAAAGTGGCTCGATAAAACGCCATTGTTGTTCAAAAGACTGACTTGAATTCAGACGGAAATTTGTACGAACATAGCGCATAAATTGTCCTTCGCAGAGTGTCACTAAATGTGAGGCAATTATACGTTCATCCACGTTGAAAGCACGCCCTTCACGTAATTTACGCATTTGCAAAATATTGACAAACTGCATCTCAAGACGATCGAAAAATTGTGCCACACGTGCTTGTAATTGCGCTTCTTCAAACATTAACGCGTGACCTGTTAGAACACGTGTTAAGCCGGGATTTTTTCGAGCAAAATCCAAAATTGTTTGTAAAATGTCGTGAATGCGATTCATTGTTTGAGTTTCGTTACGCATTGACGCTGTAATTCGGCTCAGCAAAGTACTTTCAATATGTTCAATTAGTGCTTCAAACATTTTTGTTTTGCTTGGAAAGTAACGATATAACGCAGCTTCCGACACACCAACTTCTTTTGCTAGACGAGCGGTTGTCATTCTTTCCATTCCACGTTCAGAATGAAGCATATGTATCAATACTGTAAGCACTTGCTGACGACGTTCTTTTACCGTTCTTTTTTCAATTTTCGGTGTTTCAATTTTAGGCGCAATTTCTTCTACGCCTGATAAAGATAATTGTTCTTCTACCATAAATTATTGTTTACCTGAATGACCGAAACCGCCTTCTCCACGTTCGGTTTGTTGAAAATCTTCTACAATATTAAATTCAGCTTGTACTACTGGCACGAAAACAAGTTGAGCAATACGATCGCCGACTTCAATTTTGAATGGTTCATTTCCACGGTTCCACATTGATACCATTAATGGCCCTTGATAATCGGAGTCAATTAATCCCACAAGGTTTCCTAACACAATGCCGTGTTTATGGCCAAGACCCGAGCGAGGCAAAATCACGGCAGCTAAATTGGGATCCGCAATATAAATTGATAGCCCTGTCGGAATTAATTTGGTTTCGCCTGGTTGAATTTCAAAGCTTTCATCGATCAACGCACGTAAATCAAGACCTGCTGAACCTTCAGTTGCGTAAGTTGGCAGAGGAAATTCATTTCCAATGCGAGAATCTAAAATTTTTACGTCAATTTTTTTCATTTAATACTCCGTTTGAAATTCATTTTTAGGTAAAAGTGCGGTTGGAATTATAAGGTTTTTTGATAGCGTTCGATGATTTCATTGACTAAATCAGCGGCAAGTTCTACTTTTGATTTTAGCGATAATTTTTTATGACCATTTTTCCAAAAAAGCTGCAAGGCATTTTCATCCGCGTTAAAAACTTGTCCGCCAGATACATCGTTGGCACAAATCATATCAAGATTTTTGCGTTCAAGTTTATCTTTTGCATAATCATCAATATTTTGGGTTTCGGCTGCAAATCCAACAGTAAAAGGACGATGTGTTTTTAAATGTCCTACATCTGAGATAATATCGGGATTTTTAATTAACTTGATAGATATTTCATCGCCAGATTTTTTGATTTTTTGTTCTGCAACTTCAGCTACTCTGTAATCAGCAACAGCCGCACAACCAATAAAAATTTGATTTTTTACCGCACTTTCAAGAGAGGCTTGCCACATTTCTTGTGCTGAGATGACATTAATTCGATTTACATTTTTTGGTGTTGTTAAATTCACTGGGCCTGAAATCAGTGTGACGTTTGCCCCACGTTTGGCAAATGCTTCAGCAATCGCAAATCCCATTTTCCCTGAACTATGGTTAGAAATATAACGAACGGGATCGATTGCCTCACGCGTTGGGCCTGCTGTAATGGCGACATTTAATCCTTGTAGATCTTGTTTTTGAGAGAAAAAGTCAGAAAGTGCGGTAAAAATTTCCTCTGGTTCTGACATACGCCCTTTCCCCATATCGCCGCAAGCTTGAAAACCACTATTGGGGCCGATAAGCTCAATCCCACGTGTTTGAAGAGTCGTTAAATTTTGTTGAGTAATGGATTGGTGATACATCTGCTGATTCATTGCTGGCACAAGAAAAATTGGCGCATCAGTTGCAAGACAAATTGTTGAAAGTAAATCATTCGCCATGCCTACAGTAAGACGGGCAATAAAGTCTGCACTAGCTGGCGCAATAATAATGGCATCAGCCCATTTGGCAAGTTCAATATGCCCCATTGCCAGCTCTGCTTGTGGATCAAGTAAAGATTGCGATACAGCATTGCCAGAAATGGCTTGAAGTGTCAAAGGAGTAACAAATTCTGCTGCAGCTGGGGTTAATACTACACGTACTTCAGCTTCTGCTTTGCGTAATAAACGAATCAACTCTATTGTTTTATAGGCTGCAATGCCGCCCGTAATACCGACGACAACACGTTTTCCGTTTAAATTCATTTTCTTCCCTTGTTAGTACTTAACCACAATTTCGTTATTTTACTTTAATTTTATTGAATGCCCAACGCTATTTTTACGATATGCATCGCAGATTTTGAATCACTTGCTCGTCAAACCTAAAAAGTGCGGTCAAAATCTTTCTTATTTTTCTTTTATAAATATATGGAAAACAATGATGAATTAATGCCACGGGAAAAATTGCTGGCATTCGGAGCAAAAGCATTAAGTGATTATGAACTACTTGCGATTTTTTTACGTACTGGTATCAAAGATTGTCCTGTTATGTCACTTTCTAAAAATGTATTAACGCATTTTGGCTCCTTGCACGCTTTACTTTCCGCAGATAAAAAAGCTTTCTGTTCTGTAAAAGGCTTAGGTATTACGCAATTTATTCAACTGCAAGCGATTACGGAAATGACCAAGCGTTATTTAAAGCAAGAGATGTTAAGTACGCCGATTATTAATGATCTTGAAACGGTAAAACTTTTTTTACTCACTGAATTGCAACACGAGGAAAGAGAAGTATTTATGGTTTTATTTTTAGATAATCAACATCGTTTGATTAAAAAAGAGCGGTTATTTTTAGGTACAATTAATGTATCAGCGGTTTATCCGCGAGAAATTATTAAAGAAGCACTCTATTGTAATGCGGCAGCTTTAATTTTGGCACATAATCATCCTTCAGGTATAACGGAGCCGAGTTATTCGGATCAACTTATTACTAAAAAAATTCAAGATGCGGCTGAACTAATGGAAATTCGCGTGCTTGATCATTTAATTGTAGGGAAAAGCGATTGTTATTCTTTCGCGGAGAATTGTTTATTATAAATTTTTATAATATTGACCATTTTTTTACCGATTACATTCAGGAAAATCGCATTTACACTTGAGAAATGAAAACAAAGTCAGTATAATTTGCGACCTTTAATATAGTAAGCGGGTCGGATTAGCGCGACCTGACGAGGTAGCAAGCTAGGTTTAACCAGCTTTAAACAATCCGAACCGTAAGCTCGAGCTTATATTTAATTATTGGAGATTATTATGTCTAGAGTTTGTCAAGTAACAGGCAAGCGTCCAGCTGTGGGTAATAACCGCTCACACGCAATGAATGCGACACGTCGTCGTTTTCTTCCAAACCTTCACACTCACCGTTTCTGGGTTGAAAGTGAAAACCGTTTCGTAACCTTACGTTTAACTGCGAAAGGTATGCGTATTATTGATAAAAAAGGCATTGATGCAGTATTAGCTGAAATCCGTGCTCGTGGCGAAAAAATCTAAGGAGCTAAAAAATGGCAGCTAAAGGTGCTCGTGAGAAAATCCGTTTAGTTTCTACTGCAGAGACAGGTCACTTCTACACAACTGATAAAAACAAACGTAATATGCCTGAAAAAATGGAAATCAAAAAATTTGATCCAGTAGTGCGTAAACACGTTATCTATAAAGAAGCAAAAATCAAATAATATTGATTTAATTATTTTAAACCCGAGTAGAAACTCGGGTTTTTTATTTGTTCTTATTAGAAACGTTTGCTTTTTATTTAGCCGTTTGACTCGTAAGAAGCTAAATTTGCTTTTCATATTGCAAAAAGAATATACAATTGTCCCCGTTTTGACGTAACCCTACATCAAAACCTGTTTCCAACCTAGCCCGTCCAATGGGCAAACTAGGGTAAAAACAAAAAAGCTGAAACGCTTTTTTTAATAAGTAGCGAGTCAAATGCCCTATGTGTCTGTTTTATAAACAGTAAATTTATCGCAAGGCACCCGACTTATTTTTTTCACCTCTTTTAGAAGGTTTTAATCAAAAATGACAATGATTACCCCTGTACAAGCAATTCTTGCTTCAAACCAACATTTTTTAGATCGCCAAGATGTAATGGAATCCAACGTACGTAGTTATCCTCGCAAATTACCTTTTGCCTATGCAAAAGCACAAGGCTGTTGGGTTACTGATGTTGAAGGTAATGAATACCTAGACTTTTTAGCAGGCGCAGGAACCCTTGCATTAGGACATAATCATCCTATATTAATGCAAGCCATTAAAGACGTATTAGATAGCGGATTGCCGTTACACACTTTAGATTTAACCACTCCACTTAAAGATGCGTTTAGTGAAGAATTATTGTCATTCTTCCCGAAAGATAAATATATCTTACAATTCACAGGCCCTTCTGGTGCAGATGCAAATGAAGCAGCCATCAAATTAGCCAAAACTTACACAGGGCGTGGCAATATCATTGCTTTCTCTGGCGGTTTTCACGGTATGACCCAAGGGGCATTAGCCTTAACGGGTAATCTTGGTGCAAAAAATGCCGTTGAAAATTTAATGCCTGGCGTACAATTTATGCCATATCCACACGAATACCGCTGCCCATTTGGCATTGGTGGCGAAGCAGGCGCGAAAGCAGTTGAACATTACTTTGAGAACTTCATCGAAGATGTAGAAAGTGGCGTAGTAAAACCAGCTGCAGTAATTTTAGAAGCAATCCAAGGAGAAGGCGGCGTTGTTCCAGCACCAATAAGCTTCTTACAAAAAGTACGTGAAGTAACCCAAAAACACGGCATTTTAATGATCGTCGATGAAGTGCAAGCGGGTTTCTGCCGTTCTGGAAGAATGTTCGCCTTTGAACACGCAGGCATTGAGCCTGATATTATTGTGATGTCAAAAGCAGTTGGTGGCAGCTTACCATTAGCTGTATTAGCTATTCGTAAAGAATTTGATGCTTGGCAACCTGCAGGACATACAGGTACATTTCGTGGCAATCAATTAGCGATGGCGACAGGTTACGCTTCACTTAAAATTATGCGTGATGAAAACCTCGCACAAAATGCCCAAGAGCGTGGTGAATACTTAACCAACGCATTACGTGAATTAAGCAAAGAATATCCGTGCATCGGCAACGTACGTGGTCGTGGCTTAATGATGGGGATCGATATTGTAGACGAACGCCAAGCGAAAGATGCGATAGGGGCTTACCCGCGCGATTGTGAATTAGCGGCAGCAATCCAAAAAGCTTGCTTCAAAAACAAACTCTTGCTCGAACGTGGCGGACGCGGTGGCAACGTGGTTCGCGTGCTTTGTGCGGTAAACATCAACCAAAGTGAATGTGAAGAGTTCATCAAACGCTTCAAACAATCTGTTGTAGACGCATTGAAAGTGGTGCGTAGTTAATTAAAAGCGGTCTGATTTTGCAAATGTTTTGCGAATTTTGACCGCTTGTAAATTCAAAATGGTAGGGAAATCCCACCTTTTTTCTACTCAACTGTATAAAACTGGGATATACTTATGCTATATACAATTAAGCATAAGGAATAACTATGATTGAAGCCTCTGTTTTTATGACTAATCGAAGTCAAGCTGTGCGTTTGCCCGCTGAAGTTCGCTTTTCTGAAGAAATCAAAAAATTATCGGTTCGTGTATCGGGCAGTGATCGGATTTTATCGCCTCTCAACCAATCTTGGGATAGTTTTTTCTTGAATGATCAAGCAGTTAGCGATGATTTTATGAATGAACGAGAAATTGCATTTCAACCAGAGCGTGAGGCTTTATAGTGTTGAAATATATGCTTGATACTAACATTGTGATTTACGTGATTAAGCGTAGGCCATTGGAAATTCTTTCTCGCTTTAATCAAAATGCAGGAAAAATGTGCGTGAGTAGCATTACTGTGGCTGAACTCTATTATGGAGCTGAAAAAAGCGAATATCCCGAAAGAAACATTGCGGTTATTGAAGATTTCTTATCACGCCTCACCATTTTAGATTACCAACCAAAGCATGCAGCTCATTTCGGCAATATTAAAGCTGAACTCTCTAAACAAGGGAAATTGATTGGCGAAAATGATATTCATATAGCTGCTCATGCTCGTAGTGAAGGGTTAATTCTGGTTAGTAACAATTTAAGAGAATTTGAGCGAGTTATAGCATTACGTACAGAAAATTGGGTGTAATTCATATCTAGGAATAATTATGTCAAACCTCAAACAACACAAACAAGCTTTGTTTTGCAACGATAACGAAGCCATTAACGATTATGAAACAGCGATGTATAATGCGGTGCAAGCAGTCTCTGCTTGGCTGAAAAATGAAAAAATGTACACAGGCGGTTCAATCAAACAAATGCGAGCCTTAATAAGCGGTTTTAATCCGACGAAAGAGGGTATGGGTGTACAGAAATCACTCGATCATTTGGTAAAAATTTTCCTTAATCCAAGCCTTAAAGTACATCATCCACACTCACTTGCCCATTTACATTGCCCAACGATGGTAACAAGCCAAATTGCGGAAGTACTGATTAATGCGACCAACCAATCAATGGATTCATGGGATCAAAGCCCAGCAGGTTCAATTATGGAGGAGCATTTGATCAACTGGCTACGCCAAAAAGCAGGCTATGGCGAAGGCACATCAGGCGTGTTCACTTCTGGTGGTACTCAATCTAACTTAATGGGCGTATTGTTGGCACGCGATTGGGCGATTGCAAACCACTGGAAAAACGAAGACGGCTCTGAATGGTCAGTACAACGTGATGGTATTCCAGCAGAAGCAATGCAAAAAGTGAAAGTGATTTGTTCAGAAAACGCACATTTCTCTGTACAAAAAAATATGGCAATGATGGGCATGGGGTTCCAATCGGTCGTGACCGTGCCATCAAATGCCAATGCACAAATGGATCTTATTGCACTTAAACAAACACTTGCACAGCTTAAAGCTGATGGCAAAATTACTGCCTGTATTGTCGCTACCGCAGGCACAACAGATGCTGGCGCAATTGATGATTTAAAAGCAATCCGCAAACTTGCCGATGAATATCAAGCGTGGTTACACGTTGATGCCGCTTGGGGTGGCGCATTATTGCTTTCCAAAGATTATCGCTATTTCTTAGATGGTATTGAATTAACTGATTCCATCACGCTTGATTTCCACAAACACTTCTTCCAAACGATCTCGTGTGGGGCGTTCTTGTTGAAAGATCCTGAGAACTATCGCTTTATCAATTACAAAGCGGATTATCTCAATTCGGAATATGATGAAGCTCACGGCGTGCCAAACTTAGTGGCAAAATCGCTACAAACAACTCGTCGTTTCGACGCATTAAAATTATGGTTTACCCTTGAAGCATTGGGCGAAGATCTTTACGCTTCAATGATCGATCACGGCGTAAAACTGACCAAAGAAGTCGAGCAATACATCAACGATACTCCTGCCTTAGAAATGCTTGTGCCAAGTCAGTTTGCATCGGTGTTATTCCGTGTCGTACCAAAAGACTATCCAGCTGAATTTATTGATGCACTAAACCAAAACGTGGCAGATGAACTCTTTGCTCGAGGAGAAGCGAATATTGGCGTGACTAAAGTAGGCGACAAACAATCACTGAAAATGACTACCCTAAGCCCGATTGCAACATTGGAAAATGTTAAAGCGTTATTAACTCAAGTACTAACAGAAGCAAATCGCATTAAAGATGACATCAAAAATGGCACTTACACACCACCCATTGATTAATTAGTTAGTCAATTAACACAAAAAATAACCGCTTGTATCTGAAAACAGGCGGCTATTCTGTAAAATAAAAATCTTTTAGCATAGATCAAACGAGATATATAAATTTTATCCATTAGATAACTACCTATATTTTTGAAATATTCATCATTTTAATTTTCAAAGAATATAAAAAAATGGTAAAACTAACCGCACTTTATATCATTATTCTATCCACTTACTAAGTTGAAAATCATGCCAGAACTTCCTGAAGTCGAAACTGCACTACGTGGTATTAGCCCTTATCTTAAGAATTTTACGATTGAGAAAGTTGTCGTGCGCAAGCCTAAATTGCGCTGGGCTGTATCAGAAGAATTAATAACGCTAAAAAATGTAAAAATTGTCGATCTCACTCGTCGAGCAAAATATTTGATTATTCACACGGAAAAAGGCTATATCATCGGGCATTTAGGTATGTCTGGATCTGTTCGAATCGTGCCACAGGATAGTGCAATAGATAAACATGATCATATTGATATTGTAGTGAATAATGGCAAGTTATTACGCTATAACGATCCTCGCCGTTTCGGTGCTTGGTTGTGGACGGAGAATCTAGATGACTTTCATCTTTTCTTAAAGTTAGGCCCTGAACCACTTTCTGATGAATTTAATGCAGAATATTTATTCAAAAAATCTCGTCAAAAATCTACCGCACTTAAAACTTTCTTGATGGATAACGCTGTGGTAGTGGGCGTTGGAAATATTTATGCGAATGAAAGTTTGTTTATTTGTGGCATTCATCCCCTTAAACTCGCTAAAAATTTGACGCGCAATCAATGTTTCTCTTTAGTGAACACGATTAAAGATGTTTTGAGAAAAGCCATTATTCAAGGTGGAACAACACTTAAAGATTTTTTACAGCCCGATGGTCGCCCAGGTTATTTTGCACAAGAATTATTGGTATATGGCAATAAAGATAAACCTTGTCCAAAGTGCGGTGGAAAAATTGAAAGTTTAATTATTGGACAGCGTAATAGTTTCTTTTGCCCGAAATGTCAGAAAAGGGGTTAGAACAAATAAATTTTCAAATTGAAAAGAAAGTATTAAATATAATGAAAACAGCGGTCAAAATAGACCGCTATTTTTAATTTACTGGAAATTCTTCAATAACAACTGGAATTTGTAAGATTTTGCCTAATCGTAGAATGGTGACGAGAACTTTTGAATTAGGTTTTGTATTTGCGATAATTTGCATCATTTCTCTGGCTGAAATCCCCTCTTGATTATTTAATTTCAAAATCACATCGCCAACTTGAATACCTGATTTCGCAGCTGGGCTGTTCGGGCTTACGTCTGTGATAACTATGCCTTCTTCACTACTTGAACTAATATCACTTTGTACACCAAAATAACCTCGAATCACACGTCCATCACGCATAATTTTACGTAGTACATCATTTGCAATATCTATTGGAATGGCAAAATTTAGTCCTTCTGCGATTTCATTGGCGGTTTTGCCAATACTTAGCGTGCTAATTCCAACCAATTCCCCAGCAGAATTAATTAATGCGCCACCTGAGTTGCCGCGGTTAATTGAAGCATCAGTTTGAATAAAATTTTGTCTGCCCACCGAATCGCCTACCGCATTACGACCGATTGCGCTAATGATTCCTTGAGACACGCTTTGTCCTAAGTTGTAGGGATTACCGATTGCTAATACCACATCGCCGACGTGAGCTTGACGCGCTGAATTTTGTGGAATAGTTGAAAGATTATCTGCACGAATTTTAAGAACAGCGAGATCAGTGAGATCATCTGAACCAACAAGACTGGCCTCAAAAATATTTCCGTTTTGCAACGCTACTACAATTTGATCTGCATTTTGGATGACGTGTTTATTCGTCAGAATATAGCCATCTTTACTCATAATCACACCAGAACCTAAGTTATTCACTTGTAGCTGATCATTATCATTAATGCTGGCGGAAGAAAAAGAGCGGTTATAAACATTCACTACTGCTGGAGAGGCAATACGCACGGCATTTTTGAACGATATAATATCGTCTGAAGTGAAGATATTGCTGTTATTCAGTCTTGGAACCGCAAACAAAATCACGCCCGCAGCAGCCAAGCCCCAAAGTGCGGAATGGAAAAGTTTTTTAAGCATTTAGACTCCTTTCGGTGTGTAAGTTAATTTTATATCGTCACCGATTTGTTCTAATTCATTGAGTTGCCATAATGGTGCATCGGCAAGTTTAGTTAAATTCGGTAATTGGCATAGACCACGAGCATTGTCTCCAAGTAATTTTGGCGCAATGTAAATAATCAATTCATCCACTAATTTCGCATCAATTAAACTGCCCGCTAAATTTGCTCCAGCTTCTACCCAAAGGGTATTGATTTGTCGTTTTCCCAGCTCTCGCATTAATTCTTTTAGTAAATTTTCTTTCGGAAGAATAATTTGTTCACAAAAATCAGGAAAGCCTGTTAAATCTCGTGTTTCACTAGAGACTAACCAAACGGGAGAATGGGTTAAAAAAAGTTTATGAGTCGGCTGAATGCGATGTTGTGAATCTAAAATGACTCGCACAGGCTGGCGAAGCCATTCTTTTTTATATTCTGTTTTAAGATTTTCAGGAAATTCGTCCCAGCGTACATTAAGGCTTGGATCATCTGCAAGTACTGTCGCAGAAGTAGATAAAAGTGCGGATGATTTTGCTCGCATTTTTTGTACGTCCGAACGAGCATCTGGGCCCGTAATCCATTTACTTTCTCCACTTGCCATTGCAGTTCGTCCATCTAAACTCATGGCAAGTTTTAGTTGAACAAAAGGCATACCTTGACGCATTCGTTTTAAAAAGCCTTTATTTATTTTTTCCGCTTGATCGTTTAATAGATTCACTGCACTTTCGATACCAGCATCAGACAACATTTTCAAACCTTTTCCTGCGACTTGAGGATTCGGATCTTGCATAGCCGCAATGACTTTCACTACGCCCGCCTCAATTAATCCTAATGCACAAGGTGGTGTTCTCCCATAGTGAGAACAAGGCTCTAAGGTGACGTAAGCGGTTGCTCCTTTAGCATTTTCACCAGCTTGAGCTAAAGCAACGCGTTCAGCATGAGGTTGTCCTGCCTTAAAATGAAAGCCCTCCCCCACAATTTCACCATTTTTAACCAATACGCATCCCACCGATGGGTTCGGTGTAGTGGTATATTGACCTTTGGCGGCTAAATCTAAGGCACGTTGCATAAATACGCAATCTTGTGAGGAGAATTCAAGCATAATTAATCCTTTAATTTTTCAATTTCGATAGTGAATTGATCAATATCATCAAAACTTAAATAGACTGATGCAAAACGAATATAAGCCACTTTATCGAGTTTTTTTAATTCATTCATCGCAAGTTTACCCACTAACTTACTTGGCACTTCACGTTCTCCAGTTGCACGCAGTTGAAGAATTATGTGATTAATTGCTTTTTCTACATCATCTGCACTTACAGGACGTTTTTCTAAGGCGTGTTGAATACCGCTGCGCAATTTATCTTCATTGAATGGCTCACGTGTACCATCAGTTTTGATAATTTTCGGTATGATTAATTCTGCCATTTCAAAAGTAGTAAAACGTTCGTGACAATGACCGCACTCACGGCGGCGGCGAACTTGATAACCATCAGATACTAAACGGCTATCAATGACTTTAGTTTCTTCTGTATCACAAAATGGACAGTGCATAGATAATTCTCCATAAAAGGGTGTTATTCTACTAAAAAATAGGTTATTTGACGATTAGCTTTGTGCCTTTCTTGTCTTCTTTTGTGCGAATAATAAGCCAAACCAAGCTTTTGTTTGTTTTAATAATTTCGCAATATTTTCAGGTTGTTTAAATCTTGAGGTCTGCGCTAATACTCGTGACCAATATGGATCGGCTTTTGACCCGAAACCATTACTTTCAGTTAATTCCTGAAGTTTTTCAGAAACGGAATTTTCATCACTTACAATAAAATCACTTATATTTCTTACTGTTGGCACCAATTGTATTTCTATTTGGCTTTGTAAATAATCTTTTACGTAAATTTGTAATTGAGCAAGCGCAACTTCACGCTCAATAGGCGGTAATTCGAGAACCTTATCTTGCGTAATTAATTTTGCTGGTACCGCATTTTCTTGTGTAACACATTGAATTAAATAATAAATCCAAGGACGAATACAATAACGATCTTTGTATTTCGCAAAATGCCAGTGAATGACTTGTGAATTATCGCCAAATAAAGCCTCCATATAACCAAATAAACGGATTTTTTGATTTTCGTTTTGCCAATCTACGGCAATATTAAAATCTATAGAAGCCTGTTTAGGCTCGCCAAGATCGGCTATTTTCTCTTTAAATTCTAAAACATTATCGCGAATATTTTCAGCATAAACCTTTCCAAACTCTGCGCGCGGTAACACGCCTTTTACTTCTGCTTGTCTAAAATAATCAGCAAAATTTTGTTCATCAAGGTAAATTAAGTCATTATTGAGAGAATAATTATCTAACCCACTTAAAGTGAAGTTTTCACTGTCAGCAATGCGTTCATCTTTATCGCGGAAATAAACACCAAGTTGTTTTTCAAAGAAAAATTTCACTGGATTTTCCACAAAGCTGACTAAAGAATCCAGTTCAACTTCTTCGATTTTTTCTGGGTTTTCTGTCATAGTGACGGCAAATTCCGAATTACTTGCACTTGCGTCAAATTGAGCCATTGGCAACCATTTTGTCGCAAAAGAGCGGGTAAATTTCTCGTTATATTTGAAATTATCTGGGCTAAATGCGGTCATTGGATGTTCAATGACAGTAAGGACATTTTCCTTTTGCCCTTGATTAATATAATCCACGAGTTGGCTTACCAATACGGAGGGTTCTTTCGGTTGATTATCGGTAATGGAACGCCCAATATAGCTGATATAGCAATAATTACGTGCGGCTAATAAGGCCTCTAAGAACAAATAACGATCATCATCACGGCGAACACGGTCGCCTTTTTGATAATGATATTGCATTAAGTCAAAACTGTTTGGTGTTTGTGTTCTTGGGTAATCGGCATCATTCATTCCAAGTAAACAAACCACTTTGAATGGCACTGAACGCATTGGTAATAAGGTGCAGAAGTTTACTTTCCCTGCAAGGAATTTGAGGCTATTTGGCGCATCTTCCAATTTCATTGTGATGACATCGGCAATCACATCTGCTTGTAATTTTTCAGTAAAATGGAGCATTTTTAGATGCTCAGCTAATTCATTAATTTTCTCTTGAATATAGAAAATCGTGTCGCTAGTGTCTTCATTTTGTACGAAGAAATCTGATAAAAGTGCGGTTAAAATTTCTTGCCATTTTTCGATGGAATGTGCTTGTTGCAGGGTTTCATGCAGCAAGGAAAGTGCGGTGAAAAAGTACGATAAATTTCCAGCAAGTTCACCTTTTAAGCCATAGCTGCTGTTTAACCCCAAACTATCTTGCCAAATACCCTGCTCTTCACGCATCGCATAGCCTAAAATCATTCTTTCTAATCCAGCTTGCCAAGAATTAAAATTGATGCCATCTTGATTTTTTTGCAAACCGAAACGAATCCCTGAATCCGCCACCCATTCTCGCACTAATGGTAAATCAGCAAGAGAAATATTAAATCGTTCTCGCGTCGCAGGAATATCCAACAACGCTAACACATCTTCCGCACTAAAATTGCTTTCTTTTAAGCGTAATAAAGTTAAGTAACTTGAGACCAACACATCGCTTTCTGAAAGTTTATTATCTGAAAGTGAAAATGGAATTTGTGGAGCATTTCTATTTTTTTGCCCGAAAACGGCCTGAATATAAGGCGTGTATTGATTTATATCTGCCACCATAACAACTACATCTTTTGGCGTAAGGTTAGGATCTTGATTGAATAAATCGAGTAAATAATCGTGCAAGACTTCCACTTCCCGCATAGCACTGTGGCAAGAATGTAGAGTTAAAGTGCGGTCATTTTTTGCGATATTTAACGGTTTATTTTCTAAATGCAGAATTTGAGATTGCAATTGTCCAAGTAAACTGTTCGATTTAATTTCTTGATAAGCATTGACGGGATAAGTTGGAATATGTTCTTCATCTCGCACTAAGGTATAGAGAAAATCTCGTCCCATTTTCCCCCAAGCCGCCAGCAATGGATTGCCTACTTGAAGGTTTTCATTTTGATAAGTGACGTCAAACTGAGCGTTTTCTAGTTGAGAAAGTTGTTCCTCAGAAAAGAGCGGTTGATTTTCATTTTGTTTATTGAATTGATAACGCTGACGAGAACGCAAATAATCAAGGCGTAGATCACTAATATCCCCCCAATATTCTTGGCAAGGATTATTAAAAAATAAATGAATATCCACTTCAGAGGATATCGCTTGCAAAATATTGAGATAAGCAGTTGGAAGCGCTGGAATACCAAAAATAAATATGCGTGAAGGTAATTTTTTCGGTGCTTTTTTATCCGCAAGCAAGGCTAAGAACTGATTATGCAAAGCCGCTCGATGTGTAGCATCATCAACATCTGATTTAACATCGACGACCAACGCACGCCATAGCTCCCCTTGCCATTTTATATTGCCTTGAATTTGCTCAAACAACGTATCGTTTAGGTTAGGTTGTTGCTTTCGTATTTGCGCAGTGATTTGTTCATCTTCGCCTTTTTCCCAAGCAAAAATCCATTCAGCTCGGTAAACTAAATATTGGTCAAATAAGTCGGCTATTTTACTGCTAAGTTGATAAAGTTTGTATTGTTCAGAATGTGGCGAAGATGCTAAATAATTTCGTAAAGGCAAAAAATTTTCTTTCTCGAGAAAAGTCGGGATTAAGCGTATTAAACGCCACATCATTGAATCTTTATCAAAAGGGTTTTCCAATGCCGTTGCGGGTAAATTTTGAGCATAAAGCTGCCAAATAAAACTTGCTGGCATAGGAAATTTTAGGTTCGCTGAAATGCCTGTTTCTTTGGCGAGTTCAATTTGTAGCCATTGTGCCATATTAGGGCTTTGCACCAAAATAATATCTTGTTGAAAAGGATCTTCAGGTGGTAAAGATTTGAATAAAGAAGAAAGAATTTCTTTTTGTTTTTCAAGCTGATTGGAATAATAAATAATGAACACAATGGCGACCTTTTGATGATTTAACCTAGAAAAAACAACGCCATTTTACTGAGTTTTTATCAAAATTTCACTCGTAGGATAACGCACAATAATGCGTTCATTTTCACATCGAATACGAAAAGTTAAGCCATTTTGTTGTATCAATTGTTCACAAGCTAACCCTAAAAATTGGCGTTGAGCTTGATTCTCTGCAATTTGTGTTGCCTGAAAATCTTGATAAATTTTTACCGCACTTTTTCGCTGTTCTGCCGTCCATTGATTAAAAACAAGAAATAAAACGCTAAATAAAGCTAAAGAAAATAACAATGTAATAAGAGACATTCCTTTATTCATCCTGAACATTAAAATCACTCCAACTTTTTTCTGCTAACTTCCACTGACTATATTGTTGCACTAAAGCGACCACCGTCTTTTTCCCATAAGCTAAAGTTACGCCATCTAAAGTTAAATTCCCGTTGGTAATCACTGCGCCACTAATCCTCCCTTTGCCAGTCAATTTTAAATCGCCCTCTGCAATTAATACGGCAGACACCGTGCCATTAATTTCAACCTCTGCTTGTGAATCTGAAAACCAATAAAGTTTAGGCGTTTTATTCGCGTTTAAAATTCTGGGCGGAGAAGAAAAGTGCGGTCGAAAATAGGCAAGTTTTTCGCCACTCACAAAATCTTTCAATGCGCCTTGATTATCTCCCTTTTTAGGCGATTTTTTAAATAGGCTCATTCTTTCACACCAAAGAAAATATTGAATTGAATCTGTGGCACCATCAAGCGTAATGCTGATTTGCTTTACACTTTCATCATTATTTAATGATAAATCAAGGCAGGCAGTTTGTTTTTTCAAGGCTGTTATTCTTTGTAATTGTAATGTTCTTTCCACATACAGTTTTCGTTGATTTTGTTGCGCCCGAAAAAAACTTAAATTGCTATCATCTAACAATAAGATTACGCTTAATAAGCCTGAAATAAAAATCAGAATAGTCAGCGTAATAATACCTTTTTGTATTGTCATTGTTTTTGATTCCAAAGAGCAACGACAAGGGAGGTTTCATAACTGATATTTGGGGTTTGTTTTAAATTTCCTTTTAACTTGATTTCTAATCCTTTGCCTTCAATTAACCAATTAAATTGTAGCCTAGTAATTTCATATTCGTTGTTATCTAATAAATCTGCCCAACCTCCCCCAGCGTTGCAAGCGGTTTGTTGAAAAGCACGTTTACACGTTTCTGCCGTGCAATTAGTAGGAATAACACTTTGATAAGTCAGTTTGGTTTTTATCATTTTGTTACTCACTTTATAGCCAAATAATTCTTCAGTACTACTTTTAGATGTATTTTTCCCATTTTTCATACAGGTTTTCGGCGAACCTTTACCAATACACCCATTTTTATTTAAATCATAAAAGAACAACACGCAGCTATTAGGTGGCGCATTATCTTCTTGGCTAATAAAAATGGCTGTGCCTTGTTCATCTAATTCAAATAAAAATAAATTGCTTTCCGTCAGTTTTGCATTTAATGCTCGAAATCCTAATCGGCGAAGATCTTTGCCTATTAACTGTAATATTCGTTGTAATTCAGCTTGTAATTTTAAATGTAATAACATTTGTTGGTTTTGTGTTTGTATTTGCACATAAAAATGCGAAATGCTTAGCAGCAATAAAGAAGACAAAGCCAGTGAAATCATCAGTGCTAATAGGGTTTGCCCTTTTAATAATGTTTTCATCATTAATTACAAGCACTATCAAATTGATTGGTTTTTAAACGAATACTGCCAACATTGAAAAATAAAAATAACGTACGTTCATTTTCTGCTTGCAAAATAAAGCAACGAGTAACGATAGTATTACGAATGCCATCAAATCTCGTGATTTCTTTTGGATAAATATGATGGCTTTGAATCATCGTTTTATTAGGAAAATAAGGATAGTAAAAATGCGCATAAACCTCTTTCGGGCAATTTATCGGATTTAAACAATCACAAGTTTGGTTATTTTTTACTTGTGCCGTTAAGCACCATTGTTGTGTCGCAAGGTTCCGATTGATAAGTAAAAACCACACTTCCGATGAATTTTCTGCACGAACCTGAATTTGTCGTAGAAATAAATACAAGCGATGTTGCTCTTTGGCTAAAATCGTTTTAGGTGAATCGGTTTGCCATAATGGCACGACAAAACTCAGCACAATGCTGATGATTGCTAATCCAATCAATAATTCCACTAATGTCACACCTTTCTGCATAAAACGCTCCAATTTTCTACCGCACTTTAACCATAAATAATGGGTAGAAAAATCACTTGATGTGATTTTTGCGATCTATATCGCAAAGTTTTTCTGAAAATCTATAAAAACCATTGTTTTATGATTTTCAACTGGTTATTTTGGCAAATCTCGCTATAATGGTGCGGAATTTTTCTGTTCTTTAAAATCTGGTGGAAATATGAATCCAATGTTAAATATCGCTATTCGTGCGGCACGAAAAGCGGGTAATGTGATTGCTAAAAATTATGAACGCCGTGATGCTATCGAAAGCACACAAAAAGGTATTAATGATTATGTAACAAACGTTGATAAAGCGGCAGAAGCAGAAATCATTGAAATTATTCGTAAATCTTATCCTGATCACACAATTATTACGGAAGAAACAGGCGCAATTGAAGGCAAAGAAGGCAAAGATAGCGATGTACAATGGATTATTGATCCGCTAGATGGTACTCGTAATTTTATGACAGGGCTTCCCCACTTTTCTGTGTCTATCGCAGTTCGTGTAAAAAATCGCACTGAAGTCGGGGTTGTTTACGATCCAATCCGCAATGAATTATTTACTGCTGTGCGTGGCGAAGGTGCAAAATTAAATGAAGTACGTTTACGTGTAGATAGTAAACGTGAACTTCAAGGTTCAATTTTAGCCACTGGTTTTCCATTCAAACAACCAAAATTAATGCCAGCTCAATTTGCAATGATGAATGCCTTAATTGAAGATGCCGCTGATTTCCGTCGTACGGGTTCTGCCGCATTAGATTTATGCTATGTGGCGTCAAACCGTATTGATGGTTATTTTGAAATGGGCTTAAAAGCATGGGATTGTGCTGCTGGCGATTTAATCGTGCGTGAAGCAGGTGGTTTAGTTTGCGATTTTGATGCTGGTAACGGCTACTTACGCAGTGGCAATATCATTGCTGCACCATCACGCGTAATTAAAGAAATGTTAAATAAAATTCGCCCTTGTTTAGGTGCTGAATTTAATCATTAATTTTTATAAGCACAATAGCACCTATCAAGGTGCTATTTTTAATTTTATTAATGAAACATACTTGATTAGCGACTTTATCTGCGCATCAACGAAAAAAACGACGACATTATGCTTCCAGAACTTGGCTTTTTCCTTCTTTTACTCGCAACAGCTAGCGCGTTTTTTCTTGCGTTAGTGCCTCAATTTGGGTTGTTCAAAAAAAATTCGACTTTAATTAATGCTGCTTGGCCGCTTAGTTATATTTTTACCCTTGCGACGACGTTCTCAATTGGTTTGCTTACTTATTCTTTTGCGGTGGATGATTTCACCCTTGAATATGTAGCGGCACATTCCAACTCTCAATTACCTACATTTTTTAAAGTGGCTGCCACTTGGGGAGGACATGAAGGTTCAATGTTGTTTTGGTTATTTTCATTGAGTTTATGGCTTGCTGCTTTTGCTTTTTTTAATCGAAAAAATGACCGCACTTTTTCCGCTCAATCTTTATCTTTATTGGGATTGATTTGCTTTGGTTTTGCGGTGTTTATTTTATTTTATTCCAATCCATTTGGACGCATTTTCCCTGCTCCCGCAGAAGGGCGCGATCTCAATCCAATGTTGCAAGATGTGGGATTAATTTTCCATCCGCCTTTATTATATGTTGGCTATGTGGGCTTTGCGGTAAATTTTGCAATGAGTTTGAGTGCGTTGATTTATAACCAATCTGCACGACAAATTGCCCGCTCAATGCGTGGATGGGTGTTGGTTTCTTGGTTGTTTTTAACCATTGGCATTGTGCTTGGTGCTTGGTGGGCATATTACGAACTTGGCTGGGGCGGTTGGTGGTTCTGGGATCCCGTAGAAAATGCGTCTTTAATGCCTTGGTTGCTTGGGTTAGCGTTATTACACAGTTTAATGGCGACGGAAAAACAAGGCGTATTTAGTTATTGGACAACGCTTTTTTCTCTGCTTGCTTTTGCCTTTAGCGTATTAGGCACGTTTATTGTTCGTTCTGGCGCGCTCACTTCTGTGCACGCCTTTGCATTGGATAACACGCGCGGTTATGTGTTGTTATTAATTTTCTTTGTTTTGACAGCGTTAGCCTTTGGTTTATTCGCTTTACGAGCGGGAAGTTCATCAGAAAGTGCGGTGAAATTTCAGTTCATTTCTAAATCGGGTGGCATTTTATTACTGAATATTTTGCTGACCATTGCGACGGTTTCTACCTTTTTAGGTACCTTTTACCCGATGTTATTCCAAGCGATGAATTGGGGCTCAATTTCGGTGGGAAGTCCTTATTTTAATAGTATTTTCTTCCCCATTATTACGGCGATTTTAATCCTAATGGTAATTGTGCTTAGCATACGTAAGGGGCAATTTGATCGCACATTATTGATACGTTGTGGGTGGTTGCTTATTCCGTCTTTAATTCTTGCAGGCCTAATGATTTGGCAACAGCTACGCCATAATTCTGCGTTGAATTTTCACGCTTTCGCTTTTGTGTTATTAACTCTTGCGATTTGGCTTTTGTTGGTCACTTTATGGCAAAATTGGCGACAAATTCGTTTGTCTCAATTTGGTATGATTTTAGCGCATTGTGGCGTGGCGATTGTAACTATTGGTGCGGTAATGAGTGGTTATTTTGGCAGTGAAATTGGTGTGCGTTTAGCACCGCAACAAAGTCAAACGCTGGGACAATATGAATTTCACTATCGCCAATTTTCTAATGAAATCGGACCAAACTTTACGGCAGAAGTCGCCTTTTTTGACGTAACTGAAAATGGTAAACCTTATGCAGAAATTATCCCCGAACGCCGTTATTACGATGTTCGTACAATGACAATGAGTGAAGTGGGGCTTAATGGCGGTTTTTGGGGCGATTTATATATTGTGATGGGCGATTCTCTCGGCAAAGGGGAATTTACTTTCCGCTTACATTATAAACCACTGATTCGTTGGCTTTGGGCGGGCGGTATTTTAATGGCCTTTGGCGCACTTTTTAGCGTCTTCGGATTACGCAGAAAACAGGAAAAATAATGAACAAAAAACTTCTCTTTTTTGCACCGCTCTTTGTGCTTTTAGGCGTGTGTGTATTATTAATTGCTGGGTTAAATCAAGATCCGAAAAAAATTGCGTCGGCTTTAATTGATAAACCCGTTCCAGAGTTTTATCAGGCTAATTTACATGATCCATCACAAATCGTAAGCCCGAAAGATTTTCCTAAACAGCCATTTTTATTAAATGTGTGGGGCAGTTGGTGTGGTTATTGCAAAGAAGAACATCCGTTGTTAATTGAGATTGCAAAAACGTTGCCTATTGTGGGTGTAGATTATCGCGACAATCCGCAAAATGGTATTGAAATACTTAAGAGAATGGGCAATCCGTTCATCTTAACTATTGATGATAGTCAGGGAGAACTTGCCCTCAAATTAGGCGTGGATGGTGCGCCAGAAACTTATCTTGTGGATGAAAATGGTGTGATTCGTTATCGCCATTCTGGTTTATTGGATAAAGAAACTTGGCAAACGGTATTTTTGCCAAAAATTGAAGCATTGAAGAATAAATGAAAAGCCTATTAGATATTTTTACTCGAGTTCAAAAAACATTTGTTTTTGCAACCGCACTTTTATTCGCATTTTCCTTGTTTACTCAAGCGGAAATGGTGGATACCTATCAATTCCAAAATCAAGATGATCGTACTCGTGCCGTAGAGTTGGCAAAATCTTTACGCTGCCCACAATGTCAAAACCAAAATTTGGTGGAATCTAATTCTCCAATTGCTTATGACTTGCGTCTTGAAGTGTACAAAATGGTGGATGAGGGCAAAAGCAATCAGCAAATTATCGATAAAATGACGGCTAGATTTGGTGATTTTGTGAATTACAAACCGCCATTCAAATGGAATACGGCGTTGTTATGGTTATTGCCAGTCGCCCTTTTAATTCTAGCTGCAGTATTGCTTTATTTCTCAAATAGGAAAAAACAGTTTTCAGAAAAAGTGGTTGCACAACAACTAGAGAATGATGAAATAATTTCCCTCCCCTCAACCTTTGGCAGCTCCCCCCGCAAGCAAGGGGAGCCAAGTAAACTTTCTAAGGGAAAAGTGAATAGCAAAATTTATTTTGTGCTTTTTACTTTACTCATCGCTATTCCAGCTACTTATTATTTTTCCCTTGATCGTTTTAGTCGTGTTCAACAAGGCGAGCAATCGATGATTGAGCAACATAATCAAAATGTTGAAATGAATGATGAACACAAAAATGAAAATGTGATTGAGAAGCTCCAAAATAAACTGCGAACTGATCCGAATAATGCGGAAACTTGGCTTCAACTTGGGGAAGCCTATGTGCAGAATAATGAATTTGATAGCGCGCTTGTGGCTTATTCTAATGCGGAAAAATTGTCGGGAAGTAAACCTAATATTTTAGGCTTGGCAGCCACCGCACTTTATTATCAAGCAGGTCAGCAAGTGACCCCAAAAGTCGAGCAACTTTTGAATGAAGCTTTGGCAAAAGATAAAAATGAAGTATCTAGTCTTTCTTTGTTGGCGACAATTGCCTTAGAAAATCGCCAATATCAACAAGCCGGTATGTATTTACAGCAGTTATTAGATTCAGGTAATGCGGCAGTGGATCGTCGTTCAGTTATTCAACGAATGAAGATGTTGGATTTTTTACAACGTGGTGAAAAAGGACAAAATCCGTGAGCCAATATTCTGAAAATATTATTATTGGTGCGGGTGCGGCAGGATTATTTTGTGCCGCACAATTGGCTAAGCTAGGCAAGTCGGTAACAGTTTTCGACAACGGCAAAAAAATCGGACGTAAGATTTTGATGTCGGGCGGTGGGTTTTGTAATTTCACCAATTTAGAGGTTACGCCAGCTCATTATCTTTCGCAAAATCCTCATTTCGTCAAATCGGCACTAGCTCGTTATACCAACTGGGATTTTATTTCTTTAGTGGCGGAGCAAGGGATTACTTATCACGAAAAGGAATTGGGGCAATTATTTTGCGATGAGGGTGCAGAACAAATCGTTGAAATGCTGAAATCTGAATGCGATAAATATGGTGCTAAGATTTTATTGCGTAGCGAAGTTTCTCAAGTTGAACGGATTCAAAATGATGAAAAAGTGCGGTTTGTTTTACAGGTAAATTCAACCCAATGGCAATGTAAAAATTTGATTGTTGCGACAGGTGGGCTTTCTATGCCTGGGCTTGGCGCAACGCCATTTGGTTATCAAATTGCGGAACAATTTGGCATTCCTGTTATTCCGCCTCGTGCGAGTTTAGTGCCTTTTACTTATCGAGAAACAGATAAATTTTTAACCGCACTTTCAGGTATTAGCTTGCCTGTCACTATCACGGCACTGTGCGGAAAATCTTTTTACAACCAGCTTTTGTTTACTCATCGTGGTATTTCAGGCCCTGCGGTGTTACAAATTTCTAATTATTGGCAGCCCACTGAGTCAGTGGAAATCGATTTATTACCGAACCACAATGTGGAAGAGGAAATTAATCAAGCAAAACAACATTCACCAAAACAAATGTTGAAAACCATCTTGGTTCGATTATTGCCGAAAAAATTGGTCGAACTTTGGATTGAACAAGGCATTGTGCAAGATGAAGTTAGCGCTAACATCAGCAAAGTGCGGGTAAAAAATCTGGTGGATTTTATTCATCACTGGGAATTTACTCCAAATGGCACAGAGGGCTATCGTACAGCTGAAGTCACAATGGGTGGGGTGGATACTAAAGTAATTTCTTCTAAAACAATGGAAAGCAACCAAGTCAGCGGTTTATATTTTATTGGTGAAGTATTGGATGTGACGGGCTGGCTCGGTGGTTATAACTTCCAGTGGGCGTGGAGCTCGGCTTATGCCTGCGCTCTAAGTATCTCAAGACAATAAATAGATAAAGATCAAAGCATACGCATTTTTTACAAGACAAAATCTCAAAATAGCTTTATCATATCGCCTGTTTTAGGCTCGCCTAACCCGTTTTAATTAACTTAATTGAGGAAAATAAAAATGGCAAAAATCGTTAAAGTGATTGGTCGCGAAATCATCGACTCACGCGGTAATCCAACTGTTGAAGCTGAAGTTCATCTTGAAGGTGGTTTTGTTGGTTTAGCAGCAGCTCCATCTGGTGCATCAACTGGTTCTCGTGAAGCATTAGAATTACGTGACGGCGACAAATCTCGTTTCTTAGGTAAAGGCGTATTAAAAGCTGTGGCGGCAGTGAACAACGAAATTGCACAAGCTATCGTTGGTAAAGATGCAACAAACCAAGCTGAAATCGACCAAATCATGATCGATTTAGACGGAACCGAAAACAAATCTAACTTTGGTGCAAATGCAATCTTGGCGGTATCTTTAGCAAACGCAAAAGCAGCTGCAGCATCTAAAGGTTTACCACTTTACGCTTACATTGCAGAATTAAATGGCACTGCTGGTGTTTATTCTATGCCATTACCAATGATGAACATCATTAACGGTGGCGAACATGCAGATAACAACGTTGATATCCAAGAATTCATGATTCAACCAGTTGGTGCGAAAACATTACGTGAAGCACTTCGTATCGGTGCTGAAGTATTCCACAACCTTGCAAAAGTATTAAAATCTAAAGGCATGAGCACTGCAGTTGGTGACGAAGGTGGTTTCGCACCAAACTTAGCCTCTAACGCAGACGCTTTAGCCTGTATCAAAGAAGCAGTAGAAAAAGCAGGTTATGTATTAGGTAAAGACGTTACTTTAGCGATGGACTGCGCATCTTCTGAGTTCTATAACAAAGAAAATGGTATGTACGAAATGAAAGGTGAAGGTAAATCATTCACTTCTCAAGAGTTCACACACTATCTTGAAGAATTAACTAAACAATACCCAATCGTGTCTATCGAAGATGGTCAAGATGAATCTGACTGGGAAGGTTTTGCATACCAAACTAAAGTGTTAGGCGACCGTGTTCAATTAGTGGGCGATGATTTATTCGTAACTAACACCAAAATCTTAAAAGAAGGTATCGAAAAAGGTATCGCAAACTCTATCTTAATCAAATTCAATCAAATCGGTTCTTTAACTGAAACTTTAGCAGCAATTAAAATGGCGAAAGATGCAGGTTACACCGCTGTAATCTCTCACCGTTCAGGCGAAACTGAAGATGCAACTATCGCTGATTTAGCGGTGGGTACAGCAGCAGGTCAAATCAAAACTGGTTCTATGAGCCGTTCTGACCGTATTGCGAAATACAACCAATTAATCCGTATCGAAGAAGCATTAGAACGCGCTGGTACTCCAGCAGCATTCCCAGGCTTAAAAGCGGTTAAAGGTCAAGCGTAATTCACGCTGAATTTACTGTAAAATCTCACCGCACTTTGTATAAAAGTGCGGTGTTTTTATATCTAATATTTAAAGGAAAGAGAATGTTACATTTAACTTTAGAGGACGAACTCTTTTTAGGAACGCCAAAGCAAGTGGGAACACATTCGACAGTATTTGAGCATTTTGCCGTAATGTTTGAAGATGACGGCGAAACTGGCTATTTTTATGCGCTCGATATGCGTCAAAATGCTCAACCGATAGTGGATATGTTGCACGTGTATAATGTTGATTCAACCTCTAATCATCATGAAGCACGCAAACTTGAAATTTGTTGGGATGAGAGTGGTTATTTAGCCTTGTTGCTTATTAATGGCTATCCTCATGCTGTATTTGATTTTGCCCGTTTAGTCGGCTATAACAGCAATAAATATCCACAACCAGATTTAATGAGTATGTGGACTCGTGAAGAAATTACTAATAAACAGGCTGAGCAATGGCTAGGCGTGAAAACCATTCGATAAAAATTGAGAACAATGAAAAAGAAAAATCAGATTTTAGTTAGTTTATCTATTGTGGCCTTATTAGGAGGCTGTTCAGAAGAGCAAGTACAACGTGATGTGTATCAGTCTTTAGACGATTGTTTAGCGGATTGGAAAAAAATTGAGCTTTGTGAGGCAGATAAAAATACTGAAAGTACTCAGAAAACTGAAACTACACCACAGCAGGGGCTTGGTTTAAATATTCGTGATAATGGTAATGCAGAAAGTGCGGTAAAAAATCCAGCTGAAAATAATGTACAAGCTAATCAAAGCGAGAACAATGCTGAATCAACTGCAAAAGCTGAAAGTACCGATCCTTCTTTAGGAGCCGCAATTGCTGGTGGCGTTATAGGGTATATGGCGGCTCGTGCAATTAGTAGTTTCCTTGGCCCAAGCTATCATCCTGGAAATCGAGCTGTCACCACACCAACAGGGCAAGTTGTGCAACCTCAAACGAATCGTTCTGTTGGAAAACCAATGCTCGTGAAAGGAAATGCAGGAAGCATGAATAGCAAACCTGTATCTCGTGGTGGTTTTAGTAGCCCAAATAATACTCATCGTAGCAGTGGGGGCTAAATGAAACGTGTAACTGGGTTTCCTACTCGACCAAATATGGTGCAACAGCTACTTAATGTTGGATTTGATTATTATAACTTGCCTTCCAGTGATGGATCTCATTATTGGTCTGATAATGTTGCCTATGAATTTACCTTAGCGGAAATTGATCGCATTGAGGATACAACTAATGAATTGCATTCAATATGTTTAGATTTTGCGGCGGATGAAATTAAAAAAGGCGATTATGAAAATTATCATTTTACGGAGTTGCAAAAACAGCTTGTTGAAACCTCTTGGCGTAATCAAGATCCTTATTTATATGGACGCTTTGATTTTGGCTATGATGGCAACAACCTAAAAATGTTTGAATATAACGCCGATACACCAACATCTTTGTTGGAGGCAGCGATTGTCCAATGGCAGTGGTTGGAGCAAATTGAGGGCTTGAAACATCGTGATCAATTTAACTGGATTCATGAAGAATTAATAAAACATTTCCAATTTTTGAAACAACAAAGTGGCAAAACAGATTTCCATTTGAGTGCCATGCAGGATGCTGGCCGTGAAGATTGGGGCAATGTGGATTATTTAGCTGATGTGGCTTATAACGCAGGTTGGAATATTCATCAATTAGCGGTGGAAGATATTGGCTATAACAGCGAAACAAAAAAATTTGTAGATTTAAATGATCAACCTATTGAAATGTTATTTAAATTGTATCCGCTAGAATGGCTAAGCCACGCTGAGTTTGCTCGCCATATTACAACGGCTGAAACACGATTTATTGAACCAGCGTGGAAAATGTTGTTAAGTAATAAAGCACTATTGGCAAAACTTTGGGCGCGTTATCCTAATCATCCGAATTTATTGCCTGCTTATTTTACGCCTTTTGAATTACCAAAAGATTTATTGATGTGGGTGAAAAAACCATTGTTAGGTCGAGAAGGTGCCAATGTTTTCTATTATGAGAAAAATAATGGTGTAGAATTTGCAGCGAAAGGAAGCGAACACTCAACGTTTTATGCTAATTCAGGTTATGTTTATCAACAAAAATTTGAATTGCCAAGTTTTGATGGAATGTATCCAATTATCGGCTCTTGGGTTGTGGGGGATGTGGCTTGCGGTATGGGATTACGCGAAGATTTTACTGCAGTGACGGGGAATGATAGCCATTTTATACCTCATTATTTTGTGCCATGATATATATTTAGCATTACTTAAATACAATATTTACCATAAAAAATGGAAGCTATTATAGGTTATTTTTACATTCAAATTTTTGAACGATTACAAAATCGTTCAAGTATTATGTAATGAATTAGTAATATTTCATTGAAAAAAATCTGCACCCTAATCAGTTAAACCTTAGCCTAACTTTTGGGTGCAGATTCATTACTACTATTATTTATTTAAAATAATTAACTCGAAAGATTATAACAATCCACCTTGACCTAATGCAGGATCAGTATCACGAGCTTTTAATGCATCTTCAACGGTTAAACCTAATGCTTTCGCAACGCCTTCACCGTATGCGGCATCACACCAGTGGCAGTTACGAATATGACGATATTTGATGAAATCAGGTGCATCGCCCATTGCAGCTGCAGTGTTGTTGAATAACGCTTGTTTTTGCTCTGCACTCATTAAGTTAAATAATGCACGCGGTTGGCTGAAGTAATCCTTATCATCGTTACGATAATCCCAGTGTGCCGCATCGCCATTGATACGAAGTGGTGGTTCAGCAAAGTCTGGTTGTTGTTGCCATTGGCTGAAGCTGTTTGGCTCGTAGTGTGGCAAGCTGCCGTAGTTACCATCTACACGACCTTGACCATCACGTTGGTTGCTATGAACAGGGCAACGTGGACGGTTTACTGGAATTTGACGGTAGTTCACACCTAAACGGTAACGTTGTGCATCCGCATAGTTAAATAAACGAGCTTGTAACATTCTGTCAGGGCTTGCGCCAATACCCGGAACCAAGTTACTTGGTGCAAATGCAGATTGTTCTACATCAGCGAAGAAGTTTTCTGGGTTACGGTTTAATTCAAACTCGCCGACTTCAATTAATGGATAGTCTTTTTTCGGCCATACTTTAGTTAAGTCGAATGGGTGATAAGGCACTTTTTCCGCATCTGCTTCCGACATAATTTGTACAAATAATGTCCATTTAGGGAAATCGCCACGTTCAATCGCTTCATATAAATCACGTTGATGGCTTTCACGATCATTTGCGATGACTGCAGCCGCTTCTGCATCAGTTAAGTTTTTGATGCCTTGTTGTGTATGGAAGTGGAATTTTACCCAAAAACGTTCGCCCGCTTCGTTCCAGAAACTATAAGTGTGAGAACCGAAACCGTGCATATGACGATAACTTGCTGGAATACCACGATCACTCATTACAACAGTGACTTGGTGTAATGCTTCTGGTAATAATGTCCAGAAATCCCAGTTATTAGTTGCTGAACGCATATTAGTGCGAGGATCACGTTTTACTGCTTTATTTAAATCTGGGAATTTACGTGGATCACGTAAGAAGAATACTGGCGTATTGTTACCTACTAAATCCCAGTTACCTTCTTCAGTATAGAATTTTAATGCAAAACCACGAATATCACGCTCAGCATCTGCTGCACCACGTTCGCCTGCCACGGTAGTAAAACGTGCGAACATTTCCGTTTTTTTACCCACTTCACTAAAAATTTTTGCACGAGTATATTTAGTAATATCGTGTGTGACAGTAAAAGTACCAAATGCACCAGAACCTTTAGCGTGCATACGACGCTCTGGGATCACTTCACGTACGAAATCAGCTAATTTTTCATTAAGCCATAAATCTTGTGCAAGTAATGGACCACGCGGACCAGCTGTTAAGCTGTTTTGGTTATCAGCAACGGGTGCACCGTTACCCATTGTTAAGTTTGTTGCAGCTAAGTGCGAGAAAGGACATTGAGAACTCATTGTAGACTCCTTGTGAAGTTAATAAATTTAGTTAGGTTGAAATGAATTTCTTGCGTATCATATAGAAAGGTTTAAACAATCGAAATCTATTAAATTAATCAAAAAAAACTATAATTAAAAAAACTTAAAATCTACCTAAATATTCCAAATTACTTACTTGATATCTTTATAAAGCCTGATTTTCAACCGCATTTTTCGCCTTTATCCCTTTTACGGATTCAAGTATAATACCAACATTTTTAATCACATTAGATCAACGATTATGAGTACAAAATTTAACGTAAAAACATTCCAAGGTATGATTTTAGCCCTGCAAGAATATTGGGCAAACCAAGGCTGCACCATTGTGCAACCTTTTGATATGGAAGTGGGCGCAGGTACTTCTCACCCAATGACCGCATTGCGCGCATTAGGCCCAGAGCCAATGGCATTTGCTTATGTTCAACCTTCACGCCGCCCAACGGACGGTCGCTACGGTGAAAACCCAAACCGTTTACAACACTACTATCAATTCCAAGTAGTGATCAAACCTTCTCCAGATAATATTCAAGAACTTTATTTAGGCTCGCTTGAAATGCTCGGTTTCGATCCAACACAAAACGACATCCGTTTCGTGGAAGATAACTGGGAAAACCCAACATTAGGTGCATGGGGCTTGGGTTGGGAAGTATGGCTAAACGGTATGGAAGTAACCCAGTTTACCTATTTCCAACAAGTGGGTGGCTTAGAATGTAAACCCGTAACAGGTGAAGTGACTTACGGTTTAGAGCGTTTAGCGATGTACATTCAAGGCGTAGATTCTGTGTATGACTTAGTTTGGTCTGACGGTCCATTAGGCAAAACCACTTATGGCGATGTTTTCCATCAAAATGAAGTTGAGCAATCAACCTATAACTTTGAACACGCAAACACCGATTTCTTACTCTACTGCTTCGATCAATACGAAAAAGAAGCACAGGAGTTATTAGCCTTAGACAAACCGTTACCATTGCCAGCTTATGAACGTATTTTGAAAGCAGCACACAGCTTTAACTTATTAGATGCACGTAAAGCAATTTCGGTCACCGAACGCCAACGCTATATTTTACGCATTCGTGCCTTAACCAAAGGCGTGGCTGAAGCCTATTATGCAAGCCGTGAAGCCTTAGGTTTCCCTGGTTGTAAAAAATAACACTTGAAGGTAATTCAAAAAAGTGCGGTGAAATTTGACCGCACTTTAGGAGAGCAAAATGAGCAAACCCATTCTTTTTTATGCAGAAACATGCCTAGATACCGTGCCATTTGTCGCGGAGTTGGATCGCTTAGGTGTGGATTACGATGAAGTAGAAATTATGACTTCATTACCTAATCTCAAACAATTCATTCGTTTACGCGATAGCAGTGCAGAATTTGATAACTCGAAAGCAAATGGCTATTTAGGCATTCCTGCATTGTTATTACCAAATGACGATGTTGTTTTAGATGAATCCAAATTAAAAGAGATTTTCTAAAGTGATGAAAAAAAAACGTTAGCGCTTGCAACTTCTGCGATGATTTTGACCGCTTGTAGCAATACTCAACCGCAAGCTGAAATGCCAACTTTTGGCGGTCAAACCAATGCTCACGGTTGCTTACCAAGTGCGGGGCAGTCTTATTCTTATTTGAGAAAAGCCTGTGTACAAGTGTTTGATGTAGTGGATATTAAGCTAGACGACCCCGCCAATAAAATCCAAGCGGTTTACGGCATTCTTTCGGCAGATAAACAACAGGTTGAAGTGTTTGCGTCTGATTTGCCAGAAAATACGGTTTTAGATGTGGTAAAAGGCGGCTATGCCTCCAAAGACGGCAAAGTACGTTTAATGAAAACCAAGACAAGTTGGAAATTAAGATTGTAATGAATGATATGTATAATTATCTTAGAAAATTTAGAGACTTTATAGATAATAGTCCTAAAATTTTTTTGTTACTTCTTATAGTAGTTGTTGCTAGCTGGGCGGGTAACTTTATCATATCTAATAAAATAAATATATTTAGTGACAGACCCAATATAAGATATGCACTCAGTATTCTTTCTATAGTTTTTAGTATATTTACCGCACTTTATGGGGTGTTAAGTTTTTTCTATTCTAAGATTGATGATATAGATAAAAAGTTAAATGAGTCTAAATTTGACAGTATAGAAAGATCTAACAGGGGGCTGATTGCAGAAATTTATTCAAAAGAGAAAGATATTAGAGCTAATTGTAGAAATATTTTAGGAAAGATTTTTAAAAAATTTGAATTAGATAATTCATCTCGTATAACTCTATTTTATTGTAAAGAATCATGTCGTAAACCCACTGAATTTCATATTTTAGAAAGGTATGCAACAGGTGGGGGGAAAGATAATTATCAGCCAGAAGCAAGTTATTTAATATCGATAGGTTTTATAAAGAATGTTTGGGAAAATGGCTTCTATTCTGATACAGAAAAGTGTCCAGTTTATCCTGAGTCTGGTAAGAAAATAGCTCAAAAAAGAAATGATTATAATAAATATCAATTAGACCGATATGGAATAACAGAAGGCATGATTAAGAATATGAATATGAAATCATGTGATTTTGTTGGTAAAAATTTATCTAATGATTTGGCAAACTTGATAATATTATTTGAAAGTAATAAGAGTGGAAAGTTATCTCATATTACAGAAGATAAACTTAATAAGTTCTTAGATTCTACATTTCTAAGAGAACATTTGATATCTCATGTAGAATTGCTTAACTGGATTTCTTCTAAGCAATCTCAATTGCCTAACAATACAAATGAAATAACATCAAGTGATATTAAAAATGAATTTAATAGGAGTTAAGTTATGAGTGAGAAAATTGATTCAGTTTTAACTTTTATTATTCTAAATTATTATAAACCTTCAATATCAGTATTTAGACTAATTAGAATAATGTTTCTAGCAGAGTGGTATTCAGCTATTATTCAAGAGGAAACGTTATCTTCTTCTGTTTGGTATAGAAGAAATTTTGGGCCAGATTCAGATGATGTGACTAAGTCATTATTGAACCTAAAAGATATATATTTAGAACAAAATAATGATGAACTAGATGGTATATCTATGTCAGTATTTCGAACTAATAATCTGCATTATTGTAATTTGTCAGCATTAGAGAGAAATATAGTAAGTTTAGCAATGAAACATGCAAAGGAATTCGACTTTATTGAATTTGATAACTATATCGAGAATTTATTTCCAATGAAGAATACAGCTATTAATGCAGAGATAAATCTAAAAGATCTAGCAAAACATGCACCATGAATTAATTAAGTTTTAATGATAGAGACAGAAAATGACAACCCAAAACTTCCTAGTAGAAATCGGCACAGAAGAGCTGCCACCAAAAGCTCTTAAAGCATTAGCGACCTCTTTTGCGGATAACGTTGAAGTGGAATTAAACCAAGCGGGCTTATCATTCGATAAAATCGAATGGTTTGCGGCACCGCGTCGTTTAGCCGTAAAAGTGTTGAGCTTAGCAACACAACAACCGAGCAAAGAAATGGAAAAACGAGGGCCTGCAGTATCAGCTGCCTTTGATGCAGAAGGTAAGCCAACTAAAGCGGCAGAAGGCTGGGCACGCGGTTGTGGTATTACTGTAGAGCAAGCAGAACGCATTGCGACTGATAAAGGCGAATGGCTCGTTCATCGTGCAAAAATTGAAGGTCAGCCGACTAAAAATTTACTAAACGACATTGTGACCAATGCATTGGCGAAATTGCCAATTCCAAAACCAATGCGTTGGGCAGATAAAACCGTACAATTTATCCGTCCGGTTCACACTGTGACCATGCTTTTGGGCGATGAGTTAATCGAAGGTGAAATTTTAGGTGTGGCAAGTGCGCGCACTATTCGCGGCCACCGTTTCTTAGGCGAGAAAGAATTTGAAATTCAACATGCAGATCAATATCCGCAATTATTGCGTGAAAAAGGTTCTGTGGTAGCAGATTTCAATGAGCGTAAAGCAGAAATTTTGGCAAAATCTCAAGCAAAAGCGACCGCACTTGGTGGCGTGGCTGACATTGAAGAAAGCTTGCTTGAAGAAGTGACTTCGTTGGTGGAATACCCAAATGTGTTAGCGGCAAAATTTGAAGAACGTTTCTTAGCAGTGCCTGCGGAAGCCTTGGTTTACACCATGAAAGGCGACCAAAAATACTTCCCAATTTATGACAAAGACGGCAAATTATTACCGCACTTTATTTTTGTCTCGAACATCAACCCAGAAGATCCAACCGCGATTATTGAAGGGAACGAAAAAGTGGTTCGCCCACGTTTAACCGATGCGGAATTCTTCTTCAAAACCGACTTAAAACAAAAACTGGTTGATCGTTTACCACGTTTAGAAACTGTGTTGTTCCAACAACAACTGGGTACATTGAAAGATAAAACTGACCGCATTGAACAACTGGCAGGCGAAATTGCAAAACAAATCGATGCAGACGAAGCGAAAGCAAAACGTGCAGGTTTACTGTCAAAATGTGACTTAATGACCAACATGGTGTTTGAATTCACCGATACGCAAGGTGTAATGGGTATGCATTACGCTCGTCATGATGGTGAAGACGAAGAAGTGGCAGTCGCGTTAAATGAACAATATATGCCACGCTTTGCGGGAGATGAATTACCTAAATCACTCGTTGCAAGTGCGGTCGCTTTAGCAGATAAATTTGACACTTTAACTGGTATTTTCGGCATCGGCCAAGCACCAAAAGGAAGTGCAGACCCATTTGCATTGCGTCGTGCGGCATTAGGTGCGTTACGTATTATTGTAGAGAAAAATTTACCACTGGATTTAGAAGATTTAGTGAAAAAATCAGCCGCACTTTTTGGCGATAAACTCACGAATAAAAACGTGGTTGCTGATGTGGTGGACTTCATGCTTGGTCGTTTCCGTGCATGGTATCAAGATGAAGGCATTGCGGTGGACGTGATTCAAGCGGTATTAGCACGTCGTCCAACCCGTCCGGCAGACTTTGATGCACGAGTGCGTGCGGTTTCACACTTCCGTACTTTAGATTCAGCGGAAGCGTTAGCGGCAGCAAACAAACGTGTCAGCAACATCTTAGCGAAAGCGGATGCTGCAATTGGTGAGATCAATTTGACCGCTTGCGTAGAGCCAGCTGAAAAAGCACTTGCTGAAGCAGTGCTTGCATTACGCACTGAAGTACAACCGCTTATCGCACAAGGCGATTACACGGCAGTATTAGATAAATTAGCGAACTTACGCACGCCAGTAGACAGTTTCTTCGACAACGTAATGGTAAATGCTGAAGATCCAGCACTACGCCAAAACCGCTTAGCGATTTTAAACACGTTGCAAGGCTTGTTCTTACAAGTAGCTGATATTTCAGTGCTTCAATAATGTAAAAAGGGATGGTTGATTTTTCGTCAATCATCCCTTCTTTTATAGACTTCAAGTGATTATTTCTCTATAATTACCGCACTTTCCCCCCTTAGCTCAGTCGGTTAGAGCAGGCGACTCATAATCGCTTGGTCACTGGTTCAAGTCCGGTAGGGGGGACCATTTTTCCAGCAAAAAATTTCTTTTTTATCAAAAATCTTATTTCAATATTGTCTATTTTATTTGCCTTGTGACTACAAACAAATTTTTACAGATAAATCAGCGAGTTTGATCCACACTTCATCACTAAATTCTTGTTTAGCAAGGCGTTCAATATTGGCGAGTTCTTGGATAATTTCGTAGAGCTTTTGGTAGGTTAAACGTTGAATTGCACTTAAAAAGAGCGGTCGGCGATTTTGCCAGATTTTTAGACGATCAAATTCAGCCTTAATTTGTTGAGTTGGAAGTTTTTCCGTTGTCATAATACGTTGCTGTGGTTTTGTGAGTTCAAGCAACGTAAATAATTCTCGCTGTAGTGTGCGTAATAAAATAACAGGTTGCACATCTTCAGCTTGTAAACCTTTTAAAATACGTTTAGCACGATTTGCTTTTCCCACTAGCAAAGCATCAATCCATTGAAATGGTGTAAAAATTGAGGATTGTTCCACCGCGCTAATGACACGATTGTAGTTAAGTTTATGATCAGGATAGAGCAAATCTAAAAGCTGCAGAGCTTGTTTAAGAGCGAACAGGTTATTTTCATAACTATAACAAAGTTGTTGAATTGCTTCATTATCGGCATCTAATCCCATTGCTTTAGTACGATTTTTTACCCAACGTGGCAAGTTTTCTACCGTCGGTGTTTGACAATTTATCAGTATTACATTTGGTTCATATTGATTAAGTGCAATAAACCACGCTTGCTTTTCAATCGCTTTAGTCAATTTTGCTACCTGTAAAATAAGCAAGACATCTTTATTCAATACGGATATAAGTTCTTGCAGGTTTTTCTGCAAAAGTGCGGTGAAATTTTCAGGTAAATTCAAGCTTAGTATTTGTTTACTAAAAAATAACCCCATAGATTGACAAGATTCTATAAGTTGCACCCAATCAGTTTGGCTATCAACCTGAATGCTATTTTTTTCATCAAAACCTTGCTGGTTTGCCACTTGACAAATAGTATCCTCAGTTTCACTAAGTAATAAAGGATCTTGCCCATGCGAGAGATAAACTCTAGCTAAACCTTGAGCAAGATTATAATTTAGTTGCTCTGGAAAAATACGGTTCATTATTTGCTTTTTATTTGATTTTGTAACGCAATTATTTTTACGATTAATTGACGCGCTACTTGCTCGCGCATATCATTCCAAATTACCTCACGTTCTTCTGATTTGGCTAATGCTGCACGTGCATTATCAAAGAAAGTACGGTTTACTTTCGCATTGATTGGATAGCTTTCGCCATTAGCAAGGCGAAAAGTGGCTTCAACTTCCAATATTAAAAGTTTTTCTGCTTCACGTCCGTGCTTAAAAATAGATGCGACTTGATCTGAAGTAATCTGTTTATTAATACGTAAAATGGGAATATTTTGTTTTACATTAACAATATTAACCTGATTTTCCTGTAACTTGCGACGCATAATAACAGTGAAATCATTATAAGGGTCATCACTTTCAAGGGCTAATGTTCGCCATTCATTTGGCATAGTAACCGACTGTTGAAAATGCCAACCGCAAGCAGAAAGAATTGCTAATGTTGCGATAAGCAGTAAAGTCTTGATTGATTTGATCATAAAAACTACCTTTAATTGTAGGACGTGTAAAATGTAAATATTTCACGTACGTATAAAAAATGGTGCGTGAATTTTGAATTCACACACCCCACGTATTATGGTTTCACTACTACGTTTAATAATTTACCTGCGACATAAATCACTTTGACAATATGTTGATTATCAACAAATTTCTTCACATTTTCATCCGCGAAAGCAATCGTTTTGACTGTTTCTTCATCTGCATCTGCCGCAACGGTAACTTTGCCACGAACCTTACCGTTTACTTGTACCACAATAAGTTTTTCGTCTTCTACCATTGCATCTTCGTCGGCTTTTACCCATTCTGCGGTATCAATAGCACTTTCATTGCCAAGAGCTTGCCATAATTCAAAACAGATATGTGGCGTAATTGGATAAAGCATACGAACAACTGCACTTAATGCTTCCGCCATGACTGCTCGATCTTGATCGCTTTCTAAGGAAGCCTTAGTCAGTTTATTCATCAACTCCATTACTGCTGCAATCGCAGTATTAAATGTTTGACGACGACCAATATCATCACTCACTTTCGCAATTGTTTTATGTACTTCACGACGAAGCGATTTTTGCGCGGCTGAAAGTGCGGTGATATCTAGGCTAGTTTTTGCTGGATTCTGTTGATATTGATATACCAAATTCCAAACACGTCCTAAGAAACGTTTCGCACCTTCTACGCCAGATTCTTGCCATTCCAAGGTCATTTCTGCTGGAGAGGCAAACATCATAAAGAGACGAACAGTATCGGCACCATATTTTTCTACCATTTCTTGTGGGTCAATACCGTTATTTTTAGATTTCGACATTTTGGTCATGCCACTGTGGACTAGTTCACGCCCTTCAGGATCGGTGGCTTTAATAATTCTGCCTTTTTCATCACGCTCAAGGGTCACTTGGGTTGGGCTTACCCAAATACGCTCGTTGGTTGGGCTGGTGTAGTAGAAAGCATCTGCAAGCACCATACCTTGACATAATAATTTATCGGCTGGTTCCTCACTGGTTACAAATCCTGCATCGCGTAACAATTTGTGGAAGAAACGGAAGTAGAGCAAGTGCATTGTTGCATGTTCAATACCACCGATATATTGATCCACTGGTAACCAATAGTTTGCTTCTTCCGCATCAAGCATGCCATTTTGATATTGTGGACAAGTGTAGCGCGCGTAATACCAAGAGGATTCCATAAAGGTATCAAAGGTATCCGTTTCTTTTAATGCAGGTACACCGTTGAAAGTGGTTTTCGCCCAGTTTGGATCCGCTTTAATTGGGCTTTTCACGCCATCCATTACCACATCTTCAGGCAGAATAATAGGTAAATCTTCTAACGGTGCAGGCACAACATCGCCATTTTCAAGGGTTAGCATCGGAATTGGTGCACCCCAATAACGTTGGCGAGAAACGCCCCAGTCACGTAAACGGTAATTAACTTGACGTTTTCCAACACCTAATTTTTCTAATTTATCTGCAATGCCGTTGAATGCGCCATCAAAGTCTTTACCATCAAATTCAGCTGAGTTCACTAATTTACCGTGCTCAACGAAAGCTTGTTTAGTTAAATCAATTTCTTCATCTGCAAGCGGTGCGATCACTTGTTTAATTGGCAAACTGTATTTTTGAGCAAATTCAAAGTCACGTTGGTCGTGAGCTGGAACCGCCATTACTGCGCCAGTACCGTAGTGCATTAACACGAAATTAGCGACCCAAATCGGTAATTTATCCCCCGTCAATGGATGAATGGCGAACAAGCCCGTTGCCATTCCTTTTTTCTCCATTGTCGCAAGATCAGCTTCTGCCACTTTGGCGTTTTTCGCTTCTTGGATAAAGGCGGCTAATTCAGGATTATTTTGAGCCGCTAAACTTGCTAATGGATGTGCTGCAGCAATGCCTAAATAACTCACGCCGTAAAAGGTATCTGGACGCGTGGTGTAAACCGCCACTTTTTCGTTGGTATTTGCAACATCAAAGGTAATTTCTACCCCTTCAGAACGACCAATCCAGTTACGTTGCATGGTTTTTACCATATCAGGCCATTGCGGAAGGGTATCTAAACCACCTAATAATTGCTCTGCATAGTCAGTAATTTTGATAAACCATTGTGGGATTTCTTTTTGTTCCACCGGTGTATCACAACGCCAGCAACAACCTTCGTGTACTTGCTCGTTTGCGAGCACTGTTTCATCATTCGGGCACCAGTTTACGGTTGAGGTTTTTTTGTACACTAAGCCTTTTTTGTAAAGCTCAGTGAAGAACCATTGTTCCCATTTGTAGTATTCTGGTTTACAGGTTGCGATTTCACGATCCCAGTCGAAACCAAAGCCTAAAAGCTGAAGTTGTTTTTTCATGTAGGCAATGTTTTCGTACGTCCATTTAGCAGGCGCAGTTTTGTTTTTGATTGCAGCACCTTCTGCTGGTAAGCCGAAAGCATCCCAACCAAATGGTTGCAATACGTTTTTGCCTAGCATGCGTTGATAACGAGAAATGACATCACCAATAGTGTAGTTACGCACGTGCCCCATATGCAGGCGACCAGAAGGATATGGGAACATAGAAAGACAGTAATATTTTTCTTTAGATTCGTCTTTGATTGCTTTGAAAACTTTATTTTCTGCCCAATATTGTTGAACCTTTGGTTCGATCATATCGGGGCGATATTGTTCTTGCATAAGATCACCTTAAATTTTAACCGCACTTTTGCAGCATTTTGACAATAGAAAATGTGGCATAGAATACCGTAAAATGGCAAAAATTAATAGGGAGAGAAATAAAAAGTGCGGTGGTTTTTTAGTTGTTTTTCACAATAAATTTTCAATTTTTACAGAACAGATTAGAACAAAGGAATCCATAGCAAGCCAATATAACTTATGATATAGTTTACCACCAAATTTATAGAGGTCTCTCAATAATAAAAATAATGATAGAGTTGGATCAAACAAATATACCAAAACACGTTGCCATTATTATGGATGGTAATGGCCGTTGGGCAAAACAGAAAAATAAAATGCGAATTTTCGGACACACCAATGGCGTTACTGCGGTACGCAAAGCAGTGGCTTATGCACGACAAATCGGTGTGGAAGTACTCACACTTTATGCCTTTAGTAGCGAAAATTGGAGTCGCCCAGAACAAGAAATCAGCGCGTTAATGTCGCTTTTTATGCAAGCCTTGGATCGCGAAGTGAAAAAATTACATAAAAATAATATTTGTCTGAAAATTATAGGCGATGTATCTCGTTTTAGTGAAACTTTACAAGAAAAAATCAAAAAAGCGGAAAATTTAACAGAAAAAAATACCGCACTTACACTCAATATTGCGGCAAATTACGGCGGTTGTTGGGATATTATTCAAGCCGCTAAACAAATTGCAGAAAAAGTTAAAAAAGAAGAAATGTCAGTTTCAGATATTAATAACTCGACTTTTCAACATCATCTTGCAACCCAAAATGCACCACCTGTGGATTTATTAATTCGTACCAGTGGAGAACAGCGCATAAGCAACTTTTTATTATGGCAAATTGCCTATGCGGAATTATATTTTTCCGATGTGCTTTGGCCCGATTTTAATCAATTAGAATTTAATCACGCGATTGCAAGTTATCAACAACGTCATCGCCGTTTTGGCGGGACTGAATAGTTAAACGGATTAAAATTATGCTTAAACAACGAGTTTTATCTGCCATTGTGTTAATCGCAGCGGTGTTATGTGCGCTATTTTTATTCACGCCTTTTTATTTTGCCCTCGCTTTAGGGGCAGTAGCGATTTTAGGCATTTGGGAATGGACTCAATTTGCTCGCCTAAAACAACCTTTGATACGTTTTTTTGTGGCTACCTTTTTAGGCGTATTTATCTTCTTATGGCTCTATACTGAGGGCAACTATTTAGATGCAGGGCGTGTGTTTGAACAACATCTTCAGCTTTTATTGATAAATGCTGTTAGCTGGTGGGGTTTAGCTTTGTTACTTGTGATCAGTTATCCTAAATCAGCTAAATTTTGGTCTAAAAATCCACTTTTACAACTTTTATTTGCCTTTTCTACGTTGATTCCATTTATCGCAGGTGTATTACGTTTACGTTTAGAACACTATACCCATGATCCTTATCACGGCTTATTTTTATTACTTTACGTATTTATACTTGTTTGGGCGGCTGATTCTGGTGCTTATTTTAGCGGACGTGCCTTTGGCAAACGTAAACTTGCCCCTAAAGTATCGCCAGGTAAAAGTTGGGAAGGGGTCATTGGTGGCTTAATTACAGCATTAGTGCTTGCTTTTATCTTTATTCATTTCTCTAACAATACTTTAGTAGGCGATCGAAATATTACTGGATTTATCATTCTTTCTGTAGCGACAGTTGCAATTTCAGTGTTGGGCGATTTAACTGAAAGTATGTTTAAACGTGAGTCAGGAGTTAAAGACAGCAGTCAATTAATTCCAGGTCACGGCGGCGTATTAGATCGCATTGATAGCTTGACTGCCGCGGTACCTTTTTTCAGCTATTTCTATTTCTTTGTCTTATAAGGATTTTTAATGTCATTTTTGTGGTCACTAGGTTCTTTTATCATTGCTATTGCTGTATTAGTATCCGTTCACGAATATGGTCACTTTTGGGCAGCGAGAAAGTGCGGTATAAAAGTCCATCGTTTTTCCATTGGTTTTGGAAAAGTAATTTGGAAACGCATTGACAAATATGGTACAGAATTTGCGGTTTCAATGATTCCTTTAGGCGGCTATGTAAAAATGCTTGATGGACGTAATGAAGTAGTTCCTGCTGAGCAAAAATCACAAGCATTTGACAGTAAAAGCGTATTACAACGGTCATTTGTAATTATTGCAGGCCCTTTAGCTAATTTTATTTTTGCAATTTTTGCTTATTGGGTCATTTACCTTTATGGAATGCCAACGGTTAAACCAGTGATTGAATCAATAACACCAAGTTCCATCGCAGCACAAGCTCACATTGAACCTAATACACAAATTCTAGCGGTTGATGGCGAAGAAACTCAAGATTGGGAAACTATCAATATGCTACTTGCAACAAAAATGGGGGAGTCTAATGTTGAAATTACCCTTTCTCCTTTCAATTCTAATATTGAACAACAACGGACTTTAAATCTTACAAATTGGATATTCGATCCTGAAAAAGAAAGTGCTTTTGAGGCATTAGGGATTATGCCTATGCGTCCTAAAATTGAAATGGTGCTTTCTAAAGTTGTTCAAAATTCTCCCGCTGAGAACGCTGGTTTACAAATCGGTGATAAAATTTTAAAAGAAAATTTAACCGCACTTCCTTGGCAAGATTTTATAAAACAGGTCGAACAAGGCGAATCTTTTTCTATTAAAGTTGAACGTAATGGGGAAACGCTTGACAAAACTATCACTCCAGTGCGCAATCAAAATGGCAAATGGTTTGTTGGGGTTAGCCCAACCTTAACAAAATTAGCGGATGAATACCGTACTGAATTAAAATATGGTATTCTTGAATCTTTACAAAAAGGCATTGAAAAAACAGGACAGCTTTCCCTTTTAACCTTGAAAATATTAGGGAAATTACTTACTGGCGATTTGTCATTAAATAATTTAAGTGGGCCAATTTCTATTGCAAAAGGTGCTGGCGCATCAGCAAATATTGGATTGGTGTATTTTTTAAGTTTTATGGCATTGATTAGTGTAAATTTAGGGATTATGAATTTATTTCCATTACCAGTATTAGATGGCGGTCATTTAGTTTTTTTAACAATGGAAGCTGTTAAAGGAAAACCTGTTTCTGAGCGGGTGCAAAGCATCTGTTATCGAATTGGCGCAGCACTGTTATTAAGCTTAACGGTGTTTGCATTATTTAATGATTTTTTACATCTATAATTTATATAGGATACAATCGATGAAAAAACTTCTAATCGCAAGTTTATTATTCGGTACGACAACGACTGTGTTTGCCGCACCTTTTGTGGCAAAAGATATTCGTGTGGATGGTGTTCAAGGTGACTTAGAACAACAAATCCGAGCAAGTTTACCTGTTCGTGCCGGTCAGCGTGTGACTGACAATGATGTGGCTAATATTGTCCGCTCTTTATTCGTAAGTGGTCGATTCGATGATGTGAAAGCGCATCAAGAAGGCGATGTGCTTGTTGTTAGCGTTGTGGCTAAATCGATCATTTCAGATGTTAAAATCAAAGGTAATTCTATTATTCCCACTGAAGCACTAAAACAAAACTTAGATGCTAACGGGTTTAAAGTTGGCGATGTTTTAATTCGAGAAAAATTAAATGAATTTGCCAAAAGTGTAAAAGAGCACTATGCAAGTGTAGGTCGCTATAACGCAACCGTTGAACCTATTGTCAATACGCTACCAAATAATCGCGCTGAAATTTTAATTCAAATCAATGAAGATGATAAAGCAAAATTGGCATCATTAACTTTCAAGGGGAACGAATCTGTTAGTAGCAGTACATTACAAGAACAAATGGAATTACAACCTGATTCTTGGTGGAAATTATGGGGAAATAAATTTGAAGGTGCGCAATTCGAGAAAGATTTGCAGTCAATTCGTGATTATTATTTAAATAATGGCTATGCCAAAGCACAAATTACTAAAACGGATGTTCAGCTAAATGATGAAAAAACAAAAGTTAATGTAACCATTGATGTAAATGAAGGTTTACAGTATGACCTTCGTAGTGCACGCATTATAGGTAATCTGGGAGGTATGTCTGCCGAGCTTGAACCTTTACTTTCAGCATTACATTTAAATGATACTTTCCGCCGTAGTGATATTGCAGATGTAGAAAATGCAATTAAAGCAAAACTTGGAGAACGCGGTTACGGTAGCGCAACGGTAAATTCAGTACCTGATTTTGATGATGCAAATAAAACATTAGCGATAACCCTTGTTGTTGATGCTGGACGACGTTTAACTGTTCGCCAACTTCGCTTTGAAGGAAATACCGTTTCTGCTGATAGTACTTTACGTCAGGAAATGCGCCAACAAGAAGGAACTTGGTATAATTCACAATTAGTTGAGTTAGGAAAAATTCGCTTAGATCGTACAGGTTTCTTCGAAACAGTCGAAAACCGAATTGATCCTATCAATGGTAGTAATGATGAAGTGGATGTCGTATATAAAGTCAAAGAACGTAACACGGGTAGTATCAACTTTGGTATTGGTTACGGTACAGAGAGTGGTATTAGTTATCAAGCAAGTGTTAAACAAGATAATTTCTTGGGAACAGGGGCGGCAGTAAGTATAGCTGGTACGAAAAATGATTATGGTACGAGTGTCAATTTGGGTTATACCGAGCCCTATTTTACTAAAGATGGTGTAAGTCTTGGTGGAAATGTTTTCTTTGAAAACTACGATAACTCTAAAAGTGATACATCCTCTAACTATAAGCGTACGACTTATGGAAGTAATGTTACTTTAGGTTTCCCTGTAAATGAAAATAACTCCTATTATGTAGGATTAGGCCATACCTATAATAAAATTAATAACTTTGCTCTAGAATATAACCGTAATTTATATATTCAATCAATGAAATTTAAAGGTAATGGCATTAAAACAAATGACTTTGATTTTTCTTTTGGTTGGAACTATAACAGCCTTAATAGAGGCTATTTCCCAACTAAAGGGGTTAAAGCAAGTCTTGGTGGACGAGTTACTATTCCAGGTTCTGATAACAAATACTACAAACTAAGTGCAGATGTACAGGGTTTCTACCCATTAGACAGAGATCACCTCTGGGTTGTATCTGCAAAAGCATCTGCAGGATATGCAAATGGTTTTGGAAACAAGCGTTTACCGTTCTATCAAACTTATACAGCGGGTGGCATCGGTTCATTACGTGGTTTTGCTTATGGTAGTATTGGACCTAACGCAATTTATGCCGAACATGGTAATGGTAATGATACTTTTAAGAAGATAAGTTCTGATGTGATTGGTGGTAATGCAATCGCTACAGCTAGCGCAGAGTTAATTGTGCCAACTCCATTTGTGAGCGATAAGAGCCAAAATACGGTCCGAACTTCCTTATTTGTTGATGCGGCAAGTGTTTGGAATACTAAATGGAAATCAGATAAAAATGGATTAAAGAGCGATGTATTAGAAAAATTGCCTGATTATGGCAAATCAAGCCGTATTCGCGCCTCTACAGGTGTCGGATTCCAATGGCAATCTCCTATTGGTCCATTGGTATTCTCTTATGCCAAACCGATTAAAAAATATGAAAATGATGATGTCGAACAGTTCCAATTTAGTATTGGAGGTTCTTTCTAATAAATTGAACTTTTTTCTTCATCAGAACTCAAAAACAACGTTCTCTGCCTAATTTAATTGGGCAGAGAAAATATTAAACCCATCATTTAATTAAGGATATTTATCAAATGAAAAACATCGCAAAAGTAACCGCACTTGCTTTAGGTATTGCACTTGCTTCAGGCTATGCTTCCGCTGAAGAAAAAATTGCTTTCATTAATGCAGGTTATATTTTTCAACATCACCCAGATCGTCAAGCGGTAGCGGATAAACTTGATGCTGAATTTAAACCTGTAGCTGAGAAATTAGCAGCAAGCAAAAAAGAAGTTGATGATAAAATTGCTGCTGCTCGTAAAAAAGTAGAAGCAAAAGTTGCGGCTTTAGAAAAAGATGCACCTCGCTTACGTCAAGCTGATATTCAAAAACGCCAAGAGGAAATTAATAAATTAGGTGCGGCTGAAGATGCTGAATTACAAAAATTAATGCAAGAACAAGATAAAAAAGTTCAAGAATTCCAAGCTCAGAATGAAAAACGTCAAGCTGAAGAACGTGGTAAATTATTAGATAGCATTCAAACTGCGACAAATAATTTAGCAAAAGCGAAAGGTTATACTTATGTGCTTGATGCAAATTCAGTTGTATTTGCCGTAGAGGGTAAAGATATTACTGAAGAAGTATTAAAATCTATCCCTGCTTCTGAAAAAGCACAAGAGAAAAAATAATAGGTTCTCATAATGCAAAAATCCTATTCTTTACAAGAATTGGCAACTCAAATCGGCGCTACCGTTCGCGGTAACGCCGATGTTGTTGTTGAGAATATCGCTCCTCTCGATAAAGCCCAATCAAATCAACTCACTTTTATTTCTAACGTAAAATTTCGTGCATTATTGAAAGATTCTAAAGCAGGGATTTTGGTTGTTTCTGAAGAGGATGTTGAACACTGTTCTCCAGAAAGCAATTTACTTATTGTTAAAGATCCTTATGTGGCTTACGCAATTTTAGCGCAATATATGGATAGCACGCCAAAAGCGGCACAAGGAATCGCAAAAAGTGCGGTCATTTTTGATGGTGTTTTATTGGGCGAAAATGTATCTATTGGTGCGAACGCAGTGATTGAAGAAGGTGTTGTACTAGGTGATAACGTGATCATTGGTGCAAATTGCTTTGTTGGTAAAAATACCAAGATAGGTTCAGGCACTCAGCTCTGGGCTAATGTCACTGTTTACCATAACGTTGAGATTGGAGCTAATTGCTTAATTCAATCAGGAACAGTTATCGGTAGTGATGGTTTTGGTTATGCAAATGATCGTGGTCGTTGGATTAAAATTCCACAAGTTGGTCAAGTAATAATTGGTAATAACGTTGAGATTGGTGCGAATACCTGTATTGACAGAGGCGCATTAGATGCCACGATTATTGAAGATAACGTTATTATCGATAACCTTTGTCAAATTGCGCATAATGTTCATATTGGCACTGGTACAGCGGTTGCGGGTGGCGTTATTATGGCAGGTAGCTTAACTGTTGGTCGCTATTGCTTAATTGGTGGTGCAAGTGTGATTAATGGTCATATGGAAATTTGTGATAAAGTAACCATTACTGGAATGGGAATGGTTATGCGCCCAATTACAGAGCCTGGCGTATATTCCTCTGGTATTCCATTGCAAACGAATAAAGAATGGCGTAAAACGGCAGCTCTAACATTAGGCATTGATGGCATACATAAACGCTTAAAAGCATTAGAAAAGAAAATTTCTTAATTGATACCCCATCATTACAAGTTTAATAACTGATTAAAATGCAGATTTTTATGTGTATAAAATTTACTTAACGAAATAAGTTGAAATTCTTTTAAAAATAAATAAGCCCAACTTTAAATTGGGCTTACAAGCATACATTTTTTATCGTTAAAGAATTATGCGTTACCGCCAGTGATTTTTGCAACTTCAGCAGCAAAATCTTCTTCTTTTTTCTCAATACCTTCGCCTACTTCTAAACGAATGAAGTTAGAAACAGAAGTATTTACTGATTTTAAGAAATCCCCTACAGATACAGAAGGATCCATTACAAATGCTTGACCTGTTAATGAAACTTCACCAGTGAATTTCTTCATACGACCTTCAACCATTTTCTCTGCGATTTCTTTTGGTTTACCAGAGTTGATCGCAATATCGATTTGGATTTGGCGTTCGTGTTCAACCACTTCAGCAGATACATCTTCTGGGTTCACGAATTCAGGTTTAGATGCAGCTACGTGCATTGCTACTTTTTTCAGTTCATCAGCAGAACCTTCGCCCGCAACTAATACGCCAATTTTTGCACCGTGTAAGTATTGTGCAATTACTTGACCATCTAGGTAAGCAACACGACGAATATTCATGTTCTCACCGATTTTAGCAACTAATGCAGCACGTTTTTCTTCAAATTGCGCTTGTAATGCTTCGATAGTGGTACCTTTGTTTGCTGCTGCGAAATCAGCTACTTCGTTTGCTAAACCTAAGAAACCTGCATCTTTTGCTACGAAGTCAGTTTCACAGTTCATTTCAACTAATACACCGAAACCATTTTCTACACGAGCAAGGATAACACCTTCAGCTGCAACACGGCCTGCTTTTTTAGCTGCTTTAGCTTGACCAGATTTACGCATATTGTCGATTGCTAACTCAATATCACCGTTTGCTTCAACTAATGCTTTTTTACATTCCATCATACCTGCGCCAGTACGGTCACGAAGTTCTTTTACTAATGATGCTGTGATTTCAGCCATTTTTAAAATCCTCTGTCGAAAATGCGGTTTATTTTGACCGCACTTTTAGATAAAAATATAGGGGCTAAATTTTAGCCCCTATGCCAATTAATCGCTTGATTATTAAGGGCTTCGCCTTATTGCAAAACTTAAATTATTCTGCGTCAGCTGCTAATTCTTCAGCAACTTGAGCTTCGTTACCACGACCTTCTTTAACCGCTGCTGCAGCTGCAGAAACGTAAAGTTGGATAGCACGAGTCGCATCATCGTTACCAGGGATAACGAAATCTACGCCAGCTGGTGTTGAGTTAGTATCAACGATAGCAAATACAGGAATACCTAGGTTGTTTGCTTCTTTAACAGCGATATGTTCGTGGTCTGCACCGATAACGAATAACGCATCTGGTAAGCCGCCCATATCTTTGATACCGCCAAGGCTTAATTCAAGTTTTTCCATCTCACGGCTACGCATTAACGCTTCTTTTTTGGTTAATTTATCAAAAGTACCGTCTTGAGATTGGGTTTCTAAATCTTTTAAACGTTTAATTGATTGACGAACGGTTTTCCAGTTAGTCAACATACCACCTAACCAACGGTGGTTTACGTAATATTGCTGACAATCTAATGCTGCTGCTTGAACTGCTTCAGACGCTGCACGTTTTGTACCAACGAATAATACTTTACCGTTGTTGCTAGCAATGCGAGTTAATTCCGCTAAAGCTTCGTTGAATAAAGGTAAAGTTTTTTCAAGATTGATGATGTGAACACCGTTACGAGCACCAAAAATGAAAGGTTTCATTTGTGGGTTCCAGTAACGAGTTTGGTGTCCGAAGTGTACGCCTGCGTTGATCATGTCGCGCATTGAAACTTGTGCCATAATATTTTCCTTTTGTTGGGGTTGAGCCTCCACATATCAGCTAATCGACCGTTTGGCACCCCGATTAAGCCTTGTTAATATGTGTGTGTTGTTAGTAATTAAAAAACTGCTTTTGAAAGGCAAAAACAGCGGGGCGATTTATACCATAAAGTGCGGTTAAAAACCAGTTTATTTTGTTTATTTCTCCACTTTTCTTGCTTTGATAAATAACAATGGTGGTCGGTGTGATAAATCTTTAAATTCATTATGCCATTGCGGTTGGTCAGCAAGCATGGGTTCTTCCATTTGCTCAATTTGAAACCTTGCATGAATTAAATTATTGATAATTGTTGCTGTTGTTCGATGATAGGTTTGAAAAGGTTGTTTGAACCAATTTCTATTGCGTTCGCCCTCTTCTCGGTAATGATTTAAACGATAAGCGACTTGCTGTTTTTTGTCATTTTTTTCCCAGCGTTCTCCCTCTTTATGGCAGGTAGTTATCGGATGTTCTTGTGAGAAAATTAATGTGCCATTAGACGAGAGTTTGTCATGGATCGTTGATAATAATGTCGGAAAATTTTCAATATAATGAAAGGCAAAAGAGCTAGTAATCACATCGAAATGACTTTCTGGTAACTCAGCTAATTTTTCTATTGGTAAGTGATATAAGGAAAAACGCCCTGAAAATTGACCGCACTTTTGAAGATCTTTTTCAGCTTGTTCGAGCATTTTTTCGGAAAGATCAGTTCCAATTACTTTAGCCGCCCCTCGTTCTAAATAAAGTTGTAAATGCCCTCCCGTACCACAGCCTAAATCGAGTAATTTCTTCCCTTTTAAATTAGGCAACAATGAAAGCATGGTGGGCTTTTCGATAATTTCATTGAGGCTAATTGGATTTGCACGGAGTTTCTGATAAAGCTCAAAGAAATTATCTTTATCATAAACACTAATTTTATTATTCATTTATTGCCTTAAAATAAAAATTTACGTGATTTAAATCACTCAAAAGTAAATACTTAAACGAGAAGTTAAAATTTAATATTTTTATAGATAAAAAATAATTTTATGAATGATCATTTGATATTTCTTCTTCAATTTTCTCACTTAGAATTTCTTCTGTTTCTTTATTTAATGCTTTTGTATCAAGATGCGGTTTAATAAATGGTCTTGGTGTCCAATATTTTTTTACTATTTCATTCGAAAAACCGTGTAAAACTTCTTCATTTAACCGTTCTTGATCCAATGTTCGTACTTCCTTAATAATTTCTTCCGCTTCAATTTTATCAATACCTAATTTCATCAATGTTGCTCGACTAAGTGTAATTGCTGATTCAAAAGTTTCACGCACAATAAAATCTACATCCTGCTTAATCAAACTAACTGTTGTTTTTCTGTCATAAGTTCGGGTTAAAATCGGTAAATTTGGATAAGCCTCTTTCATTTGACTGACAATATGTTCAATTCTTTGTGTATCGTTAATACCTAATACGACACATTTCGCCTTTTCAATTCCTGCGGCTCGTAAAACATCTAATCGAATACCATCGCCATAATAAACTTTAAAACCAAACTTTGCGGCAGCACGGATATTTTCGATATTACGATCAATCACTGAAACGCTAATTCCACGAATTAATAATGTTTGGCAGACAATTTGACTAAAACGTCCAAAACCAATAACTAAAACGTTATCTTCCAAATCCACGATGGTGTCTAGATCATTTTCATCAAGTTGATCAAGATGTTTAGGCTCTGTACGCTGTATAAGTTTGCGAGCAATTTGAGCGATAATAGGCGAAAAAAGCATCGAAATAATCACTGCAGCAGTGAATGTCGCTTGTTCTTCATTACTGATTACTTCTGCAGTTGCTGCGGCTGAAAAAAGAACGAAAGCAAATTCACCACCGTGTGCCATCAAAGACATTCGCCCTATGGCTTCTCGATGATCAAGACGGGTAATTCGGGCAATAATATAAACAGCACTGGCTTTTCCAAGTATATAAAGAAAAACAATTCCAAGTAGCAATATCCAATGATTAAACACTAAATGCAAATCTAAGGACATTCCTACGCCCATAAAAAATAATCCAAGTAATAAACCGCGAAATGGTTCTATATCCGCTTCAAGCTGATGGCGAAAAGCTGATTCAGACATCATCACACCAGCAACAAACGCGCCCATTGCCATTGAAAGCCCGCCAATTTCCATTGCTAATGCCGCACCTAAAACGACCAATAATGCACCAGCTGTCATCATTTCACGAATACGTGCTTTAGAAATTAAACGAAATAGTGGGTTCATTAACCATTTTCCAGCCACAATTAACCCCACAACAGCACTTAATGCTATGCCAATTGATACCCAATCAGTGTGTGGTGTAGCTTCTTTCGAATGGGGAGCAAGAAAAGCGACAGACGCCAAAAGTGGTACGATAGCAATATCTTCAAAAATTAATGTCGAAATTACACGTTGTCCTTTTGACGTAGAAGTAAGCCCCCTTTCTTCTAGTGATTGCATTACAATAGCAGTAGAGGAAAGCGTGAAACCCATACCAGCAATAAATGCAACTTCTTTTGTTAATCCTAATAAATAAATACCCGAAAAAGTGAGTAAGCAACCACATAATCCAACTTGTAACAAACCTCTGCCGAAAATAGCTTTACGCATTGCCCAAAGGCGTTCTGGATACATTTCAAGCCCGATAATAAAAAGAAACATTACCACACCTAATTCCGCTAAATGTACCACTGCTGTTGGATCTTGCACTATGCCAAAAACAGATGGGCCGATCAAACAACCTGCGACTAAATAACCTAGCACGCTACCCAACCCGAGTCTTTTAAATAACGGCACAATTGTTACACTAGATGCGAGTAAAATAACGACTTTAATCAGTTCTGGATTGGCAAGTTGAGACATAATGGCTCCCATAATGCAAAAAATACAAATATTTTGGCTAGTATATTAAAAAGTTATATGTGATAAATCATACTACATCTTTTAATATAACTTTAAACTACATTCATTTTATATGAAATTGTGAGTTTCATTTAGTAACCGATGAATTAATTTTGCATTCGCAGGTGGAAACTGTCCTGCATCTAGTTCGCGTTGTTCGATCCAAAAACCTTCTTGCCCCTCTCGCCCAAAAGGTTCGCCAATCCATTCATCTACCAGATAAAAGAAAAAAGAAATAATCTTTGTTGGATATTCAAATTGAAAACGTTCATAAAGTTCAGCATTTAATGCAACGATGCCTATTTCCTCTTCCAGTTCACGTTTTAAAGCCTGTTCTGGGGTCTCTCCCGCATCTACTTTTCCACCAGGGAATTCTAAAGATTGGGCAAAATCCTGTCCTTCTAAACGCTGCGTTAAATAGATCTGACCAAATTCATTACGAATAATCCCCGCAGCAACTTGTATAATTTTTTTATCCATTTTTCTATCCAATGTAGAGGTATGAAAAAAGTGCGGTGAAAAATCACCGCACTTTGATTGTTCATTAGTGGCGTGCCACACGACTGCCGTGACAATGCTTATATTTTTTACCCGACCCACAAGGACAAGGCTCGTTGCGTCCAATGCGACGATCTGAATAATCTTCAGTCTCTGAATTTTGAGTTGTCTGACTATTTTCATCCACAGGTAAATTATTTTGATTGATACGAGCAGCCATTTCTTGACGAGCACGTTCAGCTTCTTCCATTTCTTCTTGAGTACGCACACGTACACGGGTTAAAGTCGTGATAACGTGGTGTTTTAAGGAATCTAGCATTTCCGTAAACATACGGAAAGATTCTTTTTTATACTCTTGTTTTGGATCTTTTTGCGCATAGCCACGTAAATGAATACCTTGGCGTAAATAATCCATCGAAGCTAAATGTTCTTTCCAAAGTTCATCTAAGGTTTGTAACATAACACCTTTTTCAAAGTGGCGCATAGCGTCTTCGCCAGCCAAAACCTCTTTTTCTTTGTATTCCTTTTCTGCAATTTCCACAATGCGTTCGCGCAAACTTTCTTCGTGAAGATTATTATCTTCTTCTAACCAATTAGAAATCGGTAATTCCATACCAAACTCTTGGGCTAAACGTTCTTCAAGCCCTTTAATATCCCATTGTTCTTCCAAAGATTGCGGTGGAATATATTGATCAATCACACCATTAAACACATCGTGGCGAATGGCATTGATGGTTTCAGAAATATCATCATTATCAAGCAAATAATTGCGTTGCTCATAAATGGCATGACGTTGGTCATTTGCCACATCATCATATTCAAGTAGGTTTTTACGACCATCGAAATGGAAAGCTTCAACTTTTGCTTGAGCGGATGCAATCACTTTCGCCAACATTTTCGATTCCATTGCCTCGCCCGGTACAGTAAACGCTTTACGCATTAAATTGAGCTTACCCTCATTCAAATAAATGCGCATTAAACCATCTTCTAAAGAAAGATAGAAACGAGAAGAACCGGGGTCACCTTGACGACCTGAACGGCCACGTAACTGGTTATCAATACGGCGAGATTCGTGACGCTCTGTACCGATAATATGCAACCCACCTGCTTTCATTACAATTTCGTGGTTTTTCTCCCACTCTGCTTTAAGGGCTTCAATTTGTTCTTGAGTTGGATTTTCTAATTTAGCAGCCTGCGCTTTCCAGTTACCACCAAGAATAATATCCGTACCTCGCCCAGCCATATTCGTTGCGATAGTCACCGCACCAGGATAACCAGCTTCTGCCACGATTTCAGCTTCTTGTTGGTGGAATTTCGCATTCAACACATTGTGTTTGATGCCCGCTTTATCTAACGCTTTAGATAATTCTTCTGATTTTTCGACTGAAATCGTCCCCACTAATACTGGTTGCTGGCGTTCTACACAATCTTTAATATCTTCAATAATCGCATTAAATTTATATTGTTCATTTTCAAACATCACATCAGTGCGATCATCACGAATCATTGGACGATTTGTTGGAATTACAACAGTTTCCAAGCCGTAAATTTGTTGGAACTCAAACGCTTCAGTATCCGCAGTCCCCGTCATACCTGCAAGACGCTCATATAAACGGAAGTAGTTTTGGTAAGAAATTGACGCGACAGTTTGGTTTTCGCTCTTAATATCCACCCCTTCTTTTGCCTCAATGGCTTGGTGCAAACCATCTGACCAACGACGCCCCGCCATTGTACGACCAGTGTGTTCATCAACAATCACGATTTCACCGTCCTTCACAATGTAATCGACATCTTTTTCAAACAATGTGTGCGCACGCAATGCAGCCATAACGTGATGAAGCAATACAATTCGACTAGGAGAATACAAAGAGTCCCCCTCAGGCATTAAACCTTGCGTAATTAACCAATCTTCTACTTTTTCTTGACCACGTTCGGTTAAATGCGCCTGTTTAGATTTCAAATCTAAAGTGAAATCGCCCTCTCCTTGATATTCTTCCGTATCTTCTTTTTCTTGTTTAATTAAACTTGGGATCAATTTATTTACCGCAATATAAAGCTCTGAACTGTTTTCTGCCTGGCCAGAAATAATCAATGGCGTACGCGCTTCATCGATTAAGATAGAATCCACTTCATCCACCAACGCATAGCCTAAAGTACGTTGGAAACGCTCTTCTTTTGAGTGGGCTAAGTTGTCACGTAAATAATCAAAACCAAGTTCACTATTGGTTGCATAAGTAATATCTGCCGCATAAGCTGCACGTTTTTCTTCTGGCGATAAACCAGGAATATTGACGCCTACGCTCATACCCAAAAATTCAAATAACGGACGGTTTGTTTCTGCATCTCGGCGAGCAAGATAATCATTCACCGTGACAACATGAACGCCTTTACCTTCAAGAGCGATTAAATAACAAGGAAGAGTCGCCGTTAATGTTTTACCTTCACCAGTACGCATTTCTGCGATACAGCGGTTAGTCAATACCATCCCACCGATAAGCTGCACATCAAAATGGCGCATACCAAGCACACGCTTACTTGCTTCGCGTACCGTTGCGAATGCTTCTGGTAAAATTTGTTGCAAAGTTTCGCCACCACTTAAACGATCACGAAACTCTTGTGTTTTTGCTTTTAATTCATCATCACTTAATGCCTCAAAAGCAGGCTCCATTTTATTAATTTTTACGACTTGTTTTTTTAATTTACGTAAAACGCGTTCATTACGACTACCAAAAATTCTTGTTAAAATGCTCATAATTTCTCTTTTTAAATATATAAGTTAAATAGTTAAATGCTTATGAAATACTTTATTTCATGCACAATAATTTTTTAAAATATCGCTATTTCAATAGCAATATTCTTCACAAAAAACAGAAAAATTAAATAAGTAAGGGGCCTGCTCGAATTGGCGCACTAAGATTCAATACATCCGCTAAAAAGTGCGGTTGAATTTTAGGTTGTTTTTCAGTTTGACGGGAAATTGAAGGTTGAGGAATGGCTTGTCGTTGCACTTCACGAGCAACTTTTACCGTTTCTAACGCTTGTTGAATGGAAACACTTGAGGAATAATTTTCCGTATTATTTTGATTTTCAAAACTTTGTGCGTTAGGCAAAGCAAAAATCGCGATGATACTTAAAAGTAATCGCGACCAAAAATTCGGTTTGACAGTGCCTGAAATCATTCGTCTCATTGTTTATTATGAAAATTGCGTGTATTGTAGCGGAAATCTAAACTGATGTCATTTACTGGGGGCTGACTTTATGGAAAACAAGGCTGATCGTTATCAAAAAGCAGTCAATATTATGGATGTGCTTGAGCAATCGCCCTTTGCCAAAATAATCAAAAAAGGTCTTGCCATCAATGAACTTAATCAAAAATTTAACCGCATTTTTCCACAGGAATTTCACGGCAAATTTCGTATTGGCAACATAACAGATCATTTAATTTTTATTGAAGTGTCTAATGCTATTGTTCGGCAGGGGATTCTATTTAAACAAATTGAATTATTAACACTAATTCAAGAAGAATTTCCGCAAGTAACAGGGTTTGAGATAACGATCAATCCTGGATTTTAAGTTTCAAATATAAGGAAAAATAAAGAATTAATTATCACTCAGACTTTTTAATAATGCTTTCTCTATTTTTTTCTCCTCGCGTCTTTTCTGAAAAAATGTACTCAATTTTTGACTACACTCTTCTGCCAATACGCCAGATGTAATCTCTAAAGTATGATTCATCTTGTAATCATCAAAAAAATGAAAACGTGATCCAATCGCGCCAGTTTTATAATCAGATGCACCGAACACAAGGCGTTTAATACGGCTATGCAAAATTGCCCCTGCACACATTGTGCAAGGCTCTAATGTCACATAAAGCGTGCTATTCAGTAGGCGATAATTTTGAATATTTTTCGCGCCATTACGCAAAGCGATAATTTCAGCATGTGCGGTAGGATCGCTTTGAACAATGGAGAGATTCCAACCTTCTCCAATAATATTTCTAGCGTCATCAACCAAAACCGCCCCCACAGGAATCTCACCTAACGCTTCCGCTTTATCGGCAAGCTCAAGGGCGTAGCGCATCATTTTCTCGTCAAATTCTGACCGCACTTTTGCTGCATCCATTAGACGGAAAAAGGATATTTAATTGGCTCATGAGATTGATAGCCAACGACTTTAAAATCATCCATCGTGACCCAAGTTTCTAAATCTTCAAGCGTTTTTATATCTGGATTGATTTCTAATTTTGGCAATGGGAAAGGCTCGCGTTTAAGTTGTACGTCACGCATTAACTCAAGCTGATCTTCATAAATATGCGCATTCACAATTTTATGATATGCCTTGCCGGCTTTTTTGCCCGTGATCTGAGCCATAAGCGCTAAGAAGGTAAACACCTGAATTTGATTGAAATTCAATCCAAGCGGAACATCACAGGAACGTTGATAACTAGTAAGATGTAAAGTATCGCCCACAAGAGAAAAAGTATGCGTGTGCATACAAGGACGAAGACAACCAAGATCAAATTCCCCAGGGTTAAAAAAAGTTAAAATCTCTCCTCTATCATCAATACCTTTCGTTAAGTTATTAACAATTTTACGTAGCTGATCTATGGTTTCTCCATTAGGCTTACGCCATGCTCTGCCTTGCACACCATATACGCGCCCCATATCATCAACGCCTCTACGATGCGGATTTGCAAGCCAAGCTGCATTTACATTCGCATTAGCATCCCAAGTTTTCGTGCCAAGTGCGCGGAAATCAGCGGCATTGTCATATCCACGAATATAACCTAGAAATTCAGCAATGGCCGCTTTCCAATAACTTTTACGGGTAGTAATCAGCGGAAATTGATTATTCGCCACATCATATTCTAAATCTGCATTAATGACCGTGAGGCAATGCTTACCTGTACGTTCATTAGCAACCCACTCCCCTTCACTAACAATGCGGCGACAAAGATCAAGATATTGCTTCATAAAAATCTCCTATTTTATGACCGCACTTTTGCGTGAATAAGCCCAAGCCATAATGAAAGCACCACCAATAATCATTGGTAAGCAAAGGGCTTGCCCTCGTGTAATAATCCCAAAGAAATTTTCAACTTCAGGTTCACGCACATATTCCACAATAAAACGGAAGACACCATAACCAATTAAGAATAAACCTGCAACAGAAGCCATTGGACGTGGCTTTTTAATAAAAATATTCAGAATCGCAAACAACACCAGGCCTTCTAAAAAGGCTTCATAAAGTTGTGATGGATGACGAGGCAGTAAAAGAGGATCATTCGGGAAAATCATTGCCCAAGGCACATTCGTTTCGCGTCCCCATAGTTCAAGATTAATGAAATTACCAATTCTGCCTAAACCTAAACCAAACGGAATCAAAGGCGCAACAAAATCAGCCGTTTGCCAAAAATTACGTTTTTGTGAATAGGATGTCCAAATCATAGCAACAATTACACCAATTAAGCCACCGTGGAACGACATTCCACCTTCCCAAACGCGGAATAAATAAAGTGGTTCTTGTAAGAAATGATCGAGATTATAGAAAAATACATCGCCAACACGTCCGCCAATAAACACCCCCATAAAACCATTGAAAAGTAAGGTATCAACTTGATCTACTGTCCAACCGCTATTTGGGCGATTAGCACGGCGAACCGCAAGCCAACGTGCAAAAACAAAACCTAAAAGGTACATCAAACCATACCAACGTAAGCCGATATTACTATCGCCAAGCGTAAAAATACTCGGATCAAAGTGGGGAAGAAGTAAATAATTTGAATTCATAATTTTCCTTATTTCAGAAACATATTGATCGCAACCACAATTAAGAAAAGGGCGAAACCTTTTTTTAAGGTTGAAACAGGCAATTTAGCGGTTGCACTTGCGCCTAATTTGGAAGTAAAAAATGAAGTGGCAGTAATACCTAACACTGCGGGAAGATAAATATAACCGAGCGAATATTCAGGCATTAATGGATTTCCCCAACCACTCACTATAAAACTAAACATCCCTGATATACCCAATAACATCCCACAAAATGCGGAAGAACCGATAGCTTGTTTGATATTAATGCCACGAGCAGTTAAAAACGGTACAATAAATCCACCACCGCCAATTCCCGCAGCACTAGATGCCATACCAATCAAAATACCGCCGATTACGGAAGCAAGGGGGGTAAGTGGTTTTGTTGTGACTTGATCTTTTTTAATCGAAAGTACCATTTTTGTGGCTAAATATACCACTAAGCAAGCAAAAATTTTGGCAGAAATTTCACGATCAAGTCTTCCAATGAATAAACCACAAATAAAAACAGAAAACATAATAACCGGAGCTAAAATGCGAACTGCCTGCCAGACTATGTTACCTAATTTATGATGACGTTGTGCCGATCCAATGCCAGTAATCACAATGGTAGCAAATGATGTTCCAAGTGCGGTAGACATCAACAAAGACTCTGGTACATCTACAATAGGCAGTAAATACACTAACGTTGGCACAATTACTAACCCACCGCCGATACCAAATAATCCTGCAAGAAAACCCGCTAATGCACCAACAAGTAAACAAAGAAGAATAAAAGTGAACATTATTGGCCTCTTGATTTATAAAAATGGCGTTTCGTGTATTTTGCCTGAGAATATTTTTTGTTTGCCGAATAATGCTGTGAATTTGCTTCACGAGATGCGGAAAATATTAGTGGATTGTCCGTAAATAGTATCGAAGCAAACTCTTTCATTACCTTTCGATAAACATCTCGCTTAAAAGACACAACTTGACGAACAGGATACCAAAAACTTACCCAACGCCACCCGTCAAATTCTGGCGATTTAGTTGTTTGCATATTGATGTTTTTTTCATCGCTAACAAGCTGTAGCAAAAACCAGCGTTGTTTCTGCCCAATACACATCGGCTTGCTATCATAACGCAATAAACGCTTTGGCAATTTATAGCGTAACCAATGTTTAGAAACATATAACAGACGCACATCTTTAGGTTGTAAACCAACTTCCTCGTGTAGTTCGCGATACATCGCTTGCTCGGCACTTTCATTATCATTAATGCCACCTTGCGGAAACTGCCACGAATTTTGCCCACAACGCTTCGCCCAAAGCACTTGCCCTTTGCGATTACAAATCACAATACCCACATTTGGACGGTAGCCATCAAAATCGATCACTATCGTTTTACCTTAAATTTTTCCTATAAAAATAGCTCAAGATTGTTTCATAAATCAGTGCTTTTATCAACCAAAGGACATTATGACAAAATAATCATATCATCACGATGCATTGCCACCGCGCCATATTCATAGCCTAAAACATTCTCAATGTCTGCTGATTTTCTGCCCTTAATTAATTGTAGAGCATCGCTGTTATAGCGTGGCATACCCAGCGCAATGTCTTTACCTGATTGAGTGCGTATTTTGACTACTTCACCACGCGAAAAACGCCCTTCCACGTTAATAATACCAGCGGGTAATAAAGATTTATTTTGTTCAAGAATGGCATTTTGCGCACCGTTATCAATGGTAATAATACCTGCCGATGGTGCGGCGAAAAGCCATTGTTTGCGGCTTTCTAATCGATCAGATTGGTGTGCAATAAATTTTGTACCAATATTTTGTTCATAAGCAAGATCTGCAATTACATTTGGGCGATTACCTGGAGCAATAATGGTTTCAATTCCAGAGCGAGTCGCAACATCGGCAGCAATGATTTTGGTCATCATTCCACCAGTACCAAGATTTGTACCACTTCCTCCTGCAATTGATCGAATATGATCGGTGATTTGTTCTACTACTGGAATTAATTTCGCTTCAGAATTTTTACGCGGATCACTATCAAATAAACCTTGTTGATCAGTCAATAAATAAAGCTGTTCCGCTTGCACAAGAATAGCGACTAATGCCGATAAATTGTCATTGTCACCTACTTTAATTTCCGCAGTCGCTACCGCATCATTTTCATTAATCACAGGAATAATGTGGTTATCTAAAAGAGCGTGTAAAGTATCTCGCGCATTTAAAAAACGTTCGCGATCTTCAATATCGGCACGGGTTAATAAAAGTTGCCCGATATGGATATCATAAATAGCAAATAATTTTTCCCAAGCCTGAATTAATTGGCTCTGACCAACCGCTGCAAGCAGTTGCTTTGAAGCTATAGTGGGTGGTAATTGAGGATGATTTAAATAATGGCGACCCGCTGCAATCGCACCAGAAGTCACGATCACTATACGAAATCCATCATTATGCAGTTGTGCAATTTGACGAACGATTTCCATCATGTGCGGTGAATTTAGTTTTGGTGAACCCTGTGTTAGAGTACTTGTACCAAATTTCACTACGATTGTTTTCTTGTTCATAGTCGTTTCCAAAGTTCTTAAAATTGACATTAACGTTATCACTAAATCAATGACAAATCACTTAATATCAGGTATAGTAACGGCAAATTTTAGGGGGACTTATGACATTTAGTTTAATTGTAGCGACGACATTAAATAGTGTAATTGGTAAAGATAACCAAATTCCTTGGCACTTGCCTGCAGATTTAGCTTGGTTTCGTCAGAACACCACTGGTAAACCTGTCATTATGGGGCGTAAAACCTTTGAAAGTATTGGTCGTCCACTACCTAAACGTACCAATATCGTACTTTCTCGCCAGCTTTTTGAACACGAAGGTGTGATATGGAAAGATAGCTTTGAAAGTGCGGTCAATTTTGTCAGAGATTTTGATGAAATTATGTTGCTTGGTGGGGGAGAGTTATTCAAACAATATTTACCCAAAGCAGATAAGTTATACCTTACTCAAATTCAAACAGAACTAGATGGTGATACTTTTTTCCCTCAATTGAATTGGGAGGAGTGGGAAATTGAATTTGATGAATATCGTAAGGCGGATGAACAAAATCGCTATGATTGCCGATTTTTAATTCTTACCCGAAAATAAATCAAATAAATGAAACAATACTTCTAGAACATTCATTAATCTAGCAAAAACAAAGAGATGATAATTTCCCCTTGAGTTCCCCTTTTTAAAGTTTCATAATGACCTTTCATTTTTATTTTTGATAGTTTTAAAGGTTATCTCAAATATTTCATTTTAAACATTATCCCAACTTAGGGAAGGCATTATGACGCAAACTGCAACTGAAACCCCATCAAATAAATCTGTATCAAAGAAAACTAATCGTAAAAAAAGTTTAAGCATTTTTATTCTTCTCCTGCTTATTATTGGTATTGCTTGTGCTTTGTATTGGTTTTTCTTCTTGAAGGATTTTGAAGAAACAGAAGATGCTTATGTGGGTGGTAATCAAGTGATGGTGTCATCACAAGTTGCAGGTAATGTGGCGAAGATTAATGCTGACAATATGGATAAAGTCCATGCAGGTGATATTCTAGTTGAATTGGATGATACCAATGCGAAACTTAGTTTTGAACAGGCCAAAAGCAATCTCGCCAATGCTGTACGTCAGGTAGAACAACTGGGTTTCACTGTGCAGCAATTGCAATCAGCTGTGCACGCCAATGAAATTTCTTTAGCTCAAGCTCAAGGCAATTTGGCGCGCCGAGTTCAACTTGAAAAAATGGGTGCGATTGATAAAGAATCTTTCCAACACGCAAAAGAAGCTGTCGAGCTTGCCAAAGCAAATTTAAATGCCTCTAAAAATCAATTGGCTGCTAATCAGGCTTTATTGCGTAACGTTCCATTACGTGAACAACCGCAAATACAGAATGCGATAAACTCGCTTAAACAGGCTTGGTTAAATTTGCAACGTACAAAAATTAGAAGTCCAATTGATGGCTATGTGGCGCGTCGTAATGTTCAAGTTGGGCAAGCCGTTTCAGTGGGTGGCGCGTTAATGGCGGTGGTATCTAATGAACAAATGTGGTTAGAAGCTAACTTCAAAGAAACCCAATTAACGAATATGCGCATTGGTCAGCCAGTAAAAATCCATTTTGATTTATACGGTAAAAATAAAGAATTTGATGGCGTGATAAATGGCATTGAAATGGGGACTGGCAATGCGTTTTCTCTTTTACCTTCGCAAAATGCTACGGGTAACTGGATTAAAGTGGTACAACGTGTACCTGTGCGAATTAAATTAGATCCACAACAATTTACAGAAACGCCATTGAGAATTGGTCTTTCTGCAACGGCAAAAGTAAGAATTTCAGATTCATCAGGCGCAATGCTACGAGAAAAAACAGAACCGAAAACGTTATTTTCTACTGATACACTTAAATATGATGAAAGTGCGGTAGAAAATTTGATTGAATCTATCATTCAGCAAAACAGCCATTAAGGCGGCGTTATGGACAATTCCGCAAAAAAATTCCCGCCTATTCAAGGTGGTGTGCTGATTTTATTAACACTGGCTTTATCTCTCGCCACCTTTATGCAGGTATTAGATTCTACCATTGCAAATGTGGCGATTCCTACTATTGCGGGCGATCTTGGCGCATCTTTTAGTCAAGGTACGTGGGTAATCACTTCTTTTGGGGTAGCAAATGCGATTTCTATTCCAATAACGGGTTGGTTAGCAAAACGTTTTGGCGAAGTGCGGTTATTTTTAGTCTCAACTTTTTTATTTGTTGTCTCTTCTTGGCTCTGTGGGATTGCAGATAGTCTTGAGGCGTTAATTATTTTTCGCGTCATTCAAGGTGCTGTCGCAGGTCCAGTGATCCCTCTTTCGCAAAGTTTATTATTAAATAATTATCCACCAGAAAAACGCGGAATGGCATTGGCATTTTGGTCAATGACTATTGTGGTTGCGCCTATTTTTGGCCCAATTTTAGGCGGATGGATTAGCGATAATATCCATTGGGGATGGATCTTTTTTATCAATGTTCCGATCGGTTTGTTAGTTGTGCTAATCAGCTGGAAGATTTTGGGAAGCAGAGAAAGTGAAATTGTTCATCAACCTATTGATAAAGTCGGTTTAGTTTTACTTGTCTTAGGAGTGGGATGTTTGCAATTAATGCTTGATCAGGGTCGTGAGCAAGATTGGTTTAATTCTAATGAAATCATTATATTAGCCGTTGTTGCTGTCGTTTGTCTGATTGCCTTGGTTATTTGGGAATTGACAGATGACAATCCTGTAGTGGATATTTCACTTTTCCATTCTCGTAATTTTAGCGTAGGGTGTTTATGTACTAGTTTAGCCTTTTTGATTTATCTAGGTTCTGTGGTATTAATTCCGCTCTTGCTACAACAAGTCTTCCATTACACCGCGACGTGGGCAGGGCTTGCGGCTTCCCCAGTTGGATTATTCCCAATTTTGCTTTCACCGATTATTGGGCGTTTCGGTTATAAGATCGATATGCGAATTTTAGTGACGATAAGCTTTATTGTATATGCAATAACATTTTATTGGCGAGCGGTAACTTTCGAGCCATCAATGACATTTGTTGATGTAGCTTTACCACAATTAGTGCAAGGTTTAGCGGTGTCCTGTTTCTTTATGCCACTTACTACAATAACGCTGTCTGGCTTGCCTGCGCATAAAATGGCTTCAGCCTCTAGCTTATTTAACTTTTTGAGAACTTTAGCGGGTTCTGTAGGAACATCTTTGACCACATTTATGTGGTATAACCGTGAAGCTGTTCACCACACTCAATTAACAGAACACATTAATCCTTATAACCCGATTTCCCAAAGTTTTTACCATCAAATGAATCAATTTGGTTTAAGTGATACGCAAACTTCAGCTTACCTCGCTCAACAAATAACATCGCAAGGATTTATTATTGGCGCAAATGAAATATTTTGGTTATCAGCTATGGGATTCTTAGGATTGCTTATTGTGATTTGGTTTGCAAAACCACCTTTTAGTACTCAGCATTAAAATAAATATATATTACATACCAATCACAACACAATCGGTAACAGTTTTAGCTCTACTTTGCGCCTGTACTGCAAGCTCTCGAGTATCAAAACTTGCTACACGAACACGGTTCCATTCGCCGTTAGTTTGTATTTGAGCATTTAATCCTGTCATCTGTAAACGACCTTGCAAATTTTCAGCTTGCGCTCGATTTTTAAAAGCACCGCATTGTAAACCAAATTTCTTGCTATCCCGTACATTATTAACCGTTTTTATTTGTTCTACTTTTTTTGCGCTTTCAATTTTCTGTGAGTCTTGCTTTTTAATTGATTCCAATTTTACGATTTCTGACTCTGTATTTTTCATATCTTCCGTTTTTTTGGATTGAGTTCTCGTTGCATCTTCTATTCTCTGTTGCTCAGCCAGTTTTCTAGCTTCATCAGCCGCTTTTTGATCTCTTTCTATTTGAATTAAAACTTGACGTTGTTCTTCTGTTAAACGCATATTTTGTTCTACACTCGCTGGATTATTATCTACAGGTACAGTACGCGTTTCTAAGGCTTTAATATAACTCCACACTTCCTCTGGACGATTAGGTAACACACTTTTAGGTTGAGCTTTTTCCTGTTGTGTTATAGCTTGCTGCACGCTTACCTTACTGTTCTGATTTTTCAACAAATAAAGTCCAACAACAAAAACTAGAACAATAAATAAAGCAAGAAAAATCAAGACATTTGTATTCTTTTTCTTATTTTTTTTCTTATTATTTGAGCTACGACGCGCAGCAAAATCTCGATGTGCCACAATAAATTCCTAGATTTGAAGTGATAATTTTAATAATTCAACAAAATTCGCTAAGTTTACTGAAAAATAGTCTTTAAATAAAGACTAACATAAGTGGATTATTTATATAATTAACAGAATAAAAAAATACCGCACTTATACAGGTTATGCTCAAAAAAGTTGGATAAAACTATGGGGTAGTGACAATATTTGCATAAGGAAAAAGAAAAAATTTGGTGGGAAAAATTGGCTGGAGCCCCTGTTTGTGGGGCTTTGGCGTTTTTAGAGGTGGGGTTTATGCAAAAATGGAAAATGGTGGGGATTGGGGGAAAATGGTCTAAAATTGGGTTTTATTTTGCATAAAAGTTGGCGGTGAATTGTTAGGTTTCAAACATTTTTAAAATTTTAAAGTTCGTTTTAAAGTGGGTTTAAAAGGGTTTAAATTCAGCTTTAAAATCGGGGTGGAAATTGCAGGAAGATGAAATAGAGGTGGTGTATTTAAGTGAGGTTTTTTATGGTTGTTTTGGTAAAAGCTAGGAGAAAAGGCGGTTTCAGTGGCAGAAATCGCCTTTTTTGTTGGTTTTTGGGGCGATTTTGGTGCGTTTAGATGAAATCTAGCGGTTTGTTGTGTGTGATTATGGGTAGAATTTGCGAAAATGCGCCATTATTTGGCGATATTTGAAAGGAACACAGGCTTCCTTGCCTTTGTGCTTTAAAATATTAAGAAAGCACTTGTAATGCGGTTTCTTTGGATGTTACCGACATTGATGTCGGCGACATATTAGAAGTCACGATAGCCACGCACGACTTGCCCTATCACAATCAAGTTATTGGCTTGTTCTGCATTGAGTTCTATTGGTGCGTATTCTGTGTTTTGGCTGATGAGTGTGATGCCGTTGTAGGTGATTTGCACTTTCTTCACTAGCATTGCACCTTCATTATTTAATACAAAGATTTTTCCGTCTTTTAATTCCTTTTTCGACCGATCTACAATAATTTCTTCGCCGTCTTTTAGCGTTGGATACATACTATCGCCACTTACTAAGAACATCGCACAGTCTTCCGCCTTTAAGCGGCGTGAATCGAGCCAAGCCTTTTCTACTTTGGTGGTTTGATAAGGGTTATATTCATCATTAAAACCACCGCCACCGGCTGAAATACGCACTTCTCGACAATCTTCAATCACAGAAAACGTTTCGTCATTGCTACTTTCAATTGGTTGAGGTTGCCCACGTAAAATTATTTCCTCAGTTATTGGATTTTGCCAATACTTAGGACCAGCGCCTATTGCAAGCCACTCTATATTAATTCCTGTCTGCTCTGCTAGTTTTATCAGGTTGCTTCTTGTTGGATCTGCTTCCCCTTTCATCCAGCGTGATATTGTAGGTGGTGATACCCCCAACTTTTGAGCAAATGAATTAATGCTCACACCTTCCTTTTCAATGATTTTAGTCATTCTTTCACTAAAGCCAGTATCGTAAATGTTAGGCTTGCTCATGTTTTACTTTCTCCATAAAAAGTTTTTACAGCAAATCTTATTTGTAAGTAATTGATTTATATAAAATAAAACATAAAAGTAACACACTGTCGAAAAATCATAACTTTTACGCTTGACATGGTGAAACATTTACGTTTTAATACACGCAATTGATACATAAAAGGAGGCGTATGCAATGAGTGTATTAAGCGACACAAAAAAAACCGCTATATGCGATTGGCATCGTGCGGATATTTTGGCTGCGTTGCGTAAAAACGGGTGGTCTTTACGTTCTTTGGCTAAAGCTGGGAACGTGAGTTACAACACATTAAAGACCGCACTTGATAAACCCTATCCGAAAATGGAAAGACTTATCGCTAATGCGGTCGGTGTTGCCCCTGAAGAAATTTGGGCTGCACGTTCTCAGGAACGAATTGAACGTAACCGAAAACCTGTTTTAACAAATAAGTTTTAATCTTAAAGGAATTTAAACGTAAAAGAAACAAAAAGGATCATTTATGAACGAAATTTCTTTAAAAACGCATTATCCGATAGCGGAATTATTAAAACTTAAACTTTTAAACATGCCTACTGCACATAAAAATGCACTCGCATTGTTTGAGCGTGAAAATGTGGAATGGCGTAAACGTGAAGGCAAAGGTGGGGGCAAAGAATATGCTCTTTCATCAATGCCACAAGCCTTACAAGATGAAATTCGTAATAAATTTGCAGTTTCTATCGTGAAAGCCAAACCCAAATCCCTCCCCGCCGATCTCCGTCAGGTGGAATTAAAAACTTTAACGGAAAAACAACGTGAAGTAGCAGGGGCAAGAATGGCGTTGGTTGCCCAAGTGGCACAGCTTGAACAAGCCCAACCTCGTTACAAGGCGATTAAGTTTTTTTGTGAACAAATCAAACATGGTGGCATTTCTTCTGATTTGATGAGATTGGTTGAAACCGCCAATAACAAGAAAGGAAAAAATCGCACTTTATCTGACCGCACTTTGAATCAATGGGTGTTGGATTATGAAAAGGCGGATACCCCTGAAGAACGATTAAAAGCTCTCGCGCCAATGCAACGGGTGGCGAAAAAGGCTGAAGAAATTGTGTGGTTGCCTGACTTTTTGGCGATATATCGCCAAACCAATGGCATCAATGTGGCAGAAGCCTATCACTATTTTTCGGCTGAATGGGATGCACGTTTTGCAGACGAGCCGTTACGTTTAGAAATGAAACCGAGCATTGACCAAGTTCGCGCTGCGTTGGCGAAATTGCCAAAACACATTAAGGAAATTGGTCGTAAGACGGGTTCTGAACTACGCGCCCTTAACACTTATGTTAAACGCGATTGGAGCGTGTTGCAGGTGAATGATGTGTGGGTAGGTGATGGCCATGCGATGAAATTGAAAGTCGCCCATCCTGAACACGGTCGCCCTTTTATTCCTGAGGTGACATTAATTATGGATACCTCTTGCCGCTTTATTGTGGGTTGGTCGGCTAGTTTGGCGGAAAACGTTCTGGCTGTGGCAGATGCCTTGCGTTATGGCGTGGAACGCTACGGCATACCCGCAATTTATTACTCCGATAACGGTGGGGGTGAGAAAAACTGGATGCTTGATGGTGATATTACGGGGATGTTGCCGCGTTTGGGGATTAATCACCAAACAGGGATTCCGGGCAATCCACAAGGGCGTGGGATTATTGAGCGGGTGCATCAAACGATTTTATACAAAATCGGTCGCCAGTTTGAGACTTACCACGGCACAGGGGCGGATAAAGACACGGTGCGACAAGTGAGCACAGCAGTGATTTCACTGGATAAAGCAAAACGTAAAGGTGCGACACAGCTAACGCCAAAACAACAATGGGCAGTGGGTAAATTGCCAAGCTGGAATCAGTTTTTACAAGCCTGTCAAGAAGGCATTGATGAATACAACAATAAACACGAGCACAGAGAACTAGGGGGAATGACACCTGCACAAAAACGCCGTCAGTTGATGGAAAAAATGAACCCTAATGATTTGGTCTTTGTTACGCCAGTGGAAGCAAGGGATTTATTCCGCCCAAGTACATTACGTGTGGCACAACGTGGTTGGTTACAACTTTTCAATAATTATTACTTTAGCACGAAATTGCTCGATGTTGATGGGCAAAAGGTGCAAGTGATGTTTGATATTCACGATCCAAGCCAAGTGATTGTGAGAAAGCAAGACGGCACTTTTGTGTGTTATGCCGAACTAGATGGCAATAAACGTGATGCGTTCCCAATGCCGTTTGTTGAGAAAACACGCCAAGAGCGTCATGCACGCCGCGCGAAATTGAAACAAGAACAGCTTGATGAGATTAATGCGGAACTTAACCCGATTATTACGATTGAGCATCAGCAAGGTTTTGAATTGTTACGCACAAAACCGAAAGCCAAACAGGAAGCTACCCCAATTTTCTTAACCAAAGCGGATAAAGAAGCGTGGGAACAAAGAAAAAAGTTAGTGAATGAGTAAAGGGCAAAAAAATGAAAGCACAAGAATTAAAAGCGTTTATGGATGCGCACAAGATGAGCCAAAAACAAGTGGCAACCTTGTTTGATGTGTCCATTACAACAGTGAGCCAATATTTAAACGGTAAATATCCAACCGATACCAAGTGGCTCGATGAAAAAGTGGATGAGTTGTTAGCACGCCATAAGGCGAAAGTGGTTGAAGCGAAATACAACAATGCATTTGTCCCCACTCAAACAGCAAAGCGCGGTATGGAAATTATGCATTTTGCTCACGCAGAGGGCGAAATTAATGTGATTTACGGTGCAGCAGGCTTAGGCAAAACACAAATGCTTAAACAATATGCGAAAGAACATAGTTCAGCCATTTTGATTGAGGTTGATCCAAGTTGCACACCGAAAGTGTTACTACGCAAGATTGCTGAAACTGTAGGGGCGACCAGTCGCGGTGTTAATAATGATGTCTTGGCAAGTATTGTGGAAAAACTCAACGGTGCGGAACGTTTGTTAATGATTGATGAAGCCGAGTTACTTTCTACCCGCTCCTTGGAATTTATCCGACGCATTCATGATTTAACGAATTGTGGCGTGATTTTAGCGGGTATGCCTCGCTTGTTGGTGAATTTAAAAGGTAAAAATAACGAACTGGCACAGCTTTATAGCCGCGTAGGATTTGCTTGTGACCTTGGTAATGCCCTACCTGATGACGATTTAGCCATGTTAGCGGAAAGTGCCCTTAATACGAGTGAATTTAATGACCCTTTATTGAAGGCCTGTAAAGGCAACGCACGCCGATTAAGTAAGTTAATGCGAGGTGTTGTGCGTTCGGCAGAGATTAACGAAACCGAAATTAGCGCAGAGATGATCGAACAATACAGCAAAATGTTAATTAGTTAAGGAGATGACCATGTTACAAGCAAGAAAAAACAAACAATTAAACAAAAACAATGCCGTGATGTTGGCTTATTTAGAACAAGTAGAAAAAGCGGTGAGACGCTTAAATGAAATGGGGCTTACGGTGATTAATGTGCACTTTGAGAAGATAAGACCGACGGTGCGTGTGATGAATAATGCGGTAACAGAAAAGCTAGAGAAAGACCAACGGGCTTATGTGTATCACGTGGGGCGTGATGTAGGTCGATACCAAGAAGCGCAATTTACGGTGGAAGGTATTCGTGTGATTTGGCGTAAGTATTTAAATTAGGAGGATGAATGGCAACGCGTCGGCAAATTTATGCAGTCTATCGTGGCGAAGAGAATTTGGGTGACGGGACTGCGGAAGAATTAGCAAAGAAACTCAATGTGAGCGAAAAAACGATTTACAGCTCGGCAACAGTCGCCCGATGTAAACGTGATAAAGGTAAGCGACTTGTGGTGATTAAGTTAGATAAAGAGGAACTCTAAATGAAGGTGATGATTGAAGGGAAAGAATACTGGCGTGATGCAAGAGGCAATTTAACGCCAGCTGAGTTGGTGAAAGATATCGACAAAGCACGTGATGTGCTTGTGCGTGAATGGGTGGAAAAAGGCGTGTCCTTAAATAAGGAGATGCGCAATTTTAAAGATGGCATTTTTGGTGATATTCAGGCGTTTATTGAACTTTCGGCTGAAAAATACAATGCAAAAGTGGGTGGTAGTAAAGGCAATATCACGCTTTATAGCTACGACGGCAAATACAAAATCCAACGTGCGATTAACGACCATTTGCAATTTGATGAACGTATCCAGGCGGCAAAAGTGTTGATTGATGAGTGCTTGAATGAATGGAGCGAAGGCTCTCGCCCTGAATTAAAAGCATTAATTGAACGTGCGTTTAATGTGGATAAAGAGGGAAACCTCAACACTTCACGAATTTTAGGTTTGCGACGTGTCGATATTCAAGATGAACGTTGGCAAAACGCAATGCAGGCGATTAGCGAAAGCGTGCAAGTGGTAAGCAGTAAGGCTTATGTGCGACTTTATGAACGTGTGGGCGAAAGCGATCAGTATGTGCCGATTGCGTTAGATGTGGCGGGGGCGTAGATGAGTGAGTCTGGCATCGTTGTAATTTGTCTTTTTGCACTGTATGCGTGGTTAGCATATTTGATGTTTAAGAATTTATAAAACTTATTTAAATGCCCTTTAAATCTCCCCTAACCCCTCTTTACAAAAGAGAGCGATGGAATGAGGGGCATTCATAATAGGCTTTAAACCAACAGGAGAACCTTATGAATAAAAATATCCACAAGTTTGATCGCTTTAAATATTACAGTGAACAAGCGGCAAACAGCGAACGCAGAGGCGAACTGCAAGATGCCAAAGCGCAATGGGCGATTGCGGAACTTAACGCACCTAACGCACGCAATCAAGAGTGGTGCAAACACCGCGCCGCGTTTTGTGACCGAGTATTAAGAAAACCGTTTTAAGGGGGGATTATGGCGAAATATGTAGCACGTTTTTATTGCTTAGTTGAAGCAGTTGTGGAAGCTGAAAGCAATGAGCAAGTGTTGGAATTGTGTGATTTGAATGTATGTGATGTGAATAAACTACCGCATACGATTACGGAAATTGATGATGTGGTTGAGGTGGAGGAAGTATGACAATGCAAGCTGTGACACCTTATGAAGTCAAAATCCGCGTTCTTGATGAAGTGGTTGCGACATTAGAGATGTTAGAAAACGCCAAAGAATTACTCATCAATGACGATTTTTCACAGGCTTCACGTTTATTTCGTCGAGGGGCTAGTGAGTTGAGTTTAAATGAAAGACGGTTGCGATACTTAATGCAAAACCAGTAAAGCCCATTTACAGCCTATTTAAACCACGTTTAAGTGGGCTGAGTAATGTGTTTTCAATTAATAAGGAGGAAAAATGCAGACAAAAATCATTCAATGGCTGGCAGATGATGAAGATGTCGGATTAAGCAGTAAATGTATGGCATTTGTGATTGGTTTTGATGTGGTGCCAAGACGTAAGAGATATCCACTTGATACGAGCGATTTATCTCGTTGTGTAAAGTTATTAGAACGTGTGCCAGAAATGCGAAATTATCTTCACAAAATGAAAGCAATTTCTCCCATTTGGGCAAAATTGGTGGAACATTGGGACGAGTTAGAACGTTTATTTAACGAAGAAAAAGGCTCTGGCAGATGCCCTAAAACATACCAATTAATGAAAAAACTTACTGAAGACGATCAAAATGTTGTATTTCGCCACGGTGGGTTTTCAATTCGAATGGGGGAATAAATGAGCGAAAACAATGGATGGATTAAGTGTTCGGAGCGATTGCCAGATACATTTACAGGTTTTGATCTTTTAATCCGGTCAGTGCCTGTTTTGGTTTATGGCAAATATACCGCTGGCGAAAATAATAAAATTTTCGGAGCACAAATATTTGGTGATAAATGGTATAGCGCAGACGGAGAATGCGCGGAAATCACCCACTGGCAACCAATGCCACAACCACCGGAGGAATAGATTATGGCTAAATATTTATATCGTTACGCATTGGAAAGTAACAATCCTACAAACAATGATGATGGAAATACATGGGAAGATGAAAGTAGGTGTTTTGATAATGTCGCTTTACATATCGCGAAAGAAAACGCTTATGCCTGGGATATGTTTGAAGAACCGGAACGCGAAGTTATGTATGTATGGAGAGATGGTGATTTTGAGAACAGACTGCGTTTTTTAGCTAAATTTGAAGTTATTCAACGGCTTGATGTGATAGAGCTAGAGGAAGACGACGACCCAGACGATTTTTAAAACCCATTTACAGCCCATTCAAATCTCCCCTAGCCCCTCTTTACAAAAGAGGGGAATTAAGTGAGATGAAGTGGGCTGAGTAATGTGTTTTAAATTAAGTTTGAGGGAACAATAATGAAACTATGTCGTTGCCCTATTTGCCACAGTGACATTCATTTGGATGCATTGTTGGAAGATGATGCGGGGCGTGAGATGTTGGGGTTAATCTCCAATTTGGGTGGTCGCAATGCGCGTGCGTTGGTGAGTTATATTGGTCTGTTTCGTCCTGAAAGATCTGCGTTATCTAATGGTCGGGCATTGAGATTAATGAAAGATGTGTTGGAGATGTATCAACCCAGTCCGCTACTCGCCCATGCGTTGAATGAAACGGTGCAAGCTGTGATGAAAAACCGTCGGGAAACACGCAATATTCAGGCGTTATCGAATCATAACTATTTGAAGAAAGTGTATGAAGGGGCAAAACCGTTGTTTGCGGTAGTGCGTAATGAAGGCAAAGCTGAAATGCAAAGCATTGCAGCTCAAGAAGAGGATCAACGTATGGCAGCCATTCAATATATTGAACGTTATGCCTCCATTGGGCAGTTGCAATTTGTGGAAAATATGCCTGAGTTTGCGGTTTGGAAAGCCTGGAAAGCGGAACAGGAGAAAGGCTATGTTGCGTAAAAATTTAATCGCTAGAATCCATATTGGAAAAAGCCAATTAGGTCTTGATGATGAAACCTATCGTCAATTATTGGTGAGTACAACAGGTAAAACAAGTTGTACTGAAATGACGGAAAGTGAATTGCAACAGGTGTTAAATGTTATGGTGCAAAAGGGTTTTAAATCCAGTAGTCATTTTTGGGGAAATCGTGCGGCACCACGTGAAGATAAGAAAATTTATTTGGCAAAAATTACCGCACTTTTAGCAAAACATGGTTTACCGAAAGAATATGCCGATGGTATTGCGAAACGTTCGTTTAAAGTGGATTTTGTGCATTGGTTACAGCCGTGGCAGTTGAAAAAGGTGGTGCAGATGTTGGCGGTGTATGATCGGAATAAAAAAGCATTGTAAGATGAAATTATCAGGTGTAAATTAAAGGCTCTTTGGAGCCTTTTTTATTGGAGGAAAATATGAAAAAATTACTTTTAGTTTTAATGTGTTCACTAGGTATAGCATTTAACGCATTGGCATTTGATCAAGCGCGTTTTGATGAAGATACGGCATTTTATAATGCCCATAAAGATGATGCGAAAGCTATTATCACGTTGCTATCAGTATTTAATACAGATAAAGGAATTCGCCAGGCTTTTGAACAGCATGCCAACGGCAATGTGACAAAATGGCAAGATACTCTTAATAAAATGAAAAAATCGGATGAATATGCACAAAAAATAAATGCATTAGGTTATTTTGGTGCTTGCCACGGTGCTGTTAGTTATGCGCAAGCAATGTGGATTGCCGCACCAAAAGGAACAAAAGTAGCGGAATGGAATGATAAGGACTCATTTGATTTAAAATCCTTTAATCAGTCTAAAGCAGAATTCCAGAAAAACTATTCAGATTGTAAAGATGCTGTGAAACATGCACCGAATAAAAAAGATTATGAAGAAGAACTGATTATCCTTGGTTCTGAAAAATAACGAGATCCCAATGTGAAAACATTGGGATTTTTTTATCTTTTTTTTCAAAAATACCGCCTTTTTAAAATTTCCGTGCGACAATCCGCCTAAATGGTCATAAAGGGGAAATGTTATGCAGTCAAAGTTAGAGAGCGTTGCCAACTATCTGCCTGAAATCGTACTGGAAATGGTGGAGTTAGTTGGGTTTGTTGACGTAGAAAAAATTATTAATCAGTTCGGTGGGGCGACATTTCGCTTTACCGATGGTTCGGTGTATTTCCCGCGACTAAAAGCACTCATCGGGCTTGAAAGTGCGGTTAAATTGCGTCATTATTTTCAGGCGGAGGAAGTGTATATTCCGCGTTGTGAAGTCGCCCTGCGCTTGTTACGCAATGAACGCTTGAAGGCAGATTTTGACTACATCACGCAAACTGAAAAGAAAAGCGGACGCACGGCAATGCTTGAGCTTTGCCGGAAATATCGTCTTTCCGATCGCCAAGCGTGGGAGATTGTGCGCACGCAACAAACTCCGCAATATCAACAAGCCGCCTTGTTTTAGAATTACAGGGTGTGTGGAACCTCCTCCCCCACCCATTCGCCCCCATTTAACACAGAATACCCTCAATCATATCAACGATTGAGGGTATTTTTTTATGTCTTTATCTTTCAAGCAAATTTTTGACCGCCTTATCGGACATGAGGGCGGTTACGTCGATGATCCACGTGATCCGGGTGGCGAAACCAATTGGGGTGTCACTAAACGCACAGCGCAGGCGAATGGCTATACTGGCGCGATGAAAACCATGACACGCCAACAAGCCTATGAAATTTACCGTCGCGCATTTTGGTTGCGCTACAACTGTGAGCAAATGCCGGATGCCGTTGCGTATCAATTTTTTGATGCGGCGGTTAATCACGGGTTTGGCAATGCAAGCCGTATGTTGCAACGTGCGGTAAATGTGGCGGATGACGGCATTATTGGCAATATGACCATTGCGGCTATTAAGAAGATGGCGATATCTGATGTGATTATGCGTTTGAATGCAGAACGCCTAGAGTTTTATTGCAAACTTGGCACTTTTGCAACCTTTGGTAAAGGCTGGGTGCGTCGTGTGGCGGGCAATCTTAAATATGGGGCAATCGACAATGAAGTTTAAATTTTTAGGCGTGTTTAAACGTGTTTTAAATTGGTTTCAAAAGCCTCAAAAAGTCACGCAATATCGACCGCACTTTTACAGTAAAAATGCGTGGAGTTATGTCTCTAGAGGGAAACCGACTGCAGCCGAAGTGATTATGTGGAGATTATGCCGATGAATAAGTTACTTGAACTTTTCACTAATGTTGATGGCCGTGCCAGTACAACTGGATTTATTCAGTTTTTCGGCTTTTTGGTGATGGCGGGTGTATTGATTTATGCGGTCTATCTTGACCGTTCTACGGTGACGGATTTGTTTTTTTATTTTGCTTGTTTTTGTGGTGGTTCTGCCGCAACCAAAGGGGCGGTGATGGCTTTTCAAGCTAAACAGACCAAGCCAGAAGAACAGATTACCGGTGAAACCTATGTGGAACCAGAACAAACGGATAGACCAAGGGGGATTTGATGAGTATGCAGATTATTTTAGCGGGACTTGGAATTTTCGCACTATTGGGCGCGTATGTGATGTTTAAGCTGAAACAGGCACGCCGTGAGATTGAGCAGTTATTAAAAACCAATGAACAATTGCAAATGCAGAAAGCTGTCGTTGAAACTCAAGTAAAACATTTTGAAGTGAGAAAGAAAAATGAAGAAAACACTCGTAACACTAGCCATGATGATGTCATTAACCGCCTGCAGCAATCAGGCGATCTCCGTGATTAATCCAAGTTGTAGTGGATTTGGCATTATCACTGCCAGCAGACAAGATACTACGGAAACCTTGCGACAAATTGCGGTACATAATGCGACTTATCGTGAGATTTGCACTAAAAGTAAGGAGTCAAAATGATTGACGATAAAGTGTTTATTGGGATTGGCACGACCTTGATTATGACATTAGTTGGCTGGGTGTGGAAATCAGTAAACGATAAAGTGGCTGAAAATGAGCATGGGATTAAAGCCTTAGAAAAGCAAATGCAACAGGATTTTCAGAGCAAAGAGCTTGCTGAAGTGAAAGATAAGCACTTTGAAAGCATTTTGAAAGAGGTGCGCGATCAGTTGAAAGAAATCAATCAGAAGTTAGATAAAAAGGTGGATAAATAATGTCAGCAAGAGAACGAAAACGATTAGCACAATTGGCAGAAAAACAAGAAATTAATGCCAAATTAGATGAGATTCTCACATTAAGCCGACAAGCGAACCATAAAATCGATCGATTAGACGGTCGAGTGGATGATATTGATACTCGCTTGGCAAAGGTAGAAGAAAGTTTGGCGAAATTAGGTGTGCGTGCTGCGGTTATCGGCGGGTTAAGTGGCTTGGTCGTCTCTGTTGGGTTTGAGCTGATTAAAGCAAAATTCGGGGGTTAAGATGGCACATGATGAAAAAACCAAGGCAGATGTGCGCCGTTATTATGTGTTTGATTGCTTAACGCTTGAATTAGCCGCTGAAAAAGCAGGTGTATCTTACAACACGGCACGCCGCTGGAAACGTGAAGCCGAAGCGCGTGGCGATAATTGGGATAAAGTGCGTGATGCGAACACGATGGCAAGTGGTAAAGTGGAAGATGTGGCGCGCGGCATGCTGACTGCGTTTGTGCTTTATTTTGAAAACACAATGGATGAGATTAAGCGTGCGGAAGCATTGCCTGTGAGTGAAAAAGCGAAGTTGATTCAGGGGCTGGGTGATAGCTATTCGAAAATGGTGGCAAGCAGTAAGCGATTATTGCCAGAAGTGTCGGAAATGGCGACGGCAATAAAGACCATCACGATGTTTGGAGATTATATACAAGCCAATAAACCTGAGCTGATTAATGAGTTTGCGGACTTATTGGAAGGGTTTGGGAAAGCCTTAGATAAGGAATTTAAATAGTCAGGATTTCGCCTGACAGCGACCTACTTTTACTTCGCTACGCTTGCACTTCGTGCCGTTGGCAAAGCCAACGTTCAAAATCTTCCAGATTTTGTCTTTGCTTGTGCAAAGCAAAGTAGGGAGCCGAATGGCACATGAACAGGAAAAAAATGAAAAATAAAGAATTATTAGCGGAATTAAAAGCCTATTCGGACAGCTTGCGACAAAAGGTCGAGGCAAAGTTTGAGGGGTGGGATGATTCTCTTGCTGCCATTAGTGAGCGACGCAAAAAGGTGTTAGATCCTGTTTCGGGCTATGACTTTTTTGTGTCGAATTACTTTCCGCATTATGTGCGTTCTCGCTCTCGTTCGCAGTTGCATAACTATCTTTTTGAGCAGTTGCCACAAGTATTACAACAGCCATCATCAGTGCATTTAGCCATTGCTGCGCCACGTGGTGAAGCTAAATCGACCTTGGTTTCCCAGCTCTTTACACTTTACTGTCTTGTGACACAGAAAAAACGCTATGCGTTGATTGTGATGGACAGTATCGACCAAGCCTATCCAATGCTGGAAGCCATTAAAGTCGAGTTGGAATTTAACCAACGTTTGCGCATTGATTTCCCCGAAATGGCAGGACAAGGGCGCGTGTGGCAAGCGGCAACCATTATCACGAAAGCCAATCAAAAAGTGCAAGTGGCAGGTTCCGGCAAGAAATTGCGTGGTTTACGCCATGGGGCGTATCGTCCTGACTTGGTGGTGCTAGATGATATTGAAAATGACGAACAAGTGCGGAGCCCTGAACAGCGTGACAAATTGCACGATTGGTTGAAGAAAACCGTCCTTCCGTTAGGGGCAGCTGGGGATAAGTTAGATGTGGTGTATATCGGAACTATCCTCCATTACGACAGTGTTTTAAACCGCACTTTATCAAGTAAAGCGTGGAAGACGGCAAAGTTTAAAGCCTTAATTCGTCAGCCTGATGATATGAGCCTGTGGGATAAGTGGGAGGACTTCTACTTAAACGAGGGCGAAGCGGTGGCTGATGCTTTCTATACGCAAAATCAAGCGGCAATGGATAAAGGCGCAGTAGTGAGCTGGGCTGCTCGTCCTATTTTAACCTTGATGAAAATTCGCGCTCGTGATGGGCATGCCACCTTTGATTCGGAATATCAAAATGACCCGTTAAGCAGTGATGACGCGATTTTTGCCAATGCTATTAAATACTGGACGGAATTGCCGTCTGATTTGATTTATTTTGGCGCGGTTGACCCGTCATTGGGTAAAGCCGGTGCAAGCCGTGACCCATCGGCGATTTTAGTGGGCGGTTATCAGCGTGCCACAGGTAAATTGTATGTGGTCGAAGCGCAAGTGAAAAAACGTTTGCCTGATTTAATTATTGAAGATGTGATCCGTTTCCAACAGCAATACAAGTGCCACCGTTGGTTTGTTGAAACCGTGCAATTTCAGGAATTTTTAAAAGACGAACTGGTTAAGCGCTCGGCACAACGTGGCGCACCTGTGCCGGCAACCGCAATTAAGCCAAACACAGACAAAATGCTTCGAATTGAATCCTTGCAACCGCACATGGTGAACGGTTTGATTTTGTTACACAGCACACAAGCGACCTTGATTGCGCAACTGCGTCACTTTCCGAAAGCTGACCACGATGACGGCCCGGATGCGCTTGAAATGTTGTGGAAGAACTCCATCACCAACGCCGCCCCGATTGAGTGGATAGGTTTAAACGATGAAAACTTGGGGCATGATGATTTTGAAGCGGAAGATGATTTATATAGCATTTGGCGAGGATAAAACATGAAAATTTGGGAAAAAATTAAAACATTGGTGGGCTCAAAAACCGAACCAATCCAAACCGATGAAGCAATGGTAACAGCTAATGGGCGCATTTTATCCGACCACCCGAGCAACCGCATTACCCCGTCAAAACTGAAAAGCATTTTAGAGGATGCGGAAAACGGCGATATTACGGCACAGCACGAGTTATTCATGGATATTGAAGAACAAGACAGTGCCATCGGTGCGAATATTCAGACGCGCAAACGGGCGATTTTGACGCTGGATTGGCGCATTGCTGAACCACGCAATGCGACACCGGCAGAAGAAAAGCTCCAAACCGAAATTGATGAGTTGTTTTACCAATATCCGAACCTTGAAAACCTGCTTATGGATATGATGGATGCAGTCGGACATGGTTTTTCTGCCCTTGAAATTGAGTGGAAATTGGAAAATGGTAAGTATATTCCGCATAACTTTATCCCACGCCCACAGTCTTGGTTTAAGTTAGATAAAAATGACAATTTATTGTTAAAAACGCCAACTAATCCCATGGGCGAGCCATTAAGACAGTTCGGCTGGGTGGTGCATTCGCATAAGTCCCGTTCCGTTCAACTGGCGCGCATGGGGTTATTCCGTACACTGGCGTGGCTTTATATGTTTAAGCATTATTCCGTGCGAGATTTTGCCGAGTTTTTGGAACTTTACGGCATGCCGATTCGCATTGGTAAATATGGCGCCGGTGCAACAAACGAGGAAAAACGCACGCTATTACGTGCCCTTGCACAAATCGGACATAACGCCGCAGGGATTATGCCCGATTCGATGAAAATCGAATTGCATAATGCCGCAAACACCGGCGCGGGGTCGGCAAATAACCCGTTCTTGCAAATGGTGGACTGGTGCGAAAAATCTATTGCCCGTTTGATTTTGGGGCAAACGCTCACATCAGGCGCGGATGGTAAAAGCTCCACCAATGCATTGGGCAATGTGCATAATGAAGTGCGTCGTGATTTGTTGGTGTCTGACGCTAAACAAGTGGCGCAGACTATCACACAGCAAATCATCCTGCCTTATTTGCAGATTAACGTTGACCCAAACATTGCTTTGCACCGCGTACCCTATTTTGAGTTTGACACCAAGAAATACGACGATTTAAGCACCTTTGCCGATGCCATCCCGAAACTAGTGGGCATTGGCGTGCAAATCCCCGAAAAATGGACGCGCGATAAGCTCGGTATTCCGGAAGCGCAAGACGGTGAAGTGGTTTTAAAAGCTGTTCAAAGCGATTTTAATCCCGATTTAAAAACACCGGGGAAATCTACCGCACTTTCAGCGCATGTGGTGGGGTGCCAGTGTGCGGGGTGTTTGGGTAAAGGCGCGCGCGTGGCGTTGTCTGCCGGCAATAATGGGGAGACAGAGCAGGATTTGTTGGATAACAGTTTAAACGAGGCGTTAAATGTGATTAACTTTAACCGCCAATTAGACCCTGTGGTGCGTCAATTAGCCGTTGTATTAACCGCATGTAATACCTATGAGGAAGCAAGTGATAAATTAGCTGAAATTTACCCGGATTTAGATAACGCAGAACATCAACGTTATTTGACACAAGCCGTCTTTTTGTCCGAATTGTTGGGAGTCAGCAATGCCAAGCGTTAATTTCGTTTTGGGGCTAGAACCGAAAAAAGCCATTGAGTTTTTAAGGGATAAAAAGGCCATATTAGGGCATTTTGACGAAGATGCCTTAATGGATAGCGCCCGAGCCAAAGCAACGCGTATCGCCAATTTATCCAGCCTTGAGATGAGTAAAGACATCTACCAGTCTTTAGTTGATGCACAGGCACAAGGCTTACCTTTTAGCGAGTGGAAAAAAGGAATTTTTGAACATTTTAAGAAAAAAGGATGGATTGCCGGGTATGACAAAGAATATTTGCTTGCAGATCCGAAAACCGGTGAATATTTTGGCTCACCACGCCGATTAGAGACGATTTATCGCACCAACATGCAATCTGCTTATTCTTCTCAGCGCTATGCCGAAATGAGAGATAACGCAGATAACCGACCTTATTGGCAATATTCGGCAGTAAATGATGATCGTACCCGCCCAAGTCATTCAGCTATGCACGGTTTGGTTTATCGCTATGATGATCCGTTTTGGGCAACATTTTACCCGCCAAACGGATTTAACTGCCGATGTTCGGTTATCGCATTAGCCGAGCGAGACATTAAACGCCGCAATCTGGTCGTTGGGGATAGCGCAGATCGTTTGATTGATTACGACCGCAAAATCAATTCCACCACAACGGAAAAAACGACCGCATTTAAATTGTCAGATGATAAATGGATTACTACGGATAGAGGCTTTGATTACAATGTCGGACGAACCGTATATAAACCTAATTTAGCACTTTATCCTGAATCATTGGCACATCAATTTGCTAAACGTGAAATGGGCGGCGAGGGCTTTAAATTTGATTTTAAACAGTTCGAAAAAGAGTTCTCGCCTTATGTTGATGATTATAAAAAGCTAAAAGGCAAAAATGAGCGTGAGGCATTTTTAAACCCGATTCGAGAACGGTTTAAAATGGACTATAAATTTATTGCCGGTGTGTTAAACGAAGATACCAAGCAGCAAATTAAAACTGATTTATCTACAGTTTGGCTTTCTGACGACTCGTTAATTAAGCAAATTGCAAATCGTTACGGACAAGATTTTGATTTTGATGACTATGCACGGTTGCCAGACGTGTTATATAGCCCTGACAAAATAGAACAAGACGGTAAAAATACGTTTAAATTTTACAAAGAAGTGGATTCACGGCGATTGATAGCTGTCATTAAAGTGCTTAATGGTAGCAATGAGATTTACTTGACATCGCAACACTTAGCAAGTGATCGACAATGGCGAAAAGCGTTTAAATAGACATGTCGCCCGGTGGGACTCGAACACCCCCACACATCAATCCCTGCTCCAATAGCATTCGTTCGCAGTTTTCGAGATTCACTGCTACGGGCGACTAGAGGCACTATAACATGATAGACGTAAAAATCAACAACGAAAAAGAACTTATCCACGCATTATCACAATTGGCGCAACATGTGAAATATAATGTGCCGCTTATGCGTACGATAGCAGGTACAATGCAATCTGCAGTTGACCAAAACTTTGAAGCCGGTGGTCGTCCTGCTTGGCTTGGTGTGAAAAGTCGCCCAGACGGAAAACCATTGATTGATAGCGGTGCATTAAGAAATAGCATCCATTCGAGTTGGGATAACAACGAAGCGCAGGTTGGGACAAACCTAAAATATGCGGCTATCCATCAATTCGGCGGAAAAACCAGCCCGCATAAAATCAAACCGGTCACTAAAAAAGCCTTGGCATTCGGAGGAATTGTCAGAAAATCAGTAGATCATCCCGGAAGTGATATTCCTGCCCGCCCATTCTTGGTTTTAACACCACAAGACGAGGAGGATATTTTAGAGGATGTGCAAGCCTATTTTCGGAGTGTAGTTAAATAAAACATAAAACCGCCCTAAATCGTGCGTATTTGCATTTTTATGATTGTAGGGGTGATTTATCGAATTAAATTTTTTAAAACGATTTAAAAGGATTTAAAAAGGTTTTAAAAATAGTTTAAGATTAAATGCAACATCCAATTTCATTTTTTCAAAAATTCTAACCTAGAGGGGAGTGAGGAAGTCGCTCCTCTCTTTTCATTTTTCAAACTCCATTATTCTGAAATCCTAGATTAACTTTTCAGGATTTTAAGAATGAAACTCACCCTTGCAGCCTGTAGTTTTGAAATTGACAAAGCGAAGTATGGACGCATCCAACTTTTGCCTTACGGCAAATTTAGAGCTACTGACGGCAGACCGACAGATGTGGAGGCATGGTATGTAACCGATACTAACGGGGCTGATGTTGTGGCATTAGCTAACAGTCAGAAAAATCCCCTACCCATTGACTACGAACACCAAATCTTACATTCCCAGCAAAACGGCAAAGAGGCTCCTAGCGCAGGTTGGATGGAATATCTCTATTTTAACCCGCAAGGGATTTTTGCTGATGTCCGTTGGACGGACAAAGCCGCGGAATACATCAAAAATGGCGAATATCGTTATATCTCTGCCGTGTTTGCATATGACACGAATGGTTATGTTCGCAAAATCTTTCACGCTGCACTAACCAACAACCCCGCTTTAGATGGTATGGATGAAGTGATGGTTGCCGCCAGTGCGCAATTTTTTAATCAACAAAAGGACGAGCCAGAAATGGACAAGAAATTACTTGAAGCCCTGTGTACGTTGTTTGTTTTAAAAGCAGACGCGAGCGAGGCAGAAATTACCGAAAAAGTGACCGCACTTTCTGCCGCCAAAGGCGACAGCCAAGTGGCGGTGTTGGATGTGTATGCCAAGTTAGCCGAAAAAGAGCAATCTGTTGCAGCATTAACCGCGCAAGTCGGCAACCCTGACCCAGCTAAATTTGTGCCGGTTGAAACGGTCGCCGCGTTGCAAGCAGATTTTAATAAGCTGAAGTTAAGTATTGATAACGACAAGAAAAGCGCATTAATTGAAGCTGCATTGTCGCAAGGCAAACTCGCTCCGGCACTTAAAGAATGGGCGGCAAGTTTAAGCATTGAAGCCTTAACCGGTTATTTAGATAAAGCGACACCGATTGCGGCGTTAGCTGGCGGTCATCAAGCGAACGAAGACCCGAATAAAGACAATGTGGTGGCATTAAGTGCTGCAGAACAAGCGGCGGCTCGTGCGTTGGGTATGACTGAAGCCGAATTTATCAAAGAACACAAGGAGCAAAAATAATGTTTAAGAAATCCGAAGTTTTAAAAGCGATTGAAACCCAGTTTAAAAAAGACTTTGCTGCCGGTTTAGGTTTAATTAAACCGCAGTGGGACTTAATTGCAATGAAAGTATCCTCTACCACCAAAGTGAATACCTATGGTTTCTTAGGTCAGTTCCCGAAAATGGTGGAATGGGTAAACAAACGTCAGCGTAAAGCAATGCAAGCCCAAGGTACTAGTATTGAAAACAAACTTTACGAAAGCACTGTGGGCATTCCGCGCACTGATATTGAAGACGACCAAGTGGGCTTATTCCGTCCGATGGTACAACAAGCGGCACAAAGTGCGGCTGAATTACCTGATGATTTGGTGTTTGGCTTGTTAAAAACCGGTAAAACGACTTTGTGTTATGACGGTCAAAATTACTTTGACACTGACCACCCTGTTTTTGACAACGTGGACGGCACAGGCTCAAGCAAAGAGCAAAGCAATATCACCACCAGTACGAAAACAGAAGCACCAACTTTTTATATTTTCGATACTACCAATGCGATTAAACCATTAATTTGGCAAGAGCGCACAGCACCGGAAATCGAAACGAAGTTTGACCCATCCAAGTCTGACACCGTATTTAACGAAGACATTTACGAATGGGGTGTGCGTGCACGTGGTGCCGCCGGTTTTGGTTTTTGGCAACTCGCCCACCGTGTTGAGAAAACAGAACTCAATGCTGAAAACATCATGAAAGTGATTGCCAAAATGCAATCCTTAAAAGGTGATGGTGGCAAGTTATTGAACATTCGTCCGAATGTGATTTTAGTGCCGCCGGCATTAGAGTTTCAAGCGCGCCAAATTTGCGAGGGAGACATCATCAATGGTACGACCAACATCTTAAAAGGTCGCTTGAAAGTGATTGTGTCATCACAAATCATCGAAGAATAACCAATCAGGGCGGGAAACCGCCCTAGGAGTTAATTATGGCTAAGAAAAAGCAAAACAAGACAGACGATGAAGTGAAAACCGATTCTGCGGAAAACACCACAGAAACCGACCGCACTTTAGACGAGTCGAATGACGCGCCCAAAGGCAGTGATGTGATTCATCCTATTGCCTATGCGGTGAAATTGCGCGAAATCCACCCGCAGGCAACATATGGGCGTTGTGGTTATCGCTTTAACAAAACTGATGCGGTTTACATCGCAGCGGATGACTTAACGGCGGAACAAACTTTAACGTTTGCGGAAGACCCTTGGTTGGAGCTTGTTCCGGTGTGTGAGGATTAAACCATGTATGCAACGGTAAAAGATTTCGTTTTGCGCATTGGCGAGCTTCAGGCAATCCAACTGACCGACCGTGACCGCGAAGGTGTGGTAAATGAAAGCGTGCTGACTATTGCGCTTTCGGATAGCACAAGCCAAATCGACGGTTATTTAAGTGCGCGTTATCGCTTACCGTTGCCGACAATCCCGCAAAACTTAACCCGTATTTGTTGTGATCTTACCCGCTATCGTTTGGCGAGTATGTCCGAAGTAACGATTACTGACGAGATTATCACGCGCTATAAATTGAGTTTGAAAGAGCTTGAGGACTTGGCCGCAGGAAAGATTTCGCTTGGCATTGATATTGAAGACGAGCAACAAAGCGACGGTAATGTGGTGATGTTTACCAATCCGAACAATAGGATTTTTGGCCGTGATAACCGAAATTGAAAATGCACTGGTTGACCGTCTGACACGTGGCTTGGGACAGCTTGCTAACACGGTGAAAAGCTATGGCGGCGAGCTGGACGACGAAAGCCTGGGTACCGGGCGTTTACCCATGGTGTTAGTAACGTTCGGTGGTGCACGAATTGAGCAGATGACAGTGCGAGGCAATGCGTTTCGCACCACTGCCAAGTTTGTAGTGATTGTGGCAGTACGCTCATTGCGTAGCAATCAAGCAGCACGACAAGGCGGTGTGGATAAACGCGAAATCGGTGCAAATCAGTTGATTTATGCAGTGCGCCGCTTGCTGGACGCGCAACGTTTAGGCGGATTAGTTAAGCCGTTAAAACCGTTGGCGATTCGGACGTTGTTTAACAATGCGCAGTTTCGCACGGAAAAAGTCACGGCGTATGCCATCGAGTATGAAACGGTATTTGATGATGTTGCACCGCTTGAAGACGGTTTGTATCCGGAAAAAACACAAGACCCGACTAACCCTGATTTTGTGTTTACCCATTATGCGGCCGAACTCTCCCCGGCGTCGCCAACACTCGAGCAGGTGGACGGCAAACTGTATGACCCGAACAACAATGCCGAGGTCGGCTTTAGTGTAAAAACAAAGGATAAAAAATGATTGTAAAAGCAGCCCCTGGGGTGAAAGTCCCTTTAGAAAATCAGCCGTACACCTACATTGAGCAGGAGCCGGTTGAAGTGGATGATTCTGTTTATTATCAGCGCAGAATCGCTGATAGCGACTTAATCGAAGTGCAACCAACCCGCAAGCAAAGAGGTGCAGGCAATGACTAATATCGAATTTGAAAAAATCCCGAACAGCTTACGCAAACCGGGTGTTTATACTGAATACAACGCTAAAGGCGCAGTAACTACACTGCCGACTAACGAACAGGAAGTGCTAATTGTTGCGCCGATGATTGGTGGGACAACCGCATTTACTCAACCGGTGCGCGTGTATTCTGATCTTGATGCAGCAGCAGTATTTGGTGCCGGCTCATGGGCGCATTTGATGGCGCGTATGGCCATTACTAACAACTCACTCATCCGTTTATCTGTGATGGGTTTATCGGATAGTTCTTCCGGTGTGGCGGCGAGCGGTAGTTTGGTGTTGACCGGAACCGCCACCAGTCAAGGCGTTATGACAGCAACCATTGCCGGTGTTGACTACAAAGTGGCAGTGGCAAACGGCGAAAAAGCCAAAGATGTTGCCGCCCGATTAAACGCTGTGATTAACGGTGCGACAGATTGCCCGGCAACGGCATCTGTGAGCGAAAGCACGATTACGCTTACTGCAAAATGCAAAGGCGCTATCGGAAACGAAATTAATTTAACCGCAACAAACACGGCTAAAGACATGACATTGTCCGCAACTGCTTTTGCTAACGGTGCAGAAAATGCGGATTTAGCCCCTGCATTAGCAAGCGTTGCCGGTACGCATTACCACGTCATCATTTCGCCATTTGCGGACGATAAAAACGCCAAGGCCTTGCGTGAGCACCTGGAATCTGTGTCCGCTCCGCTTGAGAAAAAACCTGCCATCGGTGTGTTGGCATGGCGCGGCAGTATGGCAACCGGTACGACTTACACCGAAAAAATTAACAGCGAGCGTGTGACTTGCGGTTGGTACAAAGGCGCGATTGAATCCTGTGCGTTAATTGCGGCGGGTTTCGGCGCGGTGATTGCAGGCGAAGAAGACCCGGCACGTCCGTTAAATACCCTTGAAATTAAAGGCTTGACGGAAGTTGACCCGACTCAAACGCCGTTATTAAGCGAAGCGAATCAAGCGTTATATCACGGGTTAACCCCGATTACCGTTGTAAATCATCGTGTCCGAATTATGCGTGCGATCACCACTTACACCAAATCGGCAACTAATACGGATGACCCGAGTTACTTGGATTTAACTACTATCCGCACGCTTGACTATACGCGCAAAGCCATTGAACAGCGTATCGAATTACGTTTCCCTCGCGCAAAATTGTCTGCACGCACACCGGACAAAGTGCGGTCTGAAATCCTAGATGTTTTATTGCGTCTGGAAAATGAAGAAATCTTGGAAAACGTGGCACAGCATAAGACGAAATTGTTGGTACAACGCAATGGTGTTGACCCGAACCGCTTGGATTGTGTAATCCCGACTGATGTGGTGAACGGATTGCATATTGTTGCTAACCGTGTTGATTTAATTTTATAGGAGGCATAGATGGCTCAAGAATTCGCCAGTCTTGGCATTGTCGAAGTGGACGGCCAAGAAATTGACTTAACCAAGTTAGATGTGCGCACTACCACTGGTCGCAAACCGGTGAAAACCATTAACCGCAAAGGACGAGTGAAAGGCTTTGCGAAAGGTATTACTGAATATGCGTTGTCTATCACTGTTGTGGTGCCTTTAAACGCACCAGAGCCTGATTGGGATAACGTGACAGATGCCAAAATTACGGTGGAAGAAGAAAACGGTAAACGAATCTCATATACCGGCTGTTTTACCACCGAAACCGGCACAAGCTATACCGTAGATAGCGAAGAAGTGCGCGATTTGCAAATGGTAGCGTTAGACAAGGTTGAAGAATAATGAAAACCCGTTTGAAACTTGGCGTGCTGTATAACGGCACGCTACACCATGACATGTTGGTCAAGATTTTGACTGTTGGGGGCGAATGCCAAGCGTTGGAAGTCATCAGTGACCTTGGGTTAAGCGACAAAGAGACATTAAGTCATGCCGAGCAAATGCTGGTTGATTTAGCGTATTTGGCGCAACAAGTTGAGTTTGATGGCATTCCGCGTGAGGCAGTGACTCCGGCATTCTTGCTGGATAACCTTGCTACTGATGATTACGTGTTGATTAACAACGAAATCAATCAACTACGAAAAAAGCGCATGGGCGTTTCGGAAAGCCAAGAGACGGCAAACGAAGCGTAAAAAAACGCAATGTCAGCGAAGTGTGGCAAGCGTATGAAAACTACCGCTCAGCAACGATTTTACTGGGTAAGTTTGGATTTACTGCGCAAGCCGTCTGGAATATGTGCCACGCGGAAGTCAGCGCATGGATTAACAGCTATTTAGCGAGTCAAGGCGCGAAAAGCCAACAACACACCGACGAATCTACGACGTCCTATACATTTAAGCGTCGTAAAAATAAGGGGGCGTAATGCCCCTTTTTTATTGCTTTAAATAACGTTTAAACAAGGTTTAAAAATGGCAAATATGGATGTCTCGTTAACACTCAAGGCGAAAGATTACGCCAGTGGCGTGGTGAAAAGCGTCGAAAACAGTGTTAGCAAATCAACCAAAAATATTGAAAATCAAGCCCAACGTAGCGCCACTACACAACAAAGAGCGGTACGCCAAACGGCACAAGTAACAGAACAAAGCTACCGCCAAATCCAACAAGCGGTACGCAACCGCGAAATGCTTGGCGTGCGCAGCGAACGAAGCATCCAAAATGAGATCATGCGCACCCGTGCTGCATACGACCAATTAAAACGCAGTGGTATTGCTTCCGGGCGTGAATTAGAGCGTGCCGCTGTGGCGACAAAACGCCGTATTGCGGAGCTAAATGCGGAGATGGGCAAAGTCTCCATGGGGCAACGCTTAGGCAATATTGGGCGTGGCATTGCCGGTTTGGCAGCAGGTGCGACTGCGGCAGGCATGGTGCTGGCACAACCGATGAAAAAACAAATGGATTATGACCGCGCTCTTGCAATGACAGCTAACACCGCCTTCGCCGAGCGTGACGTGCCGGGGCGTATTGCCGGTAAAGCGGAGCTAAATAGCGCGGTAAAAAGTGCGGTAGAAATCGGCGGTGGAACCAAGGAAGACTCTTTGGGTGCATTAGATACTATGCTTGCCTCCGGTGCGGTAAAAGCCGAAACAGCCATGAAATTGCTACCAACGCTACAAAAAGGCGCAACCGCAACAGGTGCAAGTACCGATGACTTGGCTAAAATCGCCATTTCGGCAATGCAACAGTTTGACATCAGCGAAGACCAAATCGGTGAAGTGTTAGACAAAGCCGTCGCGGCAGGACAGGCGGGCAACTTTGAATTGGCGGACATGGCGCGTTGGTTGCCGCAACAAATGGCCGCGGGAAAATCAGCCGGCTTAAAAGGCATGGCGGGGTTTGAGGCGTTATTAGTGGCAAACCAACAGGCGCGCGTAACTGCCGGAACATCGGACGAGGCAGGGAATAACTTAGTCAATCTACTTGCCAAATTGACATCAAAAGAAACCAATGACCGCTTTGAAAAACTGAAAATCAAAGGCAAAGACGGCAAAGAGCACGGCGTGGATTTTATCGGCTCCATGGAAGCGCAAAAGAAAAAAGGCAAGAACTCTATCGAAGCCTTTATGAGCATTATGGATCAGGTTGTCGGTCAGGATGATAAATACCGTGAATTACAAAAAAAACTTAAAGGTGCAAAAAAAGAAGACCAAGCAAAATTATTAGACGAAATGACGAACTTGGTAGAGGGAACGGCTATTGGACAAATCATTTCTGATCGTCAAGCGTTGATGGCGTTATTGGGTATCCGTAACAATGTGAGCCTTGGTAAAGAGGTGAAAGAAAGCCTGGATAAAAGCGAAGGCGCAGTAGAAACCTCCCATGCAGTGATTAAAGACACTAACAGCTACAAAGTGGAAGATGCGAAAAATAACGTGGATTTTGCCCAAATGGAAGGCATGAAAGGCTTTAATGATGCCTTGGGCGATGTCAGCGTAAAAATTGCCGAATATGCGAAATCTTATCCCGATTTAACCGGCAAGATTGTGACCGCCGGCACGGTGGTTGCGGCGTTAAGTGCCGCCGCTATTACTGCGGCAGGGTCTTTGCGATTATTGGGCGGAAAAGGCGGTTTAGGGCTTGGTGTGGGTGATGTCTTGAGTAAAGGTGCGGGTGTAACCGGTACGGCTGGTGGCGTTGCAACTGCGGCTAATACAGCAAAAATGGGACGTCTTGCTAAGTTTGGGCGAGGCGGTTTGCCGTTGCTGGTGTTCGGGGCAATGTTGGAAGGATCAGAAAATTATGCCCCTTACATGGCACAGCAAGAAGAACAACGGGAAGCCTTTGACGCACAACACAAAGACGCAAAACAGAAATTCTATGCCGCTGCTTATCCGAATAAATCAGTGTTTCAATATGCCCCGTCTGTCCCAACGCCTGAAAAGTCAGTTTGGTCTTTAGCAAGTGGTGGTTATGCGCTTGGTGATGCCGCAAAACGTAAAGAGATTGCGGATGAACGCTTAAAACGAGGCACATTAACGCAAGATGAATATAACCGCCGTGTGCAAGTGCCGGACTATAAAACCGACTTTCAACAGCTTGGAAATACGATTACAGAAGGTATGAAACAAGCGGTGGAAAGCCAAAATTTCACCATTCAAAATCAAATCAGAGTGGACTTGGACGGACGAACGATTGCCGAAAGCACGTCCGAAAACCAATATCGCGAACTTAAACGGGGGTAACTATGAAAGGCTGGACAATGCCGATTCAGCAGGCGTCTTATCGCGGTGTGCGGTTTGATGTGTTAAGTGTGGATGACAACTTAGAGCGCGCCACCATTACGCACGCTTATCCGTTCGTGAACGGGGGCGACATTGAAGATTTAGGTTTAAATCCGCTCACCATCCAACTGCAAGCGGTGTTTTATGGTGAGGGGTATTACACCGATTTTAAACGCTTTTTATCGGCCTTAGAAAAACAAGGTGCGGCGGTGTTGGTGCATCCGATTCGCGGGCGGTTGCAAAATATGCTTTGCACCTCTGCTTATTTTCACCATGAAGCGGATTTTGTGGACTATGTGACGGTAAGTTTGAGCTTCCAAGAAGCGACACCATCAAAACCAATCTTCTTGTTTAACTTTTCTGTGCTCGGCTTGATTGATGAGTTATTAACTAAACTCGAAGACTTGGTAGATGATGTATTAGAGCTATATGGCACATTTATGGAAGGGATTTCGTTTGCCGCCAATATCAAATCACGTTTATTAGGCTCGTTTGGTGCGCTTTACGGCTGTTTTGAGCAGGTGCGCGATATGTTTGACATGGACAAGAAAAAGCACGTTATTTCTGCTAATACACCGACCTCTAAAGAGGCGTTTAAACAACAAGGTGGCAATGCCTTGCGTGACATGGCGAGCATGATTCATGACGGCTTAACTGCGATTGCCAACCGTGATGACTTAACCGTGCGTGCGAAATTTGACGAGGTTACCCGCACCGTGAAAGGCCTGTTAGAAATTGCACCGAATTTAAGCAATGGCAAAAACAGCAAGTCCAACAAATTGAAATCATTAACTTCATCTTTGACCGCACAGGACACCAAAGAAATCTTCTGTGCCGTGCAGTTATTGGCCACGGCGAATGTGCTAAAAATCGCTACGCAGTTTATTGAGGATGATACGCTAATCCCATCCGAAATTGATTACATTGTGACGGAATCGCGCTTGCAAGCCTTGGCGTCGTTGAATACCGTGCGGGCGTTAGTGCAAGCGGAGCAAAACGCGATGACATTACATTATGCCAAAGATGATTTTAGTTTGATGTCATTACAAGCGGAAAAACGCAATGGTGAAAGCCGATTGCAAACACCGAATACCGGGCTTTATACACAGGCTTACAACACGGCGGAAAAACTGCGTCAACAAAGCCACAAATTGACCCAGCTTGCGTTGGCAGCGATTAATCGCAAACCGCCTTTAATTATTCGTACAGTCGAATTTGATAGCACGATTCAGCAAGTTGCACACGCGTTTTACGGGGATTATACCCGTGCGGGTGAGTTGTTGCGACTTAATCCACATATCCGTTATCCAAACTTTATTGCACGCGGTGAGGTACTCAATGGCTACGCAAAATAACGGCTACCCGTTTAATAATGAGATTGTGGTTGAGATTGACGGCAAGCAGCACAAAAACTGGAAAAGCTACGACATTGACAGCGATTTCCTGATTCCTGCGGACGCCTTTAATTTCAGCATTGGTGTGCCGTCAGATAATACCGTACTGGCGGATTATTCGGGCAAAACCGCAAAAGTGCTGATTAACGGTGAATTGGTACTGACAGGTATTGTTGACACTACACAACATTCCATATCAAAAACTGACCGCACTTTTAGTTTAAATGGGCGCGACAAAGCGTCTATTTTAGTGGATTGCTCCGCGCCGATTACCAACGTCAAAGGCTTGACGGTGTTAGATGCGATTAAAAAAATCGTGGAGCCGCTAGGTATTAAAAAAGTCGAATTGCGTGCGGAATCTAACCCGACATTAGACAAGGTGGACATCGACATTGGCGAAACCGCTTGGAATGCACTAATTCACTGTGCCAATTCGGCTGGGTTGCATGCGTGGTTTGACCCTGCCGGTACGCTGATTGTCGGCGGTGCGGATTACTCCACGCCACCGGTGGCGACGTTGTGTTGTGTGAAAGACGGCAAACGCAACAATTTCACACAGGCAAGCCTGACCAAGGATGTGTCCCAAAGCTTTTCAGAGATCACGTTTTTGGCGCAACGGCACGGGCGCAGCGGTGACGACAACAAGAACGATCTGAAATGGGTTTTTAAAGATGGCACTATTGAGACTTATAAGCCGAAAACCGTGATTGTGTCAGACGTGGAAAACTTGGAAGCCCTGAAAAAATGGGCAAAGAAATACATTTCGGACAGCATTTTAAACAGCTTTACTTTGACCATCACCGTGCCTGACCACAAAACCCAAGATGGTGTTTTATGGACACCAGGGCAACGTGTGCATGTCATCTGCGAAGAATACGACATTGACGCGATTTTCTTTTTGATGGGACGTCGTTTTAATTTGAGCCGACAAAACGGAACAACCACGGAATTGCGCTTAAAACAAGATGGTGTGTGGACGCCGGATGCGTATGTGAATAAATCGAAAGCCGCACGCAAACGGAAGGGTAAAAAAGGCGATTTAATTGTATTGGATGGGGACTAATATGCGACGATTAGGACAAGCAATAAGACAACATACAGAAACCGCCTTGGGCGCAGTACGCCAAGCCTTTCGCGGGACGTTGAATTTAGTCAAAAGTGCGGACAATATTCAAAAAGTGCAGGTGTCTGGATTAGCAGATGAAACTTTGCAAGATGTGGAGTTGATGCAACAATTCGGCTTAACGTCCGTGCCGCCTGCCGGCACGCAAGTGGTGGTATTACCGATAGGGGGCGAAACAACCCATTCCATTGTGATTGCGACCGAAAATGGATCTTTTCGTGTTAAAAACCTAAAATCGGGCGAAACTGCCGTTTATGATGAAAGCGGAAGCACAATTATTTTAAAGCAAGGTCGATTAATCGAAATTGATTGTGATATATTAAAAATCACCGCCACCAAGAAAGTCGAAATTAGTAGCCCGCTTGTTGAAACCGACCGCGTATTGACCGCGCAAGGGCAAATCAACGGCAACGGTGGTATGGCAATTCAAGGCGGCTCCGGTGCGTCTTTTACGGGCGATGTGACGCAAACCGGTGGCAGTATCACTACTGACGGCGATGTGACGGCAAGCGGTAAATCCCTTGTTACCCACACTCACCAAGGCGACAGTGGCGGCATGACAGGACAGCCACAATAATTCAAACAAGGCGGTGAGGAAGTCTATCACCGCCTTTTTTCTACTCATTTCTTTTACTCTGCCGGCATGGACAGAGAAATCAGCCCGCTTACCGGGGACTACACAAATCAACACATCAGTACACTGCAAAATGCCGTGTATATCAGACTGACTACGCCATTAGGCTCGTGGTGGGCAAATGGGCGTGTAGGTTCTCTGCTCCATACTATCCAACGAGAAAAAGATTTAAGCCGCGTGGGCATGTTGGCGCAACAATACGCCGAAGAGGCGTTGCAACCGTTACTTGATGACGGCCGCGCAAGCGAAATCATTGTAACGCATGAACAACCGCATAACGGCAAAGTGATTCTTTCTATTTCCGTGACCGACAGCCGGGGCGAACAATACACGTTTAAACACCCCGTAAACGTCATTTAAAAGGTGTTTAAATCGTGTTTATTGTACCCACACTCGAAGAAATCCGCGACAGTATCTTGCGGGATTATCAAACTTATTACCCAAACGCCGACATATCCGAAGACAGTGATGCTTATGCACGTGCTAGTAGTTTAGCAGCATGTGCGGAAGGGATTTATGCACATCAAAAATGGTTAATTAAACAGTTTTTCCCGGATACCGCCGACACCGCGTTTTTAGAAAAACATGCGGGATTGCGCGGTTTGCGCCGTCGAAACGCCACTTATGCAGCAGGTAAAGGCGCTACCGTGAGTGGCAATCCTAATGCGGTGATTGCCGTAGGGTTACAAATTAAAACCGAAGATGGGCGCTTTTATGAGACAACCGAAAGAGCGGTGATTTCCGCCGATGGCACTGCGGTTGTTGCAGTGCGCTCTCTTGCTACTGGCGCGGCGCAAAACATTAAAACCGCTACAAAAGGATCGTTTATGGCTGCGCCTGTGGGCGTTAGCTCGGATGTTGTATTAAATGACGTGGTTGGTGGGACTAATAAAGAAAGCGATAGCTCATTGTTGGAGCGTTTGCTCAATAAAATCCGCCGACCTGCGGCAGGCGGCAACCGATACGATTACAAAGACTGGGCGTTAGATGTGGACGGGGTTGAACAAGCGTATGTTTACCCGCTACGCCGCGGACTTGGCACAGTCGATATTGCTATCACGGCAGACAATGATGTGCCAAATGATGACACAGTGCGTCGCGCGCAGGCTTATATTGATGATGAACGCCCAGTGACGGCAAAAGAAAGCAAAGTTGTTAAACCGGATGTGACAAAAGTCAATTTTAACATCCAAGTCAAAATCAGTGGCGTGGCATTAAATGACATTAAAACCGCTATTCGCAATGCTCTGACTGATTATTTTAATGGTTTGATTCCGGGCGATGATTTAATTGTGTCGCAGTGTGAAGCTGTTGTAAGTGATTTAATCGGCGTGGTTGACCGCCATTTTGTTGCCCCAAATGCCAACCGCAAAGCGGACGTTATCAACAAAATTGAGTGGTTTCGCTTAGGCGAAATCACCGTGACGGAGATGAGCTAATGCAACACGCAAACGCGCTAAAACAGCTTTATCCGCCGGTGAGCTACAACATCAATGGCGAACATTTTGTTGCGCAATGCGAAGTGGACGGCAATGCGTTTGACCGCTTACAACAAAGTGCGGTGGAAATTTTAAGCGTTATTGAGCCCGCTACATCAAACAAAATGTTAGCCGATTGGGAGCGCGTATGCGGGATTAAAACGGATTTAAGCAAGTCTTATCAAGAGCGTGTTAAACGCGTCATCGTGCAACTTAATGCCGTTGGCGGCTTGTCTATTTCGTACTTTACGCGCATCGCTGAAAGCATTGGTTATCAGATCCAAATTAAAGAGTTTTCCCCTCTACAAAATGACCTGCCTAATCCTGGCGACTTGGTGCAATTTCGCAATGAGCCGCGTGAGAGCTTGATTTATATGTGGCGGGTGACAGTGTTAAACGGTGATGACAATATCGTGTATTTCCGTGCCGGCAGTTCGTTTGCCGGTGATCACTTGGTTGAGTTTGGTGATCCGATTATTGAGGAGTTCTTTCGCGATTTAAAACCCGCTCACACATACTGTTACTTTGCATATCAATAGAGACCAAAAAAAAATGAAAACTTTACTACCCGAAATTGATTCCCCGGATAAACGCTTTCACGCCGGCAACCCTGCTACTGGAGAGCAAGGCACACGCGTAACCGACACATGGCTAAATGACGTGCAAGACCACGTGCGCGACGTGCAAGCTGAAGCGCATTATGTGTTGCTAAAAGCTGGCTTTAAACCGGTAGAAAATCAGCAAACTCAACTTTATGATGCGATTGTTAAGATTATTGATGACAACCGCCAAAAAGCCTCTACAACGGGAAAAGGCGAGGTGCAACTCTATTCCGGATACGATTCCGACTCCGAAGAGATGGCGGCCACACCAAAAGCGATTAAGTTACTCAAAGCATTTATTGATGCGCTTACTCGCAATCTCACTAACTACATCCCCAATAGTAAAAAATCAAGCGATGTTAATAGCGCAAGTGCGGATACTGTAGCAACAAGTGCTGCAGTTAAAAAAGCGTATGACAAAGCGGAATCCAAATGGACGGCCCAAGCGGCGACAGAAACTACCGCAGGAATTTTACCCATTTCACACAAAACCGACGGTACAGACAAAAACAAATTTGCATCTGAATATGCGGTGGGCGAGGCTGCTAAAAAAGGCTTGCCTTTAGGTGCGGTGGTGTCATTCCCTCGTGCGGTAACTAATCCCGTTGGTTTTTTACGTGCTGATGGTTCGACGTTCAGCCAACAAACCTTCCCCGATTTATACCGCACTTTGGGCGACAGCAACCAACTTCCTGATTTAACCCGTAGCGATGTAGGCATGACGGCTTATTTTGCCGTGGATAACATTCCTGCAGGCTGGATTGCCTTTGATTCAATCAGAACAACCGTTACACAGCAAAATTACCCAGAGTTATATCGTCACTTAGTCGACCAATATGGCTCGATTAATAGTGTACCTAAAGTAGCAGATAGATTTTTGCGTAATGCGGGTAATGGGCTATCTGTAGGGCAAACACAAAGTGACGAGATTAAAAAGCACGTTCACAAAGTGAGAACACACTGGGTTAATTCAAATGATAGTAATATTTTTTATGACAAAACGAAAACAGTTATAGATTCACGATTACGCACTGCAACTACAACTGATGATAATCTCAGTGATAATGGATTTATGCATCCGCTATTAGATAGCCCAATGGCAACAGGTGGAAATGAAACTCGCCCTAAATCATTAATCCTCAAATTATGCATCAAAGCAAAAAACACATTTGATGACGTGCAATTCTGGGTGAAGGCATTCGGTGTTGTTGAAAATGCTGGGGCTTTAGATGCGGGTACACTTGCACAAAATATGCAAGCGTTATCTGAGCGTGTTGAACAAAAAATAGAAGAGAATAAACAATCAACTTTGCGAGAAATCACCAATGCAAAAGCTGATATAAATCAGCAATTTTTGCAGGCAAAACAGGATTTGTCTCAAATTAGTACATTAAAAACAGTGTGGCAAGGTAATGTAAGTTCTGGGCGTA